>Ga0210409_10003102_pt1 | contig 19061 bp, 16 predicted proteins | sample IncBWH17MmetaG_FD_161649 | JGI IMG/M metagenome (GOLD analysis project Ga0210409, IMG submission 161649) | Forest soil microbial communities from Barre Woods Harvard Forest LTER site, Petersham, Massachusetts, United States - Inc-BW-H-17-M | ecosystem: Environmental > Terrestrial > Soil >... | reverse complement strand
TGTGATGGCAAGCGCAAATAAACGTCGGCCTGGATGGCCCTCTCTTGAGAAATGCCAAGCTGCTGGATTAGGTCCGCCTGCATGCGCTCGACGTAAAGGACTGGCGGAACTCCTTGAACGAAACCTACGCCAAGAGCTTCCGCGGCAGCGAAAAGTCCTAAACAGACGCGGGGCGAACTTCTCTCTCCATAGTTTTCAGCTGACTGCTGATGAATTTGTCGGGCTGAGTAGTCTTGTAGCGCCGATTCAAACTGTTTTCTTCCGTGGCCGGGAATCACCCAGCGGCAGGGAATCTCCTTGAAAGCTCTACGTTCGGCGGCCTGCCACTCTTCCAGCAAGTCCTCGACTCTTACCAATTCGAGCTCGTCCACGTGACGGTCGAGGAAGCCCTCGGCTTCGAGTTGACGGACCAGACGTGACGCACTGATTTGGGAGACACCGGCTGCCAACGCCAGTTCGGACGCATTTCGAATCTTCCGCCTGGGAGCAGAGAGGAACCGGGGCTCAATGTGTTGGGCGACGATCACCTTGAGCATCCACTGTCCGAGATCCGAGAAGAGGGAGTAGGACTCCAACTGTGGAACGGCGGATTTCCGTTGTTGAATTTCCGGAGGCGGCGAATTCAGCGATTCGAGGCCCGGACCCCGGAACACTCGAAACCCCCGGTCATCAAAGAAGCCCACGGCGACGCGGGAGGCGTATTTTTTTTGAAATTCAAGGGCTTGGTCTACAACAGCCGGTGAGAGTTGCGGAGATGCGACGATGGCTAAGGGACGGGCATGAGGAACCTTTCGAGCGTGGGCTTCAGCCTGGAGGATGGCTTCGGCAAGCAACGGGACAACTCGATCACGACGGGATTCGGCAGCTCGTTTCAGTTCGACGATGTATTGAAGATCGCCGTTTTTGATCGCGAGGTCTGCTTCACCAGGATGGCGCGGCTGCCGTCGAACCTCCCAGCCGGAGCCTTGGAGGAGATCGGCGAACTGGCTCTCATATTCTTGTTCGGCTTTGTGTCGCTTCGCCATATAGTCATGGCCATGGTAATAGTCTTGGCCATGATAGTCAAGGCCATGATTGTAGTCATGGCCAAGACTATCCCGCGATGCCCAGCTATATGCCAAAAATACAATATGTTACAGACAACCTGCGTCTCGGGATCTTAAACCATGTATGGGGCAGCGCAGCGCTCCAATCGTACGATACCGCTTAGAGTATCTTCTTCTTGGACCTAGCGGAGACCTCGGACTTTCTGCCCAGCCCAGCACCCGGACGAGGCCTTCGGACCGCCCTCACCTTGCCGCTCTTTCCTCCGCCGCAGAAGAACTGGTCGGAGCCGTCGGATTCGAGCCCTGAAACGTTGACGCCTGGCGGCATCTCGAGGCTCTCAAGAATCTCGCCCGTTTGAGGATCGATTCGCCTCAAATCACTCTCGTCGCCTTCCGAGGTGGCATGCCATAACTCTCCTTCGACCCAAGTGACCCCGGTGACGAAGCGATTGGACTCGATGGTGCGAAGAATCGCGCCTGTCTCGGGGTCGATTTGATGGATCTTGCGATTCCGATACTGCCCGACCCACAACGTACCTTCGGCCCACGCGAGCCCAGAGTCGCCGCCACCGCCGGGCGCTGGGATGGTGCCGAGCACACGGCCGGTCTTTGGATCGATCTTGTGGATGCGATCCTCAGCAATCTGAAAAAGGTGCTTCCCGTCAAATGCAGTTCCCGCATGCGCAGCGACATCAATTGAGCGCTGCATCTTTCCACTCGACGGATCGAAAGCGTTTAGCCTGTCACCCGAAGCAAACCAGACGTGCTGCCCGTCATAGGTGACCCCATGAACTCGGTCGGCACCTGGAAACGGGCCGTACTCACGAACGATTTCCGCGTTTGATCGACTCATGCTTCCATCCTAGTCAACGGGCAGTCGAGTGGGGAGTAACAAAATCGTCGTGAATCCCGGCACGGGAGGAGTGATCCAGCGCCGCGCTCGCGCCCGACCAAATGACTGCACCTTGCCCGCGGCCGCGAGCGAGTCGAGTGCCCGCTGCACAGTGCGCTGGCTTGCGCCAAGCGCAAGCGCCAAGGCCGAACTCGACCACGACTCACCGTCCGTGAGGAACGCTAGCACGTCACCATGTTCCTCTTCGACGGGTCGGGCTAACACCACGACATCGCGTCCACGCTTCGGAATGAGCGCAAAGCCCCGCTTCGTTGCGTTGATATCAGCCACCTTCCGAAGCTTTCTGCGGAGACGCCCGATTTCGACTCGCAAACGCGCGCGATGCGATTCATCGACGAATCTCGCTCCGAACGCTCGCGCCAGGAGCAGGTCTCTCGGTACATCTTCAGGCCACGCTTCACCCAGCCCGCGTGCGAGCGCGAACAACACAGGACGTTTTGCGAGTGAGACAACGTTGTTTGCCTGACGCACGAGATTGCGGCATGCGTCTACGACGATGGATTTCGACTCTAGCAAGGCTTCAACGTCTTCGAGCAGTAGGAGACGCTCGTCGCCACGTGCAATCAGGCGCGCTGCTGGCGTATTCAGCACGCGAGCTGCGCTTTCAACCTCCGCCATCAACGCGGGGATACCCGCTTGGTAGGCGGCGTGTTCGGCCTGTTTGAGCGCGGCGCGCGCTTCTTTCGTTCGCAAACGCCGCATCGCGATTCCCGCAAGCACCAGGCCGTGGAAAGTCCTCGACGCGGGCGGGAAAAGGCTCGGGTCGAGGTCCGCTAGCATACGCTCCGCCTCGTTGATGTGCCCGATCAAAAGGAGTCGCCGGACTTCAAGATAGCGCGCGAATGCCGCGTTCAGACGGTCGCCGTGCGCCTCGAGGGTCGACCGCGCCGCGTCGAGCATTTTCGGACGCCAACCCAGATCGCGCGAGGCGAGGGCGATTTCAGCCTCAGCCAATATGCACCTCGCGCGGGCTACGGCTTCTTTCGGACCGAAAACGCGCGCAGCCTTCCGCAACAGTTGCTTCGCACGCGCGAAATCGCCAAGCTGGGCCATCGCGATGCCGCGAAGCGCGAGAGCAGGTGCGTCGTCGCGCAGCGCAACTCGCTTCAACGCGCCAAGCGGATCGCCCGTCGCGAGTGCGCGAGCCGCGGCTGTAATCAGAGAGTCCATTCGAATCCCGACACACTTGTCACTCCCACCTCTTCGACGCCCCGCGGTAAATATAGCGCATGGCAATCAAGCACCAAGTCACATCGAGAAAGGAACGAAAGGAGACAAGGATAATGACGACACACAAGACCGGAACACGCGAAGAGTGGCTGAAGGCTCGGATCGAGTTGCTCAAGGCGGAGAAGGAACTCACGCAGCGAAGCGACGAACTGGCGCGCCAGCGGCAGGAACTACCGTGGGTGCCAATCAACAAGGGCTATCGCTTCGAGACCGAGGAAGGCAGCGTCTCGCTGGCGGACCTCTTCCGAGGGCGCTCGCAGTTACTCATCTATCAGTTCATGTTCGGCCCCGATTACGCAGCGGGCTGTCCCTCTTGCTCGTCGATCGCAGACGGCTTCAACGGCATCGCTGTTCACCTGGCTAACCATGATGTGATGCTCTGGGCCGTCTCGCGCGCCCCGATTGCGAAATTGCAGGCATACAAGCGCCGGTTGGGCTGGACGTTCCCTTGGGCGTCCTCTGTCGGCGGTGACTTCAATTTCGACTTCTGCGCTTCTTACACGCAGGAGCAACAACGCGAGGGCGGTATCGAATACAACTACCGACGCGAGGCGCCACTGCGGATAAGCGGACAGGAAGGGGCCGAGATTTCGCGCGCGACGCCCGATGGGCCTGCGAAGTTCGCGGCTATGTGCGGAACGGATGCCGCGACGTACATTCGCGAGAGGCCGGGCATGACCGCATTCGCGCTCGAGGACGGCGTCGTCTACCACACCTATTCCACCTATGCGCGAGGGCTCGACAGCCTCTGGGGAATGTACCAGTGGCTCGACCGCGCTCCGAAAGGGCGTAACGAGACCGGCCTTTGGTGGCGGCGAAACGACGAGTACGGCAAGTGACGAGGTACTGGAGGTTCGCGCAGGTACACACATGTTCCTAATTGCGCCTGGAGCGCAAGAATTGGCAAGCTGGAACGGTGCCGACTGCGAAACAAAGGCGTGACAGGAAAATTCGAAAGGTTACTTCGCGGAGACGTTTTCGCAGAAGGAAGAGCGGGCATGAATACTAGACAACGATCAAAAATGTCCCCATCCATCTTTATCGGCAGATGGACACCCAAGGTTTTGTTTTCGCTTAAAGAGAGACCTTATCGACACGGGGAGTTGCGGCGCCACCTCGGAAGTGTCTCTCAGCGAATGCCGACCAGAACCCTTCGCGATCTTGAATCCGCCGGTTTAATCGCCAGGCGTGTGACGCAATCGAAGGCCATTGTTGTCGAGTATTCGCTGACCCAAATGGGAAGGACAATCATCGCTCCACTCAGAGGCATCTGCCGTTGGGCAAAACGATACCTCAGGGAGGTGAGTGCTGACGTGTACTTTCCAGAACGGTACGAGGCGCAATAAAACGAAAATAAAACGCAGCTTGTGTATTTGAGGTTTTGAATTCAAAGGCGGTTCAACAAGGGAGAACGGTATGAACAACATTGAAAACAAGACAGTCTTGATCACCGGTGCCAACCGCGGCATCGGACGGGCGCTTGTCGAAGATGCGTTGAGGAGAAGCGCGAAGCGGGTGTATGCGGCTACGCGCCAGCCCTTTGTACATTCGGATGGGCGCGTCACGCCCTTGACCCTGGATGTGACCAACACCGCGCAGATTCAGGATGCTGTCAAGAATGTCGAAGCTCTCGATATCCTGATTAATAATGCCGGCTTGGCGCTTTACGATGACTTGAGCGATCGTGCCGCACTCGAACAGAGCCTCGCCGTCAATCTCTATGGCCCGTATGGAGTGACTCAGGCTTTCCTGCCGTTGCTGACGCGTTCTCGAGGAGCCATCGTCAACGTTCTGTCGTTGGCGGCCATTGCCGCTGTGCCATTCAGCCCGGCATACTCGATCTCGAAGGCGGCCGCGTTTTCTCTGGCACAATCGCTGCGCGCTCTTCTCGCTGGGCGGGGCGTAAGCGTACATATCGTCCTGCCGGGCCCCGTGGACACGGATATGGCCCGGGGTCTGGACATACCGAAGGCTTCTCCGGAGTCCGTTGCTCGAGGCATCTTCGACGGAGTGGAGAAAGGGGAAGAGGAAATATTCCCGGATCCCATGTCAAAGTCGCTGGCGGAGGGCTGGCGCAACGGTGCGGTCAAGGCACTCCAGCAGCAGTTCAGAGCTTACGTGCCGGAGACCAAGACGAAGGTTGCGTAACGCCACGAAGTAACGACGGAAAATAATTCAGGCCGAGCGGCATTCGCTTACCGGGTAAGCAGTGACGTTTCGCTGCCAAGGAGGTGAACGATGTGTCCATTCTGTTTGTCAACTCTGGGATTAGTCGTTGCCAGCGCGGTTTCTACCGGCGGGCTGGCAGCGTTGGCCGTGAAACTATCGCGTAAGAACCGGACAGAAGAAGTCCCGCCAAGCTCAGAAGAAAGGAAAAATCAAAATGTCGACCAGAAAGATTGAGAAGTCGAATCTCGCGATGAAGACACCCCCGATCGTGTCGCAGCAGGAGTGGGAGGCTGCGCGGCAGCAAATGCTCGTGAAGGAGAAGGCCTTCACCCGCTCCCGTGACGCGCTGGCTGCTGAACGGCGGCGGATGCCGTGGGTGGCGGTAGAGAAGAAGTATGAGTTCGAAGGGCCCAAGGGCAAGGTCAGCCTGCTCGATTTGTTCGAAGGCCGGCCTCAGTTGATTGTCTATCGCGCGTTCTTCGAGCCCGGGGTGTTCGGCTGGCCGGAGCACGCTTGCCGCGGCTGCTCGCTGGGCGCCGATCAGGTCGCCCACCTGGCACATCTGAACGCCCGCGACACTACCCTTGCCTTCGCCTCACGTGCGCCGCAAACAGACATCGCGCGCCTAAAGGCGCGAATGGGTTGGGAGATGCCCTGGTACACCATGACCGACAGCTTCGACAAGGATTTCGGCGTCGATGAATGGCACGGCCACAACGTGTTTTTCCGCGACGGCGACAAAGTGTTTCGCACATACTTCATCAACAACCGTGGCGACGAGGCGATGGGGACCACCTGGAGCTACCTCGACATCACACCGCTCGGCCGTCAGGAGACTTGGGAGGACTCGCCGGAGGGTTACCCGCAGACCCCGCCGTACAAGTGGTGGAACTGGCACGACAACTATGACGCCGAGCCCAAGCCCCATCCGAAGTGGGTCGATATCTTAACGGACCCTCAAGGAGCCGCCATGCGAAGGCACGACGAAGAGGCGAAAGCAAGCTAAACGCATCCCGCAAGGTTCGCTGAAGCCCTGCGCGCACGACTTCAGGGTGATACAAAATGGGACTTCGGATGCGAACAATTCAGGAAGGCCTCGGAGATCCCGTGTCTGATTCCCCGCGGCACGGATGGCTGAGGGGGTCCTGGGGCCTTTCTTCGACTGCGAAGTGTGCCCACAGTTGAAGCGGCAACAAAATCTGATGACAGCTGCCGCTGCTCCTAGCGATAAGAACGACTGATGAGCCGGACAAGAATCCGCCTAACTCGCGCCGAACTCTACGAAAAAGTCTGGGCGACTCCCATGCGGACACTTGCCAAAGAATTTGGCATGTCCGACGTTGGCCTGGCCAAGGTCTGTCGCAAACACAATATCCCCGTTCCGCTGGTCGGATATTGGCGGAGACAAGAAACAGGCTACATAGACAGCCGCCCTTCACTCCCTGCCTCGAAGGATTCACTGGAGCATCTGGACATCTACGTCAGAGAGAGACTTCGTCCTGAATTCGAAGAACTGGCCGGCCAGGTTGCGCCGCAGGTCGTAATCGCCTCTGAAATCTCCCATCCCCTCGTGTTGCGATCCGAAAAACTTCTCGAACGTGGGAAACTCAACCAGCAAGGGTTGCTGATATCAAAGAACGGCTCATTGTCGCACTCGCTTGTATCCCGAGAGCAGTTGCCGCGCGCGCTCAAGGTCCTGAACGCTTTGCTACTGACGCTCGAAGAGCGAGGACATCCGGCATCCTGGCCAAAAGAGGAAGGCGCATTGCTGTCCGTGAATATCGATGGCGAGGCTGTCAGGTTCTCATTATCGGAACTGACCGATAGCCTGCCCCACGTTCTGACTCCTACAGAAGCGAAGCATCCTTGGTCCGCACCCAAGTACGACTACAAGCCTACTGGCAGGCTGCAATTGCAGATTAGCAACCTGCCCGCATACATGGGGCCGATCCGACGAACATGGGCAGACGGGAAATACCAGAAAATCGAGAACTGCGTCGGCGAGTTCATCGTTGGCCTCAGTGTCGCAGCCGCCGCGATTAAGAAAAACAGGCTAGAGACCGAAGAGAGACATCGTCAACGGGAAGAGGAGCGCAAACGAGAAGAAGAAGAACGGCGTATTGCAGAGGAGCGCAGACGGAAAGCGGAACTTGTCGCCGAACTGATTGGAAACTGGGAAGAGGCTGAACGCCTTCGAGAATTCGTTAGAGCCATCGAGAAACAAACGGCACAGTCGGATTTTTCGGACGACGAGAGAAATGACATTCAACAGGTTGTTGACTGGACCAGGGAGTACGCGGACTCGCTCGATCCGCTCTCTGATCTTCCAGAGGCCATCGAGGAGTTCGTTCGGCCCGAGAGCAAATATTGGTGGCTGGAGTGATCTCGTTTTGACGGCGCAATATCAGCGAGGCTTTCGGGCCGCATCTGTCCCGTTTCCCTGGTCGACCATTAATGAAGGACAAGGGTCAAACGTTGACATCTCTACTTTAAGTCTCAGAAATATGCCCCTCCGATCCGTCGTTACAAGAGCGCAACTACAATCGCTCTTTGCTGATAAGGTGCTGCTCTCGATCGAATTCGAGTCGAATCCAATGTTCCCCAAGACACAAGAACCACCGGCAAATCATAGGACACACGAATCCAGCACTCGCCGACGCACGAAAGCCCGGTCTAAACGCTCTCCTTTTTCTAACGACTTTCTCGAAAAAACAATAACTTGGGGAGTCTGCTTTTCGCTCAAAACAGATCTCCAAGGGGCCCAATCAGAGGGGTTCTGACACAGTTTTGACACAGGCGATGTGAACTAAAATCGCGCTGCTTTTGTGAGCAGGCGCGTCATTGTTTGAGTCGTTCCCTGCGATTCTGCAAGTCCTCCGATTGACTTCAGCGTCAAACTCCTGTTGGCGATGTTGCTAGAGTCGGAAAAATCCTGGAACGGGGACCAGCGGACTTGAACCCGCGCCCTCTGCCGTGACAGGGCAACAATGAGACTGCGTTTCGCAGGATAGAACGTGCCGTTTCAGCTCGCGGGCTTGCGCAAGGCCGCTCCCAGTAATTTGCCGGGCCCTGATTCCTGCACAAAGGCAATGAGGCGAACGTTCTTGGGATCGGTACCGGGCTTGAGTTTCAGCTGAACGTCCTCTCCAAAACTTCTTCCCTTCAGTAGCTTTCCTACTTTTGTAAGCTGCTGCACCACCGCAACGTGCACCAAGTGCTTACCCCCATTTTCTCCGCGCAAAACTTGCGATTCCACGTGATCGAGGGCGACAGCCACGTAAACGTCAGCGTTGTGCTTGTAAAAATTGTTGCCGGTTTCAATATGCGCCCGCAGTAGGGGTGGGCTGCCGTCGATCGTCACTTCGTCGATACGGACAGGAACTTTTGGTGTGGCCTTGGCCTTCTGAAAGATGTCTTCCATTTGTTGCTGCGTATTGTTGATTCGGATTACCTGGGTTCCATCTACGATAATTTGGGGCGTGAACGCGATCTTCTCACCAAGAGCGCCTTCGTAGGCACCCTGGCGGTCGGTGAGCGAAGGTGAGGAGTTTGGATCCTTCCAACCATCGTGGTCCCAATAAGTGACGTGCTCACTGAGGACGATAAACTGGGCGCCAGGAATGCGCTGATAAGTGTCCAGTTTTTGGATGAGAATGTCCGCAGGGGGACAGCTGGAGCAGCCTTCCGAAGTGAACAACTCAACGAGAACAGGATGAACATCCGCGGTCGACGTGTTCGCGGTGGTTGATTTGTCTTCGCCTGGCAGGCGTCGCCTGGCCGTAGATGTCGCCTGCACGAAGAGGCCTAAGAACAAGAACGCGCACAGCAACGAGGGCGATTTGCCGCCTCGAGACATGGAGAAATTTTACCACCCTCGAGTTTGCCGCATAGCGTTGACTCAACACTAGACTAGCTGAGGTGCACACCGCCGTAATGCGCTCGCGGATTTTAGGCATATAGCCCCGAAATACCGGCCAAAATCCGATAGCACAAGTTTGCGCTTTCCTTACTAGAAGTCACACGCACCCTTTCCAAGCGCAGCGTCTTTTCCACGGCCATCAAGCTGCCGCCGTTTGCAGCGGCTGATGTCGATAATCCTTGCCACTGGACAACACGGCTCTGGCGATGCAGGCCAGTTTGTTGGCGATTGCAACGACGACCTTATTGCGCGGAGCACGCTGCGCGAGCCGGCTTACCCACTGCCCGAATCCTCCGGTGTCGTACTTGACGCGCAGCAGTACGGCGCGGGCACCGTGGATCTGCACCTTACCTGGCGCTCCCGGGCGCATAACATAATAGACGAAACAAAATGCTTGCAGCGGGTGGTCCAGAAAGCCCAGAAAATGCACTATATCGCTTGTAGTAAATAACTTACGATGTAACGCATAGATCAACTGAAACCTTACAATTATTACTTGTTTTTGTCTATTCAGTAGTGATAGTGTGTGCGACCTGTCAGAGGTATCGAGCCACAAAGAAAAGGAGTTGCAGCAGCGGAGATCCCACATGTTTGCGGGACATGTACGCTCTCAAGGAGGCATGATCCATGCGCGTTCACGGGCAGATTTTCAATGTTTTCCTTACCGCAGCGGTTCTTTCCATCACCAGCGCTCCGTGGTTATGGGCGCAATCGACGAATTCGGGAACACTCGTCGGCACGGTCACAGACTCATCGGGTGCGGTTGTGCAGGGCGTAACTGTTACTCTCACTGAGACAGGCACAAGTGCTTCGCGCTCGACGACCACGAACGACGCTGGGCGCTATGTGTTCGTGAGTGTCGATCCAGGACCGTACGCTGTTACCTTGACTAAGCAGGGCTTCTCCACTACGAAGGCGCAAGCCGAGGTAAAAATCGGTCAATCCCTAACGCTAAACCTTGCTCTCCAGGTTGGCGGCGGCAATGTGGTGGTCGAGGTGCAGGCCGCCGGAACCGAACTGCAAACGATGAACGCTACTGTCGGCAACACGCTCACGACTAACGCCATCGATAACCTTCCCAGCATTGGCCGCGACGTCAGCACGTTCGTCGAGCTACAGCCTGGCGTCAGTCCCGAGGGTAGCGTAGCCGGTACTGTGAACGACCAGACTGCGTTTCTCCTAGACGGCGGCAACAATACCAACGACATGGACGGTAACATGTCGACTTATACGTCGACGTACGCGGGCGATCCAACCGGTGGCGTTGCCGCTCAGAATGTCTACTACCTGACGGGTCAACCGACGGGGGTACTGCCGACACCGCAAGACAGCGTGGAGGAGTTCAAGGTCAATACCGCTGGCCAGACGGCCGACTTCAACAGTTCGTCAGGCGCGGAAGTTAAGATTGAAACCAAGCGCGGACGCGACAAATTTCACGGGACTGCCTACGAGTATTACTTGGACAACAATTGGTCCTCCAATTCCTGGCAAGCGAACATCCCCGGCGCCCATATTGGCCTTCCCAGCTTCCACTTCAACCGATTCGGCGGGGCTATTGGCGGCCCACTCATCCCAAAGGAAGTTCTAGGCGGGAAGACTTACTTCTTCTTTAATTACGAGGGTTTTCGCTTTCCCTTCGCCGAGACAATCTATCGAAATGTACCTTCACCGGCCCTGGAGAGCGGCATACTGACCGATACCGTCACCGGAACGACCTACAATCTTGCCACCTTCGATCCGCGTGGAATCGGGATCAACCCCACCGTGCAGCAGATCTGGCAGAAATACGAACCGGCGTCCAACGGTGGTTGTGTTTATAGTCTCTGCGATGGAGTCAACGTTCTAGGGTTCACGGCTAACCTGACTCTGCCCCAAAAGAGCAAGTTTGCGGTCACGCGCATCGACCACGACTTCTCAAAGAAGTGGCATTTTATGGGTAGCTGGCGGTATTTCAACCTGACGAATGCCACCGATAGCCAGGTTGATATTGGCGGGTTCTTCAGTGGTGATGCCCTAGGAACGCCTGCCTCCCAGTCGGACAACCCGCAGCAGGCGTGGATGGCTGTGGGTGGTCTGACGACCAACATCACTCCAAATGTAACCAATGATTTTCACTACAGCTTTCTGCGTAACTGGTGGCAATGGGGCAGAGCCGGAGACGTTCCCCAATTGTCAGCGCTCGGTGGGGCGCTCGAAATATTTTCCGGCGAGTCGCATACGCAAAACCTCGCTCCGTATAACGTCAACACACAACAAACCCGCACCCGGTTCTGGGACGGTCATGATCAGATGTTCCGGGACGATGTCAGCGTTCTGCGCGGCAATCACCTGTTTCAATTTGGTGGCCAGTATCAGCATAACTTCAACTGGCACCAACGAACGGACAACGGCGGCGGCATCAATTACCAGCCCGTCTATCAACTCGGTATTGGCTCCTCCGGCTCTGGGCTAGCCACCGACCCATCATTCTGCGCGACGGCAAGTATCCCGAACTGCGGCTCTTTGGCAGCGGCTGCTCTGGGTATCGTTTCGATTTCGCAGATCGCCTACACACGTTCAGGCTCGAATCTGACTTTGAATCCGCCCCTGACGCCGGCATTCGACCAGAGCACCATTCCGTACTACAACGTATATTTCAGCGACACATGGCACCTGAAGCCGAGTTTCACCCTGACATATGGTCTGGGCTGGACGCTGGAGATGCCTCCGTTAGAAGCCAACGGCAAGCAGGTGGAACTGGTCGATGCTGCGAACCAACTGATCAGCGCTGAAACTTACCTGCATACCCGGGAGCAGCAAGCATTGCAGGGAGGGGTTTACAACCCCGAAGTCGGGTTCACCCTGGTGGGCAACTCGGAGAATGGTCGCAAGTATCCCTACAACCCGTTCTACGGATCATTCAGCCCGCGTATCGCCGCAGCTTGGAATCCCCATTTTGACGCTGAGTCAGTTTTGGGAAAAATTTTCGGCCATGGGGATACCGTCATTCGTGGGGGCTACGGGAGAGTTTACGGTCGCTTGAACGGCGTTGATCTTGTGCTTGTGCCCCTCTTGGGTACGGGCCTGATCCAGCCGGTGCAGTGCTTCGGCAACCTGAGCAATGGCACATGCGGCAACGCCGGAACCGCTACCCTTAGCAATGCGTTCCGCATCGGAATCGACGGAAGTACCGCGCCCATCCCACAGGCGAGTAGGACCCTGCCGCAGCCGGACTTCCCAGGGGTCAACGCCATCGCGGCGGGTGCCGGAGAATCGCTCGATCCGAACTTCCGTCCCAACGTAGTCGATTCCTTCGATTTCACGATTCAACGCCAACTCTCGCGAAAGCTAACTTTAGAACTCGGCTATATCGGTCGCCGGATCACGCATGAATACCAGCCCATCAACATCAACGCCGTGCCTTACATGATGACCCTGGGCGGGCAGCGCTTTGATAAGGCGTATGCAAACGTCGTGCTGCAGTATTGCGGCGGTATAGCAGGCATGGCTGGTGGCGGCTGCGCCAAGAATGCAGCCGCTGTTACGTCCCAGCCCTTCTTCGAGGCGGCGCTTGCCGGAACTGGCTACTGCACACCCGGAACCTGCACTGCCACCGTTGTCGCAAATGAGGGAGGCAATTTCGCTGCCCAGCAGGTCTGGACCTTGTGGAGCGATCTGGACTCCGGCGCAGGCTGTCCGGGCGGAACGGGGACATGCACTCCTGTGAATGGAAGCAGCGGCGGGGCATTCGCCTTCCCGCGCAGCATGATGAATACACCAATCCCGGGTTCATCGTTCGGAGGTCAAGGCCAGCTAACTTCTGGTGTGGGCGTCAATGCCAGTGTCGGTTATGGCAACTACAATGCGGGATTCGTCTCGCTCAAAATGTCGGACTGGAAGGGCCTGACGATGCAGTCGAACTTCACCTGGTCGAAAGCGCTCGGCACGGGTGCCTTGGTTCAAGCCACCAGCGCTTACACTCCGAATGATCCGTTCAACCCTGACAACATGTATGGCCGTCAGTTCTATGACCGGAAATTTGTCTACAACGTATTTATGGTCTACAGTCCCCCGTACTATAAGGGGCAAACGGGTGTGTTGGGACGGGTGTTGGGCGGATGGACCTTTGCGCCAATCTTTACAGCCGGCAGCGGCCAACCGATCGAGATCTTTACTACGACCGGTGATGGCCAAGAATTCGGCGCCGGCGACAACATAAATTATTTCGGGCTAGAGACTGCTGTTCCGACGGGACCGATACAGAGCGGCCACGCCTACTACACGGCCGGGTCGACGGGCTTCGGCGATTCTGGTTATCCAGTCAATATCTTCAAGAATCCAGAGGCCGCCTATAACAGCTACCGGAATCCGGTTCTTGGACTCGACACAAAGAATGCGAGCTATCTGAACGGCCTCCCTTATTGGAATCTTGATTTTCGGATTACAAAAAACATCCGGGTGGCTGAAAGTGTCGCTCTCGAGTTCCAGGGTGTGTTCGTCAACATTCTGAACCACAATCAGTTGCTCGACCCATGGGGCATGGGCCTGTTCTCGCCCGGAACTTTCGGGAACCTGCTGGGCTCTGCCCAGGAGAACCCCGGAGGTAATCGCTCGATCCAGGTTGGCGCCCGCGTTCGATTCTAAGCCCACGCGTTTCAGGCTCCAGGCCGGGAGCGATGCTCCCGGCCCCTTTTTTGTAAGTGATCGCCCCCGCCTTCATCACCTGCGTCACAGATTGCCGTCGTCGGAGGAGAACTGGGAGGACTCGCCGGAGGGTTACCCGCAGACCCCGCCGTACAAGTGGTGGAACTGGCACGACAACTATGACGCCGAGCCCACGCCTCATCCGAAGTGGGTCGATATCTTGACGGACCCTCAAGGAGCCGCCATCCGAAGGCGCGACGAAGAGGCGAAAGCAAGCTGAACGCATCCCGCAAGGTTCGCTGAAGCCCTGCGCGCACGACTTCAGGGTGATACAAAATGGGACTTCGGATGCGAACAATTCGGGAAGGCCTCGGAGACCCCGTGCCTGATTCCCCGCGGCACGGGTGGCTGAGGGGGTTCTGGGGCCTTTCTTCGATTGCAAAGTGTGCCACAGTTGAAGGGCCGCAACAAAATCTGACGACAGCTGCCACTGATCCTGCCGATAAGAACGACTGATGAGCCAGACAAGACACCGAAGCGCGAGGTCGCTCTAGTAAGAAAGAGATACTCTGAAGCACAGGAGTTGGCGCGTGACTACGAAAAGAGAAAGGTCAACTAGGATCGAGGTTGGCTCCGGGAATGTCCTCGCGGACCTCGGCCTGAGAGACTCTGATCAGCTCATGGCTCGCTCGCAGATAGGATTCCATGTCTTCAAAATGCTGGAGGGGAAAAAGCTGAAAGAGCGCGAAATCGCTCGCATTCTGGGAATTGCCCAATCCGACGTATCGCACCTGCTGAACGGACATTTCAGCCGCTTCACAACAGACAAGCTGCTCGATTTTCTCAGACGACTCGATCGAAAAGTCACGATCGAAGTGAGTCCTCACATAACGGCGAACCTTATCAAGAAGTGACTTTCGTCCCACGATGAAGCAAATTTCCTCGTGCGAATAATTCAGGAAGGCCTTACTTGACCGCTTTCCTCGTCCTAACTGCGCACCTTGATCGACCTTCTTAACTGAGGGCAACGAGGCCGCGTATCCGAAAGAAGTAATGCTGAAGCAGGATCCTGCCCACACGAGATTTCAAGCGCACCTTTTGCAGAGTGGTCGGATATTTACGGGCCGTCCGACAACGGACGTGTTACCGCGGGCGGACCGCGCGGTTGATGGATGACGAAGAAGCGGACTATTTCCTTGTTTTGGTTAATCTCTCAGGGGCGCAGCCTCACGAGGTGCTGGAATATGGGCATATTCCACTTCGCGTGTTTCCTGCAGTCGCTTGAGGGTTGTGCGTACTGCCTCTTCATCGGCGACGTAAACGTAATAGAGCACACTCTGTCCGCTTGTTTGCGCTTGGGAATTCAGCCGGCCGGCACGATTGTTGGAGTCCCATGCCTTGATATTTTCAAGCAGCAGGTCTTGTGTCTGTGCCGGTACGTCTGCGCGAAGTTTGAAGATAATACAGGTCACATCGAAGCTTCCCCTGTGGGAAATCTAGATGGTCTGGCAGGCGGTTTGAAAGTATCGATTGGGTCGTGAACCAAGGTGCCAAACGGTATGAGTTACGGGAGTTTGCTGACCTCCTCACACTGCAGCGTTGGTTAAGTTATTTATTTTCAGTCGCTTGAATAAGTAGTAAAGCTTTTCTCGCAGTAGTATTATCAAAATCGGACAACTTGGGTTTCCAGGCCGCTGATTACCGATGTCCTTGGGCGGCGACGGCGAAATGTCGCCTTTCCCCAACGCGCGAACCACCGTTTGGGTGTATGATTCAGCGCAGTCGGACGACGGCCTTCCCCTTAAATACCTAAATCCAATTTGCCGCCTTCCCAGGAGGGAGCGCTGGTGGTCAGCTCTTTTTTGACTTTTCTCGATCTGCCCGAATACTACGATGACAAGCTCCTTCTTCGAGTTGCCAAGGAGCCCTCGACTGCAGCAGGTACTGACGCCTTCGTTTCCCGACAGAGCGCAGTGACCGCCCTTCAAGAGGAGGGTCTGATTTTGAAGGTCGTTCCACTCGCCGCACGGGCCGTGCGGCGGGCGTCTTACTCGGCGGCCGTCGCCGGTGCAGGACGGGGAGTGATCGAGGCTGATGAGGAAAGCACTGAGCTCGTGACGTCAATTGCAGATGTGGAGCCAGGAAGTCTTGCTAAAGTGATAAGACGACTTAAAGGCGAGCACGGTGTTCAAGCAAAGAGGGTGCCAGCGCGTTATCTTTGTGCGACCCCCGCCGCGATTCCGCCGGCCGAAAAACCGTTGTGGAATCTCGAACGGATTCGATGGCAAGAGACACGTACCTTGGAAGATCTGAAACCGGCAGCGGACATCACTGTGGCAGTGCTTGACACTGGCATTGATGCTGATCATCCCGACTTGCACGGGCGAATCGACTCATACGAATATTCGCACCCGCAATACGAGGTCACCGAGAAAGATTTCTACGGTCATGGAACTCATGTCGCGGGCATTGTTGGTGCCTTAACCAATAACGCCTTCGGAATACACGGTGTGTCTGATTGTAGACTCAAGGTTTGGAAAATTTTCACCGATGAACCACACTTCATCCCGGCGCGAAATATGTTCTGCTACCTTGTCGATCCCGTCGCCTACGTCCAGGCTCTTGAGGCGTGTTTAACCGCTTCCGTTGACGTGTTGAATCTCAGCATCGCCGGGCCAGTGAAGCCTTACGAGGAAGAAGAAGAGCCCATCAAGAAACTCATTGAGAATGGTGCGACTGTGGTTGCAGCAATGGGAAACGAGCGCATGTTTGGAAGCCCAAAGAGCTATCCAGCAGCAATCGAGGGTGTGATCGCGGTCGGAGCTACGAACCTGAATGACGAAGTCACAGCTTTCTCGAGTGCGGGAAGTCACATTTCTCTTTGTGCTCCGGGCCAGGCAATTTGGTCTACATTGCCGAGCTACGCGGGCCAGACTGGCTTTTTGCCAAAGAACAACAAAAGGCCATCCAAGGGAACCAAGCCCGAATTGGGAAAGCCGATTACCAGAGAGACCGATTACGATGCTTGGAGTGGAACTTCAATGGCAGCACCGCATGTTGCAGGTGCCATCGCATTGTTTTTGGCTAAACACGGCAAAGACTCTTCTAACCGAGTGCGCGAAGCCGTGGAGCGTTCGGCTGACCAAGTAGAGGCAATGACCAATTATGAAGCGACGCGGGAAAAAGACTCAAAAAATAGTGACTATGGCGCAGGTAGATTGAATCTGCTCAAACTTTTACAGTAACTTTTACGCTGGCTACGGAATCTTCCCTATTTGAGGATGCTGGTTGAGAACTTCAAAATTGGTGGGTGAATTGCAACAGTTGGTGAGTGATGGAATACACGATTTTCTTTTCTCTAAGAAACGGGCTTTCGGCTGACGAGCAGACGGCATTCCTCGGTCGTATTCGTCAGTGGTCCGATGTCACTGCAGTGGGACGACTATATCCGAAAGCGACAGACCCGAACAGTGTGCGGAAGTATTTCCTGTACTTGCGTTCAGGGGCAAAGGCAGAGACCCTGATCAGGCGCCTTAAGCGGTACTCAAACGTTGAGAGTGCGTCTGTACCGGCGGTCCGGTATGCAGCTGCAATCTAGTTCTCTTCTTGCGCAGAAGACTCGCAGAGAAACAGCGATACGATGCCCGATAGCCCGCGCACAAATTTGAACGGGTTATTCTCACCCGCCTCCGGCCCGAGCGGGGTCATGATGCGATGTATACTTAGAGGCCGACACGGTCCTCCACGTTCATCGCCACGTGTTGCATCGGCGCGAGGACTTATGTGCTGCAAGCATTTCAGAAAAAATCAACAAGAGGCATTGAGACACCGAAGGCGACGTGGATGTGATCGGGAACGATAGGATGAAGCACAGGAGTTGGTGCGTCATTGGAAGTTCGATCACATCACCGCTCGTTTATCGCACGCGAAATCGTGTTGACCAAGACCAAGCGTTGGAGTTCAGGCATAGACTCACTCATGAGCGACTGGCGGGATTTCTATCGCTCATTAGTGTGCCAGTGAATAACTGATTGAATTGAATCGATTTCCATCGCTCACGGCGGCCCCAGTTAATTTCTCCTGGCTGCCGGTTCCCGGGTCCCAACGGTAAAAGAAGGCTTGATAACGCATCCGGCGTGAGATCAGAACAGCCTCTCAATATCTCGGTGTGAGCCCTTGGTACGTGAACGCACTACTAATTCCGGGTCGAGGCCAGAAGCGTACGCAGCAAGGTATCGATTCGAACTGCCGCCGAGGCCTGAAGATCGGAAACTGTCCGTTGCCGCACTCCGATCCTGGCGGCCAGTTTCTCTTACGTTAAACCGAGTTCACTTCGCCGTTGTCGAATGGAATTCCCAAGTTGAAGGGGAGTTCGGGCAATGCTCTCCATAGTTGTTCTCTCTGTCGGCCTAGGCGCTTTTCCGGCTATTTTCAAAGTTAGGCGCTTTTTCGCCTAAAACAGCCCTATTCGAGGTCGGCGGCGGCGGCGAGCCTTCGAATTGTCCAGCAAGCGGCAATGCTTACGCCAGACCGGATATGATTTTTTTCCCGTTCCACGGGTAATTAACTGCCTTCCACCAGCATACAACTTGTGAACTGCCCAGATCTCTCGGGTATTGGTGGGAACAACTATGCCACGGCCGTGACCATGCCCGTACTCCGGCTCTGACGTGCTCAGGCAAAGCGGAATTGGTTGTAATGCAAGGTGCGACGCTCGAGTTCGAGTCTGGATAAAACAGTCGCACAACGACCTTCACCATTTTCTCAGCTTTAAACTTCTTGTTCTGCTTGGGGACAATCGCATCTCCAAGGCTGCTGCCTTTTCTCTCGGACCCACGAGACCAAGAAAGCAGGGGCGCACGTCACTACGCATTTCCTTTGCCTTCCCAAGAATATCTTTTGACACAAGGAGCAATCCCGCTTATGAAGAGCCCCATGAGTTTCAAAATAATCCAGCCAATCACCGCAGCCAACGCCGTGGATCCAGGCCTGCCGTTTTTCCGCGAGGAACTTCCGCTCACCGTGCGACAAGCGGCAATTTATCTCGGCGTGAGCGTTCAGACCGTGTATCTTTGGGTGGAGCGAAAGCAGATTCCCCACCTCCGCGTGATGGGACGAAACATCCGCTTCCTGCGAGCGGATCTCGTGCCCTTCCGCGCAA
>Ga0210409_10003101_pt1 | contig 19062 bp, 16 predicted proteins | sample IncBWH17MmetaG_FD_161649 | JGI IMG/M metagenome (GOLD analysis project Ga0210409, IMG submission 161649) | Forest soil microbial communities from Barre Woods Harvard Forest LTER site, Petersham, Massachusetts, United States - Inc-BW-H-17-M | ecosystem: Environmental > Terrestrial > Soil >... | reverse complement strand
CCTGCCATTCTAAAGATATGCGGAGTGTAATAAATCAGGGCGTTGATGCCCGAAAGCTGGTTGAAAGCGGCGATGGACACCGCCAAGAGGATGGGTTTGATATATTTGCGGCAGAAAAAAGGCTCTTCCAGAGTGTGGTGTTGAACGTCTAAAGAAGCTTGGATTTCCCGCACTTCCTCTTCCAGCCGGTCGGGATCGGCGCCGCACTTTGCCAGGACTGCTCGCGCCTCTTCCACCCGACCCAGAGCGATTAACCAGCGCGGGCTTTGGGGCGTCAGGAACAGCAAAAGGAAAAAGGCCGCCGAAGGCGCCGCCATAACGCCGAACATCCAGCGGTACTGGCTGGCTCCGAGTTCGAGATGGCCAATGAGATAATTGGACAAATAGGCCAGGAGAATCCCCAGCACGATATTGAACTGAGTGATGGCAACCAGGCGCCCTCGCAGGCGAGCCGGCGAGATTTCGGCGATATACATGGGCGACACCACGGATGCGCCGCCCACCGCCAAACCGCCGAGAAACCTAAACGCCATAAAAGACCCCCAGCTCCAAGCCAGGGCGCAGCCTACTGCCGAGGCGAAATACAAGATGGCCAATAAGAAAAGGACGCCGCGCCGTCCCCAGCTGTCGGCGGGGCGGCCGACGGTAATAGAGCCAATAATAGTGCCTATTAGCGCGCTGGAGACGGTGAAACCCAGCGTGAAGTCCGACAGGGCAAACTGACTCTTGAGCCAATCCGTGGTTCCGGAGATCACGGCGGTATCGAACCCGAACAATAAACCGCCCAGCGCGGCGATCAGCGCGCTCAAGAGCAGGCCGGCGGTTAAGCGACCGCCTTGGGCAGGTTCCAGGCCAGGGGAGTTGAGGGTAGCGGAGTTCTGCATGAGCCCGACTATAAGACGGCCCTTCCCGTGCCCGCAAAGCCAAATTCCAGGGCGGGGTGCATTGTGCATTTGAACACCGCCACAGGTAGGGATGGGCGCGCTCCACTGGCATAGAGTTTGGGTGACTGGTGCGCGGACGCGGTCTCCCTCTCCTCCTTTGGAGGAGAGGGAGAGGGCTTCGCCGATATGGACATCGTCAATCAAACTCAATGGAAGAGGGGCGCGCTCCGCCGTCCGCGCCGCGTTCAGCGGCGCAATAGCCACTGTGATTCCCATGGGGTCGCGGATCGTTCCGCCCGCCGAACGCGGTCGGGGGGCAGCGCGCTAGCTTTGCGGCTTGCCACCTGTCTTACGGAGACTACACTGCCGCGGTGAACCTGTTTGTAGCGTAGATTCGAGGCTCTATCTTCAATCCTAACATTAGAAAAAGGTGCCCATAAGCTTTCATTTCAAACCCGAAGAACTGGCCCTATGGAGCACCGCCTGTGGGGCATTCGGGTGGCTGCTTAAGAGCCATTTCTCCAGGGGGACCGATATCCGCAAGCAGAACTTTCGCTCGGCCATTGCCAACCTCCGGGACCAGTTCGGCCTGGTGAAGGATGACATGCTTGTCGAAGCGCACGCGCAATCCCTGCCCAGGATCCGCGAGGAATCAGCCAAAATCCGCAACGACGTCGGCCGGCGCAGGTGGGAGGCGCTTAACGGATGCGTGAGCAATTACTCCGGGTTGACGAAGAATGACATCGAAAACCGGGACCTCAATCTCAAGCTGGCGAGCGGATCCACTCAACTTCCACCGGCCAATTATCCGCTTGGCCGCGCACGGCTGTGCGAGCTGCTCGATGAAATGCTCAAGCACGTGGAGTAGCTGACTGCATAGGGTAAAGCCCCTATTCACAAGAACCATTCCCGGCAGGTATGGTACCCCCGAAGCATGAGAGCTGCGAAGACTAACCTCAAGAAGAAGGACGCGCGTCGGGTGCACACAGCCGAGATTTGGCTCGGCTTGGGCAAGCCTCGGCAGGCACTTGCCGAGCTTCAACTTCTGACCCGGTGCGCCTGGCGACACCCCTGGAGCGAGCAAGTCCTCTGGCGCGCGGCCCAGTCCCTCAGCTAAGCTGTTTTTCGGGCCGTGTCCGGTTCGGCCGTTCAAATCTTTGCCGTCTCTTTAGCTTTCGACAGCAACGAGTTTGTCCGATTCCACCCTCCTTTCGAGCCGGCGAACAAGAAAACGTCTTTTTTTTTCAAGGGAGGGTGTGGTAGTCTGATGGAATGAGAAACCTAGCAGCTTCAATAGTCCAGGCTTTCTCAGGCCTGCGCTTTAGACTGTTGTTGCTTGTCCTACTGGCCTGCGCGCCATTAATGGCGCTGGTTCTGCACACATCCTGGGAAGATCGACGAAGGTCCGAAGCGGGTTGGCGGCAGCAATCGCAAGATTTGCAGCAGATCGCCAGGCGCGACGAAGACGACCTGATTGGGGGAACTCATCAACTTCTTCTGGCCATTTCAGAATCCTCCTATGTGCGATCCTTCAACCCGCGTCGTTGCAAAAAGGGCTTGGACGACCTGTTTGCCAGTTATCCCCGGTTTGCCAATCTGGGCGTGCTGACCACCAACGGTGAGGTCCTGGCCAGCGCCAGACCAGTTGCGGCTGCGACCATCGTGCAACGCGCTTTTGTCAAAAATGCGCTGAGCGCCAAGAGTTTTACCGTCGGGACATTCCCGGCTTCGAACAATCGCCCAACGATTAACTTTGGGCATCCGGTGCTGGATTATGCCGGCAAGGTGTTGGGTGTGGTCTTCGCTGAATTAGATTTGCCTTACTTTTATCGGTTCGGCACAGAACTGCCGTCTCGGCTCCCGCCGGGTGCGACCTGGACGGAAATTGACCGGAGCGGAACGGTCTTGGCCCGGTATCCTGGTCCCGATGAGTGGATCGGCAAGGTCTTTCCAGAACCCGATTTGCTCCCAACTCTCCAGGCGCGCCAGCTAGGGGTTTTGGAGCGGGTCGCCCCGGACGGAGTTCGGAATTTTTATGCGTTTAGTTCCAGGCCCAGTGATTTGGCCAAAGGCGAGGTAATCGCCATTTTGAGCATCCCGCGGCAATTGCTTTTCGCGGACGTAGACCGGATTCTAAGGACGAATCTGATTTGGCTGGGGATCGCGGCGGTTCTTGCGTGCATGCTGGGGTGGGGCGCGGGCAAGTTTCTCGTTTTGCGGCCGGTTAAAGTGCTGGCTCGTTCCAGTGCCCGGTTGGCGTTGGGAGAGCTTTCGGTTCGCACCGGAGTGGCCCGCAGTCATGACGAACTGGGCCAGCTCACGCTGGCATTTGACCAGATGGCCCAGGTGTTGGAACAACGCGAACTGGAGCGACAGCGCGCGACTCAGAAATTGCAGATTCTATCGCATCGCCTGGTCGAGGTTCAAGAAACCGAGCGCCGGCATATCGCCCGGGAACTGCACGATGAAATCGGGCAGAGTTTGACCATCGCCGAAATGAATCTGCAGGCGGCCCTGCAATCGCCGGTCGCCGCGGCCAAGGAACGCCGTTTGCGCGAAAGCATTCAGGCGGTGGAACGAGTCCTCGAACAGGTCCATGACTTGTCGTTAAACCTTCGCCCCTCCATCCTCGACGATTTGGGCCTGGAGCCAGCCCTGCGGTGGTACACTCACCGCCACGCTGCTACCACCGGCTTGCGCGCCGAGTTTCGCGCAGCGAGCCTCGAAAACCGGCTGGACCTGGTTATTGAAACCGAATGTTTTCGCGTGGCCCAGGAAGCGCTGACCAATGTGGCTCGCCACGCCCAGGCACGCGCGGTCATGGTCGATTTGACCCGGCGCAACGGGCATCTGCACCTGCGGGTCCGAGACGATGGGGTTGGGTTTGATGTGGCTGCCTTGCGCAACCAGGCCGTCCAAGGCGCCAGTTTAGGCCTCCTGAGCATGGAGGAACGGGCATCCCTGGCGGGCGGCGGACTGGAATTCAATTCCGCTCCGGGCAAAGGGACCGAAGTGCACGCCTGGTTTCCTTTGCGGTGGCATACTACGGAGCCCCTTGAAGTTGTCGATGAATAGCTCCCCACAACCGCTGCGAGTCATTTTAGCCGACGACCACCCGATCGTGCGCGCCGGAGTTCGGGCGGAGTTGGAAAAGGTTCCCGGGACCGAGGTCGTGGGCGAAGCCAGTGATGGGCGCGAGGCTCTGGAGTTGGTGAGAACGCTCAGCCCGGCCCTCGTTTTTATGGATATCTCCATGCGCGGGCTCAATGGCCTGGAGGCGACCGCCCGCATTACCAAGGAGTTTCCCCACATTCGGGTCATTATCCTGTCGATGCACCAAAATGAGGAGTATTTCTGGCAGGCACTTAAGGCCGGAGCGTCCGGGTATCTGCTCAAGAAGGCGGCTACGTCGGAACTGTCCACCGCGATCAGCAGAGTTGCCGCCGGAGAGATCTATCTGACTCGGGAAATGTCCAGCCGCTTGCTCAAGAAACTGCCGCTGCACCAAATTGCCCACCATAAAAGCCCTTTGGAGAGCCTTAGTGACCGCCAGCGAGAGATTCTGCAATTGATAGCCGAGGGCCAAACCACCAAAGCCATCGGCATGGTTCTAAAGCTCAGTCCTAAAACCGTCGAATACCACCGGGCCAAGCTCATGGAACGCCTGAATATCTACGATGTTCCGGGCCTGGTTCGATTCGCGTTGCAGTCTGGATTGATCGCTCAAGAATAAGGTCCGGATCTGAACACCCGGCGCTCCAGGGCAAGTGACAAAGTAGCCGACGCCGTCGTCTGGTGGGGCGAGGCTCCTGCCGAGCCCTGATCATTTATTCAACCTGGCGGCCTGTTCATCGAGAGAAACGGATTTAATTAGGGCTCGGCGGGAGCCTCGCCCCACCAGGACTGGCGCGTACCCCAGTTGCGGACCTTGTCACTCACCCTGCCCGCCGCTCGGACGTAGCCCAATTTCCTTCTTGCCAGCCCTGCCAAAAAGGGTAAAAGGAAGGCCACAGAAAGGTCCCTTGGCGATTCGCTAAATATGATCTACCAGGAAAAGACGCCGGCAGTGGATGGCCGTCCGGCGCAGAAGCTTGATCATTATCCTCTGCCGCGTTCTACCGGCGCTCAGGATGTGAATCACCGTCTTGTCCGGGCCAAGGCCAAGCCTCAGCCCCACGGCGTTCGGCTTCTGGACAAGGTTCGGGACTTCAAAAATGCAGCTCAGATCCGTGCCTCGGGTCTTTACCCGTATTTCCGGACCATCTCCTCGGCCCAAGACACCGAGGTGCTAATTGAGGGCAAGAAAGTTCTCATGTTGGGCTCCAACAGCTACTTAGGCCTGACAAATCACCCTCGGATTAAGGAAGCCGCTACGGCTGCGGTGGCCAAGTATGGGACCGGGTGTGCCGGCTCGCGCTTTCTCAACGGCAGCCTCGACATCCATTTGGAACTGGAAAATGAGCTGGCCAGATTAGTCAATAAGGAGGCCGTGCTGCTCTACAGCACCGGCTTTCAGGTCAATCTTGGAGTCATCAGTGCCTTGGTCGGCAAAGGCGAATACGTGATCGGTGACAAGAGCAACCACGCCAGTATCGTCGAAGGATGCCTTCTGGCCCAAGGCAAGTTTTTCCGCTTTCCGCATAAGGATTTGGGCGCTTTAGAGTCCCGCCTGGAGCAGTTGGAACCCAACGCAGGAAAATTGGTGGTGGTCGACGGGGTGTTCAGCATGGAGGGGGACATCATTCAGCTGCCGCAATTGTGCAAAATCGCCCGGAAGTATGGCGCCGCCGTTATGGTTGATGATGCTCACGCCATTGGGGTTTTGGGCAGGCAGGGAGCCGGCACGGCCAGTCATTTCAGTCTGACTGATGAGGTCGAACTGATCATGGGTACTTTTAGCAAATCCCTGGCCAGCCTCGGCGGTTTTATCGGCGCAGATGCCGAAACGATCGATTTCCTCAAGCACCATTCGAGGCCGCTGATTTTTAGCGCCAGCATGAGCCCGGCAAACGTCGCGGCGGTCCTGGCCGCGCTGGAGATTATGCGTAGCGAACCGGATCGGATTGCGCAGTTATGGCGCAATACCCACCGGATGAAGGCCGGCCTGGTCAGGCTGGGATTCGAGTTGGGTGATTCCGAGACGCCGATTCTTCCAGTTTACTGTCGCGACATGACGCTGGCCTTTCAGTTTTGCAAGCGCTTGCATGAACAGGGAGTTTTCGTTAACCCGGTCGTTTATCCAGCGGTGGCCCCGGGACACGAACTGATTCGCATCAGCCTCATGGCCACGCATACCGACTCGCAGATTGATTTCGCTCTGGATAGACTCGGGCCTATCGGCAAAGAGTTGAAGATCATCTGATTGAAGGTGTTGCTCACAGGGGCCAGCGGGTTTGTGGGCAGTCACATCCTCGACAGTCTCCAGCAAAATCAAATCCAGACCGTCGTGCTGTTGCGGTCGACAACCACAAACAGCTTTTTGCAACCGCATCTCTCCCAAATCGAGGTGCGCCGGGGTTCGGTAACCGATCCATCGAGCTTGATTCAGGCAACCGCTGGGGTGACCCATGTCGTGCACTGTGCCGGCCTCACGAAAGCTCTAAAAGCTGCTGAATTCTTCGAGGTCAACCAGGGAGGCACCCGCAATGTGGTCGAGGCCTTGAATGCTCAAGGCGCTCGCATTGAGCGACTGCTCCACATCTCCAGCCTGGCGGTCTCCGGGCCTGCCACGCCGGCAAACCCTGCGACTGAAGAGGCTAGCCCATGCCCTGTGTCAACCTATGGCAAAAGCAAACTCGCCGGGGAATTGGAAGTCCGGGAGCGCTGCCGGGTGCCGTTCACCATCCTGCGTCCGCCAGCAGTTTACGGCCCACGCGACACCGGGTTCCTTTCACTGTTCAAGGCAGTAAGGAAACACGTGCTGCCCAGGCCCAATCAGCAGCAGGTCCTCAGCGTTGTGTACTCCAGGGACCTGGCCGACTCCGTGGTCAAGTGCCTGAGCCATCCGAAGACGGCTGGCAAAACCTACTTTGTAGCTTCACCGCAGACCGTGACCAGCCGCGGCATGGCTGAAGAAATAGCCGTCCAAATGAAGCGTTGGACCATTCCCTGTCCGATACCGGCGCCGGTGCTTTGGGCGGTCTGTCTGCTGCAACAGGGCATTTCTCAATTGACTCGCAGGCCCAGTCTCCTGAACTTGCAAAAATACGCGGAATTACGTGCCGCCGGTTGGGTATGCGACGCGTCACGGTTTTTGCTCGAGACCGGATTCGAGTGCCAGACGCGGCTTAAGCAGGGCATCGGCGAAACTTTGGATTGGTACACCCGCCAAGGATGGTTGTGAGAAGCTACACCTTCGTCGATTACGCCACGCAATGGTATGTAGCGATCGTGGGCAGCCTGATCCTCTGCTGTCATGGTCATACCGTGCCCCACTGGCGTTGGCTCTTGCTGGGGCACCTGGTGGTTCTCGCAGGCATCCACTGCCTGATTGTCTGGCATGCCCGCAAACCGGTGGTCGGGGCCGTATCCTTTTTACGCCATTTTTACCCGGTGCTACTGTACGCTGGCTTTTATGCCGAGGCAGGCGTCTTGGATCAGATGTTCGTCCAAGGCTTCCTGGATCCCGTGGTGATTGGTTGGGACCAGGCTCTCTTCGGGTGCCAGCCCAGCCTGGTATTCATGCAAAAGCTGCCTTATCTCGCGGTCAGTGAGCTCTTCTATGCGGCTTATTTTTCTTACTACCTCATGATTGGGGGCGTGGGAATAATACTATACCTGCAAAATCGTCAGCAATTCTGCCATTATGTTTCGGTGGTCTCGTTCGTGTTTTATATTTGTTATATCATTTTCATTTTTGTGCCGGTGATTGGGCCGCCTCTTTTCTTTCGGAATTTCCCCGGATACCATCTGCCGCCGAATCTTGAGCCACTGACCCTTTCGGCGCGGGATCCGGTGACAATTCAATCCGGGTTATTCTACCGGCTGATGAAATGGATTTACAAAGGCTTTGAGTCTCCGGGAGCGGCGATCCCCAGCAGCCACGTGGCAGTGGCTTTGTGCACGGTGTTTTTCTCCTTCCGCTATATTCGCTTGATACGATGGTGGCACCTGTGCCTGGCTGTTCTGCTGTGCTTGGCAACCGTCTACTGCCATTACCATTATGTCTCGGACGTTCTGGCGGGAATCCTCGCTGTTGTTCTACTGCTACCCACCGCAAACTGGCTTTATTTTAAGTTCGATCCTCAGAGTGCTCCGGCTTCAACGGGGCCTCCACCCGGTCATCCGAAGGCAGTTCCTGGACATTAGGGGTCCGGATCCTTGCAACTGCTGTTTATGCCCTTCCCATTGGCCCATCCCGCAGCCGTTTTACCGCTGAGACGTTATTGCCCGCGTTTTTTAAGCTTTCCAGCGTTGGTCGCTGGGAGCCTGAGCCCGGATCTGGGGTATTTTTTTATAAACGCGGATGGCTTTTCCCACAGCCTCCTCGGCAGCTTCGGGTTCAGCCTGCCCGTAGGGATGCTGGGCCTGCTCCTTTTCTATGCCCTGCGCGCAGCGGCATCACGTTATTTGCCGGTGTTCCACCGGCGCGTGATTCTTCCGTTCTCCGAAGACGGGCCCAGTTCAGCACTGGCGGTCGTTATTTCATTATTGCTCGGCAGCTGGACGCATTTGTTGCTGGATTCCGCCACCCACAGGAACGGGTGGCTGGTGCTTCATCTGCCGGTTCTGCAAACCACGATTGCCACGTTGGATCACCGTCACATTCGAGTCTGCCACCTGCTCTGGTATGGTTGCTCGTTTCTGGGGATGGCCTGGTTGTTCCTGGCTTTCCGGGGCTGGCAGGAAGCGCATGCTTTTGGCGCGACAAATCGGCCTCGGCGCGCGCGCTGGCTCGAAGCAGGCCTGGTTGCTTCCTTATTGTTGCCCATTGAGTTGGCACACCACTTGGTCCGCGGCAGACGGGGCTTGGCTTTGGTAGCCGCACTGAGTCTTGCTTGGGCGGTCGGAGTCGCTTTCAGAGTCTCTTCGGACCCCAAGACCACATGCAAAGCAGGCGAACCTTTGGGGAACCCCCAAAGATAATTAACCACGGATGAACACAGATAAACACGGATTAGGAATCGCTTCGGAGGGCAACCGTTTGGGGAAGCGACCTTTGCTGATCCAAGTTGTGCCTTATCAGTGTTCATCCGTGTCCATCCGTGGTCTGTTTTTCAGGCTAAACCGGCCGCTCATAGATCCGATATCGTTTGTAAACCCGCCCGCCTATGGCTTCCAGCACCCGGCACATCATCAGGTTATCCTCCAGGATCCAGGACGCCTCGGATTCGCGCACCCCGGCGTTAATGCCGACCTTGAGGCCTTCAATGAGCATGGCAGATTCCAGCCCCTTAGAGCGGTATTTGGCTTTAACTCCCAAAGTAAGCACACGCGTGCGAGGCGGACATTTCCAGCCTAACGCATAAGGCAGGAAACCAAGCAACCGGGGAGTCATCAGGCGTCCACGCAACGGTTGCAAGGCGATATTGTAATCGGGCATGGCCAGTAGAAAACCCACCGGCTCCGACCCCGCTTCGACCAGCCAAATAAGCCCTTCCATCAACAAAGGCTTCAGCCGCTTGGCCATGAAATCCACTTCCGCATCCGTCATCGGCACAAATCCCCAGTTTTCTTCCCAGGCCGCGTTGTAGACTTCCTTCACTTTGATGATGTCCTGATCCAAGGTCTTGCGCCGAACGGGACGGAAAACCAAATCGGGATTGCGCGCTCTGACTTTGGCAGCGATGCGGCTAAGGCGGTCCATGGGGATGGTTGATAAATCGATGTGGAACGCCAGCAAATCCTTCGCCTTGCGGAAGCCGGCCGATTCGACCAACCTCACGTAGTACCGCGGGTTGTAGGTCATCATGAACACAGGCGGTGAATCGAAACCTTCGAACAACAATCCGCATTCGTCATTGGTTGTTGGGTTCATGGGGCCCTGGAGGGACTTGAGCTTCTGCCCCCGCGCCCATCCGAAGACAGTTTCAAAAAGTTGTCCGCTAACCGACGGATCATCGATGGATTCAAAGAAGCCGAAAAAAGCGGCCGGCTCTTTGGCCAGGCGATTGTAAGAGTGGTCCACGATACCGGCGATGCGACCAACATCGCGGCCACCTTTCCTGGCTATCCATAGTTGAAGCTGCGCATGTTCAAAGAGGGGGTTCTCATCTGTGAAAACCTTCTTAAGATCCATCAACAGTGGCGCAACCCAGTTCGGATCGCCATTGTAGATTTCATAGCTAACCATCAGGAATCGCAGGATGTTGCGTGAGTCGCGGGGGAGGGCTACAATCTCAGCTTCGTTGCTCATGCTCGAATTGGTGGTTTCGGCTGGACCCAAGCCTGAACCAATCAATCGGCTTCGTCAACTTTCAGCGTTTTGATTAGCCATAACCGTGAGTTGCTGAACACTACCCATGTGAGGTAGGGATGGCGCGCGCTGCGCCGTCCCAGCCCGCGTGCAGCGGGCTGAACGAATGGCCGATGGCAATCGAATCACCGGCTCATTGCGCCGCTGAACGCGGCGCGGAAGGCGCAGCCCGCAATCCCTACCAAATGGTGGTGTCACGCAGCCCCAGGAATTTCCTAGGGCTCGCCAAGCAATTGAGTAGTTGATCAACCCATGGTCCCTGGGGTAAATAACTGCACTGCTGTGATTACCCGAAGGTTAAAGGATGCGATTGTTGTGGCCTTGTCCCTTCTTCTTACAACGTTTTGCTCCTTTAAAGGGTTTGCCGGCACACCCGGGCCGCTGACTTTGGCGTGGGATTCCAGCACCGATCCCTCCGTGGTCGGTTACCGCCTGTATGAAGGGATCGCCAGCCTGACCTATACCAATGTCTTGGATGTGGGCAGCAACCTCATGGCGAGTGTCTCCGGACTGGTTCCCGATGAAACTTACTATTTCGCGGTGACAGCATATGATGCCACGGGGCTCGAGAGTCCATTTTCGGGCGAAATCAGTTACACAATTCCCTCAAGCTCACCGCCACCACCTCCGCTGGCTCCCTTGACCATTGTTCAGAACAACTTGAACCAGGCGGTCTTGAGCGGCACGGGGGCGGCAGGCGACGTCTATGACGTCTGTGCGACGTTGGACTTTACGATCTGGCTGGTGATCGGCAGCGTGACGGTGGATGCGACCGGTCTGTTCCAGTTCACGGACGCTTCGAGTCTAGCTGTTCCCTGGCGGTTTTATCGGCTCCGTCAACATACGACTCAGCCTGCGGTTGTTCCCAACTTGTTGGGACCCAGCAATTAAGATCTGCTTCGACGGCGAATATTAGGCTTGGCGAACGGGGTTGTCGCGAAGTTGCGTGGCGCATTTCCTGCTACCTTTCCTCACCTAGATGGGGCTTAAGAGTTGAACCTTTTAGAGGCCTCGTTGCAACGCCATGTTTAATTGGAATTTCAGTTTTGATATGCAGGGTCAGCTGCGGGCGGGCCTCTTCATCTCGCTCGTGAGTGTCTGGTTGCTGGTCGGTGTATTCTCCTATCTCAACTATTATACTCGGCGCAAATACTTCTCGATCTGGACGGTTGCCTGGCTCTTTTACTCGCTGTACCTGACGCTCTCCTACAGCCTGTTCTGGTTCTACGGTAATTTTCGCGATGAACCCTGGTGGGCGACCATGTTCAAGCAATGGTGCATCGGGGTGGCCGCTGTTTTCATGCTCTGGGGCAGCCTGCGCTTTTTGGGCAAGCGGGTTCGTCAGCTTTCGTTGGGGCTTTTCCTGTGTTTCCTGTTTGTTTGGAGTTTCGTAGCGAATTTCCCCAGCTCGGGCGACAGCTCTCTGGACAAAAGCGGCCGCTTGGTTCTGCAGATGCCGATCTTCATTTTGATAGGCGGAGCCAGCGTGGTGACGGTATGGGGCTTTTTCCAGTATCGGCGCAAGCGCCAATACCTGGGGGCGGGCCTCTTGTCCTTTGGTTTCCTGTTTTGGGGGTTGTTTGTCGCCGCGTACCCATTCCTCGAGCGGCTGTCGGACTATATGAGCACCGGCTTTTTTATCGCCAGCGTGCTGCAAATGTTCATCGCGGTGAACATGATCATCCTGGTGCTGGAGCAAATCCGGCATCTGCGCGAGAAACGGGCCACACAGCAGTTGCGCAGCAAAGACCGCGAGAAGGCCATGCTGCAGAACCGCATTATTCTTACCGAGGAACGCTACCGGCACTTGTTCGAGCAGTCCAGCGAGCCGATCGTGATAACTACCCGGGATGATTTGCGCATCGTTGGGCTCAACGATGCGGCCTGCCGTGTGTTGGGGCTGCCCCAAGCCGATGCCCGTGAACAGTGTCTGACTCACCTGTTGGCCGGGCCGGTCGGCGATTCGCCCACTCCCTCCGGCGGCCAGGCCTGGTTTGAGTCCATCTGCCGCGGCAGGTTTCAACAGGTGCAGCGCAAAGACGGCACCCTGGTCAGTGTCGAAGTGGCGGGGTCGGCCATCGATTTTGCCGGCGAGACTGCTTTCCAATTCTATTTGCGCGAGGTGACCGAAATCTCACACCTCGAACAACAACTGCGCCGCGCCGAGAAGCTCTCGGCCCTTGGACAAATGATTTCGGGAGTCATTCACGAGTTGAACAATCCCTTGAGTGTTTCGGGCGCACTGCTGGAGTTAGTGCTGATGGACAAAGACCTCACGAACCCCACGCGCGACCGACTCAAAACGGCAGCCGCCGAGCACCAGCGGGCCACCCGGATGATGCGCAATTTCTTGAACCTGGCACGCGATGGGGGACCCGAGAAAGAAAAGGTTAATTTGAACGAGATTGTGCGCAACGTGGTGGAACTGCGCCGATCCGAATTCTTGAAGGCGGCTGTTGAGCTTGCCCTGGAGTTGGATCCCGAACTGCCGGCCATCATGGCGAGCTTGGACCAGGTGCAGCAGGTGCTCATTATTCTTATCAACAATGCGCTCCAGGCCATGGATGGCTACACTAAAGCCGGGACCCTGCGCGTCGTCACGCGCCAGGAGCCCGGCCGCATCGTGGCTTTGATTGAGGACAGCGGCCCCGGTGTGCCGGCCCACCTTCGCTCGAAAATCTTTGAACCGTTCTTTACGACCAAGCCCGCCGGGGTTGGCACTGGTTTGGGCCTGTCGGTGGCTCACACTTATTTAATGGAGCACCACGGACGCATCTACTGCGATGAATCTCCTTTGGGCGGCGCTCTCTTTGGAATCGAATTGCCCGCTGCGGCAATTCCCTTGCCGCGACCTGCGGCTCAGATCACCCGGCTCAAGTTCGGGTCAGAACCTGCTCCCGAGGCCGAAACCCGCTGCCCCGAGCCGGTCCTATAGCGATTCCAGCCAACGCCGCATCGCTGCTGGATCTTCTTTGAACATCAACGATCCAGGAACGATAAAATCCGCTCCTGCCGCTTTGACGAGGGGAACTGTCTCGCGCCGGATTCCGCCATCCACCTCAATTTCTGTGCGGAGTTTCCGTTCGGAAATGAGCTGACGGGCCTGACGAACTTTGGCGGGAATCGAGGCATCCATCGAGGCGCCTTTTATGCCCATGGCTGTGCCCACGAGGGTCACGACATCCAATCGGTTCCAGAAGGCGTTTAATACCTCAAGAGATTCGGAGATGAGCAACGAGACGCCGCAGGCTTTGCCGGCAGCCTTGATGGCCTCCAGCACGGCGCCCGGGTCCCGCGCCGAATCAAAGCAAAAGATGATGCCATCGGCCCCGGCTTCGATGAACGGATCAATCCATTCCAGCGGGTTTTTCACCATGAGGTGGACTTCGAAAGGCATGGCGGTGTGCGATCTCAGAGCCCTGACCAGGTCGGGAAAAAACAGCAGATTCTTGACATAGTGTCCGTCAGCCACGTCGAGGTGGAAGCGCTCAGAGTGCGGCTCAACCCGTCGGATCTCGTCGGCAAGTTTCGAAAGGTCCGCGGACCAAAGCGAGGTGGAACATTTCATAGGGATGGGTGTCGAGGTTCGTCCTTGGCTAAGAATGGATTCGAGTGGGCCGGGAATTCGGCTTGCAAAAACCTGGCCAGACTTTGGCGCAGCTCGGATGTGTATTGGGTGAGGTTGACAGATTTTGGGGTAAGTTCCTGGAACTGGGCGCCGGGAATTTCGCGGGCCAGTACCTGGCCATATTCGAAAGGGTGAACCGGATCGTGACGAGTCGCCAGGACCAACGTCGGGATCGAAACTCGCCGCCAAGCGGCCCGGTCGAAATTCGGAGCATCTTGAGGGATCTGCTCCAACCGGGCGACTGCCTCCAGCGCTCCCGGGTCTTGAAACAGGCCTCGCAATGATTCTGCCGTGTCCAATGATTGGCTGGCTACCGAGGCATAAGCTTCGGTCATCGCAAAATGCTTCCAGCCCAAGGTGGGCCCATGACTCCGGAGGAGTTGAGCGATCAGGCCAAAGAGTTTGGCATTTGCCTGGTTGGGCGCGTCCAGCCAGGCGGGACGCAGCAGCACCAGGCCGAGCGCCCGCTCTGAATGGCGCAGCGCGCAATTGAGCGCCACACCGGCACCCATCGAGGTTCCCCCAAAAATCGCTCGAGGGATCTTCAGCTTGTCCATGAGAGCGACGAGATCGTCGGCGAAAGTGTCGAATCGCAACTTCTCGGCTTGGCCCAACGGTGTGGACTTTCCATGTGCGCGACAATCCAGCCCCAGCAAGCGAAAGCCGTCCGGCAGTTCAACCAGCGCGAAGATTTTCTCTGTATCTCCTCCCAAACCATGTTGGAAGAAGAATGGCATGCCGCTGCCTCGCTCGAGGTAGTGGAATTCAAGATGGTCGTGCTTAAAGTAGGGCATGACTTGTGTCCGGAGCGGCTAAACGGAGGCCAGAGCCATCCTCAGTCAGGTCTCTGGCCGCGGCGCTGTTCATCGTTTCTGCATGCGGCTCATGGTTCCAAAATTCCGTCGCCGCTGGCAACGACGGAATGCAATAGAAGGACAACCGCGAATGGCGCCAATGCACGCGAACGGATCGGAGTTTGGGGCCTGCTGTGTGAGGTTATAGCGAATTGTAAGCGCGGAGAATGCAGCGAGACGGAGCATGAAATCCGAAGGTCGAGGACCGTCGAGAGGTCTTAGCTCCCATCTGGAATTGAGCTGCTCGAGTTGCTGTGACGGCAATCCGGAATTACCAGTGGGGTATTGGGTACTTCGCCACCTCCGTGGTCACCTCCACTAGATCAGAAAGTCTGGGGCAGGGTTTGAGGTTGCGCGCAGTAGCGAGTACGAGCCCGGGCTGGCTTTTCGCAAGAAACTCCGGTAAATTCGAACCATGAGTGCGAAAGAGATCCTGTTGGAGGTGGCGCACCAATTGCCGCCTGACGCCACGCTTGCCGACGCCATTTATGAGCTGGAATTCCGCCAGGCGGTGCAGCAGGGGCTTGACGAACTGAATAGCGGCAAAGGGGCGCCCATTGAAGAGGTCAAAGCCAAAATAGCTGAATGGGCTGGAAAGTAATCGTCGCGCCGTCGGCGCAGGCCGATTTGGCGGACATTGTCCGTTACGTTGCGCGGCACAATCCCGATGCGGCGGCCCGGCTGGGTTATGAATTGATCACGCGAGCCGAGAGCGTGGCGGCGTTTCCAGAAATCGGACGTGTGGTGCCGGAGTTTCGGCAATCGAATCTGCGCGAGGTAATTTGCCGATCGTATCGCATCATTTACCGACTACGGCACGACGGCGAGCGTATTGACATTGTCCGTTTCTGGCACGCGGCGCGCGGGTTTCCACACATTCCAGGAGGATGAGGTGCCGGAATCATTGCCGCTGTCGTTAACGAGAGACATTGGTTTGGGCCTATAAACTTTGAAGGCTCAAGCAAACAGATCATGCAAACGCTTTCGCAGAAACGACACCGCTCCGGGCAGCTCCTCTTCGCTCAGGTTATGCAGGATGAGTGGTCCTTTGAACCCGGCCCGCTGGAGCAACTGTAGATAGAGTTTATAATCCAGGGCCCCTCGTCCGGCGGCAACGTGGCCGGCAGAGGCATCCCCAGTCAGGTCTTTGGCATGCGCGACTACGGTGTCGGCTGCAAGCAAATCCACTGCCTCCGAAAGGATTTCATGCTGTCGATGAAGCGTGCTCGGCTGCAACAGATTGGCCGCGTCGAAAATGACTTTCAACCAGGGCGATTGGATTTCGTCGAGGAGCTTCCGGGCTTTCAACGCGGAATCGATGACGTTGGCCGGTTCCGGCTCAATGCCCAGGAACACCCGGCGTTCCTGGGCGATCGGCAGGAGTTGTTCGAGCGAATGCACCAAGTCGCGCCAAGCGTCAGGGGAATGATTGTCCGGGTGCGCTCGCCACATGTTGACAGGATCTCGCGTCCCGGTGCAGAGAGTCACAACCGGGGCCCCCAGGCCGGCGCACGCGCCGATCAACGTCCGAAGATTCCGGAGGTCCTTTGTTCGATGGGCGGTGTCGGGGTTAATCAGGTTGCACGTGCCGGACACCGCAGCCATGGAGAGGGAGCTGCGCTCTAATGCCAAGCCAATGCGATCCAACAGAACGGGTTCGATAGATTCCGGCAAAGTGGGCAGCCCCGCGCAGGAGAAATTAAATTGGATACATTCCAGCCCGAAACTCTTCGCTGCGGCGAAACCTTCCTCGAAATCCACCCGGATGAACGTTTTGGCGAAAATCCCCAGCTCCATCAGACACCGCCTTTGACGTCGCACAAATGGACCTTTTCGCCGGTTTCGGCTGAGCGGGCGATGGCGACCATGGCGCGCACGGCCGCGACGCCGTCATCGATTCCGGCGCCCCGCTGAGGAGCGCCGTGCATGATGGCCTGGGCGAAGCTCTCGATCTGAAGCTTGTAAGTGTAGGCGTCCTCCCCTAAAGGTCGGCGGTACTCGCGAGTTTTTTCGGAAAAGCATTCGACCATGCTGGCTTTATGGTACCACGGCAAAAAGACTTTGCCTTGGATGCTGCCGTGCTCGCCGTACATTCTGAAGCCCTCCTCGAAATCGCCGCGCACCGGGATCGTCAGTTCGAGATGGGCCAGGGCGCCGTTAGCCAGGTCCGCCTCGATGAACCAGCAGTAACTTCCGTGCAGCTCGCTGCACCGGGCGCGCACGGCGGTTATTTCACCGGCCAGGAAACGGGCGGTGTCGACCAGGTGGCTGCCGTGGGTGAGCATGAAGTAGCGGCGCTTGTCCGCCTTGGGATTGCCTGCCGGACGCCTGGCCTTTAGGCTCGTGCGGACAATCGGCTGGAGGTTATCGGTCATGCTATAGCGGGCGGTGCTGTCGCAGTACCAGGAGCTGAAGGCGATCAGGCCTCCAAGTTCGTGCTCGACAAAATCTTTGGCAAACGCGATGCCGGGATCGAAACGGCGGTTGTTGCCGACCTGGAACACCAGCTTGCGGGCGCGCACCTCCTGGCGCAATTGCTCGCATTCCTCGATACTCACCCCCAGCGGTTTCTCGACCAGGACGGGCTTGCCCGCCGCGATGACCTGCCGGCAGAGGGGAACGTGGAATTGATCCGCGGTGCCAATCAGGACCGCCTCCAGCTGGGGATCGGCCAGCATCGTTTCCAGGCTCTGGTAGGTGACTCGAGGTTCGTGAATAGCGGCCATTTTCTCCACAAGATCCTCGGCCAGGTCACAAATGGCGTACAGTTCGGCGTTGCGCGCTTTGCGGCAGGCATCGAAGTGGGCGATCTGCGAAATCGGCCCGCAGCCCAGCACTCCAATGCGCAGCAGACGCTCCTCCTTTTTCATCGAATCCTTTCCGGATAACGCTGACGCAGGGCCTCGAGCAGGGCGGTGAGGCGCTTTCGTTTTGCCAGGCTTGCTAACGCCGGCAGGTGTTCCTTAACCGGCGCGTCCTTCAACTCTCCCGAACGGTGTACGGCCAGTGCTTCCATCATGGCTTCGGCTCCTAAACGGGGACATGGCTGCCCTCGCCTGTCTTTTATGGAGTTGATGGCCGAACCGGCGAGGAACAACACGTGAGCCGTCAGTCCTCGGCGCTCGGCATCAGCCAGGTTAAGCCCGATGTTGCCCTGATCCAGCGCGCCGGCCCGCACGATCATTGTCGGGTGAATCCCCGGCAGCGGCCGCGTCAGAACCTCTTCGCTGGCCAGCCATTCGGCGCCATAGGGACACAGGAATGGCGGGCCGGGGCGAACTGGTGCGGTTTGCCGGAAATCAATGCCATCGAGCCGTGCCAGCAGGTCGATTACTTCACGCCAGATCGCGCGAGTTTTAACCCCGATCCCGGCGTTGTGCCCGTAAATCGCCGGCGGCACTTTCCGGTGCTTGGTGGCTTCGCGGACCAGTCGAACCGTGCCGCCGGCAAAAGTCTCGCTAAACATGAGACCTGTGGCGCCGGCTTCGAGCGCGGCTTCAGCAATCGGAAGAATCTCATGCGGCGCGGCGCTGATGTGCGGCGCGAAAATCAACCCCCGACCGCCCCGCTGTTCGCGCGCCTGACTGATAGCCTGCACTGCCAGTCGCGTTCGCTTTGACACCGGACAATAATCCAGGTTCGGGTAAAGGTCTTCGTCCTCCTTGACGAACATAAACAGAGGGCAGGCGGCTATCTCCTCGACCAACGCACCGACGTCCCGCGCGGTAATGCCGGCCGTGGGTTTGAGAATCGTTCCGAACGCCGGTTGGTCTTGCCCAAAACCGGTGGCGCGCCGAACCCCGAAAGGTCCATAGGCCGGGCCGGGGAAAGTTTGCATCACCTTCTCGGGGATTTGCAAGCCGACCAGGCGGGCGTCCTGGTTTTCGTAGACATCGAAAATAATGGCCGCCGCGGCGGTGTGAAGGAGGTCGCAGGAGGTTAAGTGTCCATCCGGCTGCAGCATCATTTTCAAGGGAAAGGCCACATGCACCAGGCCGGCGCGATTGGTTCGGTCGAAAGGGTCGATCCCGGCTGGTTTGGCGGCGCAGGCCTCCAGGAGCGATCCCGCCGTGGGGTGCTTTACTCCAATGGTGGCATGGTAACTAATCTCGTCGGCGGCCTCGCGTAGTTTCAGGGAACGGAATGCGAAAAAGTAAGTCGCCACGACGCAGTCGTCCACCATGGGCGGCGGTCGCGCCGCCAGGCGCTCAGTAATGAGCTCTCGCAAACCCTGCTCCCGGCGCCCTGGATCATGCCAGAGCAGGTCGAGTTTCTTGGCCG
>Ga0210409_10003099_pt1 | contig 19075 bp, 16 predicted proteins | sample IncBWH17MmetaG_FD_161649 | JGI IMG/M metagenome (GOLD analysis project Ga0210409, IMG submission 161649) | Forest soil microbial communities from Barre Woods Harvard Forest LTER site, Petersham, Massachusetts, United States - Inc-BW-H-17-M | ecosystem: Environmental > Terrestrial > Soil >... | reverse complement strand
TGTTCCGGCTTCGTCAGCGATAGAGTTCCAGAGGACATTCGCATCATCTCCGGAGAACAGTCCAACCTTAAAATCACTTTTACTCACGGCGATTACGTCTACATCAATCGGGGTCGCGATAAAGGCGTTCAAGTCGGCGATCGCTTTTCCGTGGTTCGCCCCGATAAAGATCCTCTTGAGGTGCCCTGGTTCAAATGGCAAGACAAACTAATTAAAGCCATGGGTCAGTTGTATGTCGATGCCGGACACGTTCGCGTCGTCAACGTACAGCCTAACGTTTCCATCGCCCAAATAGAGCTTTCTTGTGGCTACATCCAGCGCGGCGATATCGTGCGTCCCTATGTGGAACGCCCCAGCCCACCTTTTAAGGAAGCCTCAGCCTTTGATCATTTTGCCCCGGTTAGCGGCAAGCGCGTCGCTATGGTCGTCGCGGCAAAGGATAATACCCAGTTATACGGTAAGAACACCACAGTCTACGTAAATCTTGGTAGCAATCAAAGCGTGCGCATCGGAGACTATTTCCGCATCTTTCGTTATGAGGGCACCTTGGCAGAAACAGCGCCGCAGACGAAAAATTATCAGTATGAGATTTATGGTTTTGGCAGCGCCCACGCCAGGTACACTTGGAAAGACTTGCCTCGTGAAGTCATCGGCGAAGGCATCGTGATTAACCAAGGCCCTAACGCCTCGACCATGCTCATTACTTACAGCTCATTAGAGGTCTACGCGGGCGATTACGTTGAACTGGAGTAGTTCCCAACATCACCTCGTCTAAAAGTTTGAGACCGTCGCCGCTGCGCTTTTTGAACAGCTTCGTAAATCGCGGCTAACTGGCTCCTGCCCGCTTCGCGTCCGAAAATACTTCGCAGGTGAACCCTTGGATTCGCGCCGATGTCCATCGCCAGGCATCTTGCGGCAGCCTCGCCTTGCGGCACGTCTCTGCCAGAAATTGCTCCCGATTCAAGCCATGTTCCGGCGCCACTTGCGGCAACAGCAACCCTCTGTGATTTTCATCAGACACCACTAGTCCATGACGCCCGACCTCGATCTCTTCCGGCCGAATCGGTGCGAGCGGCGAAAGCACCGAAATCTCGATGTTCAATTCTCCCAATTCTTCGCTGCGCATTGCTGGAAATCGCGGATCGCGCAGCGCTGCGCTCGCTGCACAACGCACCGTAGCGTCTCCCAACGGCTCATCACCTTCGGTCGTGCCGATGCACCCCCGCAACTCTCCCTGCACGTGCAGCGTGACGAACACACCTCGGCGCTCGCCAAAAATTCCCTCACTTGGAATTGTCTCCGGAAGTTTCCCGCAGGTAACCACCTCTACAATCGTCTTGCGCGCCAGAACCAACAAATTCTGACCATCCACCTCAGAGAGGTACGGCATCCTGTGACTTCTTGCGGCTTTCCAGCATGCTCAGCCGCCGCCGCTGCTTGATGCGGTCGTCCACGTTTCCCCAGAAGCGGTGAAAATATTGCGCCGCCGAGATCAGCGCACTCACCACTACCAGCCATAGCAATAGCATCGCCAGCGGCTTCAAATATTCGTGCCGCGCCCCCGCGATGACCACCGCCACTGCGCACACCTGCAAAACCATCTTAGTCTTTCCCAACACCGACGCCTCAATGGTAAACCCTTCCGCCAATGCGATATTTCGCAATCCTAGAACTGTAAATTCCCGGCCTATAATAATCACTACCATCCAGGCTGGAACCAGTTGCATATCTACTAGTGAGACGAACGCCGCCGAGATCAGTAGCTTATCCGCAATGGGGTCCAGCAAAATACCGAGCGTCGTTACTTGCAGTCGCCGCCGTGCCACATACCCATCGGCCCAGTCCGTTGCCGCCGCCATCAGCAAAATCAAAACTCCCCAGAATTCAAAATGCATGGGGAATCCCCACAACTCCACATTCGGACTCCGTGTTAGCAGGATGACAATCAGGACCGGTACGAAAAAGATCCGTAACAGCGTCAGTGAGTTGGCTAGATTCATACGCGCATACAGGCTGGCAATGACCGCCCCAAGCCTCCCGGCCACCGCCGAATCACTATAGTCTTGAGCTACGTACCCGTCAACGCTTCGCAGTGCTGACTTAGGTACCTACGGTTTGACCGTTTATAACTATTCGTTTTTTTTCTGGCTATACTTATTCGTAACCCTTAGCTCCCAAATCTGTGCAAATGTGTGATTTACAAGCGCCAAGGCGTCACAACGCCCCGTTTCCCTGCTATGTAGCGCTGGTTCTTGCATATCATTGAGGATAAAGTACTTATACAGAAGAGCCGCTCGAACACGCCGCAATAACGCAAATCTTCCTCAAGCTTATTGAAAAACGCCCATAACGTTTCCCACAAAATTTTCCACAGCCCGCAAATGCCGGGTTTATGCGGATTTATCGCAGATAGAGCCGTCGCCACCCTCCCGCAACAGTATCACTTGCTGTTTACTTTAACGTTACTCTAGGATTTCGCAGGACATTGAAAATCGCATGGCTCCTTCGATTCTAACCGCTCTAATTAATTTCGATTGAAGATGTCCGAAGTGTCGTAGGACGCCTTGGATCTTTCGCGGATGAAAGCGAAGGGTTACTAACATAGCTTCTCACCACTACTTCAAATCGCCCGCGGCCCTCGCAGTAGCCTTACGGGAAGCAACAACATCGCGGCAAGCAACCCGAAAACTCCGTGCACCGCAATTCCTACAATTCGAAATGGCAACATGATCAGCCACACAAGGGGATAAAGAACCAGGGCCAGCAGCGCCACCGGCCAACAAAGAATGAAAAGAATACACCACAAAATAAACGCGGCCATGATTACCTCCCACTTCTAATTACGTCAGAGCCAGCTTGGAAGTTCCCTCGACCACATACTCGTTCAACCGCAAACGCCGCGCAATGGACACCGGTACCTCGGCATCCAGCAGCATATCCTCATCCTCTACTTCCGATCGCAGCACCCTCCCAAGCGCGTGAATCAACGCCAAAGTGCGCCCTTGCGACAGGGGCAATCGCAGCGAAAGCGAAACCAGCGGATCTGTCGGCAGTGCCACATCAATCCGCCGCAGCAATTCATCGAGGCCTTCACCGGTCAATGCAGATACCACCACCGGCCCATCATCATGCATCATCTTTCCGTTGGCACTCGCCTTCAGGCTCTCTCTTTCTTCAGCCGTCAAGCGGTCCACCTTATTCAACACCCGCAATATCGGCCGGTCCGCAACCCCAAGTTCCTCGAGAATCTTGTGCACCTCTTCGTCCAGTTCGTCGTGATGCGTGTTGGAGATATCGCTGACATGCAGAATCAGAGCCGCTTCCTGTACTTCTTCCAGCGTCGCTCGAAACGCCGTTAGAAGACTCTTCGGCAAATCGCGAATGAATCCCACCGTATCTGAAATCAGCACCCGTCTGTTCGACGGCAAGCGCACTGCCCGAATCGTGGGATCCAGCGTCGCAAACATGCGCGCCGAAACAAGCACCTCCGCTTGGCTAAGTGCATTAAACAACGTCGACTTCCCCGCGTTGGTATAACCAACCAGCGCTATCGTGCCCAGCGGCACCGCATTCCGTGCTTCCCGCCGCAACGCCCGTTGCTTGCGTAAATCTGCAATACCGTTTTGAATCTTGCCCACCCGGTCCCGAATCCTCCGGCGGTCCGTCTCCAATTTCTTTTCACCAGGGCCGCGAACGCCGATACGCCCCGCTCCTCCCGCGCCGCCCGCTCCCCCGCCTCCGCTTTTGCCTCCCAATCGGGACATCGCCGTGCCCTTCCCGGTCAGTCGCGGCAGCATATAATTTAATTGCGCCAACTCCACCTGCAGTTGCCCTTCACGACTTCGCGCATGCCGCGCAAAAATATCCAGAATCAGCTGCGTGCGATCAATCACTCGCCGCTCCGTCAGCTCCTCAATGTTCCGCTGCTGCACCGGAGAAAGATTGCTGTCAAAAATAATCAGCGGCGCCTGGTGCGCATTGGCCTCCGCGCGAATCTCATCCAATTTCCCGCGTCCCACCAGCGTCGCCGAATCCGCGGAATCACGTACCTGAAACACCGTACCGACAATTTCCGCTCCGGCGCTTTTCGCCAGTTCGACTAATTCCGCTAAAGACACTCGACCCTGCTCACCCGCCGGCATTCCCGGAAACCGTGGCGCTCGCTTCCAACCCACGCCCACCAGCAACGCGCGTTCCGCGTTCGAAACATTGTGTTGTGGTGTCTTCGTCAAAAAGTGCGACCTGTCAGCACTGGAGAACCAATTGCGGAGGGGTCCTGCTCATCTTCGTGATTATACCTCTTCGCATTTTCCGCCGCGACTGCTGGCTCCCAGCTCTTCGCTGACCCATCCGACAATCTCGCGCTGCACCGCGGCATCATCTCCCGGCCCCGCAAACCAGCGGATCGACTTGTCCTTCCGAAACCACGTCATCTGTCGCTTGGCATACTGTCGCGTGGCCAATTGAATTGCTGTACGTGCTTTCTCCATCGTTAGTTCCCCGCGCGACACCGCAAGCATTTCTCGATACCCGATGAAATCAAAAATCTTGGCGTTTTCCGTTATTCCCGCCTCGAGTAATCTCCGAACCTCATCAAGCCATCCATTCTCAATCATCGCCATCGTACGCGAGTCAATACGCTCATAAAGCATCTCCCGCGAAGGCATCAGTCCAACCTTCAACGTCCGCCATCCCTCCAATGGCTTCCGCCCCGCCCCATGTATCTCAGAAATAGGTTTGCGCGTCAGGATGCAAACTTCAATCGCCCGTATCAGCTTTTGCTCATCAGTCGGTGCAATCCGCGCCGCGGCCTCACGATCGATCCGCTGCAGTACCCGGTGCAGATGCCTTTGATCGTTTTTCATTGAACTCGTCTTCAACCGCACCCGCAATTCCTCCGAACGCAGCGGTAAGTCCGCCAATCCCTCCAATAGCGCCCGCATATACAGCCCAGTCCCCACCGCAAGAATCGGCAGCCTGCGCCGCTTGCGCATATCCGCTAAAACCGCCAGCGCCAAATCGCGATAACCGCCTGCGGTCGCCGCCTCCGAAGCATCCAGCACATCAATCAAGTGATGAACGACTCCTTGCCTCTCCTCCGCCGTTGGCTTGGCCGTTCCAATCTTTACACCGCGATAAAGCTGCGTCGAATCGCAAGCAATAATTTCCGCTTGCAACGCGCGCGCCAGCCTCACCGCCAGCGCGGATTTACCCGATGCCGTTGGTCCAACAACGACAATCAAAGGCAAACTCTCCAACTCAGTGTTGTTCATGGAAAAAAAATGTGCCGCGCGCGAAAAAACAGCACCAGCAGCGCCAGGAATGCGAGCACCAGGCTGCCCACGATTTGTTGTCGCAACGGTTTCAGAGGCATTTCACTGATACGCAGCTTCGAGAGGCAAATTGTACAGAAAGTAAAAGCGTAGTTCGATATACGGCCCGCTGAACGCCGGAGGCAACGGCTCAAACGGGTTCGACGAGCGGATCGCCGACACCGCCGCGCGATCCAGCGGTTCTTTCCCGGATGTTAGCAATCGCGTCGGCTCCCCCGTTGGCACACTGCCGTCGCGCATAATGCGGAATTGCAGCGCCACTCTTCCGCGGTCCCCCAACTGGGCCGACTCCGGCATCACCGCATACCAGTTGCGCCGCACGCTGGCCACTACTCGCTTCATGTAATCGCTGAAGTCCACGCCCTCCGTCGGCGTGAGAATCTCATAGCCATTTCCATACGTCCCCGCGCCTTGGCCCCTACCACCGCCTCCGCCTGGGGAAGGAGCAGAGCGCGGCATCGGACCAATTACCCCTCCCGAGCGACCGCCGCTATTCGGATCTCTCGTGGCCTCCTTCAATGAATCCTGAATCGAGCGCCTCGCCGAATCTTGCGGTATTTGCAAATTTGGCCGCGGCAACGGCGTGTCCGGAGCTTCCAATTTCAGCCCAGGCTTGGGCGTGTCCACCTTGGGTGCAGGCGCGGTCGCTTGCGGTTCTGGCGCCACTGCATTTTTCTGTGGTATAGGCGCGCTTGGCAACTCCTTCAAGGGTTTGGCCGGAACCGGTGCCGGTGCCGGCGTCGGTTCAACAACAGGCGGCGCGACTTTTCTGAGCACCCGCGGATCCACATGTACCGCAGGTGGTCGCTGTACCGGTCGCGACGACGGCTTCGACGCTTCGAATGCCCCCGGCGGCAACAACAATGTCAGCTGCTTCCGCGCAATATCCACTTCCTCCGCCGTCGGTTCATGCTTTGGAAATAATCTCGCCTGTAACAAAATCGCCGCAATCAGCGCAACGTGCAGCACCACCGAAGAAATCCGCGTGATCAAATCCGCGCGAGCTTTTTCCGGCGACGGCGGCGACACCATTAAATGCGCTTCGCCCGTCGTGAAAATATCCGGATCAACCAAGTCGGTATCCACCACCGGCAACGACGTAGTCGGCTCCGGCGGCGCCGAGTTCTGCGGCACCGCAATGCGCTGATCCATTTCCGTCACTTGCAGCGGAATGGAAACGTCCTCCACCACCGAGTACGCTTCGCGGTGTATGTCCCGCGGCACCACTACTCGCGCAGCGATGGATTGCAACGGCAAATTTGTGGGAATGTTAGAATGCCCGTTCAGCGACACGATTGGCAGCATCGCCGGCACCAGCGTGCGCTCGTCCATCGTCGTTGGCCGCCGCCGCGCGCTCGCCGCTAACTCCTCTTTCGCGGGTAAGCGAGCGTCCCGGGGTACAAGTGTGCGTTCAATCATATTTAGGCTGGCTTGTCTGCTGTTCTTGTAGCCAGTTGGACGCGCTCTGCGTGTTCATGGATGCTTGTCATTACAAGCCCCGCTAACTCCAGCGCCGCACGTCCCGCCGCGCCGTTCACCCGTGGTTCCTGCCGCGAACACACCGACTCCACAAACGCGTCCAACTCCGCATGCAACGGCTCAATCGCGGGTGCCGGCAACTTCTCAAAACCAAATTCAGGTTGCGGCCCTGCTTTCTTCACTCCAACGCGCAAAGCATCCCGCCGCGCGTAATCCAGCGATATATATTCGTGTTGCTGGAAGAATCTCATTTTGCGCACGCGCTCCGTCGAAACGCGGCTCGCCGTCACATTTGCGACCGCTCCGCCTGTAAATTCCAGCCGCGCATGCGCGATATCCACCTTGTCCGTTAAAACTGGTATGCCCACTGCTTTTACTTCCGTCACCGATTCCTTCACCAAAGCCAGCAAAATATCCAGATCATGAATCATCAAATCGTAAATCACATCCACATCCAGGCTGCGCGCCGTAAACACTCCCAACCGGTGCACTTCAAAAAATAACGGCCGGTTCACAATAGGCTCCACGGCGATGACCGCAGGATTAAATCGCTCCACATGCCCGACCTGCAAAATCCGCTGGTTTGTTTTCGCTACTTTCAACAGCGCATCTGCCTGCGCTAGGTCGGCGGCCATCGGCTTTTCCACTAGTACGTCGATGCCCATGTCCATCAACCGGCAACCAACTTCGCTGTGCGCTTCCGTAGGAACGGCCACGCTGGCCGCTTTCACACAGCCACGCAATTCCTCCAGGTCTCCAAATACGCGCGTATGGAATTCTTCGGCCACCGCGCGAGCTTTTGTTACGTCTCGATCGAAAATGCCTAATAGTTCTGTATTTTGAAGCTCGCCATACACCCGCGCGTGGTTGCGTCCAAATTCGCCCGCCCCCACCACGGCAACCGGCACACGCTCCGGCGCTGCGCTCATCCTCGATTTATTCCCTTGTTTTCAGCTTTTGGTTCCGCGGCCTGTGGAGAAATGGGTGGAGAAAAAGCCTGAATCGCGATCCCCTTGTCATCAGCCAGCGCGAGCAATTTCGCGCGGTCAAACAACAGCGTCCGCCCGGCATCCACAGCCAAGGCCGTCACCCCCCCACTCCCCATTTGTTCGATGGACGGCAGCCCGATCACAGGTACGTCAAAGCGCATGTCCTGCCCCGGCTTGCTCACCTTCACCACCACCAGCGGCTTTCCTCCAACAATCCGCGCAGCTCTTGCAACCGCTTCATCCGTGCCTTCCATCGCCTCCACCGCCACGCATGCGCAGTCCGAAATCACCACGGTCTGTCCAATATCCATGCTCGCAATATTTCTCGCCACGCTAAATCCATAAGCGATGTCCGCGGCCTCTCGCTCATCCGGAGCCCGTCGTGTCAGCACTCCCGCTTCGGGCACCAGCGGCTTCAAAAATAAAGTGGAATCCACCAATTCAATCCCTTCATCTTCCAGCACTCGCGCCACCGCACCAATCAAAGCATCGGTATTTTTTCGCGGCAACGAAAACAAAAGTTTTGTCAGCTTCCAGTCCGGCCGTATCGAGCTGAAAATTTTATTGTGCTTGACCTGCCCCGCCATCACCGCGCGCGTCACGCCTTCCTGGTGCATCAAATCAATCGCCTTGCTCAACTCCCCCAGGCTCACCCAGTGAATCCGAGAAGCAAATTTCTCCAGCTCCGCTGAAGCCTCCTCTTTCAGCGCAATTACCGCCATGTCCAACCCCTGGCTGCGCGCCCCCTCCAAAATCAAGAACGGAAATCTCCCATTCCCCGCAATCAATCCCCACCGCTCCGTCCCGGCCTCTATCTTCGCTCTGATTTCAGCACTCAATTTTTTTCCGATGAACTCATGTACATCAAAAAACTCTTGTCCTGGCACGGCGCCCACAAACGCGGAGGGTGCCCCACCCTCAGATTTTTGCAGGGTGGGGCTGGTAACGTGGAATCACCAAAACCTCAACGTCGAAGCATTCCTCAGATTCTGTTCCGCAAGCTTGTAACATGAAATCAGAAAATGTCGGCTTGTAACGCGGAATCACCAAAATCTCGACGTCGAAGCATTCCTCAGATTCTGTTCCGAATCCTTACCACCCCTACTTCACAATCCCACGTTCCGCCGCTTCAATAAACCTCACCAACTCCTGCACATCCTCCGAATCCCCCAACGTCGCCCGCATGTCCGCCAACGCCTGCGAAGTATTCATCTTCGATCGCAGCAACAACCGATAAGCCCTTCCCAACGCCTGCAATCGTTCCGTAGAAAACCCCTTCCGCTCCAACCCAATCGAATTTATCCCGTAACTCTTCGTACTCCGCTCCGTCACCACCCGCGAAAACGGCGGCACGTCCTGCGTAATCACTGTCGAAGCTCCCACATACGCATACCTTCCGATACGACAGAACTGGTGCACCGGCGAAAACGCCCCAATCGTCGCGAAGTCTCCCACCTCCACATGCCCCGCCAGCGTCGCTCCATTGGCGAAAATCGTTTCGTTGCCGACATGGCAATCATGAGCAATGTGCGAATACGCCATGAACAAACTCCCGTTCCCTATCGTCGTTTTTCCGCCGCCTCCGATCGTCCCGCGGCTCACCGTCACATATTCGCGAAAAGTGTTTCCCTCACCGACAATCAGTTCCGTTTGTTCGCCATGAAATTTCAAATCCTGCGGATCGCCGCCAATCGAACAAAATGGATGAAACACATTGTGCCGGCCAATTGTGGAAGGCCCCTGAATCACCGCGTGCGCATCCACGGAGCATTCTTCGCCCAGCGTCACATGCTCGCCAACAATCGCGTAAGCTCCAATTGTGACTCGCGCCCCAATCTGCGCGCTCGCGGACACAACCGCCTGCGGATGAATCTCAGCCTTAGTTTTAGGTGGCGTACTCACCAATTGTCAGCCCTTAGGTACCACGTGCGTCCGTATCATTAAAAAAGCCTCAATTTTTCCCGCTCACTTCTACCTCACTAACGCGAAGGGTGCCCCACCCTCGGCCTTCTTGAGGTGGGGCTTTTAACGTGGAATCATTGCAAATGCCGGCGTCGAAGTTCTCGCATCAATCGCGCGAGTTCCCAGGCGTACTCATCTGCTCAGCAGCTTTAGGCTTCTCCAGGTCTTCCCGGTCCACCATCTTGCACATCAGAATCGCCTCAGCGGCCAATTCCCCGTTAACCGTCGCCCTCCCATCCAGCTTGCAGAAATCGCCACGCCACGAAATAACCTTCACTTCCAACTTCAATTGCTCTCCCGGCACCACTGGACGCCGGAATCGCGCCCCATCAATAGCTACAAAATACAAAAGCTTGTTCTCGCGCTCGCGCTCTGAGAACTCCATCAACAACAGCAACCCACCTGTCTGTGCCAGCGCCTCAATGATCAGCACTCCAGGCATGATCGGCTTACCCGGAAAATGCCCCTGAAAATGCGACTCATTGATAGTCACATTCTTGATTCCCACGATGCGCTTCACGCGTTCCATCTCTTCAATTGCGTCCACCATCAGAAACGGATAGCGGTGCGGCAAAATCCTTTGTATTTCCATCGTATCCAGAATCATTCGCACCCCCGTCGCGAATACCTCAAGTCCTGCGGCGTCCGGACTTACCCGGCAAACTTGCAATTATATGCGACCAGGCACCCACAACGGACGCGTATCTTGTGCCCAAATGCAATATCCCCTGATTTCCCGCCTGTCTTTCCGTGGGCCGTGCTCGGTCTTCGGTTGATTTTCGCTTCGCTTCGTTGCCCATTCCTCGCCGCATTGTTAGCATGTTCGCACAATGCCCGCTCTCATTGTTGCGCAGAAAATCAAAAAATTCCTTCAACCAACGCTTCCGCAAATGATCGACACGCTTCACCGATTCGTGATCGCCGAATCACCAAGCCTAGAAAAGGCGTGCGCGGACCGCTGTTGCGAAATCATCGCCGCCGAGTGGCGCAAATACGGCTTGGAAGTCCACCGCATCCCGCAAGAAAATCGAGGCGACCATCTGCGGATCGTATCCCCATCAAATTCCTCGGGCGCCAAGGGTCAACTCCTCGTCCTCGGCCATTACGACACCGTCTACGCCTCCGGCACCTTACCAAAAATGCCTTTCCGCCTCTCCGCGGGCAGAGCCTACGGCCCGGGCACCTTCGATATGAAAGCCGGGATCGTACAAGCCCTCTTCGCCCACAGTGCGCTCCACAAACTAAATCTTGCCCCCAACAAGCGCATGGTTTTTCTGTGGACTTCCGACGAAGAAATCGGCAGTGATTCCTCCCGTAAACTGATTGAAACTGAAGCCCGCCGCAGCGATGCCGTTTTCGTCCTCGAACCCTCATTCGGTCCGCGCGGCTTGATAAAAACGGCCCGCAAAGGCGTTGGCGAAGCCGAAATTATCGTTCACGGACGCGCCTCTCACGCCGGTTTAGCTCCCGAAGAAGGAATCAACGCCATCCACGAGCTTTGCCATCAGTTGTCGCGCATTCTAAAATGGAACAATCCGCGTAGTGACACCACCGTCAACGCCGACATCATTCAGGGCGGCACCAGAACAAACGTCATCGCCGATCGCGCTCGCGCAGTGCTCGATCTTCGCGCCACCAGCATTTCGGAAATGAGGCGCGTCGACCACCAGCTCCAGTCCTTGAAACCACATCTCCGAGGCGCGCGACTCGAGGTCCACGGCGGTTTCAATCGCGCTCCGCTGGAACGCAAAATGAGCGCAGCCTTATTCCAACGTGCGCAATCGCTCGCCGCACAAATGAATTTATCCCTCGGGGAGTGTGTAGTAGGAGGAGGATCCGACGGAAATCTTACTGCCGCGTTGGGAATCCCCACCCTGGATGGCCTGGGCGCCGTCGGAGATGGCGCGCACTCCACCCATGAGCACATCCTAACCGCCGCCATGCCCATCCGCGCAGCGCTGCTGGCCGCGCTCCTGGCCACCAGTTAAACCCGCACCTCTGGTTATTTGCCAAAAAAATAACTCTTAGCGCGAGTACGTTCTGCGCAAATAATCCGCGCTCGATCTCATCACGTCGTCGTAATCGCTATGCAGCACATCGTGCAACGCACTTTCCGTCGAACTCCCCGACCCAATCCGGTCCAGTATTCGTTCCACATCTCCCATACCATCGGCCTGCACTATATATTCAATATTCGCGAGTGCCCATGCATACGCGTAAACCGCCGCGTCACTCGGAAATCCCATCCACGATCCCTCCAAACTCCCTAGAGAAATCGCATGCCCATCGCCATAAATCTCCAGCAGCGCCGCGGCATTCTCGCCGCTGCGTTTGCCTTCCATCCACTGCGCAAGTCCCTCCTGTATCCACGTGGGCGCTCGCCCGTGGGTCTTCTGCTGCACAAAGCTATGTGTCAGCTCGTGTTTCAACACTCGCGACAGCTCATCCGTCATGCTGCTCAACCCCTGCACCGGAATGCGCAATCTTCCATCGTTCAGCGCTCCCACCCATCCCGGCGAGTGTGTTATATCCGCAAAGGCCTGCTGTGTATACAGAATCACTCCAATTGAGTCAGGGGGCGCGAAATTCAGCTCCGAATTAATCCTGGTGTAATGCGTTTCCAGAGTTCGGAGTACTTCTCGCGCCAGCGCCGGTTGCGCGTTCCCGCTGTATCGCAGCGTGAAATGCGCACTCTCATTTTCTTTGTAGTTTTCCTCTTCGCCCTTGTCACGTTCCGCTTTTTCCAGCGCCGCTTGCACTTCCGCATCTGGCCGCAGCGCCAGCGCACGCTTCCATTGCGCCACCGCCTCCGGCAACTTGTTCATCCCGTAATAAGCCCAACCGGACAGCTTGGCCACGTCCGCATTGTTCGGAGCGCTCCGCTGCGCGCGTTCTAGGTAATCCAGAGATTCCTTGTATTCACTTCTGCGCAAGTGCAGGTACGCCACATTCATCAGCAGCAGCGCTTCATCCGGCGCATACGTCAAGGCCGTTCGCTCGTCCGCCAGCGCATGATCCATGTCCCCGTGCGCAAGTTCAAAGCTTGCTGCGGCATGATGCGCAACCGCGGCGTCCATTCCGGCTGCCGCGGAACCACTACGCGTTTCAGACTCCAATTTCGCAATGTATTGGCGGTCAATCGAACCACCGTGTATCACCGCGTGCTCAATTTCTCCCCCGTTGCCGTGCGCCGCATCCATCACCGGCGGAGTGATCGCCATATTCGAAACGTAACTTCCTTTCTCGATGTGATCGACGATCGACTTCGGAAGACTCAATTCCCCTACGCTCGTCTCGTAACGAATTTTGTCGCCCGCTTCCACCACATTGCTGGCGGAAATTCGATGCCCATTCTTCAATACAATAGTGTCGCCCCACGCCCCCGAGCTTCCCAGCGCCAGCACAACGCTAAACACCAAGGCTCGATAGCCGCGTCCAATAGAGGGAAGCCCCATGCTCCCCATTTTACCCGCATCGCTACGCTTCGAATTTTTCCCCATTCGCCCTTGTTCCATTAGCAAACGCGATTTAAGAATCGCCGGCACCCCCGTACTCTTGTTCCACAACGCCCAAAATGACTACACTCTCCCCATGAGGCTCGCAGCAGCCTTCTTCGCGTTGTGCGCCCTTATAACCGCCCAACCCTCGCGTTCCACACCGCGCACCGCCCATCAACTCTACGATGCCCTCAATGCCCTGCGTCTCGACCCCGCTTCCGCTTATCAAATTAAGCCCGAGCATCGCATCGAGCTACGTCGCGGTGATGCGAAAATCTCGTTCGATCAAGGCGAGTTAATCTTTTTTGCACCTCTCGATAACCAAATCACCGGCGCCGTTTTTGCCGGCCGCGGCCATATTCTCGCTCTCCCCCGCGACACCATCGAAAAGCAGCAAATGGCGCGCTTCCTCGACTCACCCATCCTCGACCAGGATTTCGCCAGCGCCTACATCCGGTTCACGGATACAACTTCGTCCGACCTCTTGCACCAACTCCAAGCCGCCGGACTCAACCCGGAATCCGGCAGCGCCGCCGCGTCCCATTGGGATCCAGTTCTCTCCCATATCAACCCCGCTCACTCCCTGCGTATTCTTTGTGGAACCCTACTCACCGCGTCGCCGCCTTATTTCTACGCGAGTCTCGATGGCATCGCTACCGGCCCATTCGACGTGCTTATGGACTCCATGCGCGCCGAACCTTTCCTGTTAGGGCAGGTGCGCACCACTGCGGGCTCAAATTTCTACGATGTTTGGGCTTCCTACAAAATCCCCGATGTGATCCCCATGGCCCCCGATTTTCGAGCCCTCCACTACACTATCGACACTTCCATCCTTCCCGATCACTCGCTCGATGCCACCTCTACAGTAAATCTCCGCGCCCTCGGAGCAGGCCATCGTTTCTTGATTTTCGAGTTGTCCCGGGCATTGAACATTGAATCCGTCACCGGCGCGGATGGTCAGAAACTCGAATATTTTCAGAATGAAGACATGACCCCGCAAGAGCGCAGCGTGCGCGGCAACGACTTTCTATTCGTCGTAGTTCCCCGTGCCCTCGAACGCGATCGCGAATTTTCTATTCGCTTTCACTATCGCGGCAACATCATTACCGATGCCGGCAATGACGTTTTCTTCGTGGGCGCTCGCGAAAGCTGGTATCCGCACTTTGGTGACTCCGCGGACTTCGCCGCATACGACTTAACCATGCGCTGGCCCAGAAAATTGCGCCTCGTCGCCACCGGCACAAAACTCGACGAACATGAAGAAGCCGACTTTCGTGTGGGCCATTGGAAAACCGAGAAACCTGTCTCCGTCGCCGGTTTTAATCTTGGCGAATACGCATCTTCATCCGTGACTTCTACGAATTATTCCATCGACGTCTACGCCAATCGCCAAGTGGAACAACAGTTGGCCAAGCGCCTGGCCAACGGAGTTACCCCTGAACTCTTCGGCGCAGGCCCTCGTCGCCCAGGCCTGGATATGAATCAGGATATTCAACCGTTGCCTCCCAATCCCGCCATCGCCCTCAAACAACTCGGCAAAGACATTGACGCTTCCATTCGCTTTTACGAAACCTACAGCGGCCCTTTCCCTTTTCGCAATCTCAGCGTCTCCCAGATTCCCGGAACTTTCGGGCAAGGTTGGCCTGGCCTGCTCTACATTTCCACCTACTCCTTTCTCTCCGCTGATGTGCAGCGTCGCGCCGGCCTTTCCAACAGCATTCAGGAGCATTTCAGCGACCTGGTGCCCTTCCACGAAGTCGCTCATCAATGGTGGGGAAATATTGTCGGTTGGTCCAGCTACCGCGATCAGTGGATCGACGAAGCCATCGCCAACTATCTCGCGTTGCTCTTCGCCGACGTGCGCAAAAACCCCGATCACACCCTACATGTCTGGCTCCAGCGCTATCGTCAGAGGCTCATCGAAACAGCTTCTAACGCGGATCAACCCGCCGACGAAATTGGCGCCTTGGCCCTTGGCACACGCCTCGATTCGTCTAAGTCTCCCGGCGCTTACGATGATGTCATCTACGCCAAAGGCGCCTGGGTTATTCATATGCTCCGGGAAATGCTGCGCCAACCGGGAACCAATCCCGATGCGCGCTTCAACGCTCTGCTCCGCACGTTAGTCACAAAATATGCCTACCGTGCTCTTTCCACCCAGGATTTGCGCCGTGAAATTGAAGCGGTGATGACTCCTTCGATGGACCTCGAAGGCGGTCATTCCATGGAGTGGTTTTTCGAGCAATGGATTCAGGGAACTGGCATTCCTCACTACCGCGTGGAATTCACGGTTCACAAAAGCGACAGCGCTCCCGGCTACTCCATACGTGGAAAACTCTTTCAAGAAAACGTGCCCAAATCTTTCATCGCCAGTGTCCCGCTATACGCAGTCATCCCCGGTATCCGTCCGGCTCTTCTGGGCTCGGTGGTCGCCGCCGGCCCTGAAACTCCATTTCATTTCACCTCATCAACTCAGCCCCACAAACTTCTCATCGACCCTCAAATGACTCTCCTCTGCACCACGCAGTAGCCTCGGGTAACACTATGCCGCTCAGCCGTTGTTCGCGCCGCAGGCTGGCTTCGATGAAAAGATTTTATCTATCTAAATATTGGACTTACATCTGAGTTTTGCTGATGGATGCCCAAACGCCATAGTGGAAGGCGGGATTTTGCGAACGACCATACAGAAAACTTCTAATCTCCTTCTTGGCCACAACCAGCTACTTACTCGCCGGCGCCTTAATCCACCGCTCCCTCAGCGGAGTCTTCAAATTGAGCTCCGCCTTGCCAGCTTCCGACAAAATATACGGATACCCCAATGCATCCACCGGCGCTCCACGCAAAAGGCCGCTCTGCACCAGTTCGCTCATGCGTACTGGCCGCCGCCCAAACCGTTTCTGATACTCGTCCGCTACAGCATCAATCTGCTTGCGATCGTCCTCCGCCCGCAACAATTGCAAATGCCTCAGCGCATTTTGCTTCACCAGCGGATCCTTGGTGGTGTTGTAAACGTCTTGCCATAGAAAATTGGAAGTCTCCGTCGAATTGCCTTCCGTGGCGATCTTCGCAGCCATCGCTTTCATCCAGATGAATGCTTTTGGATTTTTGCTGCCTTCGTAAAGCGCTGCAGACGCCTGCGCATAATCCTTCATATCGAAGTAATACACGAACCCTAAATCGTAATACAGCCGCCACTCGTCCGGGTTCGCTCTCAGCCCGCGTTCAAGCAACTCCACCGCCAGATCGGGCCGCCCAGCGCCGCGCGGCGATGCGTCACTCAAGAATGTGGACCCGAAATGATAAACGGGCATCAGCTCTGGATCGAGCACAGTCGTAACATCCAGTAGCGGCCAAAGCAGCCTCAAATCAACTTGGTTCCCGGCTTGCTTATTTCCAAAATATTGCACCACCCGCGTCCAATAGATGTCCGCCACCAGGGGCGCGTATTCCAAACTCAAGCCCTTCACCAGTCTGCTGGAACGCAACATCAACTGGTCGTCTTCACTCTCCACCGCGCTTTGTTGCGTATCAATGTGTTCCTGCAAACGCCACAGACCCGCGAAGCCCAGCAGCACGAAAAGTAACAACGCTATGTAGCCCTTTGAACTCATTTCAGGTTACGCTGCGAAAAAATCGCCATCGCCACCGCTAATACGATTGCGCAGTAAAGGGCGGCGTAAACCGTATTCTCTGCAATTAGCATCCCCGGTATAACTCGTCCGTGCGCCGCCGCTCCCATAACATCAAAATTCTCGAAATTCGGCAGCAAATAAGATATCCACCGCAGCAAACGCCCCAGCACCGGATCAATCAACCCACTCTGCATCCCACGCATCTCGTGAATAAATAATCCTGCCACATAGAGCCCCGCCGTAAACAAGATCGCCAGTAACGGCGTCGTGAAGCACGAAAACAGCATCGCCAACGCAACCACCAGCGCCAGCTTTAGCAAAATGAAATACACCGCCACCAACACTGCTGTGTCTGCCCGCTCAATCGAATGCTTCACGTAAAACAAAGCCAGAAAAAGGCCGGCAGACATCGCCGCTGTATTTACCGTTAACGTCAGCGCCAAGCCCGCGAACTTCCCTAAAATAAATTCCCAGCGGCGCAATGGCTTCGCCAGCAGCGCGTACAAAGTCCGTTTATCAATCTCCTTCGACACCAATCCCACGCCAATAAAAACCGAAATCAACAGTCCGATGATGGAAATCGCGCTCAAACCCAGTGTGACGATCACAATTTGTTCTATGCCGACGGATATCTGCCCTACCAGAATCGCGGACGCCATCATCACCAGCGCGAAAAACACCAGGTTGTACAACACCCGGTCGCGCACCGCCTCGCGAAAGGTATTTAGCGCGACCGTCCCTATCCGTGTCACTTTGGTCTCACTTCCACCGCCGCGGCTTGCGCCCGGTCAGCTTCCACCAGATGCATAAAATATTCTTCCAGCGATGGTTTCACCTGCGTCACCGACAATACTTTCGCGCCAGCCGCCTGTAATCGTTGCATTGCCGCGTACAACCCGATCTCTTCTACTTGCAAACGATACCGGTCTCCGGTTTGTGTAGCCTGTGCCAGCAAGTCACCTCCAGTCGCCCCGCTCGCCGGCAACTCGAATAGAATCTCAATCCCCTGCGCCTGCAATCCCACCAATTCACTCGGCGCTCCAACTCCTTGCAACTTCCCGCCGACAATCACGCCCACCCGGTCGCACAGCATCTCCGCATCTGACAAAATGTGCGTAGAAAATAAAACCGTTTTCCCCTGTTTTTTTAATTCCAGAATAATGTCGCGTACTTCCCGCCGTCCCACCGGATCCAGTCCGGACATCGGCTCATCCAGCACCACCACCGCCGGATCATGCAAAATCGCCTGCGCTAGTCCCACCCGCTGCAACATTCCCTTCGAATATTTCCGCAATTGAACCCGCCCCACCGACTCCAGTCCAACTTTTTCCAGCATCCGTTGCACACGCTCGCGCCTCTCTGCCGTCGTAAAATCATGAAAACGCGCAAAATAATCCAGCACTTCCGCGGCGGTCAGGTAATCGTAGAAGTACGGTTGCTCCGGCAGGTAACCAATATCCCGATGCATCGCAATATCGCTGATCGGCTTTCCAAGAATCCGCGCCGATCCCGCCGTAGGAAAAATCAACCGCATCAACAGCTTGATCGTCGTCGACTTACCCGCGCCATTCGGCCCCAAAAAACCAAATACCTCGCCCGCTTGCACCTGCATGGTCAAGTTTTCCAGCGAGCGCCTTTTCTTCAGGTGAAGGAAGCCGTACGGGTAATCCTTGGTCAGATCTTCAATATCAATTGCCGGCTCAGCCATACTTTCATTGTTGACATTCATACCAAAAGGGTCAATCGCCGTCACATGGCTTGTGCACGGATAGAAAATACCGCATAGACACAGGCCGGAAATGATTGTTAAGAAAGCGGCGCTTGTTACCGGAAGCCGGAAGTATTGTTATGCTACTTCTAACTCCCTACCAAAAAGGCGTAGAATACCTTCCATGGCCAGGCAAAATGTAGACAACCTGAACGTCACTTGCCCATGCTGCCACTCGAAATTGGTGGTCGACTCCGTCTTTGGCGCAGTACTTTCCCACGAAGCCCCGCCTAAAACCGGCCCTAACGTCGACCTCACCGATGCCGCAGGCATTCTTAACGAGCAACAGCGCAATCGCGAAGATAAATTCCGCGACTCCTGGAATCTGGAACACAACAAAGAAGACATCCTCGCCAAAAAATTCGAAGAAGCCATGAAGAAAGCCAAAGACGCCCCAGCAGGAAAGCCACTTCGC
>Ga0210409_10003098_pt1 | contig 19078 bp, 20 predicted proteins | sample IncBWH17MmetaG_FD_161649 | JGI IMG/M metagenome (GOLD analysis project Ga0210409, IMG submission 161649) | Forest soil microbial communities from Barre Woods Harvard Forest LTER site, Petersham, Massachusetts, United States - Inc-BW-H-17-M | ecosystem: Environmental > Terrestrial > Soil >... | reverse complement strand
CACTCGCCCTTGCTTGTGGGCGGCGTTCCCAACAATGCTTCGGCGCTCGCGGCGAATTTGGCCGCGGCCCTCTTGGTAGCCAGGCTCTGTTTCTTTGCGCTGCAGCAGGCAGCTTCCGCCTTTTGCTTCGACTGTGCGCGCAGGCGGGGCGCACCCGTTCCGAACATGCACAGCGCGCTGGCTACCATGGTCGCCGCGCATCGCTGCAAAGTTTTCTCGATTCTCATTTTTCTCCCGCATCCAGGCCGTTCTTCAAAAGTATAGTCGAAAGGCAACGCATTCCGTCTCTCGCGCTTCCAATTCAACGAAGCAACCCCTTCAAGCCCCTCTCACAGGCTTTGATTTTAAGGCCGGAGGTTGCACCCGGCCTGCGGGCACTCTATGATGGCTCTAGCCCAGACAACTACAACGAGGTGAAATGTGATTAAGCGAATGATCTCTTCTCTACTGGCGTTGGTGCTCCTGGCGCTGCCGCTCTCGGCGGCAGGAGACAAGAAGGAAACCGATCGCCTTGAGAATTGCGGCATGATCATCAAGGAAGTGATGGATATTCCCGACAACATTCCTGAGGATCTCATCGATAAAGCGGACTGCATCATCGTCTTCCCCTCCGTGCTCAAGGCAGCCTTTGTTATTGGCGGCAGCTACGGCCGTGGTGCCATGACCTGCCGCTCGGGCGAGCATTTCACCGGTCCGTGGAGCGCCCCCACAATGATGGCTTTGGAAGGCGGCAGCTTCGGCTTGCAACTCGGCGGACAGGCCACTGACTTCGTTCTGCTGGTGATGAACCCTCGCGGAGCTCACTCCATCTTGAGCAGCAAGGTAAAGCTTGGCGGCGACGCCTCCGTAGCCGCCGGTCCGCTCGGGCGCACGGCGAATGCCTCCACCGATGTAACCATGCGCGCGGAAGTCCTTAGCTACTCCCGCAACCGCGGTCTGTTTGCCGGGCTCTCTCTAGAAGGTTCCACGGTTCGGCCTGACAATGATGGGAATGAACGCATTTACGGCAAAAAGGTCGAGGCGGAATCCATCGTGTTCAAGGGCGCGGTTGCCGTCCCCTCTGCCGCCCAAAAAATGATTGCCTATCTAAACCAGAAGTCTCCGAAAAACACCTCGGAGGCTGCATCGCACAAATAGTGGTCCGAATCCACCGCCTGACGGAAGCCACCCCGGCTAAAGCCGGGGTGTTCTATTTTCGGCGCCAAGCGTACCGAGATGGGCCCAGCAAGTTACGGTATCCATGAACTTGACAACCGACCGATAATGACTTATAGTCATTTATGAGGATTAGTCATAATGTCCCACGCTACCGCTAACGCTCCCATTCCTACCTCCGACCGGCGCCAACGCCGGAGTGCAGAAACCCGCGAACGACTCTTTCGCTCCGCTCTCGAACTATTTGCCCAGAAGGGATTTGCCGAAACTACTGTCGAGGACATCACTGAGTCTGCTGACGTCGGTAAAGGCACTTTTTTCAATTATTTCCCGAGCAAGGATCATATCTTGCTGGCCTTCGGAGAGATGCAGCTGAGCAAATTGGAATCGGCGATCGAACTGGCCCGCAGCAGCGGTGAGCCTATGCCAGAATTCCTCCGCTCGCTCGGCGTCCGCATGACGCAGGAGCCCACTCGCAACCCCGCCATCGTTCGGGCCCTGCTCCAAGCCTATCTCTCAACCACCCCCGTTCGCGCGGCGATGATGGACTTGCAGCGGCGTGTGCATGCCCTTCATACCCAGATGATTCAGCTCGGCCAGGAGCGAGGAGAAATCCGCGACGACCTTCCACCTGCGGAGATTGCCCAAGTTTTTCGCCAAACCATTTTCGGTACTCTGCTGATCTGGTCGCTTTACGGAGACGCGACACTGCATGCGCGGATTGAGACCGCATTCAATCTGCTGTGGACAGGCTTGGCGCCTCGGGGGAGTTCGGCGCCGCCGTTGCCGGCGCCATTATTCACATCGGGAGACTAGGTTCATGAACCGCAAGCGCATCTTGATATTACTAATCGCTGCGGTCGCGCTGGCCGCCACCGGGCTCTACGCTGGTTGGTTCCGTCGCGACACAGCTCTGCAGGGCTCCGGCACTGTCGAAGCCCGTAATATCCGCGTGGGCTCCAAAGTCGGCGGCCGCATCGACCAAGTTTTGGTCCGCGAAGGCGATTCCGTTCAGCCAGGCCAGGTCTTGATCACCTTTGATGACAAAGAATTGCAAGCCGCCCTGGAACAGTCCCGAGCTAACGACGAAAAAGCCCGGCGCGGCTACCGTCCCGAAGAAATCGCGGAGGCCCGCGCGGCCGCCGCTCAAGCCAAAGCCGACTATGAGCTAAAAAGGAACGGTTATCGCCAGGAAGACATCGCCTCCGCGCAAGCCGATCTGGATCGCGCCGAGGCTGACGAAATTCGCACGCATCTGGACTTCGACCGCTACGACGCACTCGCGAGAAAAGACCTCGTTTCCAAGCAACAGCTTGATTCGGCCGAAGCCAATTGGAAAATGGCTTTGGCGCAGCAGCAAAACGCCCGGCATAAGCTCGATGAATTGCAGCGCGGCTACCGTCCCGAAGAAATCGCCTCTGCCGAGGCGCGCTACCATCAGGCTCAGGCCACACTGGAGAAGTTCGAGCATGGCAATCGCCGGGAGGACGTTGACCTGGCAAAAGCAGGGTTGTCTTACGACGAAGCACGTTTCCGCGAGCGGCAGGTCGTGGCTCCCTCCGCAGCAACAGTGGAGGTTCTCGATGTGCGCCCGGGTGACCTGATTGCTCCCAATACGCCGGTTGCCACCCTCTTGGAAAAGGATCAGATCTACGTTCGCATCTACATTCCCGAAACTGAAATCGGCAGAGTCAAGGTCGGACAAAAAGCGGAAGTTCGCGTCGATTCCTTCCCAAAAACGGCTTTCGACGGCGTCGTCGAGCAGATCAACCAGCAGGCGGAATTCCTGCCGCGCAACGTGCAGACTCGTGACGAGCGCGTTCACCAGGTCATTGGCATAAAAATTCGCATCAGTGATCCCGCTGGCCGCGTCCTCGCCGGCATGGCCGCGGATGTGAAATTGAAAGCGGAAAGTTGACGCGATGGCAAGCACCCCGGAATCCATCCCGCAAGTCGCTATCTCCGCGAAAAACCTTGTGCGGCGTTTCGGAAACTTCACAGCCGTCAATGACGTCAGCTTTCGCGTCGAAAAAGGCGAAATCTTCGGATTCCTCGGCCCCAATGGCAGCGGAAAAACCACGGTCATCAAAATGCTCACCGGGCTTCTGCCTCTAAGCGGAGGTGAGGCTTTCGTCGAAGGCATTGATGTCCGCACGGATTCTGAATCCGTTCGCGAGCGCATCGGCTACATGTCGCAGAATTTCAGCCTGTACTACGATTTGACCGTCGCGGAAAATTTGCAGTTCTACGGCCGCATTTATAGCCTGGAGCCTGCACGCCTCAAGCGGCGCATCGACGAAATTGTCCAGCTCAACGGCCTAGAACCTTATCTGAATCGCCTGGCTTCGCAACTTTCTGGCGGCTGGAAGCAGCGCCTCGCCCTCGGTTGCGCCATGTTGCACGAGCCAAAGCTCCTCTTTCTGGACGAGCCCACCGCGGGCATCGATCCCGTCGCTCGCCGCCAGCTCTGGGATCTGCTCTTCGAACTTTCCGGTCACGGCATCACGTTCTTTGTCACCACGCACTACATGGATGAAGCCGAACGCTGCAGCCACGTGGCTTACATTTATTACGGCAAGCTCATCGCCGACGGGACGCCAAATTCGCTACGGGAGCTTCCGGACGTTCAGCCTCCGGGCACTCTGCGCGTGGAAATCACCACGCCCGAAGTCACGCGCGCGCTGCGCTTCGCGCGCCAGATTCCAGGCATCCGCAGCGCCACCATTTTCGGGCAATCCATCCATGCGCTCATCGAAGACCGCTTCAATCTCGACGACCTTCGCAACCAGCTCCTGAAAAACGGCATTGCCGTCGCCGAAATTCGTCCGCTCGCTCCGAGCCTGGAGGACGTTTTCGTCGAGCTCACCTACAAGCACCAAGCTCTGCTTGAGGCTTCCAATGCGTAATTACTTTCGCGGCTTCGGCGCTGTTTTTTACAAAGAAGTCCTGCACGTCCGGCGCGATCCCGCGACGCTCTTTTTTTCTCTGGTGATTCCCCTCTTGCAGATGGTGGTGCTTGGTTTCGGCATCGATACCAACATCCGCCAGGTCAACACCGTCGTGTATAACGCCGACGGCCGGCGCGAAAGCCGCGAACTCCTCGATCGCCTGAAAAATTCAGATACCTTCCACATTTTCCGCTACGTCGATAACGACAAGGATCTCAACGACGCAATCATTGCCGGCAGAGCTCGCGTCGGCATAAAAATCCCGGTGGAATATTCGGACCGGCTCATCCACAACATGAGCGCTCAAGTTCTCGTACTCATCGACGGCTCAGACTCTTCCGTTGCCGGCCAGGCCATTAATGTCACCACCGCCATCGGTCTCGATGAATCCCTCCGCCGAGTCCTCGCGGATCGCTCCACGTTTGCCGTCGACATGCGGCCAAAAATTCTGTTCAACCCGGACTCGCGGTCCCCGAATTTTCTCTTGCCCGGTCTAACTGCAATCTTGCTGCTCAACGTCACCACCTTCCTCACCGCTTTTTCCATCGTTCGGGAAAAAGAACGCGGCACGCTGGAGCAGTTGTTCGTCACGCCAGTCCGGCCCATGGGCCTGCTTCTCGGCAAACTGCTTCCTTATCTCGCAATCGGGTTTACCGAACTCTGTGCCATTGTCACCTTCATGCGCTTCGTCTTTCAGGTTCCCATTCATGGCAGCGTTTTGCTCTTGGGATTCCTCTCCATTCCCTATCTATTCGTTTCGCTGTCCATCGGCATTCTGGTCTCCAGCAAAGCCAAGACGCAGTCCGAAGCCATCCAACTCGCGTTTCTGACCTTTCTTCCCAGCATTTTTTTCTCCGGCTACATTTTCCCTCGCGAGACCATGCCCACTTTCTTCTACGTCATCAGTTACTTCATTCCCGCTAGCTATTTCATCAACATCACCCGCGGCATCATCCTCCGCGGCGCGGGCATCTCCCAGCTCTGGACCGACGGCCTGGCCCTCTTCGCGATCGGCTCGTTTCTCCTGATCATCGCCGCCCGCCGCTTCCAGAACAAAGTCATCACGGCGTAGCCTTCGCGCATCGTTTTGTTTTTTGACATCGCACGGCGTATCCTGCTGAATTGTCCTTCCTTGTCGAGGAGATTCGGTGCCCTGTCCGATTTGTGAAAAGCGTAAAGAAGCGCGCTTTTGCCCCGCCAAGGGCGAAAAAATCTGCGCCGTCTGCTGCGGCACCGAACGCGAAGTCTCGATCGATTGCCCGCCCGATTGCTCGTATCTCGTCTCGGCACATCGCTACGAAGACGGACACCAGCGCTCGCTGCCCGCTGACACTCCTCTACTCGACGAGAAAATTCCCCAAGATATTGTCTACACCCATCAACAACTCATGGCCGCTCTGGCCTTCTCTATCGCTAAATTCTGTAATGTCCAGCCGACCACCGTGGACACCGACGTCCTCGCGGCCATTGAAGCCTTGGCCCATACCTACAAGACGCTCAGCTCCGGCATCATCTACGAAAAACCGCCGGAAGCGCCGCTCCCCCGCGAACTCTACGCCGCATTGATCGCCTTCCTAACCGAAGTCAAAAAGCAGCAAGCGGAACGCGCCAACTCCGCCGCCCTCAAGGACATGGAGCTCTTCTATTTGTGGGTTTTTCTCTACCGGATGGGCTTGTTGCGCACCAACGGCCGTCCGCGCTCACGGCGCTTCATCGAATTTCTTCGCAGCCAGTTCCCGCAATCCCCTGAACTCAAGCGCGAAGAATCCCGCATCATCGTCCCGTAAAGCTTCTGGAGAGCGACAGCTCGCTGCCGCTTTTCCTCCAACCTCACATCACCCCGTTGCGCAAGCCCGCGGTCGCTCCAACTCCTGCGCCACCGATCCCGCCTCCCAACTCAACGCCATCTGCGAGCACGGCGCCTTTCCCTTCGCTTCCACCCACGGCCGTGCCGCAAAACCAAACTTTTCCCGTATCCTCGCCACTCGCTGCGAAGCCTTCTTCCGATACTCTTCCGGGGCATACCCATTCCTCGCGTACCACTCTTCATACTGCTTCGCCAGCCTGGGAAACTTCTCCCGCACGAAAGGCAAGAACTGCTTCGCCGAAGACGGCATCAGGAACAACACGCCCGAAAAGAACCACTGTGCGCCAGCCTCCTTCGCCGCCGCGGCCACAGCCTCCAAGTCCCCATCGCGGTCCGTGATCCCCGGGATCAGCGGCGAAGCGGACACTCCCACAGAAAGCCCGGCTTCGCGCAACTGCTTCACCGCCGCCAGGCGCAAATCTGGGCGTGGCGCGCGCGGTTCCAGCAATCGAGTCAGCCCTGCTCGCAGGGTCGTAATCGTGATGTCGATTCCCAGATTGGACCGCTCCGCAATCCGCTGCAGCACATCGATGTCTCGCACGATCTGGTTTGACTTGGTGATGATCGAAACACTCAGCCCCTCCTTCTTCGCCAATTCCTCCAGGCAAGCACGCGTCACTCCGTATTCCCGCTCCGCCGGCTGATACGGATCCGTCGCCGTCCCAATCGCAATATGGTCGGGCCGCGCTCCTCCCGACGCTTCCGACTCGTACGAATACTTGTGCGCCACATCCCATGCCAGCAGCGGCGCCGCATCTTTTTTCACATAGATCTTTTTCTCGAACTCCGATCCATCCAGCTCCATGTACTCGTGCGTGTACCGCGCGTAGCAATACTTGCAGGCAAACTCGCATCCCCGGTAAGGATTGATCGTCCATTCGAACGGCACGCGCTTCGAATCGCACCGGTTCAGGATCGACTTTACCGAAAGCACAAAATACTCCGGCTTCTCCGCGGATTTCCGGTGCGTTTCCGCCGGCGGGGAGGATGCTGCGAGGCGGGCGATGCCGACCAGCCGCGCGTGAGCGCGTTCTGGGGGAACCGCGGCAACATTTCGAACCGGACCCATTTCACGGCTTTGGCTTCCGTGCTGGGTCCCTGACGCCGGGGGGCAATCCAGCATCGCTTGATTCGAAACATTGCCGCGTTGGTCCACGACCGGGGCAAGGCCCTGGACCGCTTGCATTGGGCTTACAACTTCAGGGCACTCAGGAAAGAGACCTACTGAGGCTGATAAGGCGTGGCGGCGTCGAAAGCGAAAACTCGGCGCCGGTAGGGAGTGAACTGGGGACATAGCCCACCTCGAAGCACGGCCAAGTATTTCGCTTTTTGTTCGCTATGTCAAGCACTATTTTCGCGTTGTATTCGCTGCTGGCCCGCCTTTCTTCATTCAAACCCAACCGTGCCTCCGCGGAAACCGCACTTGGACCGAGTGCCTTCAGGCAATTGCCTCTCCCGCCCTCAGAGGGTATTCTCAATGTCCGGGAGAACCGCAGTCCCCATGCCTAACGGATTGAAGCGCGTTATGATCGCGGGTTGCTTGTTACTTGGTGGCCTGCCAGTACTTACTTGCGGCCAGAATCCTCCGCCGGCCAAGAAGCCTGTCCCAGTTCCCGCGGGTCCTCCCGCTCCTCAATCGACTCACTATCCCATCTTCATCCTGGCATTTGGAAACGAGCCCAACTGGAGCCTGCGCATCGGGCAAAAAGGGCCCGAACGGCTGGATCGCCCATGGTATCCGCCGATTCCGCTCGAACCTGCCGAAGTCACCCACGAAGCCGCAGCCGATTCCTGGACTTACCACGCCAAGGATTCCGCGACGGGTGCTGCTGTCGCCCTCCACCTTTCGCGTGAAGCCTGTACCGACGCCAAGAACGATACGCTGACTTCCATACCGCCGCCCTCGGGAAAGTACCCCTTCCGGGCGTCCGTGGAGCACGCGCAGCTCGGTTCCATGCAGGGCTGTGCCCGGATCGCCGCCGAGCTTTTTCCCCGGATCAACAACCAGCCCGACGAGGACGAAGATGCCGACAAGAAGAAGACGCCAGTTCCAACGATCACCAATTTCAAGCCTCCTGTCGCCGTTGCCTACTTGAATTCAGCAGGAGCTGCTGTTCTGAGCCGTGGCAAAGCGAAAAAGATCGTGGCGCCGGAGGGCTCTGAACTGGCCCTCTCGCACGACGGCAAGAAACTGCTGTACACGCGCTCCGATTCAAAGACCGACCCCGAACGCACCATCGTTCTTTACGATTTTGACTCCGGTAAGTCGTTGGATCTGGTGCATGGTTATGTGCGGCAAGCCTTTTGGTCACCTGATGACTCCCACATCGCTTTTCTGAAGGCCCTGGACCGTTCCTGGCAGGTCTGGACTTTTCCCGCGGCCACCCCGGAATCAGCCGTCCTCTTTTCTCCACAGCCCGTCAGCACGCTGGATGGGTGGATAGACAACCACACCATCCTGGCGACGGATTTGCTCAATGCCTACTGGCTCAGCGATGAGACCCTGCCGCAGGCAGTGGCCCTCAAGGACATTTACGGGCCCGCTTTTCAGGTCATGAGTTCGGACACGATTCGCGTAAGCCCCATCAATCCAGACTTGCTGCTGATATCGGCTGACTATCAGTCAACGCCAACGGGAGCTCCCGTCGACTCCATGGGCTTGGCAGCGGGGTTTTTCCTCTATGAGCTGCGCTCGAAGCGCCGAACGACACTCTGTCCTCCCGAACAATGGGGCCATGCGGCGGAATGGTCGCGCGACAGCCTCCAGGTATTCTTCACTGGGATGGATTCCTCACATCGCTCAGTCGTCAACCGAATCTTTTGGGATGGCACGAGTCTCCAGCGTTTGCTTGCCGGCGGCAATTATGTCGTAGGACAGTAGCTCGCTTGTTTAGGCCAGGCAGGCACCTTTGCCGGTGCCCGATACGTCGCAGTCGCTTGATTCCATTCGCGTCGCAGACGGGATGGGGCTATACTTGGTATTGTGAGTACTAGTCCCACACCCATCTCCCAAAAGGTCGGTATCCTTGTCCTCGACAACGACGCCACCGGCGGAACCGCCGTCAAGCAAATCCTGGATTCTGAAGGGTGGCGGGTTCGCGTCGTTCCCGACGTCCAGCTGCTACTGGCCGAATTGAAAACTGGGGAATGGTCTCTGGTGATCGCCAACGTGGCTCTTACCGGAGTAGAAGGTCCGGTATTCGTCACCCTGCGCGAGCTTGCCAGCGTCGCTTCCGACGATGGTGGCCGCGTCCGAGTCCTGTACCTAATTCCGGAAATGGCCAGCGCCCAGTACGTTGCTCCGCTGGAAAGCTCGCGCCTGCCCTATGTACTTCGTCCTTACCACCTTCACGACTTTCTCGAAAAAGTCAGCGATCTGCTCGTTGAAGTGAAGGCCATCGAAGGCCCTATCCGCCAGGTTCGCCACGAGTTCGGCGCTTTGCGCAAGAAAAAGAAACTAGCCGCTCGCTCCAACTCCATGTTCGCTTCGCGCGACTCTTTCTCCTACTCTGACGAGGAACTCGCCGAATACGAGAAAGCGGAAAGCGAAGCCTCCAGCTCCAAGCGCAACAAGCCCCGCACCAATCTCGGCGGCTCCGACCGCTAGGCAATTCGCTTAGAGTTCAACTAATACCCAGATTCCCCCGCAAGAATTTTGCGCTTCCCCGTTCTAACTCCGAATCGTGCCCTCGCTGGTTTGCTCTAACCGGAGCCAGGGTCACGCACAGGAGGCTTTTATGGAACGGTCGATTTTCACCGCCCTCATGGGCGGACTTCTGGGCATCACGGCCTTTGGCGGCTTGGCGCTCGTTGGCTCAGCTCCCGGAACGCCCGAGCCGCCGGCTCGTCCCGAAGGCGAGTGGCGTCTTCTCGATCCCGTCACGTATGAAAACATTTCGGTCTTCCCTGTTGTGAGTTCTTATAGCCAGGACACCAGTTCGTTCCTCACTCTTGAGGAAGGTCTCGCCACCGGCGAAGTGGCCGTGCGTGAACAGGGCTCCGAAACCATGGTGCGTGGCCGCGACGGCCGTCCCGTTTACCTTCCACATCCCACCACCGGCGGATCCGTCAACCAGCTTGTCCTCATTAATCGCAGCCGCCGCCCGCTCTTGCTCCTCGCCGGCGAACTCGTCAGCGGGGGCAAGCAAGACCGCGTCATTGGCAAGGACCGCATCGTTCCCGCTGGCGGGCCTCCTCTTCCGCTCGATGTCTTCTGCGTGGAACATGGCCGCTGGACCGGCAGCGCGCAATTTGTCGCTGCGAATACCATCGTTCATCCGAGCGTGCGCGAGAGCGCCGCGGTTGATCAGGCACAGACCAAAGTATGGGAGTCCGTTCGAAACGGCACGAATCTCGCTCCTCCTCCAGCGGCTCCCCGCGCGAAAATCGCCCAGCCCAATATTCAAGCCGCCATCGCTGGCAACGGCCGCACGGAAGCCTACGAGAGAATTTACGAGTCGCGCGCTGTCGGCGTCTCCATCGATGATTTCGTTGATGAAGTGCAACGCCGATTTGCCGGCGCGACGTCCAGCCTGAAAGGCGAACGAGTTGTCGGAGTCGTGGTGGCTTACGGCGGCGATGTAGCCTGGAGCGACATCTTCGCTTCCGGCGATCTCTTCGATCACTATTGGGGCAAACTTCTCCGCAGCTATGCCGTCGAAGCCATGACTCGCCCCAGCTACCGCATGGCCGCGTCGCGCGACAATGCTTACGAGTTCTTGCGCCGCTTGAACGGCCGCGAAACTCAGGAAACCGAGCCCGGCGTCTATCGCTGGCGCGAGATCAAGGAAGGACAGTTCGCCCAAATCGAGTTAGACGCGCTCCAGCCAAAACCAATGACGTTGCACCGGCTGCTGTTGCATCGCACGAGTTGAAGCAGTTTGTTTTGAGGCAACTGTAGGCGCACGATATATCCTGCCTCTACTCTGTCTGCCGCACGACGCTACGATCGGGCGTCTGTTCAAGCAGCTCTGCGACAGTCTTTTTCAGCGTCGGGTGCATCACCCCCGCCGCAATCTCCGCCAGCGGCACCAGCACAAACCGCCGCAAATGCATCCGCGGGTGCGGAACCTGCAATTCCCGCGAGTCAATCGTTCCCGCTCCGTAAAGCAGAATATCCATGTCAATCAGTCGCGGCCCCTTCGCTACGAGCTTCTTGCTCCCCATTCCCATCTCGATTCCACGCAGGGCCCGCAACAATTCCAGCGCCGGACTCTCCGTTACTCCCTCGACCGCGCAATTCAAAAACCAGGCCTGCTCCAAAAAATCCACCGGCTCCGTCTCGTAGAACGACGAGACCCGCGTGACACGCACAGCCGCACCTGGAAGCGCCGCAATCGCCGCGCGCAAGTTCCCCGCTCTGTCCTCCATGTTTGATCCCAGCGAAAGGTAAACCGTCGTTTCAGCCATGCGCGTGCATCGGCGGGACTACTTCACCGTGTCCGCGCCCGCTTTCGCGCACTGCGCATCTTGCGCGCTCGTCGCACCGCTCACGCCAATCGCGCCCACGATCTTTCCGTCCATCACCAGCGGAATTCCGCCCTCCACTGGCGTCACTCCCTTGAGCCCCAGTACACGCAGACCATCCCCACCCGCCGCCAGTGCGTCCTGAAATGCTTTGGTCGGCCGCTTGAACATTGCGGCGGTTCGCGCCTTGTAGATGGCCACTTCGGCACTCCCCAATTGCGTGTTGTCCATTTTCTCGTAATAAACTAGCGTGCCCGCCGGACCGACGATCGCCACCGCCACGGTCCAGTTATTCTTTGCCGCCTCTGCCAGCGCCGGTGCCGCGGCCTTCCTGGCATTCTCCAGGCTGATGGCCGGGCCGTACGGATTCGGCATTTGCGCCACCGCGGTTCCCAGTGCCCCAAGCACGACGAGCAACACAACGAGAAACTTCACCATACTTTTCCGTGACATGTTTTCTCCTCCTCGAATTCGACTAGCGACCACGTTCACACTGCAACGCGCCTTACACCTTGGGAAACTCGCTCACAAATGCTTTCGCTCACTTGCTCTCCGCCACACACGCGAATCTGCCCGCGTCGTTGGTGTCTCCTTTGCCCTTGTACTTGGCTATCTGTGGATATGGACAAAGCGGCCGGCTCATTTTCGCACCCTTCGAGGGGTCGCCGCCTTCATTCTTTGTCGCCACAATCACGTTAGGCGCAATTCCTTTCTCGACCCACTGCTCGAGTGCCACCGCCACGTTGTGTTGCGCATCCTTCGCGCCCCCGCCCATCCCGAAAGAATCGGGCCCCGGACCACCGCCGCAGTGCTGCATTCCCGGCACCATATAGAGCCGCACGAATGCCTCCGGTTCCTGCCCACGCATTCGGTTGAGCACGTCGTTGTAGTAATCAACGGTGTTGAGCGCTGAGATGGCTGGATCGTTCCACCCGTGATAAAGAATCAGCTTCCCGCCGCGCGTCTTGAACGCCACAAGATTTGCTTCCGTCGCATTCAAGGATTGCGCCGTCTTCTCATCCGCTTTGTTCAACGCTTGATCGACGTTGGCGTCCCGATAGTTCCAGTCCGCCCTTTCATAAACCATGTTAGAAAAATATCCCCCGCCGAAGGCGAACATCAGGCTCTTGCCCGCCGCAGATCCCGTAATCCACGTGCTCCACCCTCCTGGTCCTTCCTCCGCTCCCGGCAAATAGCCCGGAAAAATCTTTCTTCCTGCGGCATCGTTCGGCCCTTCGTACAATTTTTTCAGTGCTGTCGCCTGCGCCGCCGTCAGGCACTTCTCCGAGTCGCCCTCTTTGCAAAGCATCGTTGCCGGGTCGAAATGGCACTTCCTCGGATCGTTCACGATGCCATCAGCCACTCCATCCTGCGCGTCGCAGGCCGCGTTCACTGCGCTCGCAATCGCCGGCAGTTTGCTGGACGGAATATAACTGGCCGGATCAAGCGTCGTAGCCTGGGCATCCGCGAGCGCTTTGGTTAGCAGGTGCGTCCAGAAGTTGGCCGGCGCTCCCGCGAGGATGCCATCGTAGTCTTCTGGGAAGCGCTGTGCTTCCATCAAGGCTTGCCGCCCGCCATTCGAACAACCCGCGAAATAGGAGTGTTTCGCATCTTTGCCATAAAACGCTTTGACCACTTCTTTGGCCACCCGGGTCATCTCGTGGATTCCCCGGTAGCCGAAGTCCGTCACCTTTTCGGGATGTCCCAGCGCCCAACTTGCGTCGGTGCCTACTCCAGCGTGGCCGGTATCCGTGCCCACCGTTGCGTAGCCCTGGTACACTGCGGCTCCCAGTTGCCGGTATCCAATCTCTCCTGCGAATCCTCCGTTCCCCTGGCCCTGAAGTTTGCCGTTCCAGCTAGCGCCATTCTGTTCGTTCCCCGGCATCCACACCTCAATTTTGATCGAGGAATCAGGGCTCGGCGTCGCTTCCACCACCACCTGGCAGAACGCCGGAAGCATTTTGTAAAAAGACGGGTCTCCCATCATCCAGGGAGTCATATTGGCGGGAGGGGTGAACGCTCCGGCGGCCACCGTTTGTGCCGAGAGGATCTTCGCGCCGATCAATTCCAGTTGCGCCAGTCCTTCGCAAGAATGTGTCCCCGACGGCGCAACCTGCCCGTGGGTCCCAAACGCCATCAACATCGCGCCGGCCGCCCCTAGAACCATTTTTCGCATGAGCAATTCCTCCATCCTGGGCAATCAAGTCTTTTGCGCCGAGCCGCACGTTAGCCCAAGTCCAAACTCCCGCGCAATGTTTTTCGCGGCTGCGTCCAGTCCTCTATCACTTCCAATACTGTCACCATCGCCTATAGAGCATTCACACGCCATTAACAAGCTGTTGTTAATCTTCGCAAGCATCCTTGGGCCAGAAAACTCTCCCCGCAGGCCCCGGGAATTCCGGTGACTCCATTGGGCGACACGCAAACTTCTGATCGGAGAACCAGCGCCCGGCGCGCCGCTGATTGGCGCGTTTTGTTTGGCCCACCCGACCAACTATCGCCCGGTTTCCTGGCGGATATGAGCCCAATGGGCGTGAGTATCTTGAGCGACATTCAGTATCCCGCGGGAACGGAAATCGAGGTTCATTTCGGTGTTCACGACGATCATACGTCCGGAAAGCTGCAGATGCGTGCCGTGGTCCGGCATTGCGCCAAAGGAAGGTTAGGAGTTCAGTTCGTGAACGTGGAACCGGCCCAGCGCGACCACTGGTGGAAGATCATGCGCAGCGACTTCTAGAGCCACTGCCGATCAGCTGTTTCACAACCGTTGAATAACTTGCAATCTCAGGTTTAGAATGCCGCTATGCGGAAGGTCGTCCTGGGCCTCGGCATCAGCCTTGACGGTTACATCGCTCGCCCCGATGGCGCGGTCGATTTTCTCTTCATGCCCAAGGACTATTCGATGGGACCATTCTTCGCCACCATCGATACCGCCATCATGGGGCGCAAAACCTATGATGCCGCTCTCAAGATGGGCGGAGGCGGATTCGGCGATTCCAAAATGAAGAGCTACGTCTTCTCCCATTCCCAGCCGCCCGGCGAGCGCGGCGGCGTCACCTTCGTCAACGAATCGCCCAAGAGTTTCTTGGAAAAAGTTCGCAAGCGCCCCGGAAAAGATATCTGGCTCATGGGCGGCGGCGAGCTCGCCCGCGACTTTCTGAAAGACGACGTGGTTGACGAGCTTTACATCGGCATCGTTCCCGTCCTGATTGGCGAGGGCCTCCCGCTTTTCCCCAGCGGCTTCCCGCAACGTGAATTCACCCTCCTCGAAAACAAAACCTTCTCAAAAGGCATGATCGCCCTCAAGTACGCCCGCACCAGGAAGAAACCCAAACGCAAGTAAGCGCGAGCTACCTAAATCGTCGCACAGGCGTCTATGAGGCCGAGGTCTTTCACCTCTTCGCGTCCTCAGGAGGACGTCATTATGTCGATGAAGGCTTCCACCAGAATCCTGGGCATTCTTTCTTTGACAGCTTTCCTGGCAGTTCCCGCCCGGGCACAAGACCAATGGACGTGGCCGGATAAGCCCAAAAACCTTCAGGTCTTTCCGAAAGATTGGTCGGGAACTCGGCTTCGGCCCGTGATGATTGGATTTACGCGGGCGCTTGGTGTGCGCTGCTCGTATTGTCACAAAGGAGAGGAAGGCAAGCCTCTCAGCACGTACGATTTCGCCTCCGACGAAAATCCCAACAAGGACCGCGCGCGCGAAATGTACCGCATGCTCGGCGACATCACCGATCACCTGAAAAAAATCAAGCCCAGCGGCGACAAGCCCGTGAACATGTGGTGCCACACCTGCCATCACGGCCGCCCGCGCCCCATGACCCTCGACGAGGAACTTGCCGAACAATATAGGATCAAGGGACTGAAAGCCGCTCTCGACGATTACGCCGATCTGAAGAAGAAGTTCTACGGCCGTGCGGCCTATGATTTTGGCGAGAACTCGCTGAATACTTTTGGCTACGCACTATTGGAAGGAAAGGACGCCGCCGGCGCCATCCAGGTATTCAAATTGAACGCCGACACGTTTCCGGAGTCAGCCAATGTTTGGGACAGCCTCGCCGAAGCCTACATGAAATCCGGCGACTCGAAGAGCGCCCAACTCAACTACGAAAAAGCACTGACCATCGATCCAACCAACCAGAACGCCAAAGAAATGCTGAAGAAGCTCAAGGAGTCCCAGCAAAATTAAGCTGTCGTGCGGATTTTTTGCCCTGGCAATGTTTGCACGAAGTGATCGGTTTTGGTGCCGCGCCCTAGAAACTCAAAACAGGCGTGGCTGGCGGCGAGGGAGTTCGCGGCCGAAGTATTCGTAGGCGCGGGCGGTGGCCACGCGGCCGCGGGGCGTGCGGTCGATCATGCCAATTTGCATGAGGTAAGGCTCGTACATCTCTTCGATGGCGTCTTCCTCTTCGGAGAGGGCGGCGGCCAGTGTTCCGAGGCCGACCGGGCCACCGGCATACTTATCGAGCAGGGCTATCATCAGGTTGCGGTCCACCTCGTCGAGGCCGCTTTCGTCTACGCCCAACATCTGCAAGGCTTCCTGAGCGACGGCGCGGGTGATGCGGCCTGCCGCGCGCACTTCCGCAAAATCGCGCGCGCGCCGCAGCAGGCGATTGGCGATGCGTGGGGTCCCGCGGCAGCGGCCGGCGATTTCCTCGGCGCCGCCCTCGTCCATTGGAATGTTCAGGATTTTCGCCGAGCGGTGAATGATGATCAGCAAATCGGCCGGCTCGTAAAAATCCAGGCGATGCACGATCCCGAACCGCGAGCGCAGCGGCGCCGTAATCAATCCCGCGCGCGTCGTCGCGCCGATCAAGGTGAAGTGTCCCAGCGAGAAAGGATGAATCCGCGCTCCCGGCCCTTGGCCAATAATGAGGTCCACGCGGAAGTCTTCCATCGCGGGATACAGCACTTCCTCGACGGCGGGCTGCAAGCGGTGGATTTCATCTAGAAAGAAAACTTCCTTTTTTTCGAGCGACGTGAGAATCGCCGTCAAATCGCCTTTGCGCTCCAGCAGCGGTCCGGCGCTGGTCTTGATCGGTACGTTTAATTCATTGGCGATGATTTGCGCCAGGGTGGTCTTTCCCAGCCCGGGAGGCCCATAGAGCAGCACATGGTCCAGGGCTTCGCCGCGGCTGCGCGCCGCATCGATAGCGATTTGAATGTTTTCTTTAACGCGCTTCTGCCCGATGTATTCATCCAGGCGTTTCGGCCGCACGCTGACGTCGAGTCTCGCGTCCTCGTCGAACGCCTGTCCGGAGACAATTCGCTCTTGCTGCCGCTCGTGCATCATCCGTTTTGCTGTTCCATCCGCCATTTCTTCTCTGTGAACTCTGCGCTCTCCATGTCCTCTGCGTTAAATCTTTTTCTCTATGGTCGCGCGGCTCTCCCTTTTGGCACGCTCAACGCCTGCAATGTGCCACGCAGCAATTTCTCAAAATTCCCCGAACCCGACTCGCGCTTCGCTTCGCCTACCGCGGTTTCCGCGGCGCGGCTGTCGTACCCAAGGTTCACCAGCGCCGAGATGACATCGGCCTCGACTCCCGCGGGCGAAGACGTCGCCGGTCTCTCCGTCTCGACCGTCACCGTTTCCAGTTTGTCTTTCAGTTCCACGACCATGCGCTCCGCCGTCTTGCGTCCCACGCCAGGAATCTGCGTCAAGCGCGCCAGGTTGCTGCCGCGAATCGCCGGGACGAGTTCTTCGACGCTCATGCCGCTCAATATTTTCAGTGCCAGCGTCGGCCCCACGCCGGAGGCCGAAAGCAGCATCTCAAAAAAATGTTTTTCGCGCGATGAAACAAATCCGTAGAGCGCCAGCGCATCCTCGCGAACGTGCGTATGAATGAGAAGAGTCACTTCGGTGTGCAGTTCGCCGAGCGCGGCGTACGTCGAGAGCGGCACCTGCACGAGGTAGCCCACGCCACCCACGTCCACAAGCACTTGATTCGGTCTTTTTTCGGCGAGCCGTCCGCGAAGCTGGCCAATCATCGCTCGCCAGTATTGCCGCTTTTCCTTCGCCCGTCAACGCGGATCAAGCACCGAGTCCGTGGCAACGGCAAAATACTCCGGCAGTTGAAGAGCTGCGGGCTATAGACTCTACTTACTTAAACTTGTTATTTGAAAGGAGCTCCGATTTCTGTTTGAATAACCCACGGGGAGCCATAATGAAAATATACAACCTCACAGGCTATTTGATTATTTTGTCCTACATGCTGGCTTGTATGTATTCCGCCCCAGCTCATTTGGGACCTTGGATGGGAATGCTGATAGGCGGGGCTTATTTTATCTTTTGCTGGTTTTTTGGCGGGTTGTATTTGGCCGATGTTCTTCATTTGGGAATCGCTCATCGTTCACTCGACTACAAAGAATGGTTCATAAAAGCCGTCACGGTCGTGAATAACTTCTTCGGGCTGTATGTAGATCCGATCGCCTGGGTGAACCGCCATCGATTGCATCATAAAAATTCCGACCATGATGGAGATCCCAACAAACTTTCCGGCGATGGTTTTTGGCGAACTATGTATCGCTGCATGATGCCATACGAATGCAACGAGAATTTGGCCACCGACCAGATTCTGAAGTCCCGGACTTTTCGGGTCGTTGCGAATCCTGTTTTTGCAATCCTTGCACAAGCTTTTAGTTTTTACCTCTTCTGGAAGTTAGTTGGAGATCTGAAGTTTGTGCTGGTGATGTGGCTTGGAATCCGAATTTTTGCACTGTGGGTAAATATGATTCAAAACTATTGGACCCACACGCGAGATTTTGGATACCGGCGGTATCACGATGAAGAGGACAACGCCATGAACATTGGCGAGTGGCTACCGGTAACGGCAACCTTTAGCGCTTGCTTGCAAAATAACCATCACCACTATCCGGGTCTTTTGCGGCTAAGCCACGACAAATCTGAATACGACTTTGGATTTGTAACTGTCAAACTAATGAAATATTTTGGCTTGGTGAAGGCAACGAGAACGGGTGAAGAGTTGCCCAAGGACGTTCCACTGGGCGCGTTAGAATTTTAGGGCGTTCTTTTTCTTTTCTCCGATTCGCATTCCCGCGTTTAATTACGAACGTGCCCCGCCTGGGATTCGACAAGGAGAATGCCGACAATGGCGAAAACAAGCAGAGCTGAGGCCAAGAACCTGAGCCAAAGAGAAATCTCGCGTCGAAAGAGCAGGAACAAATTCAAGATAAATGCGATCACCAGCAAGTAGCGGCCGCCGAAGAGCACAACGAACCAAACCAGGGCGATTATGTCTGACACAACTGGAATGTTCGGTATGCTCCGATCAATCCACCGCGGCAGAGATCCGGGAGACAGCGAGATAACGCCATAGAAAGCGGCCGGCGCGGACAGTGCAGTTACAAAAACGAACAGCACTATTCCAGCCGTTCTATCGCGCCTTACTAAGATCTGTGTGCTCATGGGAGGCGAACTTTAAGCACCAGTCTAACCTATAGCCCTTTTTTCAACGCGGCCTTCGGATGGCACTTACTTTCTTTTTGTAAATGGTTCAATCGTTTGCCCAAGAAAGCTGGGCGAAATTTCTTCGCCGGCCAGACCGTAGCTTTCCGGCCATTCCTCAGGAAAGTAATAAGTCCCAAAAATTCTATCAATCCACGGAAAATGAATCGCAAA
>Ga0210409_10003095_pt1 | contig 19087 bp, 10 predicted proteins | sample IncBWH17MmetaG_FD_161649 | JGI IMG/M metagenome (GOLD analysis project Ga0210409, IMG submission 161649) | Forest soil microbial communities from Barre Woods Harvard Forest LTER site, Petersham, Massachusetts, United States - Inc-BW-H-17-M | ecosystem: Environmental > Terrestrial > Soil >... | reverse complement strand
CTTTCGCCCGGGGCCGGGAAGGAGACCGGGAATTGCTCGACGTGGGCCGGTTGCTTCGAGAAATGGAGCATATCTGCCGGCAAACTCTGCCAAAGACCATTGTGGTCAGCGCTTTGGCACCTAAGGACCTCTGGCCCATGATAGGTAACTCGACCCAACTTCACCAGGTTCTGCTCAACCTCTGTATCAACGCCCGAGACGCCATGACCAAGGGAGGCCATCTGACGCTGGCCGCGGATAATGTGACATTAACGGAGCCGGAGGCGGCGGACATCCCGCAAGCCACCCCAGGATCCTATGTGATGGTATTTGTTTCCGATACCGGCACAGGCATTGCGCCGGAAATCTTACCTCAAATATTCCAACCTTTCTTCACCACCAAAGGACTCGGTCAGGGGACTGGATTGGGGCTCTCCACGATCGCAAGGATCGTGCGCAACCATGGAGGGTTCGTCAGTGTGAAAAGCCAAGTGGACGTCGGAACGACGTTCGAGATTTATTTTCCGCGGGCGGAAACGGCGACGGCCCCGGCGCCGAGTCTGCCGGCAGCGCCACTGCCGCGAGGCCAGGGGGAATGCATCCTGTTGCTCGAGGACGACCGTTCGGTGAGGGAAATGGTCGGCTCGAGCCTCGTCGAGTATGGTTACCAAGTAGTCAGCGCGGGCAGCGGAGCGGAGGCGAGCACGTTGCTCAGCCAGCACCAGAGAGAGCTTCGCCTGATCCTGACGGTGCCCACTCTCAAGGGCATGGTGCCGCTGGAAGTCATTCGCGCGCGCTGCCCGCACGTGCCGGTTATTCTTATGAGCGGTGAGATCGAGCCGCCAGGCCAGCAACCGCTCGCCGGCCTGGTTGCGTTCTTGTCAAAACCGTTTCCATCCGAACAACTGCTCACCACGGTCGCCAACGAGTTGAAGCGCCAACCTCAGCAACAACAGGCCTGGGAAAGCGCCGACCCGCGATAGACGAAACCTCGCTCGGAACGTAATCGGTTAGTGCTCCCTACCGGACGGAGGCGTGGTCCGCACCCGGACCAGCCAGCCATTCATGGTCCGCACCCGGACCATTCCCGATCTAAGATTCGTTTAGAAAATGCAGATTTCAGGCCGAATCAAGGCAAAAGACCGGCTGGCATTTCGGTTGCTTAAGGAGATTCACGGCGAAGTGGAAGCCATCGACCAAACCCAAAGGCTGATGTGTCGAGCTTGCCGGAAGGAATCTCAATGCGAACGAAGTTGGACGAGGACAATAAGGATCGCGGCGCGCGCCCGGATTCTGCCAGCGTCGTCGAAAGCTACTATCGAGCCCTGTATCAATTCGCGCTGAGTCTCACGGGTTCGGAAGCGGATGCGTGGGATCTGACACAGCACACTTTTTATACCTGGAGCGTCAAAGGAGAACAATTGCGCGACGGATCGAAGGTCAAGGCCTGGCTATTCACGACGTTGTATCGAGCTTTTTTGCAGGCCCGGCGGTCCGAGAGCCGGTTTCCTCATTATGAACTGACTCAAGTAGGTGGCGAGTTGCCGACGATTTCAGCGCCGTTCGAGAGCGGTTTGGATTCAGCGAAAGTGCTCGAAGCGTTGGGGACCCTGGACGAGACGTTTCGCGCGCCTTTGGCGTTGTTCTATCTGGATGATTGTCCTTACAAGCAAATCGCCCAAATCCTCAACGTTCCTTTAGGCACCGTCAAATCGAGAATCGCCCGCGGGATTGCCCAACTTCAAAAGCTGCTGGCGCCGGCGGAGTCCTGCGAGCGCCGCGTCGCTGCGTAACCGCGCTCGCCATCACGGCTCCTACTTCAGACCGGTGGTGCGGTCCTGCAGCCAGGCCACGTCCTGGTTGTTCGGAGAGGGAATATTGAGCTGGAGACTGAAGTTATCCTTAAGAGGTGGAATAGTTCTGGGATCGCGCCACTTGTGAATTTCGGAATGGCCGTCGGCGAAGTTGATTCCGCCCGCCCCATTATGGTAGCTGGCCGGGAAATCCACAATGTAACAACCCGCGCCTCGTTGATTCATCGTAACGACGAAGTAGCCGTCGTTGATGCTCTCCTGGCGCTCGTCAATTAACACCCAACTCATCGCCGGGCTGGGATTAACCAAATCGGAGAGGCGTCGCGGAACCTTATACTGATTTGCGCCATTCCAGGGGCCGGAGGCATTGAGCCACGCGTTCATGGACATGCTCCGCACGCGCGGCAGGGTTTGGCCGGCAATCTTCAAAGCACTGTGATCGGCAGGACAACGCCAAACCGACAGGCTGGTCAGGTTCGGGTAGATGTGGCTGCGCTGGAGAAAGAGAATATTGGTGTTGTCGGGTGAGCCGCTAAAGTCCAACCAGCCCGCGCACCAGGTGTTGGGATAAAAAGGGGTCACCCCGGGGACAAAGCCGGATTGGTCGTTGCCGTTGTTGGGCGGAATGCGGTCGTTATTGTCCATCGCGTACATCATCCAGGCGATTCCCATTTCTTTCAGATTATTCAGGCAATAGACGCCTTGCGCCTTGGTTTTGGCTTTGCCCAGCGAGGGCAGGAGCATGGCCGCCAAAATGGCGATGATGGCAATGACGACCAGCAGTTCGATCAGGGTGAAGCCAGGCGAGGCACGGAGCGGGTGCGAAGAAGGCTTTCTCATAGAATTGGGCTGATAGTCTACATTAATCGTCCTTGGTTTCCGCGGCAATGGTTATTTGCGCGAACCGCTAGCAAGTTCGAAAAGCGCACAGGCGCCGAAATACCGGGGCCACCGACAAAGTAGCCAACGCCGTCGTCTGGTGGGGCGAGGCTCCCGCCGAGCCCTAACTAAATCCGTTTCTCTCGATGAACAGGCCGCCCAGTTGAATAAATGATCAGGGCTCGGCAGGAGCCTCGCCCCACCAGCTGGCGCGTACTCCAGTTGCGGACTTTGTGGCTCGCCCTGCCGGAATGCGGCGCTCCACACGAATCACGCTGGACAACGATGGTTGGTTGAGTTACCTGAGACTTATGATTCCCATGCACCCTCTTTCCCTCCGTTATGAGGCATCGACATTGACGGATTCGATAAAACGCATGGTTGGCCCTTTTTTGGCGGCCATCCTTTTCGTCTCTCATGTCGATGTGCTGCCTGGACAGAACCTGGCGTCGTTTGAGAAACGCGTGACCAAGAAGGTGTTGGAGAATGGGCTGACAGTCCTGGTGGTAGAACGCGCCGAAGCGCCGGTTTTCTCCTTTTTCACGCATGTGGATGTGGGGTCGGACCGTGAGTATCCGGGGATCACGGGCCTCGCGCACATGTTTGAGCACATGGCATTCAAGGGAACGGACAAGGTTGGGACCACGGATTACGCGGCCGAGAAGGAAGCGCTCAAGAAAGTTGAGCAAGCCTACCAGGAATATGATCGGGAAAAACGCAAAGAAACCGGGAGTGATGAAAAGAAGGTCGCGGTCCTGGAAAAAGCCTGGAAGGACGCGATGTCGGCAGCGCAAAAGTATGTGACGGAAAATGAGTTTGGCCAGATCATTGAACAGAACGGCGGGGCAGGCTTGAACGCATTCACGGATAATGAGGAGACCGGATACCATTACTCCTTGCCCTCGAACCATCTTGAGTTATGGGCGTATCTGGAGTCGGAACGATTTTTGCATCCCGTTTTGCGGGAGTTTTACAAGGAACGAGATGTCGTGCACGAAGAGCGCCGGCTGAGCGAGAGCCAGCCGATGGGGAGATTGTTCGAGCAATTCACCAGCGCCGCGTTTATTGCCCACCCGTACGGCAAACCGGTGGTCGGCTGGCCGTCGGACCTGGAATCGTTCTCGGAAACGGATGCCGAGGCGTTTTTTAAGAAATATTATGTGCCGGCGAACATGGTGGTCACGCTGGTAGGAGACGTCAAAGCCGGCGAGGCGATGCAAGTGATTGATAAGTATTTCAACCGGCTGCCGGCGCGCCCGAAGCCGGAACCGCTGCGCACCGTCGAGCCCCCACAAAAGGCCGAGCGAATTGTTATCCTGCACGAGACCTCCCAGCCGGTTTTCATTGAGGGCTACCATAAGCCCGGCGCCCGAGACAAGGACGACGCGATCTATGATGCGCTTCAAGACCTGATGTCCAACGGGCGCACTTCGAGGCTCTATCGGGCGCTGGTCCGGGACAAGAAGATCGCGGCGGCGTCTTACGGCTTCAACAGCTTTCCGGGGGCCAAATACCCGAATCTGTTTGTCTTTTATGCAATGTCCACCCCCGGACACACTCCGGAAGAGATCCGGGACGCGATTCATCTGGAAATCGAACGGGTGAAGACCGAAGACATAAGCGACGAAGAGTTGCAGATGATCAAAACCAGGGCCAAAGCGGACCTCCTGAGGCAACTCGCCGACAACCAGGGGTTGGCGTTCCAATTAGGCACTTACGAATCGCTGTTCGGCGATTGGCGGGAACTGTTCCGGCACGTCGATGATATCGGAAAAGTCACCAAGGCCGACATCCGGCGAGTGGCCCAAAGCATCTTTGTGGATTCGAATCGAACAGTGGGGATGATCGAATCGAGCAAGCTCGCGCAGGCCACGAGCAGTGAAGGAAAGGAATCCAAGTGAAAACTCAAATTTCGAACGGGGAAGAATCAATCGCGACCGGCAGAGATTACACGCATGGGAACGCGAGTTGGAGGGCGTGCGTCGTGCAGGGGATATGCCCGCACGCAGTTGCGGTTCTGGCACTGCTGTGCCTATTGGGTTGGATAACAGATTGTCTCGGTCAAGCCAGCGATTGGAAGCAGATTCAGTCCCCTCCGCTCCATAGTTTTAGCCCCCAGATTCCGAAACGGGTCGAACTGCCCAATGGGATGGTGCTGTTGCTGCAGGAAGACCACGAACTGCCGCTGATCAACGGGCAAGCGATAATTCGCGGCGGGTCCAGGGACGAGCCGGCCGGCAAGGTCGGACTCGCGCAGATTTATGGACAGGTTTGGCGCACGGGAGGAACCCGGACCAAAACGGGCGATCAGCTGGACGATTACCTGGAAGCGCGCGCAGCGAAAGTTGAGAGCGGCGGTGGGAGAGATTCAACTTCTCTGTCCTGGGATTGTCTGAAGGAAAACTTTGACGACGTGTTCAAAGTGTTCCTGGAGGTGCTTCGCGAGCCGGAGTTTCGCACTGATAAAATCTCCCTGGCGCAGAACCAGGTCAATACGGGGATTTCCCGGCGCAATGACAGCCCTTTCCAGATTGCTTTCCGCGAAGCGACGAAGTTGGTCTATGGGCCCGACTCGCCCTACGCGCGCGTGGCGGAATACGCCACGGTTGCGGCGGTTGGCCGGGAGGACCTGGTGAACTGGCACCAGTCCCATGTCGCTCCGAATAACATCATTCTTGGAGTCGTCGGGGACTTTGATTCCCAAACCATGGAAGCGAAGTTGCGCGAGGCATTTGGTTCGTGGGCCAAAGGACCGGCATTATCCCAAAGAAAGGACTCTTTTAAGGAACCCAAGCCCGGCACCTATTTTGTCGCCAAAGACGATGTGACCGCCAGTGTAGTGCAACTGGTGGATTTGGGGACTACGAAGGACAATCCCGATTATTTCGCCATCGAGGTCTTCAACGAGTTTTTTGGCGGCTCATTTTCTTCCCGGCTATTCTCCAACATCCGATCCAAAAAAGGATTGGCTTACTCGGTCTCCGGTGGCGTGGGCACCGATTACGATCACCCGGGCATGCTGCGGCTGTTCCTGGGAACCAAGAGCGGCACAACCGCTGCCGCCGTCGATGCCTTTAACGAGGAATTGGATGCGCTGAAAACCAACCCCGCGCTTCCCGAAGAATTGGCCAAGGCCAAGGACTCCATCCTCAGTTCATTTATTTTCCGGTTCGACTCAAAGGACAAAGTCTTGTGGGAGCGGATGACTTACGAAAAATACGGCTACCCTGCCGATTTCCTGGAGCGCTACCGTTCAGGTATCGAAAAAGTCACCCAGGCGGACCTCGCGCGAGTGGCGCAAAAGTACATTCACAAAGAGAAAATGGCGCTGCTCGTGGTCGGAAAGGCGGCTGATTTCGATCGGCCCCTTTCGTCGTTCGGCACGGTGACCCCCCTGGACATCACGATCCCTGAACCGAGCGCCAAAAAGCCCGGCGCAAGCGATCCTCTCCAGTAGTTTCTTGCCTCTCTGCTTCCTTCGGGACGGAGCAGAAGCCCATTTTGCGGGTTACTCTGAGGGGTCGGTTGGATAGACTACACAGCGGGACCCCTCACCCCGCCTGCGCCGCCGAAGCCGCTTCGGCGCGGCGAAGGCCCGGCCCTCTCCCCTTCCGAAGTGGAGAGGGGGAATCATCGTCAGTCTCCGGTGTAGGCCATGTTGCAGACTAACCTGTAAGCTTTGCGACAGCCGCGAAGCACGATCCGATGCCAATTGTTACTTTCAGTCGACAAGAAAATAACTTGTCGATATTTGGATGCGAGCGCAAGGTGTGATCACACAGAATTTGGTGTCGCGAACCATGAAACAGGCACGCCAACGTCCAATGGTTTTCACGCAACGCTCCAAACCGTTTCAGATGGGTCGCCGACCCGGGCGGACAAGGTGCGTGAACAAAGCAAACCCCGGAACTGCGATATGAGGCCTGCGAATCAAAAGCGAATCCTTTTGGGTCTGGCCTTGTCGTTCGGGGTCCTGACATTCGTGTCCTTCTTGCTGTTGGCGAGTGCCGACCAGGAAAACAAGATCGCCGCCGCAGTGGTGCACACCCGCGACGTGTTGGACAAGATAGATGAGTTAGTGTCGGCTTTGCGAAACGCGCAGAACGGCGCGCGCGGCTATGCCCTGTCTGGCGGCGAAAGATACCGCCAGGATTTTACCAACGAGGTCAATCACGCTGATCGATCCCTGCGCCAGTTGCGGGAGTTGACCATTGATAATCCGGCCCAGACGGCCGCTTGCGACAACCTTAAGCCATTGTTCCGCCAGGCGTTGCTTAGCTCCACCCATAGCCTCGAAGCTCGGGAGAAGGGAGCTTTGGATGCCGCAGCCCAAACAAAGTTCATGGAGCAGGGCGAACAAGCGATGGAACCGGTTCGCCAGATTGCGGCTCAGATGGAAGGTCGCGAATCAGCACTTCTGAAAAAGCGTCAGGATGTTCAGGATAAGAATGTCAAAGGGACAGAAGGTTTCGCGGTCCTGCTGGCTTTCTGCGGCCTGGGGCTATTTGCAGCGTTTTTCGTCCTGTTTTGGCGCGCGGAGGGACGCAGGCAGCGGGCGGAGGAAGCCCTGGAGCGAAGCAACCAGGAACTGGAGAAGCGTGTCAGGGAACGCACCGCGGAGTTGTCCCACACCGAAAAGCGTGTCGCCCAGGAGCGAAACCTTCTGCGGACGGTCATCGACAACCTTCCCGCGTATATTTACTTGAAGGATACCGCGGGCCGGTACGTTCTAAATAATTTGGCGAATGTGCGCGCGCTGAACGCCGGCACGGAGGCGGAGACCCTGGGCAAGACCGTTTTTGACTTTTTTCCCGGTGAAACCGCTAGGCTCTACGATGCCGCTGACCGCCAGGTGCTAGTGAGCGGAGCCTCGCTCGTTAACCAGGAAGTGGCGGCAGAGAACCTTGCCGGGGACCAGTTCTGGCTGCTGACGACGAAAGTTCCGTTGCGAGATTCGCTGGGAGCCGTCAGCGGCCTGCTTGGTATTTCCCAGGACATCACCGAGCGCAAGCGCGCCGAGGAAACGCGCACGCGTCTGGCCGCGATTGTTGAGTCATCGGACGATGCCATCTACAGCAGAACGCTGGACGGGGTGATTACCAGTTGGAATCCGGGGGCAGAACGGCTGTTCGGCTATACCGCACAGGAAGCCATAGGCCAGAGGACAACGATGCTCCTGCCACCTGAAACAACGAATGAAGAAGCGGAGAACGTAGCGCGCATTGCCAACGGGGAGGGCGTTCACCATTTCCAGACTCAACGGCTTAAAAGGGATGGCACGAGAATTGATGTGTCGTTGACGATCTCGCCCATCCGGGATAACAACGGCCGGATCACGGGCGCTTCCAAGATCGCGCGCGACATCACTCAAAGCAAGGTAGCGGAGAAAAAACTGCGCGCCCAACTGACTTGCCTTGACCTGTTGAGCCGGACGACTCGAGCCATCGCCGAACGGCAGGACCTGGCCAGCATTTTTCAAGTCGTGCTGCGCAGCCTGGAAGACAATCTGCCGATTGATTTCGGGTGCGTCTGCCTGTATGAGCCCCACGCACCGCGCTTGACCGTCGCCAACGTGGGAAGCAAGAGCCAGGGTATCGCTCAAGAGCTGGCGATCCGGGAACAGGTGCATATCGACATTGATCAGAACGGGCTTTCGCGGTGTGTTCACGGAGAGCTGGTTTATGAACCCGACGTCACTCGGATTAATTTTCCCTTCCCCCGGCGATTGGCGCGAGCGGGACTGAGCTCGCTGGTGATTGCGCCGTTGTTGGTGGAAAGCCAGGTCTTTGGCGTCCTCGTTGCCGCGCGGCACCAGCCCGGCAGCTTCAGCAGCAGCGATTGCGAGTTCCTGCGGCAACTGAGCGAGCACGTTGCCTTGGCGTCACATCAAGCCGAGCTCTACAGCGCGTTGCAACAGGCCTATGATGACCTTCGCAAAACGCAACAAGCGGTGGCGCAACAAGAGCGGCTGCGCGCCCTAGGGCAAATGGCCAGTGGCATCGCGCACGACATCAACAACGCGATTTCGCCCGTGGCGATCTACAGCGAGTTCTTACTGGAGAACGAACCAAACCTGAGTCTTCGCGCTCGGGAGTATCTGGAGACCATTTCTTCGGCCATCGACGACGTTGCCGCGACGGTCGTTCGGATGAGAGAGTTTTACCGCCAACGGGAGCCGCAGTTGACGCTGGCTCCGCTGCAACTCAACGAACTGGTGCAACAAGTTCTGAACCTGACACGCGCTCGGTGGAGCGACATGCCGCAGCAACGTGGATTCGTGGTCCAAACACAAACCGATTTAGCCAACGATTTACCGGCAATCATGGGCGTGGAAAGCGAGATACGGGAAGCGCTGACGAATCTTATTCTAAACGCCGTGGATGCGATGCCGGAAGGAGGGACTCTAACCCTACGGACAAGAGTTAAAGAGGGTTTACCTGCCGGCCTGGGGTATACTTTAGCGTCGGTGTGCGTGGAAGTGATTGATACCGGCATCGGCATGGATGAGCAGACGCAACGCCGCTGCCTGGAACCGTTTTTCTCGACTAAAGGTGAACGTGGCACAGGATTGGGTCTGGCCATGGTTTATGGTATGACACAAAGACACAGCGCGGAGATCGAAATCGAAAGTGCGCCGCAAAAGGGCACGACCATGCGGTTGAGTTTTCTTCTTCACGCGGCAAAGGTCGAGGGGATGGACCGTTCCAGGCCGATTCGTTCGGTGCCGATGCGCCTGCGAATTCTGATAGTCGATGATGACCCGATGCTGCTCAAAGCCGTTGGCGATGCGCTGGAGGGTGATGGTCACGTTGTGGTCCTGGCCAATGGCGGACAAGCGGGCATTGACGCGTTTGCAGCGCGATTCAAATCCGGTGAGCCCTTCGACGCAGTGATCACCGACCTGGGAATGCCCTACATCGACGGGCGACGGGTTGCGTCCAGCATTAAAGGGATCTCCTCCTCCACGCCGATTATCCTGCTCACCGGTTGGGGGCACCGTTTGATGGCGGAAGGCGGGGTGCCCGAAAACGTGGACAAGGTCCTGAGCAAGCCACCCAAACTGGCGGAATTGCGCGAGGCTTTGGCGCAATGTGCCCCGGCGCAACCTCCTTCGGGATAGCAGAATCTCAAGCGGAGGGAAAATGCCCCAATTGCCACCAGCTCGATTACTAATCGTTGATGACGAAAAGAAACAGATGCAGGCGTTGTGCAACACACTGCGCGAGGAGGGGTATATGACCAGCGGGTTCACCTCGGCGGCCGAAGCATTGAGCGCCCTTGGCAAGAACTCATTTGACCTGTTGCTAACCGACTTAATGATGCCGGGGATCGACGGCATCGGCTTGATCGATCAGGCGCTAAAGATCGATCCCACCCTGGTGGGGATTGTCATGACCGGGCAGGGAACCATCGATACCGCCGTTCAGGCGATGAAAGCCGGCGCGTTGGATTACATCCTGAAGCCCTTTAAGTTGAGCGCCATCTTGCCCGTGCTCTCCCGCGCCCTGGCCGTCCGACAGCTGCGCCTGGACAAAGCCACTTTGGAGCGGCATGTGCGCGATCGAACCTTGGAACTGGAAGCTGCGAACCGGGAACTGGAAGCCTTTGCTCACTCCGTGTCCCATGATCTGCGCGCTCCGTTGCGCCACGTCGAATCTTATATGAAGATCGCCCTGGCGGAATTCTCATCGCAGATTCCAGCGGAGGCGCAGGGTCTTTTAAATCAGTCGCTGGCCAGCGCCCGGCGAATGAGCCAGTTAATCGAGGATTTGCTGCGTTTGTCCCGATTTGGCACTCAACCCCTTGCCAAAAGTCGCGTGAACGTCGCCGCGCTGGTCAAAGAGGTTTTGGATGAATTGCGCAAGGACCAGGGCAATCGCCGGGTGGAGATTCGGGTGGGGGAGTTAGCCGACAGCACGGGCGACCCTTCGTTGCTCAAGCAGGTATTCTTCAATCTCACTTCGAATGCCCTGAAGTTCACGCGCCAGAGAGAAAAGGCGCTGATTGAAGTAGACGCTTATCGAGAACCGGGACAGACGGTCTATTGGATTCGAGACAACGGAGTGGGCTTTGACATGAAATATGCCGAGAAACTCTTCGGGGTTTTTGAGAGATTACACCCCGCTACCGAGTTTGAGGGGACCGGAGTCGGCCTCTCTTTGGTTCAACGAATCATTCAACGCCATGGCGGCCGCATCTGGGCTGAGGCGAAGGTAAACCAAGGAGCGAAGTTCTCCTTTTCGCTGCCGGATTGAATCGCCAATCGCTTTAACGCGGAAAGACCAGAATTTCCAGTCAGTTCTTGCTCAAATCCGCGCGATTCCACCAACCACCGCCCAGGGCCTGAAAGAGGGCCGCCGTGTCAGCGTAACGAGTGGCCTGCGCCTGAACGAGGTTCAACAAAGCCTGTTGATAAGTCTGTTCAGCGGTCAGCAGTGAGACGTAACCGGCGTATCCCGATCGGTACTGCTCCTGGGCCAAATCCAAGGCGACTTTGGCCGCGTCGCGAGCTGCGGCGGCCGCGTTCAGGCCGTTGGCATCCTGCTGAAGGGCATGCAAAGTGTCCGCGACATTCTGAAAGGCGGTCAGGACCGTGCTGCGGTACTGCTCTGCCGCCTGCGTATAGGCCGCCCTGGCCGCCCGTTCCTTGTGCAACAAAGCTCCTCCCTGGAAAATGGGCTGCGTCAGACTTCCGGCTAAAGTCCAGAAGCCCGCGCCGCCTGAGAAAATCTTGCCGGCCTCCAACGCCATAGTTCCGGCGTCGGCTGAGAGGGTTATGTTCGGCAAGCGATTCGCCACGGTGATGCCCACCTCGGCGCTGGCGGTGTGCAGGCTTTCCTCAGCCTGGCGAACGTCGGGCCGCTGGGCGACAAGTTGCGCGGGAAGGCTCACGGGCAATTCCTGCGGCAGTTGCAGGCTGTCCAATTCGAACTGCCCGGCTGGAGCTTGAGTCGGGAACCGGCCGGAAAGAGCCGCCAAAAGATCGCGTTGTTGGGCCAGCTGCTTCAGCAGCGGAGGCAGAGTGGCGGTGACCTGGGCAAGCTGGGACTCTTGCGCAGCGACGTCGAGTCGACCAATGTAACCGGTGTCGAACTGCCGGCGCAGGGTTTCAACCATGTTCGAGTTGATTCCAATCAGTTGGCGGGTGGCCGTGACTTGCCCGCGCAAGGCAGCTTCCTGGATCGCGGCAGTCGCCACGTTCGCACTCAGGGTGATATGAGTCGCGGCCAGGGCAAAGCGAGCCTGGCCTGCCTGGGCCTGCAGAGACTCCACCGTGCGGCGATTGAGCCCAAAGACGTCGGGAACGTAAGAAACACTGACTTGAGGCGTATACAGGCTGAAATAAAGGGCGCCGGAGTTAGGTGTGGGGGAAATGTCTTCTGAGGTCTTCTGGCGAGCGGCCGCGAAGCTTCCAGCGATGCTGGGGTAATAGGTGCCCTTCTGAGCCAGTACGTTCTCTTTCGCAATCAGTAAGGCGGCTTGGGCGGCCTTGATGGTGGGATTGTTGCTAAGGGAGAGCTCAATCAGATCGTTAAGCGGTTTGGAGTGGAACAACGTCCACCACTCTCCCGGGATGTCTCCCCCGCTGACGAACCGCTGAGGTTCTCCGCCGGTCACATTGGTCGTGCCGGCGGTCGTCGAGAGAGGCGCGGCCGTATAACTACTCACCTCGGGAGCAGACGGCCGTTTGAAATCCGGCCCCACGGCGCAGCCGGTCAGGAGCAGGGCTACCGCAGCACACGAAGAAAGGATAAGGCGCATGGGTTTAGGTCGAGGGGTTGAATGTTATGGGCACCGAGTCCAGGATTACACCTCCAGGCGGTCCGTTGGCCGGGCGACGAGCACGTAGAGAGCCGGCATGAGAAAAACGCTGATGAGAAGACGCGTGAACAGTCCGCTGACAATGACCAGCGCGAACGGCCGCTGAGAATCGGTCCCCACGCCGGTGGCAATCGCCGCTGGCAGGAGCCCCAGGGCGGCCACCAATGCTGTCATCATGATCGGGCGAAGCCGCAAGATCGCGCCGTCCCGAATGGCCTGGCGGAACTCGGTGCCAGCCCCGCGCAACTCGTTCACGTACGAGATATAAACAACGGCGGTCTGAACCGAGACGCCGAACAAAGCCAGGAACCCGATCCCGGAGGATACCGAGAACGGAGTGTGGGTCAGCCACAACGCCACGATGCCGCCCACCGGCGCGGACAGCAGGACTCCCAGGATAGTGATGAGTGGAAACTTGAAGTTTCGATAAAGAGCGAAGAGCAACAGAAAGATCACAAACAGGGTCAAAGGCAGCACCAGGTTAAGCTGCCGCCGGGAGGCGGTATAATCCTTGTACTCGCCGCCCCAGTCCAGTCGGTAGCCTTCGGGCAGCGGGACTTGAGCTTGGACCTGTCGCCGGGCGTCATTCACGGCGCCGGCCAGGTCGCGGCCTTCCACCGAGAATTGCACGCCGATATAGCGGGAGTTGTCCTCGCGGTAGATAAAGGACGCGCCGTTCTCCACGCGAATGTCGGCAAACTCCTTGAGCGGGATCTGCGAGCCATCGGCTGTAGCAACGAGAATGTTGCGGATTTGCTCCGGGTTGTCGCGGAATTGCGGTTCCAGGCGCGCCACCAAATCGAACTGTTTTTCGCCTTGCACCACTTGGGTCGCGGCAGCCCCGCCGACGGCCGCCTCGATCAAGCCGTTGATATCAGCGACGTTCAGGCCGTACCGGGCAATCTTGGCGCGATCGATGTTCACCGCGAGGCTGGGCTGGCCCAGTTCCTGAACCAGCGTGATCTCTTTAATCCCGCGCACGCCTTCGAGCACGCGCTTAATCGCCTTGCCCTTGGCTTCCAGAGTCTGGAGGTCCATCCCGAAGACCTTGACGGCCAGCGCGCTTTTCAGGCCAGTTTCGGCTTCATCGACCGCGTCCTCAGCCGGCTGGGTGTAGTTAAAAATGATACCGGGAAATGCCAGGAGTTTCTCGTTAATGGCCTCGATCAATTTCGCTTTGCTGCGATACTCGCCTTTCCATTCGCGGTACGGCTTGAGTCCGACAAAAAATTCCACGTTGAAAAAACCGGTGGGATCCGTGCCATCATCCGGCCGCCCATGCTCGGAGGCGACCACGGTGACTTCAGGAAAGGAACGGAGAATCTGACGGACTTGCGGCGCTATCTTTCGGGATTCCTCAAAGGAGATCGTGTAGGGCATGGTGGCACGAATCCAGAGCGCGCCCTCGTCCAGGTGCGGCATGAACTCAGAGCCGATGGCGGGCAAAAACAGCAGCGAGAGGCCAAGCACCAGGACCGACGCTAGAGTTGTCGCCCACGGATGCGCGAGACAAAAATCAAGCCCCTGGACATAGACTGATTTGACGGATTCGAAGATGAGATTGCGTCGCTCGCGAACACCTTTGCGAAAGGCCCACGAACAAAGCACGGGCAACAGAGTCAACGTGATGATCAGGGAGCCGATCAGGGCGAAGATCATCGTGTCGGCCATGGGGGTAAAGAGTTTGCCCGACGGCCCCGACAGAACATAGATGGGCAGAAAGCCGGCGACGATCACAGCAACCGCGTAGAAGATCGGACGATCCACCTCCGCGCCGGCCTCGGCGATCAGCTCCAGTATCCCCATCGGCTGGTCACTGCGGAGCGCGAGCCGGCGGAAGATGTTCTCCACCATCACGACCGCCCCGTCCACGAGGATCCCAAAGTCGACCGCGCCAATAGAGAGCAGGTTGGCCGAGACGTCACGAAGGTCGAGGCAGATAAAGGCGAACAAAAGTGCCAGGGGAATCGTGGTGGCGACAATCAGGCCCGCGCGAATATCGTAAAGAAAGAAAACGAGCACGATAACGACCAGGACCATGCCACGGAGAAGATTGCGCTCGACCGTTTCAGTGGTCTCCGAAATTAAATCGCTGCGATCGTAGAAAGTGTGGATTTTGACGTCACTGGGCAGGACGTTACGGTTGAGGTACTGAGTCTTTGCCTCGACCCTCGAGAGTACTTCCTGTGTCTTCTCGCCCGTGCGCATCAAGATGACCCCTTCCACAGCGTCGTCCTGGTCCTGGTAACCAAACTGGCCCAGGCGGGGGGCATGGCCGATTTCGATGCGACCCATGTCTTTGACCAAAACGGGGATGCCATTATGTACGGCCAGCACCACGTTGCCGATGTCCTCCGGGGTGTGTAACCGGCCCAGCCCGCGGACGTAATAAAACTGTCCGCCCTCCGAATAGAATCCTCCGCCGGCGTTGCCATTGTTGGCAGCGAGGGCAGTAACGATTTGCGGGACGGAAAGCCCGACACCGGCAATTTTAGCCGGATCGAAAAGAACCTGATACTGCATGGTTTCGCCGCCTAGGCCCGAATCGTCCGCCACACCCTGGACCGACTTGTATTGGCGCTCGATAATCCAGTCTTCGATGGTCTTGAGTTCGAGCGGAGAACGGTCAGGGCTTTGCAGCACGTAGCGATAGATCAAACCCGACGGCGAAAAGAGCGGCGCGACCGAAGGACTGACGCCGGCAGGCAGGTTCAGGTCCGGGATCCGCTCGAAAACCCGCTGGCGGGCGAAGTAGTTGTCGGTGCGGTCCATAAAAGTCAGCCGCACGTCGGACAGCCCGTAGAGCGAGATGGAGCGCAGGATCGTCATCCTGGGAATGCCGTTCATCTCAACCTCGATCGGGACCGTGATCAACCGCTCGATTTCCTCGGCGGCGTGGCCTGGCCACTGGGTAATGATCTCGACCATCGGCGGAGAGAGGTCCGGGTAAGCTTCAACCGGGAGCCGATTGAGTGACCAACTGCCCGCGCCGATCAACAAGCAGGTGGCCAGGACGACGAGGAACCGCTGTCGCAAAGACGATGCGACGATGCGATTGATGACCGAGGAGGAACGCCGGGGTCCGTCGGGTAATGGGAGGCCGGGCGCGTTCACTGTTGTTGCATGAATTGAAGGAACAGGCCGCCCTCAACGACCACCTGCTCGCCACTCTTGAGGCCGGCGGTGGCTTCATAACGATCGCCCACGCGGCTGCCCAGCGTGATGCGGCGACGCGAGAAACTGCCGTCGGGATTGGCCAGGTAGACGAAAGGGAGATCCTCATCATCGCGCAGCACACCGGAAACCGGTACCAATAACCCTGTTCGCTCGCGGCGTGATTGGATCAAAACACGCACATACATCTGCTTTTTCAGCACGTCGTTGGGGTTTTTGGCAACCACACGCACCTCGATGGCTCGTGTGTTGGGATCGACAATGGCCGAGACATAGTCGACGGTGCCGATCAGGTTGGTCGGTGAAGCGCTGGTGATGATTTCCGCCGTGTCTCCTTCCTCGACGGAAGCAAGATCGGATTCAAAGATATTTGCCATAACCCAAACCAACGAGAGGTCCGCGACAGTGAAACACGGCGTCGTGCCGGCCTGCAGGAGTTGACCGGGAGTGATCAGCCGCTCCACGAGCGTTCCGGCGAGAGGCGAGCGAATCAACCCGGCTCGCTCCGTCACGGGCCGGTTCTCGTCGATGGCTTGGATGGTTGCATCGCTGACTCCAAGGGAGTGAAGTTGTTCCAGGGCAGCCTCTCGGTCCGCTTCCGCATTGGCGGCGTCGGTCTGCGCCTGCTCAACTTCGCGACGGGAGAGGTTGTTGTGCGAAAGCTGTTCGGTTAAGGCAGCGATGCGGCGCGCGTTCTTCGCAGTCGCCACCGCCTTGCGGTAAGTGCTGATGGCAGTGGCGAAGTCCGGCGAAGCCACAGTCGCCAGCGGGTCGCCCTCCTTAACCTTCGCGCCGAGCGCAACCAGGAGTCGCGAAACCGGCCCCCCAATGGGAGACAGGACTGTCGTGGACTGATCAGCGTCGAAACCCACCGTGCCAGTCGTTTCTATCGTGCGGTGGAAGGTCGACGGCTTGATCGTTTCGGTTTGGATTTTCTGGCGCTGCGCCGCGGTCAGCACGACGTTGGCAGCCACGGCGGCCCGCGCCGGAGCCGCTTCCGCCGCGTGAGACGATGAGACGGAAGCAAGCGCCATGGCGCTGATCCCAAAGGTGCCCAAAAGGCACGTTCGTAGCGATCGCAAACCGGGATGCGTGCCGCGCGCCCCGCGACACGATGGCATGCAGACTATTCTGGCATTCATGTTATGACATTGCGGACAGCTTGGTCCGCAATAATGATTTCTGGACTCCAAACGTTGGAAACCAAACCAGGAAGGCGGCCGAGGGCCGGCGACGAGCCGCGGAGTCTTTCGACTCGCTTAAGCCACGGCCGTTAAAAGCAAGGCAAGCGCCGGCGGAGCGCGGCAGGGAGCCGCAAGATAAGTGAAGTCCAACAGGGCGATGGAGTCCCTCAGCGGCGCTGTCTCAAACAACGACTGGGTATACGTAGTGGCGACGGGCGCCGATTGCGGCAAATCCACCTGGCCTTTGGCAAAAAGGCACAGCAGGCAGCTGCTTGAAGCGGCTGTCCCGTTAGGATGCAAAGACTGATGGAACCCGCCGTTTGCCCCCAGTATCTCGATGAACAAGAGTGCGCCAGCCAATAGACCGGCCAAGCCGCGGGCGGCGGTGGCAAAACCGTTGACCTTAAAGCGTGACACTCTGTGGCCAGAAGAGCACACCGCGTGCCGCTGCGCAAGCCCGATTACGATTGGCACGATTAGCGTAAGTCATTGAGGCAGCCTGATTTCGTCCTGAACGCAAATCCGGCCCTCCGAGAGAATTTGCGCTCGTAGCCCGCCCTTGTGCGCCAACCCCCGCAGGACCTCGGGAAAACTGCTCTTGGCCAGGTGACTGCAAGGCTCGCACAAGCGGATGCCCCGAATGCGCACCTCCCCGACGTAGAATTCGTGGCCGACCAATTCGTTAAGCCGGACGCCGCTTGTTACAATATTTCTTCTCGCATGAGCGGTGGTAAACGCCAGTCCCGACTCGATGGCGAAAGTCTGTACGTTCTCCTGTTCGATAAGGGTTATTTCGAAATCGGGCTTTTGAGGCTTGGGTGAGAAGGTCCCCACGCCTAGAAAATAACGGTCGCCTTCCAGCCCCTGCCCGGGCACGGCTCGCACTTTGGATATCGGCAGAAACTCTGCGCCGGGCGCTGGAGCAATCAAGATTTCGACAACACTTCCCAAGCTTTTCATGGTCATTCCAGTCATGTCCGAGTCGGAGCGGTCTGACATCATGCGTGTTAGCGTTCCTCAGAAATACAATACAGATTATGGGCGGTGCGCAGGAAGAGTTGGTTTTCCACCAGCGCAATCGAAGCATCGGAACGTGTATCCGCGAGTTTATTGACGGCCAGCACTTCGGGCTTAGGCCCTTTCTTCAGCACAATACAAACCCCTTCGCGGCCGAGTATGTAGACCCGGTCACCGGCCGAAACCGGGGAGGCGTAAACCCCGCGGATGCTCTCCAGTCGTTCCTTCTCGAAATAGGGAGCGCCGTTTTTGGCGTCGAAACAAGAGATCAGAGCGTCGTTGCCGGAGATGAGGTAAAGGTAATTGTCCGCCAGGAGTGGCGAAGGAACGTAGGGTGTGCTCTTGCTGCGGCTCCAGCTGATTGCGTCGGTGCCCGTCAAATCGCCGGTTCGCCCCAGATGGATCGCCTGCAATGCGCTTCCCCGGAATCCGCTCGTTGCGTAGACCGTATCTGCCTGCGCTACTGGAGAGGGGATTGCGTTGGCGGTTTGGCCGCCACAGGACCAGAGTTCCTTCCCCGTGACAAGGTCATAGCTGCGCACCTTGCCGGTCGCGTTGACCACCACTTGTTTCTGCCCATTGAACTCGACAATCAGCGGCGTGGACCATCCGGTAGGCTCATCGCGCGGCTGGCGCCACAGTTCTTTACCCGTAGTTTTGTCGAACGCGGCGATAAAATCGTCTCCTTCATGGTCCCAATTGATAACAAGCGCGTCTCCGGATAATGCCGGTGAGGCCCCTTCCCCAAACCCCATTTTGGTCTTCATCAGGCCAAAATCTTTTTGCCACTTGAGATTGCCGTCGAGATCGTAGCAGTGCAATCCGCGCGAACCAAAAAACGCCCAAATGAGTTTCCCGTCAGTGACTGGGGAGGCTGAGGCAAAAGTATTATTTTCCTGATGTCCCTCATGCGGTGAAGTTTCCCGCGCAACCTTCTGCCACAGGATTTTGCCGGAAACACGATCCACGCAGAAGACGGTGAAGCGGAATGTCCCGTTGGGCCCTTTTTCCTGAGTGGCCTCTGGCGTCACGTTTTCCACCGGAATCGCGGAAAGTATAAAGACACGATTGGCCCAAACGATGGGCGTGGAATCGCCCTCGCCTGGGATGGCGAGTTTCCATTTCACATGGTTGGTTTCGCTCCAATTCAGCGGCGGGTCGGCCAGAGGCCCGACGCCCGTGCCGAGCGGGCCACGCCATTGAGGCCAGAACTTGTCG
>Ga0210409_10003094_pt1 | contig 19105 bp, 12 predicted proteins | sample IncBWH17MmetaG_FD_161649 | JGI IMG/M metagenome (GOLD analysis project Ga0210409, IMG submission 161649) | Forest soil microbial communities from Barre Woods Harvard Forest LTER site, Petersham, Massachusetts, United States - Inc-BW-H-17-M | ecosystem: Environmental > Terrestrial > Soil >... | reverse complement strand
TGGTTGGAGGAGAGTGGCAGTACCAGTATTCGCGCCTGCGACGAAGGTCATTACATTGTCTGTGTTCTGCTCCACGGTCGTGTAGATTTGAGGGCGCGGAGGCACGTCCAACCCATAGCTGCGCACATCACCGGCGATGCCGATGATCGTAAACCAAGAATGTTGCGGTTCATCTGTTCTAGCGAATTTGAGCCGCTTGCCGACCGCATTCGCGCCAGGAAAGAAGGCGTGGGCAAGGGTCTGGTTGATGATGCAGACATTCGGCTGACCCGGCTCATCGTGGTCGGTGAAGTCCCGTCCTCCGACGAGCGGCACTCCAAGGGTTTCAAAATAGCCCGGCGTGACTATTCGCGTCTCGGCAAAAGGGGCTTCTCCAACGGCCGGTGGCGAGGCGCCTTCGGCAAAAAAGAAAGTCAGGTTTTCCGATCCGCCTAATGGAAGATTTGATATGGCGGCCACTGCGCGAACGCCGGGGACCGAGCGCAGGCGCTCACGCGCCTGGCGGTAGAATTGCCGCTGGCGTTCGGCGGTTTGATAACGGGTGCCATCGAGGGAGATATCAAATGCCGCCACTCGCAGCGGTTTGAACCCAAGATCCACCGACTGCAGGCGAAGGAGGCTTTCGCTCATCAGCACAGCGCCCGTGAGCAGGACGATGGCCATGGCCACCTCGGCGGCCACCAGGAGGCTATGGGCGCGATGCCGGCCGGCGGCCGTGCCGGAACGGCTGTCGGCGTTCAACGCCTCGGCCAAATTGACCCTTGAGGCGTGCCACACAGGGGCGAGACCGAAGAGAATTCCGGCCAACAAAGAAATGATTAGCGAGAATAGAAAGACCCATTTGTCGAGCGTTGTCTCATGCAGGCGCGGAATATTGGGAGGGCTTAGTGCCAGAATTAATTGGACGCCCCACGCACCGAGCAGCAGGCCGACTCCACCGCCAAGGGTGGACAACAACAGACTTTCTGTGAGCAATTGGCGAACAATCCGGCCTCGTCCGGCCCCGATCGCGGCGCGCACGGCGATTTCCTTGCGACGGGAGGCGGCGCGGCAGAGCAACAAATTGGCAACGTTGGCACAAGCAATCAGCAAGACAATTGACGATTCTTTGTGTTTTCTATCCCTGCCGACTAATCGTCTCCGATACAGCAGACTAACAGTCTGGGCTGCTTTGCGATCGCGGACGCTTAAATTGCAAATTGCAAATACTGTCACTCATAACGCAGCGCGTCGGTTGGGTTGAGCCCGGCAGCACGCCGTGCGGGCAGCCAGCACGCGAGCAGGGCCGTGAGAGCCAGCAACACTGACACCGTGGCGAGCGTGACAAAATCAGTCGATGAAACTCCGTAGAGCAGGCTTTCAATGAGGCGGGTCAGCACCAGCGCCCCGACTAAGCCCAGGAAAGCTCCCGCGAGGGCCAGTTTCATGCCCTGGCCAACAATCAGCATAAGGACGTCGCGTTTCCGGGCGCCGAGGGCTATGCGGATACCAATCTCGTGCCGGCGCTGGCTCACCAGGTAAGCCAGCACGCCGTAAAGTCCGATCGCTGCCAGCAACAAAGCCGCTCCGGCAAACAGACTCAACAGGCCGCTCTGGAGACGGGCTTGCGCCAGCGTGGCCGAAACCAGGTCGTCCATCGTGCGAACCTCCGGCGTTGGCAAGCTGGGAATGAGCTGCCGGGTTTCGCGTCGGAGGGTTTCCGCCAATAACGCCGGATCGCCGGTGGTGCGAACCAGGAGGGTGGGGCTTTGCATCGGCCATTGCCAGTAGGGCACATAAACCTCTGGGGCAGCTTCCGGTCGCGGATGGAGCGATTTGATGTCGCTGACGACGCCCACAATCTCGCTCCATTGGCTTAAGCCCCACACGTTCGTGGCGTTCAGAGGCGGCTGTTCACGACCCATTCGGAGGCGTTGGCCAAGGGGATTCTGGCTCGGAAAATAACGCCGTGCCAAAGTTTGATTGATCAGCACGACACCGGGGCTTTGGAGTTGGTCTTCTTCAGTGAAGTCGCGGCCATCGAGCAGGCGCGCCCCGAGAGCTTGCACCCAGCCAGGCGAGATGCCGGTAAACTCCGCCTTCGGTTGCTCCTCGAGACCGAGCACAGGCTGTCCGAAAATGGCGATCGGTTCATGAGGCGGCTCATTTTCCCTGCGCAACAACCGGCTGCCGGCACCGACACATTGCACACCGGGATAAGCGCGCAACTGTTCCATCAAGGCGTGCAAGGAGACTTGCGGCCGGCTGGTTGTCGGGCGCACCCACGTTGAAAAGCCTGAGACGGAAAAATCGAGCTGGGCTGTCAAGAGGTGCGCCGGCTGGAACCCACGCTCGGCCCGCAACATGTTGGCGAAGCTCTGCAGCATCAGGCCCGCGCCCGAAAGCAGGACCACCGACAGCGCAAACTCGGAAACGACCAGCAGGTTGCGAGTGCGGCCGGCCGCGGCGCCGGCCGATGCGCTGCGAGTGCCCTGCTTGAGTGCTTCGTCGAGGTCGGGGCGCGAGAATTGAAGCGCCGGCGCCAGACCGAACAGGATGCCGGTAAGCACTGAAACGCCGGCAGTAAAGGACAAGGCGGTAGAATCGATTGTGAGTTCACTCAATCTGGGAATGTCTGCCGGGCAGATTAGCACGAACAGGCGCAATCCCCACCAACCCAGCAATGCTCCAATACCTCCGGCGACCAGGGCGAGGACGATGCTCTCGGCCAGGAGTTGGCGCAAGATGCGCCACCTTGCGGCCCCCAGCGCGCGGCGCAACGCGATCTCTTGCTGCCGAGCCGCCGCGCGAGCGAGTGTCAGGTTTGCCGCGTTAGCGCAGGCGATGAGTAAGACACCAACAACTACGCCCCACAAACAGAGCAGCGCTGTTCGGAGATTGCGCCCAAGGGCCTGATGCAGCAACGGCACAATGGCGACTTGCGAGCCGATCGTTTCCCCAGGGTAAGCTTCTTTCAATCGGGCTTGGATCCCGTTCATTTCGAGGCGCGCCTGGGCGAGGGTGACCCTTGGCTTGAGCCGGGCAATGACAGTGTGCCAGTGAGCGGAGCGGCGCTCGGTAAGGGTGACGCCCATCCAGCCCATGGGCAGCCAGAGCTCGCACCCGCTGGGCACTCCGAACCCCGGAGGCATCACGCCCACGATGGTGTAATCGCGGCGCCCGTACGTATCGACCGTCAATGTGTGGCCGAGGATGTTCGAGCTCCCCCCAAAATAACTTTGCCACAGGCCATAACTGAGCACTGCCGCTCGATTGCCTTGCGGGCGATCTTCATCCGGGAGAAGCGCGCGGCCTAAAAGCGGGTTTGTTCCAAGGGTGGTGAACAATGTGGCGGAGGCGTAGGAGGCGCGGACCTTGGCGGTCGTATCTCCTAAAACCAGGTTGAAGCTTTCGCTGCCTTCCCAACCCGGGCAGACCGCCATATCAGAAAAAACGGTGCTTTGACTGCGCCAATCCAGATAATTCGGACCGCTCACCCGTTCCTGTTCAATGCCCTGTTGCGGATCGCGTTCCCAAAGGGTCATCAAACGTTCCGACTGCGGATAAGACAGAGGTTTGAGCAAGAGACCATTGATGATGCTGAAAATGGCCGTGTTCGCCCCGATGCCCAGCGCCAGGGTGAGCACCGCCACAACGGTGAAGCCGGGATTTTTCACCAATTGGCGGAACGCGAACTTCAGGTCGCCCATGGGATTTGCAATTCTAGATTTGCGACTTGCGATTTGAAGTTTTTGACCGCGGATTTCGCGGATTTCACGGATAGGATAAGAAAATCCGCGTTATCTTTGTGATCCGCGGTTCCACTGCCTTTGTTAACTTCTTAGTCGAGCCCCAGGCGCGTAAATCGCAAATCGCAAATCTAAAATCGAAAAGGTCCTCATTCATAGCGCAGCGCCTTAATTGGATCGAGTTTCACCGCCCGGCGGGCGGGGATGACACAGGCCAGCAAAACGGTTGCGAGGAGCAGTGGTGGAATGGCGGCGTAGGTTAAGGGATCCATCGCCGGTACTTGGTAGAGGTAACCTCCGGCCAGTTTCCCAACCGCCAGCGCCAGGACCAATCCCAGGCCCAGCCCCAAACCGGCCAACCAAACAGTTTCACGAAGGATCATCGCCACCACATCGCGCGCGGTCGCGCCCAGCGCCATACGGATGCCGATCTCCCGGGTGCGGCGGGCGACCGCATAGGCCTTCATTCCGTAAATGCCGATCAAACTCAAGAGCAGCGCCAGGCCGCCGAACGCGCCAAAAAGCATTGAGCCCAAACGCGCAATGCGCACCGATGGGCCGTCGCGATGAAACACCGCGAGCGTTTTGATTTCGGTCACCGGAATCCTTGGATCTAATTGGCGTAACGTGTCGCGGGCGGCAGTCATCAGGTGCGCCGGATTGACTCCTGGCGCGACGCGCACGTGCAACTTCAAATCCGGCTGAAAATCCTGACCCAGGGGAACATAGATCTCGGCAGGGCGTTCTTTCTCGAAAAGTTGCCAATGAATCGCGGGAACAACGCCCACGACTGTCATAACGGTGGGCGAGGCGTGCCGGTTCTCACTGGGAAATTGGACCGAACGCCCCAGCGGGTCTTGGCCGGGCCAAAGTTGGTCCGCGAGGTTGCGGCTGATGATAGCCACAGCCGGGGAGTTGGTGGTTTCGACCTCGCGACGTTCGAATTCCCTCCCCTGTTGGAGTGGGAGACCGATTGTGCGGAAGTAATCGGCGCCGACGATGTTGTACATTGCCATCGGTTCTTTGGCATCGGCCAAGGCGCCAGGGGCTCCGGACGGTGGAGGAGCACCTCCAAGTTGGACACCGCGACCCCAGGAGCTGTCGCCAAAAGGAATATTCAAAGCGAGACTGACCGACTCGATTCCGGGCAAGGCAGACAAGCGTTCGAGGGCTGCGCGAATGAGTTCCTTCTCTCGCGGCACAGAATAGCCGTTCAAGTTGGAGTCGAGGGACAGGTAGAAATTAGAGCCGAATTGGAATCCGGGGTTAGCCTCGGCGGCGTTGATGGCGCTGCGGCTGAACAACGCCGCGGCGACCAACAAGGCCAGCGCGGCGGCTATTTGGCCAACGGCCAGCAGTTCTCGAGTGCCGAAGCGGCCGGCACCTGTCTCACGGGCGTCTTCGCTCGCGTGGCGTTTCAAATCCGAGTTCGAGTCCAGGCGGGCCAGTTTCCAAGCGGGTCCCAGCGCGAAGAAAAGAGTAGCCAAACCGCTCACAACCAGGAGCGCGAGGAGGACCCGCCAGTCAGGGGAAAGATCGAGTCTGGGGAAATCCGCCGGCATGCCCGAAGAGACAAAGACGGCAAGCAGGTTGGTCACCCAAGCGGAGACCAAAAGCCCGGTCGCGCCGCCCAGCAGTGCCAGGAGCAGCCCCTCGGTGAGCAATTGGCCCAGGATGCGACGACGCCCCGCTCCGAGGGCTAACCGCACGGCAATTTCCTTTCGGCGGGCTGCCCCGCGCGCGAGCATCATGTTCGCGAGGTTAAGACAGGCAATGCCAAGGACCAGCGCGGACAATCCAAAAGCAAAACCCGCCAACGGAGCCAGCTCTTTGCCGCCCCGATCGGGGTAGTTACCGAAGTTAAACCGCGCGGGCGGCCGGCAAACAAGAACCCTGGGTTTTGGCTCCGCAGGGTCTGGAATCGCAAAACTCCGGTTTAGGACCGAAAGCGCGCCATCGACCGTGGCGAGGGTAAGGCCAGGCTTGAGTCGTCCCAGAAGCATGAAGCGACGGTCCGAACGATCCGTGAAGATGTGCGCGGGCGCTTGCCCGGCGGCGGTAGTTAGGGTCTCCGCCATACCTATGGGGAGGAAGATTGCCGGGCCGATCAATTGCGAGCCGGTGAACCCGGGCGGCATGACTCCGACCACAGTGACGTCGGTCCGGGTCAACTTCAATTTCCGGCCAACGAGGGAGGGATCGGCGCCGAGCCTTGTCCATAGCGAGTGACTGAGCACGGCCACGGACCCGGAGGTTTCCTCCTCCGGCAGAAAAACACGGCCGAGGGCGGGCGATACGCCCAGTGCCGAGAAGTAATTTGCGCTGACCAGGCTGGCGGAAAGCCTTTCCGTGAGGTCCCCTTGCAACCCGACCGAAGCGACGCCAAGGGCGAACAAATCGGTGAACGCCGCTTCATTTCCGGAGCGCAGGTCGGCGAAATCCGCATAGGAGAAAAGGCTAAAGGAATCCGGGTTATCCTTGTCATGTTGGTAAACGCCTACGAGTTGCTCGGGATGTGGGACATGGAGCGATTTGAAGAGAACTGTATTGATGATGGAAAAGATCGTGGCGTTGGCACCGATACCGAGGGCGAGCGTGACCACCGCCACGATGGTGAAGCCGGGATTCTTAAGCAACTGGCGGAAGGCGAATTTTAGATCGCTCATGGCATTTTAGATCTTTCTGTGCATAGGCAAAGCGGATGCCAAACGACTGGGCAATTCGCAAAGTGTTTGAGATCAAAGGGTAAGCGGAAGGCTTCAGGAAATAACTCTGAAGATTTTATTCGGCGATGGGAATTTGCCGTCCCAGTAGTGGGAAAGCGCCCCGGATGAATTCCCCGCAGATTCAAGACGACCACAGATGGAAAAAGGAACTCGGCGGCGGCTTCCAGCGTTCGCGCGAGGGGAACTCTCGTTTAAGAGGATTCTTTGCCGGATAAGAGGGGCAAGTGCAGGCGCGCCCGGCAGCCCTGGTGATTCATCCGGTTTTCGAGCAGGATCGAACCACCATGAGCTTCGGCGATTTGGCGGCTCAGAACCAGTCCGATACCGGAACCATTCTTCTTGGTAGTGAAAAAAGGCACAAACAGGTTGGCGGAAGTTGGCAAGCCAGCGCCTTCGTCCTCGACGGAAACTTCCAGCCCGGCCCGGGTTCGGCTCCAACTGACTTTGACTTTGCCGTTGGTGTCCAGGGACGCGTCGACGGCATTGCGAACAAGGTTGATGAGCAACTGATCCAGCAGGTCGCCGTCGGCTTCAATGGTCAAGGCTGGGCCCGGTTCGACCCTAACCTGCAGTCGTGTTTCCAGCGCGACCACGCGTTGAACCCACGCGCTGACCACCACCGGTGCCACCCGTGGCTGGGGCAGCCGAGCCAGTTGGGTATAGGCGCTGACAAACCGGTTCAACGCTTCCGCTCGGCTCGAGATGACCTCCAGTCCGCGCTGCATGTCTTGTTCCCAATCCTGCATGCGAGGCTGGCGCTTGAGCAGGCCGGTCATGGTCCCGGCGATGGACTTGATCGGAGCCAAGGAGTTGTTCAGTTCGTGAGCCAGCACGCGCAGCAGACGTTGCCAGGCAGCGCGTTCCTCTTCTCGCAACGCCCGGCTTAGGTCGGTCAAAACCAGAAGTGTATGCGGCATGCCATGCTCGCGGAAGGTCGTTCGGCGCAAACCCCATCGGCCCGCGCCGCCGGGCAACATGATTTCCATGGTGCGCGATGACTCTCCGCGCAGACAATCAGCGAGACCCAGCTCCGAAGCACTGCAGTTGAGCAGCCGCTCGGTTGGTTTTCCCAGCAATCGCTCGCCGGCTCGATTCGTCAGGCGGAGTTTTTCGGCCCCATCAAAGGTGAAAATCGCCACGTCAATTTCGGTCATCACCTTGCTCAACAGGGCCGTCGCTTCCAAGGCGGCCAGGCGCTGTTGACGCAAATTCTCTCCCAATGCATTAACCTCGATGATGACTTCCCCAAGGGCGTCTTCCCTCCGGCCGCCGCGGGCCCGAATCGAGTAATCACCCTCGCGGATGGCAGCCAGCAGGTTGGAAATAGTCTGAAGCGGGAATCGAACCTTGGTGATCACTGAAAGAGAGCAGCCGAGCCAAACCAGCACCAAAAATACCATTACCGTCCATTTGGTTTGGTCGCTGTAGCCTCCGATCCACAGAAATGCCAACGCTGCGCCGATGGCCGGCAGACCGGCGAGCAGCGCAATCCAAAAAATCCGGTGCTCGTGTTTGAGCCGTTTGATCATCCGGCTACAGATTATACTTCTCCAGCCGGCGGTAAAAGGCGCTCCGGCTGAGGCCGAGAGACTCGGCGGCCTGGCGCGCGTTGCCGTCGAAGCGCAAGAGCGTCTTCTTAATCAGCAGTCTTTCCACCTCTTCCATGCTCATTTCTTCAAGAGCGCGGGCCGAGTTGCCGGTGTCCTGCAGTCCCAAATCGGCCACTCGGACCAAATCAGTTTGCGCCATCAGCACGGCGCGCTCGACGACGTGGTTCAGTTCGCGAATGTTGCCTGGCCACGGGTGGTTGCTGAGAACTCGCAGTGCCGGCTCTTCAAATCCCTGCAAGGGCTTGTGGTAACGCTGGAGATGTTGACGCAGGAAAAACGCGGCCAGGGCGGGAATGTCTTCCCGGCGGTCACGCAAAGGCGGCAGCTGGATTTCCACGGTGTTGAGACGGAACAAGAGATCCGATCGAAAGCGCCCGGCGCTGATCTCACCCCTGAGGTCCACATTGGTCGCGGAGATAACGCGCACATCGACCTGGATTGTCCTGGACGAGCCCACGCGCTCGAATGTTCCTGTTTCGATGGCACTCAATAATTTGGCCTGATGTTTGAGGGGCACGTTGGCGATTTCGTCCAGAAAGAGTGTTCCCCCGTCGGCCAGCTCAAACCGGCCCACGCGGTCCGTCTTGGCGTCCGTGAACGCGCCGCGCACGTGACCGAAGACTTCGCTTTCAAAAACCCCTTCCGAGAGGCCGCCCGTATTGACGGTTACCAACGGTTTTTTCGCTCTCGCTGAAACCGAATGCAGCACACCGGCTACCAGGCCCTTTCCTGTACCGCTTTCGCCGGTGATGAGCACGTTAGCGTCCGAAGGGCCTACTCGCTCAATCAACTCCAAAACCGGGCGCATGGCGGGGGATTGAGCGATGAGATTGGGACGCGACCCGCCGCGCAGGATTTCGTTTTCGGCTTCCAACCGTTTACCTGTGCGCAGTGCCTGCCCAAAATCAAGTTGAGTGCGGACAATCGTCAGCAACCGCACATTGTCCCAGGGTTTCTGGATGAAATCCCGGGCGCCGCGCCTCATGGCCTCAACGGCCAGTTCGACGTTAGCCCAAGCGGTCATCACCACGACCGACACGCCGCTGTCCAGTTCCTGAATACGAGAGAGCAATTCAAGGCCCTCTTGACCCGAGGTCGTGTCGCGGGAGTAATTCAGATCCATCAACACCAGGGCGAATTCCTCTTTGCGCAGCAGTTCGAGGAGACTTTTCGGCGAATCGACGGCTTGAGCGGGGAAGCCTTCGGTCTTGAAAAGCAACAGCAGGGCTTCCCGAACGTCTGCTTGATCGTCCGCAATCAGAATGCGAACGCCGGTTGAACCGAGTTTCTTCATGTGGCTTCCTGGACTGAATTAGTGGAGCTCGAAGCGTTAGACAACCCGGGTTTGCGGTGCACACCTCCCCTGTACCACGGACGAGCAGCGCGGGCAAGCCGCAGGGGACGGTGCGCTGCGCCGTCCGCGCCGCGTTCAGCGGCGCAACACGAATTGTGATTCGCAAGTGCTCGAGCATTCGCTCAGTCCGCTGAACGCAGGCCCGGACGGCGCAGCGCGCCATCTACCCACCTACAAAGTAGCCGACGCCGTCGTTTGGTGGGGCGAGGCTCCGGCCGAGCCCTGATCATTTATTCAACCGGGCGGCCCGTTCATCGAAAGAAGCGGATTTAGTTAGGGCTTGGCAAGAGCCTCGCCCCACCAGCCTGGCGCGTACTCCAGTTGCGGATTTTGTCACTCGCCCTGCATCCCAACGAGGAGAAGTCCGCCTTTTCTCGTGACCTGCTCGGGCCTCTCCTTTAATTTGGCGGGCCGATGAATCGCGAAGCTTGGGACCGCTGGTGTGAGCGGGCAATTCTTTTCCTGGTGCTGGCGATTCTGGTTTTGGGTCCTTTGGCGCTGGGGGCGGTGCGCAACCTGGAGTTCGCCATCATTCAGGTGCTGACGCTGGCGGTGATCGGGCTCTGGGTCGTACGCTTGTGGCTGGCACCTCGCCCCCGCCTGCTCTGGCCGCCGATTTGTTGGGCCGTGGTCGCCTTTACCGTGTACGCCGTGGTGCGCTACCACTTTGCTGACGTCGAATACGTTGCCCGCCTGGAAATGATTCGGGTGCTGGTGTATTCGGCCCTTTTCCTGGCCATTCTCAACAACCTGCACCGCCAGGAAACAACGCAGATCATTACTTTCACCCTCCTGTTCCTGGCCATGGCGATCGCGTTTTACGCCATTTACCAATTCCTGACGGGCTCCAATCGGGTTTGGACCTTTGTCAAACCTTACTCACACCGAGGCTCTGGCACCTATATTAGCCCCAATCACCTGGGCGGTTTTCTGGAAATGCTTCTGCCGCTGGGCCTGGCCTATACGCTGACCGCCCGGCTCAAGCCGGTCATGCGTATTGTTTTCGGCTATGTCTCCCTGGGGATCCTGGCCGGCATAGGCGTCTCCGTCTCCAAAGGGAGTTGGATTTCGACTACCCTGTCTTTGGCGTTGCTGTTCGGCGTTCTCTTATTTCGCCGCAATTACCGCGCCCCTGCGCTGGTGCTGTTGGTCGTCCTGGTGGGGGCTTGCTTTTACTTTTTCCCCAAGAGCATTTTCTTCCAGATGCGGCTCAAACAGATGTTCACCCAGGACGGCAACGTCAACGATGAGCTTCGGTACTCTGTGTGGCATCCGGCCCTGCGCATGTGGGAGGATAACCCCTGGTGGGGAGTCGGGCCGGGTCTGTTTAATACCCGCTTTCCTGCGTATCGTCCCGAGGGTATCCAGATGAGCCCGGATTACGCCCACAACGATTACCTGAACACGCTGGCCGATTGGGGGGCGGTGGGTGCTGCCCTGGTGCTTGGCGCCTGGGTGTGCCTGGGCCTGGGCATCCGCAAGACCTGGTCATCGGTACGGCTTTCCTCAGGCGATCTGGGCGGCAAATCCGGGAGCAACAAATTTGCTTTCGTTTTTGGAGCCTCGGTAGGTTTGGTGGCCATCCTCTTGCACTCGGTGGTGGATTTCAACATGCACATCCCCGCCAATGCCATTCTTGCGGTTGCGCTGATGGCCCTGATCACTAGTCATCTGCGGTTTGCCACCGAAGGCTACTGGTTTCGACTGGGGCCGACCCTAAAGATCGTGGCGAGCGTTCTGGTTGTGGCGGCTTTCGGGTATCTGGGAAGCCAAGCCTGGCGGCAGGCGTCGGAGTTTGTGCTCCGGGAGCGGGCCAGTCGGGCACCTCATTTTTCGACGGCTGAGATTGGCTTGCTGACGCGCGCCTTTGCAATTGAACCCATGAATGCCCAGACGGCTTACGACATCGGCGAAGCGTTCCGGGTCCAGAGCCAGGAGGGCGGCCAGCATTACCAGGGTCAGGAAGGGGTTGATTACAAACAGCTGACGCATCGCGCTATGGATTGGTTCCATAAAAGCACTAGTCTCAACCCCTGGGACAGCCGCCCGTGCGCCGGGCTGGGCTGGTGCCTGGACTGGCTCGATCGGCAAGCGGAATCGGCACCCTATTTCTCCCGGGCAGAAGAGCTGGACCCGAATAACTATTATAATGTCAACAACATTGGCCTGCATTATATCCAGCTCGGGGACTACGCCGCGGCCAAGCCGTGGTTTGAACGTTCCTTTCGCCTGAGTCCTCGCGACAATCCGATTGCCCTGAACTTCCTGACAATCTGCCTGGCGCGCATGGAAGAAGCCGCCACCAACGACATCGCTGCCCGGCTAAGCAGATGATAACCCGCAACCTGGTAGAGGGAAACTGTCCCGATTTGAGGCATTGGGGCTCTCCCCTTTGAGCCTGGCATATGGATGGATGAGCACGACAATTCCACCAATCACCTGCCTCGAGGGTGGGCGATCGTATCAAGCGACTTTGTCGTTACCCGACCGTCACAAAAAAAATTGCAGATTACGCATTGACAACACTTCCCGCCTGTTTAAGAATCCCATCAAACAGATGTAGGTACTTTTTAGCAGGAGCAACTATGAAACAAAATCGAAACCTATTAAACTCCCTTCTTGGCGGCGCAATCGCGCTCGCGTTGGTCTCGACAGCCGTGGCTCAGGGTATGGACTCAGCCGCTAAAGTCATCCGTGTCAAAGGTCCTGCCCGTTACACCACGGGCAACAATGTCTGGCAGCCCGTGAAGCCGGGCGATATTCTCCGAGCCGGAACGGTAATCCAGACCAGCACGGAGGAGGGCTCCTACGTTGATTTGGTTTTGGGCGACGGCAAGGCCTCAGTGCCCCAGGCAGTGAGCTACAACATCAGTGTTCCTAACTCCATGGCCGCTTCGTCGACGTCTTTTCGCCCCAGCTCGGAGCAGAATGTCGTGCGTATTTGGGCCAACTCGGCCATGGGGATTGATAAACTGACCATGATGCAGACCGGCGCCGAGACCGTGAGCGAGACTCAGCTCGACCTAAAGCAGGGGCGCATCACTGGCAACGTCAAGAAGATGTCGGCGGCCTCGAAGTACGAAGTGAAACTGCCCAACGGTGTGGCAGGTGTTCGCGGCACCCTTTTTGACATCCAGGCGATCGGAATCGTCAAGGTGTATATCGGCTCGATGGTGGTCGCTTGGGTTGACCCCAAGACCCAGAACGTCACGACCCAGACTGTAATGGGTGGCCAGTCTTATGACTCCCCGAACAATCAAATTTCACCGCTCTCTCCAGCTGCGATGAGCGAGTTGGAAGAGGTGGGGGGCACACTGCTGGTGACTGTGGGCGGAGGCGAGGCCCCCACGACTCTTGCCTCGGACCACACTGTCGTTGGGATGTCGCCGATTGGCGCCAATCCGGCTACCGTTAATGCGGCCATTCCCGCTGGGCAGTAAGCTCGGACCCGAATAGTTGCTTCATTTTCAAGCCAGGGCAGCCTTGTGTTGCCCTGGCTTTTTTATTCTACTCCTGAGAGTGAAGCTCAAGCGGATCAAACTGGTGCCCTGTTTGGTGGCCTCGGCGGTGATCCTGCTAGTGGGCTTGTGCAGTTGCCTAAGGCCGGACTTCTTTGAGCGTTTGGAGCGGATGACCTTTGACATGCGGGCCCGCCAGGCCCTGCATTATTCTCCGGCCGCTGCCACGAATTTGGGGTTTCTCTACATCAACGAAGAGAGTATTCGCCGTGTCTGGGACAACTCGCTAGGTTATTCGTTTGGGCTGTATTGGCCTCGCCAGGTTTACGGACGAGTCGTCCAGGAATTAGCGCTGCAGCACGCCAAAACCGTCGCCTTCGATGTCATCTTCGGCGAACTGCGCCCTGACCAACCGCCCGTTCAAATGGCCGACGGCACCCTGCCTGACTCGGACGAGTACTTCGCCATGGCAATGAAACGGGCCAGCAACGTTATCATTGCGGTCACTCAGGATGTGACTCCGCCGGCTCTCTTCCTGACCAACGCCGCCGCTCTGGGCGATATCTCAACCGATAAGAATCTGTTCGATGGAATCCTGCGGCGGGCCAGGGCCTTTCGCATGTACCGTACTTGGCACTTTGCTTTTAAGCAATTGGAAGCCGATTCGGATATGGGAATTGATTTGCACAAAGCCCGCGTTCTGCCGCAACAAATCGTGCTACCGCGCTATGAAGGAGCGGACATGGTCTTTCCGCTGGACGCGCAGGGAAACTTTGATCTGACGGACATCGCCGGCACCAATCTGCCGGCGGGCCTGCCGCGCAAGGCCAAGCCGTTCACAGAGCAACGCGTCTGGCACATGGGTGTCGTGCTCGCCGCTCGCGAGCTCGGTTTGGATCTCGACCACGCGGAAATTGATCTGCCGAATGGCCGCATTACACTCCGTGGTCCGGCCGGGCTCGAGCGGGTTATTCCTGTGGACCATGATGGCTGGTTTTTCATCGACTGGTGTCTCCCGCCCATTTCGCCAAAGCTGACTCGCCAGGCGATTCAGGATGTGCTGGCGCAATATAAAGCACGGCTGGATGGCCAAACCAACGATCTGGTCAACTACTGGAGCGGCAAATCCATCGTTGTGGGGTCCAGCTCCGTTCTGGGCAACGACCTGACCGACCGCGGCGCCACCCCTCTGGAATCAGATACTTTGCTGGTGAGCGAACATTGGAATGTGGCCAACTCTGTTATCACAGGCCGGTTCATCCGCCGCGCATCCCTGGGGACCGAGTTGGTGATGATCGCTATCCTGGGCGTGCTGGCGGCAGCGGCTACCTGGCAATTGCGCGCACTGCCTGCGTTGGTTGTCGTCGCCCTGGTCGCGACGGTCTACATTGCGGTCGCGGTGTGGGTCTATGTCCAATCGCGCTATTGGTTGCCCCTGGTTTTGCCGGTCGCGGGTGCATTGCTCGTTCAGTACGTCTGCCAGGTCACTTGGAGGGTCGTTTTCGAACAAGCAGAACGACGCCGGGTCAAATCCGTTTTCTCCACCATGGTCTCCCCCAAAATCGTCAATGAGCTGCTGCAGGCGGAAACCCTGGAACTCGGGGGCGTTCGGCGCGAGATCACCATCTTCTTCGCTGACGTCCGCGGCTTCACCACGCTTACGGACTCCAGCCAGGAACGCGTCGCCGATTTCGTGCGCGAGAACAACCTGAGCGGTCCGGCCGCGGAAGCCGCCTTTGATAATCAAGCACGGGAAACCCTGGCCACGGTCAACCAGTACTTGGGGTTAATTGCCGATACGATTCTTCAACACGACGGGACGCTCGATAAATTCATCGGCGACTGCGTGATGGCTTTCTGGGGAGCGCCCACGCCAAACCCGGGTCATGCGGTAGCTTGTGTTCAGGCGGCAGTAGGTGCCCAGCGGGCCATCTACGACCTCAATTGCGTCCGCAAAGCCGAGAACCAAAAACGCGACGCTGAGAATCCTGCTCGTATAGCCGCCGGTCTTCCCGCCCATCCAATGTTGCCGATTCTCTTCCTTGGCACGGGCATCAACAGCGGTGTGGCGACGGTTGGGCTGATGGGCTCGGCTTCTCAGGCGGTCGTGCGCCAGGGCAGTTACACCGTCTTTGGCCGTGAAGTAAACCTCGCCAGCCGGCTTGAAGGCCTCTCCGGCCGAGGACACATCTTCATCAGTGAATCCACCTACGAGCATCTCCGGCGGGATGACCCGGCCTTGGCCGCGAGTTGTGTCGCGCTACCGCCCGCGACCGTCAAAGGAATCCGCACGGCCGTTCAAGTCTATGAGGTGCCCTGGCGCCCGCCAGGAGGTCTTCCACTCGAAGAGGAATTCGCCACGACCCCGGCTCCGGAAATGACCGCCATCGTCAGCCTGAGCTAGCGCGTGGCTCTACCCTGACGTGCGTTGGCGCGCGTTGACACGTTAAAACGTGAAGCGTTAAGACGTGAAAAACATTTGCGCAAACTGCGTGAGAACTCTACTCGGGCTGCGCAAATTCTCTTTATCGCAGATTAAGAAAGGCCATAGAGTCTCCCAGAGTGCTTCACGTTTTAACGTTTCCACGTTTCAACAATTGGGCCGCGGCTTCGCCGCGCTGGGTTCATCCGTGGTTAAGGATCACTTCAGCCCGGTAATTCCGCGTAGTTGATCCCCATCACACCTCCGAGCAGGTTAATGACGCGCACATTCTCGAGCCCGAGTTGTCGCATTTGGGCGGCGACTCCCTCCTGCCCCGGGTAGTAGTGGAGCGATTCCAGAATATAGGCGTAGGCGGCGGCGCTGCCGCCAAAGATTCTGCCCAAAACCGGAACAAACAAACGCAAGTAAGCGAAATAGAGGTTCCGCCATAAAGCATTGCCCGGCTTGCCAAAGTCCAGCACCAACAAGCGGGCGCGGGGTTTTGCCACACGCCTCATCTCGCGCAAGCCTTCCGACAGATCCGCGAGATTTCTCAAACCGTAGGCAATCGTGACCAGATCGAATGATTGGTCCTGGAACGGCATCCGAAGAGCGTCTCCCTGGATGAATTGAAGTGTCGTGGGCCTGACTTCGGGTTTGGCCGCTTGCATCTGGAGGGATCGCCGCTGCGCGACTTCCAGCATGCGCTCGGTGAAATCCACTCCCACGACTCTGGCGCCGTGCCGCGCCAAAGCCAGCGCAAGATCGCCCGTGCCGCAACAGAGATCCAGCGCGACTTTGCCGGGCTTGGGGTCAGCGAGCAAAGCCACGCGGCGTTTCCAATAGCGGTGGAGTCCAAAGCTCTGCAAATCATTGATGAGGTCGTATCGGGGAGCAATTCGGCTAAAAAGCTCATTGACGCGGGTGCCGCGCGCCGCGCCGGATTCATAAAATGGGTTCACCACAAGTGGCTGGCACGGCCAGTGATTATTGAAAAACCTGACGAAGATACGCCAGGCTCCGGTCCGCAATCGTTTCCGCTCCATCCTGAAAGTCGAACACTTCCACTGAAACGAAACCCGAGTAGCCAACTTCCTGAAGCGCCGCCGCGATCGGTTTGAAATCCACCTCACCAAAGCCCGGGCCTTTTAAGTTCGGATCGTTTGCGTGGAAATGAGCGAAGTGGGGCCAGGATTCACGAATTATTTGCGGGATCGGCTTGGGCTCCGAGGACATCGCCTTTACGTCAAGAATGATTTTGAACCCTGGGGAGGGCAGTCGCGCCACCAGGGCGATCGCGTCGGTTGCCGTATTGATGAAGTTGGTCTCCGCCAAGCCCAAGGGTTCGAAACAAATAATAATCTCGCGAGCTTCGGCCCGGCCCACGGCGTCACGAAATGTCTCGAGCGTCCACTCTCGCCCTTGCTCGAAAGAGACGTTCGGCAGGAGGTTTCGCTGCTTTGGCGAACCTACGACCATTCTCGTGCCTCCAATATCGGCGCAAAACTCGACCAAGTCGCAAAAGTATTTGGCTGTGCGTTCACGGATGCGAGCCTGAGGATGATTCAGGTAGAGCCCCTCAGGTTTAACGAGCACCCAATGAATTCCCGCGATTTGGATTCCGTTGCGAGCGGCCGCATCACGCAAGCGTCTCCGTTCAGTCTGGGAGATGTCGGTGACCGAGTCGGCCAGCGTAAAGGGGGCAATCTCCACCGCGTCATAGCCCAGTTTGGCCGCGTAAGCGAATACCTCGTCGATCTTCCAGCCCTGAAAAATCTCGTTGCAGATGCCGAACTTCATGCGAGCCAGAGTTCGCCCTCCTGCGGCAGAGTTCAAGATGAAATTGCGCCAGGCAGAGTATAAACCGCGGATGGCGCGGATTTCTTTTGCTATCCGCGTAATCCGCGCCATCCGCGGTCAAAATTCGAACCCTAGGTTTTCTTCGCAGGCTGCGCGATTTGGACAGATACTGATAGACGAAAAGTCAGACAAGAATGTCCGCACGCCGACATAAAAATCTTGGTCGTCTCCAACTCGATCCCTATAGTTTGGCGATGGTGCATGTAGGTATTGGCTATGACGTCCACGCCCTGGTTGAAGGCCGAAAACTCATTCTCGGCGGGGTAACTATTCCCCACACCAAGGGCTTGGAAGGCCATTCGGATGCCGACGTCCTCATGCACGCCATCTGCGATGCGCTGCTGGGCGCGCTGGGAGAGGCTGACATCGGACATTTTTTTCCCAATACGGACCCGCGTTGGAAAGGGGCGCCCAGCAAACTATTCCTGCAGGAGGCGGCGCGTCTGACCGAGCTGCGCCAGGGCAAACTCGTCAATATTGATGCCACGGTGATTGCGCAGGCTCCGAAGATTTTTCCTCATGTCCATCAAATGAAGCGCAACATAGCGGAAGCCTTGGCAATGAATGAACAGCGAATCGGCATCAAAGCCACAACGAACGAGCATTTGGGGTTCCTGGGACGCGAGGAAGGTATCGCGGCCATGGCGGTTGCCAGCATCGACTTGCCTCCTGGCTGAAGAGCTTCTCGTTAGACCACGGATGGACACGGATGAAAACTGATAAGGAACGACTTGCATCCGCAAGGGCTCTCACCCAAAAGGTGAGCGCTCTGAAGTGATTCCCAATCCGTGTTTATCTGTGTTTATCCGTGGTTAATTATCTTTAATCGCCGTTCTTAGCATCAACAACCGTGCCAAAAGCTGAAATCAGTTGGAAACGCGTTACGGAAGGAGGGCTTCCGCTACAGGTCTACGCCCAACATGTGGGCCGCGACTGGCTGTTCTTTGCCCGGGAAAAACGCTACGACATGTGGCAACGCATCCCGGAACCGCCCTTGGAAGATTGGCTGGAACTGCTGGATGCCGTTAGACGCCGGATTGACCGCCGCCGGCTTCGGCCTGAGGAGGAAGGCCGTGTGAAGCAATCGATCCGGGAACGCTTTCCCGAAGCGCCCCTCGATTAGTCCTAAAAAACGGCGGATAAGGATAACCACGGATGAACACTGATAAACACAGATTAGGAATCGCTCCGGAGGGCTCATCCTTTGGGTGAGCACCGTTGCTGATTCAAGTCCTTCCTTATCCGTGTTTATCTGTGTTCATCCGTGGTCTAGTGCCGTTTTTAGAACGGATCGTGGCCCGCCGTTGACCGTAAGAGGATCTTTTTGCTGACAGTCCGGCGTCGGCTTACTAGATTTTCCCCGAAATGAGCAGGCCACCTTTGATTTTAATCTCTCCTGATATCGAGAGCAAAGGCAAGGAGCATGGCGATCGGTCCATTAGCCTGTCGGCGCGATATCTGGAGGCTCTGACCGGAGCCGGCGCGTTGCCGCTGGCAATGCCTGCAACGATTTCCCGGCCAGTGATAGCCGAGTGCGTGCGCCGGTCCGACGGAGTCCTGCTGACGGGCGGGGATGACATTGATCCCCGCATTTATGGGGCAAAACTGCCCAAACAGGTGCGTCGGACTGTAAATATCACGCCCGACAGCGGGGAACGCGATTTGCGTGAATTGTTGCTGATCGACGAGGTGTTTCGGCAACATAAGCCGTTGCTGGCGATCTGCCGGGGCCACCAAATCCTTAACGTCGCCTTGGGGGGAACCTTGGTGGCGGACATTCCGCGTCAACGCCCGGCGGCGCTCCCTCATGGGCGAAACGACGAACGCGATGAAATCGTCCACGATGTGCGATTGACACCGGATTCATTACTGGCCAAGATAACCGGCAGGCTCAAGCTGGGTGTGAATAGCACCCACCATCAAGCTGTCGCTCGTGTCGCCTCCCCA
>Ga0210409_10003092_pt1 | contig 19107 bp, 19 predicted proteins | sample IncBWH17MmetaG_FD_161649 | JGI IMG/M metagenome (GOLD analysis project Ga0210409, IMG submission 161649) | Forest soil microbial communities from Barre Woods Harvard Forest LTER site, Petersham, Massachusetts, United States - Inc-BW-H-17-M | ecosystem: Environmental > Terrestrial > Soil >... | reverse complement strand
GTCGGAGCATCGTGGTCTCCCAGTTCAACGATGCGAAGACGCTGTTTCCCCAACCTGGCGAGACGAGCGCGCGCGTGCTCAGCGCAGGCCTGGCGTGGCACTACATGGTGCAGACCGGCCGCGATGGACCGTGGACGCCCTTTCGTCGGGTCAACGTCGCGCTCGACGCGTCGGATGATGATGTGGTGTTGACGGTGGTACGGGACCTCGCGAGCCTGGGATGGGATCGCGATCCCGCGGCTGCGCCGGTCGTCTAGGATATGGCCGTCCAGGAATTCGCCTTCGAGGAAGACAGCCGCACCTACACGTGCCGCGTGGAAAAGCGAAACGAGCTGGCGGAAGCGTGGTGGTGGTTTGGGGTGTCGGGGGATAAGCAGCGATATGCGCCATTTCGGGCCGCCCCCGGCGACACGAACTATGCGATTCAGTCACGCATCTCGCTGTACTACCGCGAGCTCTTAGTCCGTCGCGCGATGCCGGCCGTCCCGTGGTACCGTCGCGGGAAGCCGGCTTAGTCTGAGGGTAGCCCCGCGACCCGGAGCGCCACTCGCAAGTCGGTGAGATTCTCGATCACCTTCACTCCCGCTCCCCTGAGCTCGGTGGCGATCGTGAGCGCGCCGGCGCCGCCGACCAGGAGCGGCACGCGGGCCGCGAGTCGGACGCGCAACGCCCGCAGCTCGCCGAGCAGGGAGTCGTGGTCGCCGGCGCGCGGCAGGGTCACGCTCACCGCGTGCGCCGCGTGCAACGCGGCGGCGTCGGCGATTTCGCTCACGCTCACGCCCGGCCCCAGATACGTGACGCGCCAATTTTCGATGGCGGCCACCGCGGTCGCCATGACGGCCTCGATCTCGTGGCGGTCGCCCACGGGAGTCGCGACGAGCAAGCTCGGCGCATCGCCCGACCCGATGAGGATGGGCACAAGGCCTTCGATGGCCCGGCGCAGCGCGACGAGCACCAACTGCTCCTCGCCCAAGGCGAGCCCCCCGGCGTCGCGTTCGTCGCCGATCTGTTTCAAGAGTGGAGTCGCGACGGTGTCGAGGAACGCGGCCGCGCCGGCGAGCGCGGCCGATCGTCTCAGCACGCGCTCCAGGCCGACCGCATCGAGGGCGCGTGCGCGCTCTCGAGCCGCAACCACATCCTCCTCGGCGGCGCCGGTCGTGCGCGCGGTCCGTGCGCGATCACTCGCGCCGACTTGGCGGCGCGCCTCTTCGTCATCGCGGACCAACCGCGTCAATTCTTTCGTGGGCAGTCGAGCAACCTGGGAGATGCCGCGTCCGGCCGTGGTGGCTAACGCCATGAGGCGGAGGCGCTCGATGTCGGCGTCGGAGTAGAGTCGCCGCCCGCCTTCGGTCCGCGTCGGCTCGATGGCGCGATAGCGGCGCTCCCAAACGCGCAGCACATGCGGACTGAGACCGGTACGTTCGGCCGCGACGCCTATCGGGTGATTGTCTATCATTTGTCAACATTATATCATTGACAAAGGCTAGTCAATAAGATATATACACGTTGGAGGACGCATGAGGGACATCACGGCATCCGGTTCGTTCACGGCGCTAGCAGAGGCGATCAGGCTCAATGGAGTCGCCAAGGCGCAGCGTGACTACGGCTCGCCGACTTCGTTTGCGCGAAGCGACCCAGGTCTCGAAGACCTGCCCATTCCGGAATCCGCGACCGTTATTGCGGCCCACTGATCGTCGGCCTTAGGAGGGCTGATGCACATCCGACGCTTTGCTCCGATTCTCGTCGCGCTCGCGATGCTCTTGATCGTCGCCTCCTGCACTTCGGTCGCCAGCCAGCAGAAACTGGCGCAGATCGGCCCACAAGATCCCTTGGGCAGCGCCCACTGGACCGGCGCGCACTGGACCGGCACACTGACGCCCCCGAACGGCATGAGCGGCGCGCTCGACGTGCACGGCTCGGTGTCGTTCGTCCGCAATGGGCCCGGCAGCAGCGTGGCGACCGTCGTGATCAGCAACGCCATCCCCCGAGGATTTCATCCGTGGGAGATCTACCGCGGCCAATGTGGCAACGACGCGAGCTTGATCGGCGCGTTGAGCGCCTACCCGTGGCTCGCGGTCAATGATGACGGCAAGGCGACCGCCAACGCGACGCTGGGAGCCGAGCTGGGGGTCGGCGACTACCACATCAACGTGAACGCGTCGCCGATCGACCAGGCGACGATCATCGCCTGCGGCAACGTGCCGGCACACAGCGGCGTCTAGGGCACGTGACGCATGGTCACTCCACCGAGAGCCCGCGCTAGCGAGCTGGCCTGCCAGCTTCTCACTCGTGAGACATTGGCGCCGCCGGGCCCCGACACGACATTCGGGGCCGATCGCGTTTGTCGGCGGGTGTCGGACGAGCTCTGCCGTTGGATCGGACGCGATGGGTGTCACGCCCTGTTCACGCGGGCATTGGCGACCGCACAGACGGAAGGTGGGCATCCGGTGCTCGACACGGTGCGGACGAGTGCGCGATCGGTGTATTGCCTGGACGGACTGACTGATAGCGCCGCCCGCCACGGCGCGGCGGCCGCGACCGAAGGCGCCGCGGCCGTACTCTCGGCGCTCATCGAGCTCCTCGGCCGCCTGATCGGAGAGGACATGGCCCTGAGCCTGCTCGAGCAAAGCGCGTCCGCGCGCCCCCCGGCTCGCGCCAGCGCGCGTCGCGAGCGAGGCGCTCAATGATTCGCCTCGTCGGACGGGACGACGAGACGGATGATGGGTCCCTCATCGGGTCCGTGCCGACCGGCGTGCCCGGTCTCGATGCGGTGCTCCGCGGCGGACTCCCGGAGCTGTCGTTCAACCTCGTGGCCGGTGGGCCAGGCGCGGGAAAGACCACGCTGGCGCAGCAGATCGTCTTCAGCAACGCCACCGTCGAGCGCCCGGCGCTCTATTTCACAGTGCTCGGCGAGCCCACGCTCAAGATGATCCGCTACCAGCGGCAATTCAGCTTCTTTCAGTCGGATCTCATCGGATCGGCCGTGCATTTCATCAATCTGACCGAGGAAGTGCTGCGCGATGATCTCGCCGCGGTCCTCCAACGGATCATCGATGAAGTCGAGCGGCTGGCGCCCGGGCTCGTGGTCGTCGACTCGTTCCGCACCCTCGCGCTCCAGGCGTCGGGACGCGACGGGTCCGACGGGATGGGCATGGAGCAGTTCGTGCAGCGCCTCGCGCTCCAGCTGACCACGTGGGAAGTGACGTCGTTTCTGATCGGCGAGTACGCCGCGCCCGACCTCGACAACCCGCTGTTCACCGTGGCCGACGGCATCCTCTGGCTCTCACAAGAGTCGGACCGTAACTCCGTCGTGCGCAAGCTGCAGGCGGTCAAGATGCGCGGGCGCTCACCGATACCGGGCCTCCACACGTTCCGCGTGACCGAGCGCGGCATCCAAGTATTTCCGCGTATGCCCGGGCACCAGGAAGAGCGCCGCCCGCGACGCCATGAGCGGCTCTCCACCGGCGTGCCCGGACTCGATGCCATGACCGGCGGGGGTTATCCGGCGGGCGACGCGGTGTTGCTCACCGGTCCGGCGGGCAGCGGCAAGACGATGTTCGCGACGCAGTTCCTGGCCGAAGGCCTCACCCATGGTGAGGCCGGCGTCGCGGTCATCTTCGAGGAATACCCGGAAGCGTATCTGGCCCGAGCGACGGCGTTGGGGATCGACCTGGCGGCGATGATCGAGCGAGACATGCTGGCGGTCATCTATCTGCGTCCACTCGATCTCTCGGTCGACGAGACGCTGGCCACCATCCTCGAGCACGTCGAGCGCCTCGGCGCGACGCGCGTCGTCATCGACTCGCTGTCGGGATTCGAAGTGGCGCTCGCCCCGACCTTTCGCGAAGACTTCCGCGAGTCCCTCTATCGCCTCGTCGGGGCGCTCACGGCGACCGGCGTCACCGTCGTCATGACCGCCGAAACGCCGGCATCTCCCGCGTCGAGTGTGACCCTCGAGCGCGTGTCCTTCGTAACGGACGACATCATCGTGCAACGATATGTGGAGATCGCCGGTGAGCTTCGGCCCGTGCTGGCCGTCGTCAAGATGCGCGGCAGCCGACACAGCCGGGACTATCGCGCGTACGAGATCACCGAGCGGGGGGCCGTCGTTGGCAAGCGCCTCGACGACTACCGGACGGGATACGCCGGGCTGACCGAGCGCGAGGGCACGATCCTCGACGTGCTGATTCGTCTGCGCGAGGCTTCGCCGGCGCTGCTCGCGACGCAGGCCGGCGTGGCCGATGGAGATGTCGCGGGCGTACTCGAGCGACTGGTCGCGCTCGACTACGCGAGCGAGATCGGTGCGCTCCATGAACGCACGTACCGCGCGGTCGCGCACGTGGGCGAGTGAATGAATCCGCTGTTCGCCGAAGCCGACGCATCGCTCGCGCTCCTGCAGCGTTTTCTGGAGCACGCGCCGGTGGCGGCCGCGATCGTGAGCGGCGCCGCGCACGGACGCATCTTCACCAACGCGGAGTTTCGGCGCGTGAGCGCGGACGCGGAGGCGTACGCCGGCATTGGTGATCCCATTGCCGATACCCTGCCTGAGGACGCGCGCGACGATGTGAACGCGCTGCTCGACCGCGTGCGGCGGAACGGCGTCGCGGCGCACGACGCGCGCATCGGACTCCTCTGGCTGTGCGACGCGTGGCCCGCCGCGGATGAAGGCGGACGCTTGGACTACCTGGTGGTCACCCTGCGCAAGGCGCCGCGCCGCGAAGTCACACGGATCCGCCACCGGGCGATCACCGAGCGGCTGCTCCTCACGGCCCTGCGCGAGCAAGATCGGGCACGCCGCGCGGATAACGCGCGCGCACGCGCCGTGTTCCTCGCCGAGACGAGTCGCCGCCTCGGTGCGTCCTTCGAGCTGGCGAACGCGTACGCCGCCGTCGCGACCGTCGCGCTCCCGACGCCCGGCGCCTGGTCCATCGTCGACGTCGACCAACCCAATGGCGCGTGGCGCCGGCTGGCGATCGCCCATCCCGACCTGGCGAAAGAAGAGCTCGTCCGTGAGCTCGCCGGGCATTGGTCGCCGGCGCCCGGCGATCCAATTGGCGTTCCACTCATCGCCCAGTCGCGTGTGTCGACGATCGTCGCCACGGACACCGAGGCGATACTCGCCGGCGCGGCGCACGGCCCCGACAACCTGCGGATTCTCCGCGCCCTCGGCCTCGGTCCGCTCCTCGTTGTGCCGCTCATCGCCCACGAACGGCTCCGCGGCGCCATCACGTTCGTCAGCCCGAGCGGGGCTGCCCCCTATACCAGTGATGATGTCGTCCTGGCTGAAGATCTCGCCGCCCGATGCGCGAACCTCCTCGATGGCGCGCGCCTCTACGACGACGGGCGTCTGGCGCAGATCGGCGACAGCGTCGCCCGCACGCTGGCGGATACCGCGCGCGACGACGCGGAGAACGCCAATCAGGCGAAGGGCACGGTTCTCACCTCGATGAGCCACGAGCTGCGCACGCCGTTGAATGCCATTCTCGGATATACCGAACTGCTGACGACGGGCATGCGAGGACCGGTGTCTACGGAGCAGACAGATGCCTTGAGCCGGATCCGACGCGCGGGGCTGCACTTGCTCAGCCTCATCAACGATGTCCTGCGCGTCGCGCGGCTCAGAGAATCGCAGGCGCGTTTTCTCATCACCGACATCCCGGTGAGCGAGGTGCTCGACGCGGCCGGGTACATGGTCGCGCCGCTCGCGTTGACACAACGACTCGCGCTCGCGCGGATGCCGTGCTCCTCAACGCTTTCCATGCACGCCGACCGGGAAAAAGTGCTCCAAATTCTTCTGAACTTGCTGGCCAACGCCATCCGGTTCACCGCGCCTGGCGGGCACGTCACGCTCGCGGCCGCGACGGTCGATCGTCGCCGCGCCGAAGGCGCGCCACTATCGCCACCGGCGAACGAGCTGCCGGTACACCTCACCGTGACTGACACCGGCCGTGGGATCGCCGCTGCACAGCTTCAAGCGATCTTCGAGCCGTTCGTCCAGGTCGGCGCGCGCTTGGTAGGGGCGGACGAAGGCACCGGACTGGGTCTCGCCATCAGCCGCGATCTCGCGCGAGGCATGGGCGGCGACCTCACGGTCGAGAGCGCATTGGGCATCGGGTCCACCTTTACGCTCACCGTCCCTGGCGCTGCGTCATCGCGGGCTTCCGACTAGCGCCCCGACGCCCGCGGTCACCGACATCGCTAGAGCGCCCCAGAACGTGACGCGTATTGCGCCCACCATCACGCCTGCGCCTCCCGCGCGTGCAGCCGACCCACCCAGGAGCGTGAGGAACGCCAACGACGTTCCAGCGACCAGGGGGATCAGGGCCCGCTGCGGGGCTATGACTGTGACCAAGAGCGGCATTGCCGCTCCGACGGCGAAGCTGACGGCCGATGCCAGCGCAGCCTGAATCGGACGCGCAACGAGAGCGCCGGAAATGCCAAGCTCATCGCGAGCGTGCGCGCCGAGCGCGTCGCGGGCCATCAGCTGCGCGGCGACCTGTTTCGCGAGCGCAGGCTCAACGCCACGAGCGACGTAGATAGCCGCCAACTCCTTGTGCTCGCCGCTGTCGTCGGCCTTGAGCTCGGTGCGCTCGACGTCGAGCTCGGCTCGTTCGGTGTCTGCCTGTGAGTGGACGGACACGTACTCGCCGGCAGCCATCGACATCGCTCCGGCGACGAGGCCGGCGACCCCGGCGACGAGTACGTTGGTGTGACTCGCGTGCGCAGTCGCGACGCCGAGTACCAGACTCGCGGTGGAAAGGATGCCATCGTTCGCACCCAGTACGGCCGCGCGCAGCCAGCCGATGCGTCCTATGCGGTGTCGTTCCTTGGGGCGAACCGGCATTCGTGAGGCCCTCGAGATGAATGCTCGTCTACGACGGCACCATGCTATGCTCGCACCTGAATCGCATCCCAGAGCGTATCGAGGGTGCCAGTATGCCGCGCCGCACCGTGCACCAACATACCGACTTCGCGAGCGAGCGCGGCCATCTCGACCGGTGCCGCCCGGGCGTGCCCGCCGAACGCGAACTCGGCCAGCGGGTGCGATAGGTACTGCTGCCAGTACCACACGGCGATCTGCTCGGGTACCCACTCGAATATCGCACGGAGGTTGATCGGCGGCGTCCCGCCCCCGTTGGCGGCGAGCGCCCGAAACCCCTGGCGGACGCCCTGGACGAGGCGCCTCACGGCGTGCCGGTCAGCCGCGAGTGTTCGGGTGTTGCTGTTGGAGAGATACAGCGCTCCTACCACGGCAGTGACGAAGACCGCGTGCACGTTGAGCCATGCGTCCATGTGCCGTTCGACTCTGGTGCGGAACCCCGCGCTGCGCAGGAGGCGCCCCAGCATGTGTACACGCGGCGTACGGTGACCGCTGGGTTCACCGATCGTCGTCGGTTGCTGTGGGATAAGCACATAACGCACCATGGCATCAATGCGCACACCGCCGGCGCCTGGGAACCCGAGGACCACTCGCTCCGCACCAACGGCATCGAGCAGCGCCGACGAGCCACCGGCGTGATTGTGCATAAAGAGCACGATCGGGACCCGGCGCGCCGCCGCAACTGCCGGCAGAACGTCGTCGACCTGGTCACGCCGCACGGCAACCATCACCAGGTCGTAGACGCTGTCCGGCTCGAGCGAGGCAGTCAGGCGAACCCGTGCGAGTGTGCGTCGCCCCGTCAGCACCTCTTCGAGCACTATCCCTTCATCACGCAGCAGGTCGAGCCGCGCGCCACGCGCGAGCAGCGTGATATCGTGTCCCGCCTCGTGCAGCCGGGTCGCGTACAGTGAGCCCTGCACACCGGCGCCATACATGAGGATGCGCATGCGGCTAGTGCGGATCTAGAACGCGATCCACAGTAACAGATAGAGGGTGTTGTTGTTCCACGCCTGGCGACCGAACCCATCATACGATCGAACCGTCCCGTTGAAACTCGTGTACTCCACGCCCTGAATGGCCAGCCGCATATTCTGCCAGGGGTTGATGTCGAACTCCTCGATGAGGCCACTTGTCCTTGGCCGACCGGTTCGGCTCCCGGTGAGCGCGGATGGTGTATACAGCAGTGAGTCGCTGCGGCCCGTGGTCGAGAAATAGCCGCCGCTCAAGTTGAGCAATGCGCTCGGCTCCACCGACGCATTCACGCGCACCGTGTTGAGCCAATCGTGCAGGTGCTCCGGAGTGGCCGCACGGAGCGTTTGCTCCTCGTGAATCCAGGTCGACCGGAGGATGAACACCCCGCCATGCGTGATCGGATGTTCGACCTGGGCATCGAAGCCGACGTCGGTGAAGGCGTCGGTCGGTCCCGTGATGCCGGCCGGGTACTCGCGAGCGCTCAGTCCGTAGGTGCCGACCATCCCATAGGTCGGGCCGAACTGATGTTGCACGGCGAGTCGCCAGTAGGGCGTGATGCCATGAATCGCATTCACAGCGGTCGTATCCACCTGCAGCGCGCCTTGCGGTGCGGAGCGATAGCCGGTCGCTTCGACATATACCAGGTTGTTCCAGAGCGCATACGCGCCGAGGCCGAGCACGCCCTGCGCGAGCTGGCCATCGATGACCGAGGCGGCGATCGGCGACGGGGTGATCTGCGAACTGGCGAACGGGAAGCCCCAACTTGGCGTGGTGTTCCAGACATCCTGCACCGTAGGATTGTTGTGGAGCGTCACGCCGTAGATGAGGCCTTCTTCACCGAGCGTGGTGCGGTTCGTGTAGCGGATGTCCGTGTTGTCGATACCGAAGCTAGCGGACGAGCCGCTGTAGGTTGCCTGGAGCAGCGTGCCCAGGTGTGAACTGATTGATCCACCAAGAAACAGGCTGAACTGCTGCGGAAACTGCGCGTTGTCGTTCTGCGCGCCCGGTCGCGCCTTGCCGAGATGCGTAAACGACGTCTGCACCATCGCCGCCAATGGAGGGATCGGGAGGAGGTCGAGCGGAGAGCCCTTCTTGACATCCGGCTCGACGATGCGCTTGAGTCCGACGATCGAATAGCCGTTGAGTTTGAATAGACGGCCGAAGGGTGTCAGCTGCGGAAACTGGTAGTGGCAGGCACTGCAAGAGAGTCCGGTTTGCCGTGAAAAACTCGGTACGCGACGCCCGGTCAAAGCCTCAGCGAGGGCCGCGCGTAGCGCGGGCGACACGACGGTGTGGGCCGATGACAGGTAGCGGCGCGCCGCGGTTGGGTTTGAGCGATCGAGCGCCATCGCCGGCGCCGGGAGGAGTGCACACAACCAGAGATACGCGACCCATTTCCGGGTCATCAAGGCTTCGCTTTGCCGTGGCTGACGGCCCAGACATAGGCCGCGACCTGATGCGCTTGGTCATCAGTGATGCCGCCGGGATGCGATACCATGGCCGTGCCCTCGACGCCCTTGGAGATGACAGCGAGGATAGCGCTGTACGAACCGCCCTTGGCGTCTTTCCAATCGTGGGTCGTGAGTTGCGGTCCGGCACCGCCTTCGAGGTTCGCGCCGTGGCAGACGGAACACGTCCCCGCGCCGTGAAAGATCGCACGCCCGGCGCTCACGGCTGCCGGCGCGGCGGCGGAGGAGTCCGCCTGCGCCGCCGCCCTGAGTGGGTGGAGCGCGATCGCTACGAATCCCAGCACCCACAGTGAGTGGCGCACGCACGACTCCCTGTTGATTGTTGGTCTGACCTGTCATGCCGACGACGCAACCGTCGCGTGTTATATCGGGACTTGGCAATCTCCGCGCCTAACGACCGTCGGACGTCCTTGCGGCCGGTAGCGACATCGTGAAGGTGCTCCCAACTCCAGAGACGCTTTCGACGATGAGATCTCCTCCCATGCCTCGCGCGAGCAGGCGACTTATGGCCAGCCCCAATCCTGTGCCCTCGTGTCGATGCGCGGGCCTCGCGTCCAGCTGCACGAACGGCTGGAACACGCGGTCAATATGATCCGCCCTGATGCCGCAGCCCGAGTCGGCGACGCGCACAACGACGTTCTCACCTTGCGCGGCTGCCTCGATTGTGACGTGTCCTCCAGGGTCGGTGAACTTGACCGCATTACTCACGAGATTCAGCACGATCTGTCGCACCTTCTCCGCGTCCGCGCGCGCCACGAGTCGCCGTTGGCGCACGATGTATCGAACGGTGAGCTGCTTGACGCGTACGAGGGGGGCGGTCAGCGCGTCGCAGGCGGCGAACACATCGTTGAGCAGAACAGGCACCGCCTCATAGTGTTCCGCCTCCGCGTCCAGTTTGGCGTAGGCAAGCACTCGACTGATAAGGCCGAGCAGGTGCTTCTGGCATTGGAGAATGCGATCCAGGTCGAATCGCTGTTCACGCGTGAGCGTGCCATGGATGCCGAGCTCCATGAGCTCCACGTACCCGCCGATTGCATTGAGCGGCGTTCGGAGCTCATGCGACATGGCGGCCAGAAATTCTGCCTTGGTCCGATTCGCCGCCTCCGCAACGATTCGCGCCGCCTCTGCGTCCGCCACACGCTGGTCGCGCGATGGCGTGTCAGACAGGAGTGCCGCCGCGATGTCAGCCGCGTAGCCCGCACTGGCCTGCGCAGCGGACAGAGCTGATACCGAAGGCATGACTTGGCTCACCCTAGCGGTGTGAGACATCGTCCAGTTGGTATTCCATCCCGACCGAACTCTTGCGACTCCACAACGGCGAATCGAATATTATGAGCGCCGCGTATTCGGTCTGTGCGGTAGAGAACGCACCGTGCGTCGCGGCCCGTCACTCGCGAACGACATACCGAACTCAAGTGCTGAATCGTATATATTGCGCGGGTAAGTAAGCCGCGCTCAACGATCGAACCGTGGCCGAGGTCCCCGGAGTTCAGCAATGGCCCCGTCTGCCAATCCTCTGCAGAACCATCTGCTCGCGGCGCTGCCGCCAACCGAATGGCAGCGCTGGTCGCCGCAGCTCGAGCACGTTCCGTTGCCGCTGGGATTCGTCCTCTATGAGTCGGGCAGCGCGCTCAGCCACGTGTACTTTCCGACCACGGCACTCGTCTCGCTGCTCTACGTCATGGAGAACGGCGCCTCCGCCGAGATCGCCATTGTGGGGAACGAGGGCGTGGTCGGGATCTCGCTCTTTATGGGTGGTGAATCGACGCCGAGCCGTGCTGTTGTGCAAAGCGCGGGCGAAGGTTTTCGCCTGAAGGCGCAAGCGATCCAGGAGGACTTCAATCGCGCACCGGTACTCCACCTCTTGTTGCGGTACACGCAAGCGTTGATCACGCAAATGGCCCAGACGGCCGTCTGCAACCGGCATCATTCGCTCGATCAGCAGCTGTGTCGTTGGCTGTTGCTCAGCTTGGACCGGCTCGAAGGGAACGAGCTCGTGATGACGCAGGAGCTCATTGCCAATATGCTAGGCGTGCGTCGCGAAGGGGTGACAGAGGGAGCGCTGAAGCTACAGTCCGCTGGACTCATTCGATATGCGCGCGGCCACATCGTCATCCTGGATCGACACGGGCTCGAGAAACGTACGTGCGAGTGCTACGCGGTCGTGAAGAAGGAATACGATCGGCTATTACCTCCGGAGACGGCCACGTAACGCATCTCCGGCTGAGTGCGTCCAGCATCCGCCCCGGCCAACGTGTGTGGCGGCGCGAGCCTTGCCTTTCATGTCCAGAGGATGCGCTGCGGATTCGCGCCATAGCTCAGCGGGGAGGTTGGGACCGTGCTCCACCAGCATGTGCCACGCCGTCACTTCAGGTGTCGTGCGGCGACGGCGATAATGGGTGCTGTCGTGTTGAGTTGCTCGGGCAACTCGACGGGGCCGAACGTGCACGGCGTCGCGGACGTTGTCATGGCCCCGGACACGCTCACGGTCCCGAGCGGCGATTCCGCAACGATCCAGGCCCAGGCCGTCAACTCGGGTGGCACACCGATGATCGGCGTCTCGCTCTTCTGGTCCTCGAGCGATTCCACCATCGCGTCGGTCGATCAGAACGGCAAGGTCAAGGCGGTCGGGCTCGGCGCCGTGAGCATCGACGCCAGCACGGCGGGCGTCTCGCCCAAACATCCCACGCGCATAGTGGTCATCGCCCAGCCGGCCGCCTCGATCGTCCTCGCTCCGGAGGCGATAGCTATGCGTATCGGCGGCGCGTTCCAGTTTACTGATACCACGAAGGACGCTGCCGGGAACGTCATTACAGGCCGCCCAGTCCGTTGGTCGAGCAGCGACACGACTGTGGCGCCGGTTGATCAGTCGGGATTCGCCCTGGCCAAGCGGCTCGGATCGGCAACCATCACGGTATCATCAGGGTCGGTCAGCGCTATGGCTACGGTGACGGTGAGCCGGGTGCCGGTAGCCAGGATCGTGATCGCTCCGAGCAACCCTACCGTAATCGTTGGACAGACGACACAGCTCTCAGCGATGCCTGAGGACTCCGCGGGGAACGCCTTGCCGGGCGTCACCTTCGCCTGGTCGTCATCGGATCCGACGACAGCGACGATCGATCAGACCGGCAGTGCGACCGGAATGCAACCCGGCGTGGTCACGCTCACTGTCACGAGCGGGAGCGTCACCGCATCAAGCTCGCTGACGGTTCGTGTTGCGCCAGTCGGTCCCGTCGCTAAGGTCATCGTGACACCGGATACCGCGACGATCACGAGCTCGAACAACTCGAGTGTTCAACTGATCGCGACCCTCTTGGATACGAACGGGAACACCGTGGGGGGGCTGCCCATCACATGGTCGTCCGACAATACCGATGTCGCGGTCGTGTCGTCTACAGGCGTGGTCATGGCGAACGACCACCACTCGCACGGCACCGCGACCATCACGGCGACCAGCGAGGGGATACAAGGCACAGCTGCCGTGACGGTGGTCGGTCGGCACTGAGGGCACGCGCCCCCAAGTTGACGCGCCGGTCCCGTGCTTCACCCAACTCTAACGCGACAGGAGCGGCAGACACACGTCGGTGACGAGGTCGGCTTCGGGCGTCACGTCCGGATCGTTATGGAAACGATGGAAGAGTGGCGCGTCCGCGAGCTCGCGCTCCGAGGCCGGGAACCACGTGCCGTAGAGATACTCATGCGCGGCATCGAGGCCCGCATACGAACCGAGGACTCGCACGCGTGCGGCTTGCCCACCGCCAAACGTGACCACGTGCAGGCCCGGGCCCGGTCGGATATCGGGTCCGAAGTCGAACCCGGCGTCGTACCGGATCTCTTCTGCCGGCACGCTGGCGGGATCGTCGATCGGAACACCGCAAATGCCGCGGAATCGCGACACGAGGCCTTGACCGGTCGCCCAGGCCCAAACGGACCCGAACGTCGCGGCGAGGTCGCCCGTCGTATACGGACCGAGGTGACGCTTGGCGACGATCGTGAACGGGTCGAGCGACACGATCTCGACAGCCATCGGGGCGTCCCGCGTCGGTTGGGGGCGGGGCGCGATCACGCTCATGCCTCCGGCGCGTACCTCGCTTGGTGTCCGTCCCATGACCTGCCGAAACGCATGCGCAAAACTCTGCGAGGATGCGAACCCCGACTGCAGGGCGATCTGCGTGATCGGCGTACCCGTCGTCGCCAGCTGGTGGGCGGCGCGCTCCAGTTTGAGCCGCCGCACGGTCTCCATGATGGGCTCGCCCATGGTGGCGCGCCAGACGCGGTGGAAATGAAAGGCGGAGAGCACCGCGGCGCCCGCGAGCTGCTCGAGAGCCAGCGGCTCATCGAGGTGGTCGGTAATCAAGCGCAAAACCCGGTCGACGCGCGCGCCGAAGCCGTTGAGTGTGCTGGTCTTCATGGGCGCAATATGCGTCAGGCGGCTCCGATCAGCGTGTCGGATCTTGCTGACTTTCCAAGACGCCGCAGCATGCGGTAGTGCGACGCGATCGCGGACCGGAAGGTCGGCTGATCGTGATACGGTAGCCCATGAGTCCGGGCCACTTCGCGCACGATGCCACTGATCGCCGGATAGTGCACGCTGCAGACCTTGGGAAAGAGATGATGCTCGATCTGGTAGTTGAGACCACCGACATACCACGAGAGCACCCGGTTGCCGCGGGCGAAATTGGCGGTCGTGTGCATCTCGTGCAGCCACCAGTCGCTCGCCATCCGACCGCCGTCATCGGGTAACGGATGCTCGGTGTCTTCAACGACGTGTGCCAACTGGAACACGATGCCAAGGATGAAGCCAGCGGTCAGGTGCATGGCCAGGAAACCCAGCAGCACTTGCCACCACGGCACGTGCACGACGAGCAAGGGCACGACGAGTGCATAACCATAGTAGCTGAGCTTCGCCGAAAGCAGCACCAGGATCTGCGTCCGGTCGTGCTGCTTGTCGCGATAGGGTCCCAGGTCCCGGCGGAAGAGTTGTTGGTAATCCTTGACGAATACCCAGAACAGCGTCGTGCAAGCATAGAGTGGAAACGCGTACAGGTGCTGCCAGCGATGACACCAGTGCCGTTCGGCGTTCGGAGACAGGCGGAGAAGCGGGGAGACGGCCAGATCTTCATCCACCCCGTGAATGTTCGTGTAGGTGTGATGGACGATGTTGTGGGTGATCTTCCAGAGATAGCTGCTGGCACCCAGCGCATCGAACGACAGCCCGAGCGCGTCGTTCAGACGCGGGCGCGATGAGTACGCGCCGTGCAGCGCATCGTGGGCGATGCCGAACCCGATACCCGCGATACCTACGCCCATGGCGATGGCCAGGAGCAGCATGGTCCAGGGCTCGAACCGATTCGAGAGGATGAGCGCGTACGGCAAGACGCACATCGCAATGAGGCATCCGCTCTTGGCGATCATGGCGGCGTTGGCTTTGGACGAGAGGCTGCGGGTGGCGAAGTACTCGGCGACACGCCCCTTCATCTCCTGCATGGCATCCCGGGTCGTGCGCCCCGATGCGTGTTGCGGAAAGCGAATCGCACCATTGCGCATCGCGTCCATGGATCCTCCCTCGTCGTGATGACATGACACGCCGAAGGGGAGGACGCCGACCGGCTCAGCTCATTGGCTGGGCCTCGCGCGGCAACCACGCCCCTTCGATGCGAAGGACGTCGTCACGACAAGCAGCTCGTGGGCGGGCATTCGGGCTTGGCAGGAGTGCCTTACCGTTGCGCGACAGCGCCGGAATCAGCGGTTCATCGATTCTCCACGGAGCATACGTGTAAGCGCGCAACGACGTCAAGGGCGACCGCGGTCAGTCTCGGACTCTAGAGGAGCGGGCTTCGCCCGATCATTTGGCCGCCACCTTGTGCCCAGGAGCCGGCGCACCAGGCGGACCATGGTCCCAGTCCTGCGCGCTCGAGATGTTGGGCATGCCCCAGTCTTCGCCGTTCCACGAGCTGAACCCGTCGAGCTTGAAGAACCACGCACCGGTGTTCGAATCCGTGATCATGATGAGACCGTCGGCATTGCGCACCATGACGCCGAACGCACCGTTGTAGATGCTGTGCCCACTCCACTGGGGCAGGCCGCCAAAGCCCGTCGCGTGTTGGCATTCGCACGTGTAGTACCAGCCGATCGTCTTCGGATGCGCCGGATCCTGCATGTTGAAGATCTGCAGGCCATCCTCATACGCCGACACGAACACATACGGCCAACGGACCTCGTGGTTGTGCGATAGGTCGTTCCAGTCCGCATTCCATACGGAGACCGGCTGCGTCACGGCCTGCACTTTGCCCTCGAGACCCGGCCTCAGATCATAGATGCGGAGCGGCGCCCATTGATACTCGGTCTCGGTGACGGCGAACGCGCCATCGGGCGTCGGCGTGAAGGTGTGGCCCCAGCCGACACCGGCCGAGCCGACGACAGACGTGATGAGCTTGATCTGGTCGGTATGCGTGACATCGTAGACGTAATACCCGCCGGCGCCGGCGCCGTAGAACTTGTCCTGGTGCGTGCCGGGATCGTACCCGAGGTAGAAATCGTGGTACCCCGAGATCGCGATCTGGCCTTGGTCGAATCCCGGCAACACTTCCTTATGGGCCGAGCCCTGCGGGACGGGAACCGTGCCGATGAGACCGAAGTCCTTGTCGCCAGCGACCGTCTTCTCCATGTCGTAGATGTTGGCGACATTCGAGGTCGTCGTCGTGAACAACAGGACGCGGCCATCCGAGTGCTTGTACACGAACAGATTATGGAAGCCACCGGGCGTCGATGGCGCGGTGATCCGCGCGACGACTTTGATCTTGCTGGTGTCCGGCAGACTCGTGACATCGAAGATGATCGCGCCCAGGTCCGCATCGGGCGAGCCTTGCAAGAACTGGAAGCACACGGCCACGTAGTACCGCCCATGCAACTTGAAGTACTTGGCGCGGAGCCCACCATCACCCTGGTGCAGCTCGGCGCTCTCGATGCGCCACTTGTAGAGCACCTTGGGGTTGGCCGGATCCTTGATGTCGATAATCGTGAACCCGGGGCGATCGCGGATCTGGCCGACATACGCGTACGGACGGCTCATCTCCTGCTCGAGGTCCGCGTCGGCGACCCGGAAGTAGCCGCCGAGCGGGACGTGCGAAAGGAGATGGACATTGTTGCTCCCGCCGACTTTCTCGAGTTTCGGCGGATCCTGCGCCTGGACGGCGATAGCGCTCAACGCGAGGGCGACTACTCCGGCTCGGATCATGGAATGCTCCCTAGGGGTCGACGGTAAACCGCATCTGCATCCCGGCGTCGAGATGCTCGGCGATGTGACAATGGGCCATCCAGACGCCGGGGTTGGAGGCATCGAGGAGCAGGTCCTCGGTCGTTCCGACGGGCACGAGCTCGGTATCCTGCCACGCGAGATCGGTCATGCGCACGCCATCGCGGTCGAGCACCAGAAACCGCTGACCATGAAAGTGGATCGGATGCGCCATCGGGTGCATCGAGCGCTCGTCGTTGTGAATGCGGATCTTGACGATCGAGCCGGCCTTCATGTGCCAATCGATATCCATATTCTCTTTGCCGGTCGTGCTGTCGCGCAAAATCCAACGGACCTCCTTGCTCGTCGACACCCAGTTCATGTCCGGCATGCCGTCGTTCCATTCGACGGGGTTGAAGTACATGGTGTCGATGGCCATGAATTGCACGAGGCTCCTCGGCAATCCTTGGATGTTCACGGTCAACACGAGCGTATGATCCGGCGGCCTATCGAAGGCCGTCCTGAACCTGTCAATATCCTTCGACACGTCAGGCACCGCGCGCAGTGTCGCAAACTCCCGCCCATGGTCAACAGTCGTCCGCGCCGTGGACACCGTCACCGTCCCCAGTGTGTCCGCCTCGACCGAGTATTCGCCGGTAAAGTTCGAGACGGCCTGTACGCGGTTGGCGAGCGCGAACGTACCGGTGCTGTCGAACCGTGCCTCGACGATGAACCGCTGCGCGGGCGCGATGACGACACTCGTCACCGGGATCTCGCGCTCATATCGGCTCACATCCGTCGCCACGAGCTTCAGCCTCGCTCCGGCGAAGTCGAGATTGTAACTCCGCGCGTTCGACGCGTTGGTGAATAAAAATCGCACCACGTCACCTCTGCGCACATCGAGGTGATACCGAGGCAGGCCGTTCACCAGCAACACATTCCCAAATCGCCCCATTATCGCGAAGTCGGCGCCGTCGCGTCCGTATGGGATGAGCCCAGCCTTGTCTACCAACAGGTCGTTGAGAATCAGTGTCGCCTCAGCGTTTACCGGGTTGTAATAGTCCGGGTCGCGCGAGTCGACGCGCAGATTGCCGAAGAGACCGAGACCTTGCTCGACGTCCTCGCGCACGTGGGGGTGATACCAGAATAAACCGGCGTCGCTCACGTGAACCCGATAGATGAACGAGGCACCTGGTACGACGGCCTGCTGCGTCATGCCCACGCTGCCGTCGTATTGGTTGTCGAGCCGCACGCCGTGCCAGTGGATCGATGAGGGCAGGTCGATATGATTCGTGAATCGCACGACGAACGTCGTGTTCTGCTTCACCCGAATCAGCGGGCCAGGAACCTGGCCGTTGTACGCGTACATGGTGTACGTCGCGCCATTGATCGTGCGCGTGACGAGGCGTGCGTCGAGCGACAGCGTGTCGCCATCGTTGAGCTCGACCACCGTGCCTGCCACTGCCGGCGCTGCATCGCCGGCAGGCAGGAACGCCGTCACTTGCGGCGACACGCTATCGAGTCCCGGCATCATGAGCATGCCGGCCGGCATCGGCGGCATGCGATGAGCGTTGCCGGTACCGCCCATCGGCATCGCCATATGCATGCCGGCCATCGACGTGTCCTGGGCTGCGACGGGAGAGCCGAGGAGCAGCGCGAAAGCCAGGGCCGATCTCCGCATGGTCAAAAGTCGGGGTTGCCGGCGTTTCCTGTCACGTGAGCCTGGAAACGCTGCATCCAGGTGCTGGGCGACGAGCCCTTGAGCAGGATCGGACCGGTCCACCGCGGGCCGGCCGTTCGTTCGGCGGTCACGAGCACGATGAACTTGTTCCACGCGACCTGACCATGGGCGGTGCCATCAGACGACAGCCGGCCGAGCGACACCGCGAGCGACAAGTCGGGCACCGTAGCCCACGCCACATAACCCGTGGCGCCGTTGAATGCGTCGGGGGAGGGCAGACCCTGGACCGCGACCGCCACATCATAGACGATGTGACCGTCGCGAGTAACCGGCATAGAAAACGGAGACGCCGGGCGCGACAACGTCGCCGTGCCTGACGCGCCACGCCCGGTCACAGTCGCATCGAGTGGAATGCGATACATGGCCGGGCGGAGCGCCACTGCAATGACAACTACAGCCCAACGACCAAGGCGCATCCAGAAGCAGAACAGAAATGCGCCAACGTGTCAATCACCGGGTTATGGGCCACCGCGCGGCGCGTCGGTCGGGCTCACCGAAAACAGCAACCCGGTCATGACGCGCGTCAGCGCAAACGCGTGCCGCCCGTCCTGCGACTCGAGTCGCCCGCGCGCGTCCAGCTCCATTCGGCTCTTCCGCCGACGCTCGCCTGGACGTATGACGGCCATCTGCCCGGACCGACGATCGAGGTGCGGCGCGGCCAGGCCGTCGAGATCGAGTGGGTGAATGCGCTCACTGGCGCGTTCCCGGTCACCGTCGTGCGCTGCGGGGCGACGCCCAGCCATCGGGGACAGGAGGAGGGCTTGCGGCATCCGCAGAACGAGCCCGGCTCGACCTCCGGCAATACCGGTGA
>Ga0210409_10003091_pt1 | contig 19108 bp, 23 predicted proteins | sample IncBWH17MmetaG_FD_161649 | JGI IMG/M metagenome (GOLD analysis project Ga0210409, IMG submission 161649) | Forest soil microbial communities from Barre Woods Harvard Forest LTER site, Petersham, Massachusetts, United States - Inc-BW-H-17-M | ecosystem: Environmental > Terrestrial > Soil >... | reverse complement strand
GGCACCGTCAAACTTCCAGTAGCCGCTAAGCGCGGCACATTGCTTTTCGATGATGGAAGGTCGATCTTGTTCGCAGCCAACATCACAGGTTTAGACGCTCTCCTCAACAACCCGACAAGACGCATCATATCCTCGCTAGACCACAGTGCGGGTCTCTCGTTAAGATCCGCGAACCTCAGTCCTTCTTCGACCTGAAACTTTCTCAGACCAAGGCCGCTCAGTCTCTCGGCGATTGACTGGGCAAGCTCGTCTCGGGTCAAATTCATCTTGCGGGCGATTTTGTCCCAATCCTTCGCCAAAATCTGGTACATCCATGCCTCGAGCTCCCTCTCAAGAAAGCCTACATCCTCGAGAGGATCATGGCTCCCTGCAGCGACAGGTTTTCCCTCTGAATCGGTTGACCCTGACGCGTCAACAACGTGGACTAGAGCATCTGCTTTCCGAAGATCGTCTAGGAACTGGTTTCCAAGGCCTTTACCAGTTGAGGCTCCAGGCACCAGACCCGGACAGTCGATCAGTTCAACAGGAATGAACCGTTCGCCATCTATGCACCGAGAGTTACGAGGTTGATCTTGAACTCCGAGATCCTTGCAGACGCACTTCGTTCGGAGGTATGAGATGCCTTTGTTCGGCCTAATGGTTGTAAATGGATAGTTCGCAATAGGTACGACGGTTAGCGTTGCGGCGCTGAAGAATGTGCTTTTTCCAGCGTTCGGCTTTCCTACGATTCCAACCTGCACTTACTACCACGAAGAGATCAAGTGTTTGAGGGGAGGCCAGTAATTCTCAACCCGGCACCCTTGACTCCATAGCGAATGTTCAATGAGACAAGAAGCGCTGTCAATTGCTCGATCGTTCTAGAATTACTCAACGGACCCGCGTCAATGCCATGCACCCCAGGAATTGACCTGGCTAGCTCCAGCACGACTTTCTTCGCGTCTACATCATCTCCGCATATTAGAACGTCGCAATCTACTTCCTTCGACATGTCGTTCAGTGAATCCGCGCTGATGTTGTTGAATGCTGAAACCAACTTCGTCCCTTTCGGCAGAAATCTAGAAGCAAACTCGCCCGCCGATCCATCCCAGACTCCGATGGTCCGAGTGGCTGAGCCACCGACGGCGGTTTCGAGCGGAACCGTTACGTTGACTACTATCTGGCCAGGTTTGATTGAGGTTCTTAGCGATTTGATCGTATCGGGCAGTGCTCCAAAGGGAACAGTGATAACAAGAATGTCTGCTTTCGATGCCACCTCTTGGTTAGCAAGGCCGTAAACACGAGGACTTCCACCTATAGTCGTCTGAATTCTAGCCGCGGCCGCTTTGGCTTTGTCCGCATCTCTGGATCCTATAATGACCTCTAGACCGTGCTTGGCCCAACGTAAAGCGAGGCCGTACCCTTCGTCTCCGGTCCCGCCGATTACTCCGATCTTAGGACTAATTGCCTATCTCCTTCTCCGGCGAGCCGTCTGCGGTAGGCTCTTGATAAGACCTCGACGCATAAGAAGTTCCGTCGACTTGCGCGCATGGGTGATTATCTCGGTAGCCTTCTCGTAAAGCTCCTTCCTAGTCAGCCTGAGTCTCGCTAAGCCTTGTCTCACGGCTTCAGCTCCAACAGCCGCAGCTTCTCTAGGGAAGAGTTCCCAATCGCTCATGCTGGGGATGATTCTATCTTCGGATAGACCCTTTTCCTCGGCAACTTTTGCGATTTCCCGCGCGGCCGCAATGCACATTTCGTCACTGATCATCTTCGCCCTCACATCCAGCGTGCCACGGAATATTGCGGGGAACCCGATTGAGTTATTCACTTGATTCGGAAAATCTGAACGGCCAGTAGCAACGATTTTGGCTCCAGCCTCTTTTGCTTCCCAAGGCCAGATTTCCGGAATCGGGTTCGCGCATGCAAAGACGATAGAGTCATCATTCATCGTCTCAATCAGTTTTCCCGAAACCGTGTCGGGACCAGGCTGAGACATCGCTAGTAGCGCGTCCGCCCCTCTAATTGCCTCGCTCAGTCCGCCCGTCCGACCCTCGTGATTCGTTTTGAGAGCCATATCCCACTTGGCCTTGAACCCGTCGCTTAGATCGGTTCTCTCCTTACTCAAGATTCCTTTACTATCAACCATGGTTATGTTTCCCGGACTCACGCCCGCCTCGATTATTATTCTGGCCACCGCAATGTTCGCCGCCCCAGCTCCAAGCATGCAGATCATAGACTCCTTCATCTTCTTCCCTACGATCTTCAAAGCGTTCATCAAACCGGCACACACGACTGTCCCGGTTCCTTGCTGATCATCGTGCCATACAGGTATCCCCATATCTCTCCTCAGAACATCAAGGATCTCGAAGCACTTCGGTTGCGAGATGTCTTCCAGATTGACTCCTCCGAAGGAGGGCTGTAACCATCGGACTGCGCTCTCTATTTCTTCGGGAATTTTTGTTCCGAGACAAATTGGATAGGCGTCCACACCTCCTAGATATTTGAAGAGAAGGCTCTTGCCTTCCATTACCGGTAAGCCCGCTTCAGGACCTATGTCTCCTAGCCCTAGAACTCTGGTACCGTCTGTGACGATGGCTACACTGTTCGACTTGTTAGTATAATCATACACCTTCTCAGGATAATGCTGAATCTCTTTACAAGGATCAGCGACGCCCGGCGTGTACCATATCGCAAAGTCGTCGTAGGAGCTCACGGGAACTTTTGAGCTGATCTCGATCTTCCCATGATAGTAAGGGTGATATTTCATCGCGAGCCGGGCAGGTGCATACGCTCTCTTCAGTAGTTTGACGTCTTGAGCCATCAGCAGCGCCACCCTTCTAGAGGATTCTCGGTCCCCTAAGAGGGTGAGATTTAACAGTGTTGAATTTCACGCGGGTCGAGTAAGCCTTATCAGATGTGTTTCTATCCCCGAGCCTCGAGACAGCATCACATGGCTTATTCACATATGGAGGCGTGGTGGCGAGGCGGGACACCCGATTTCCGAGACTGGCTTAGGCGAGCGGCAATAAGCTGGAGAAGAGAACCCGTCGTGAAGAGGATCCCTCGACCCACTCGACTCGTGACCGCCCGACGCTTGGGATACAAGGCAAAACCGGGAATCGTCATGGTTAGAGTCCGAGTACGACGTGGAGGCGCGAGGAAACCGAGGCCAACTTCTGGAAGAAGACAAAAAGCAATGGGATCCTCAAAGTTCACCAGAGCCATTTCGCTCCAGAGTGTAGCCGAGAGACGGGCCGTGAGAAGATACCCAAACCTGACCGTGCGAGAGTCTTACCATCTCTACTCCGACGGAATGAGTCACTGGTACGAAGTGATCCTCATGGATCAGCATCACCCAGGGCTTCAGGAACAATTTGGTCGCTCCGCATAACAGGCAACTGAACAAAGTAGGCGGTGCCAAAAGTTTTGTTGACGGAGTCAAACGTACATCGGCGCCGGTAACCAAAGAAAAAAGCTGAAGCACCGAATGACCCGTCCAGGGCTGGCCAGATTTATTCGTCTGGGCCAGAAGGCTGACCCGGTCATTCTCAACGCCCTAAAGCGAGGGGCTCCTTCTGCCTTCAAACCTGCGCTCAGCTATCACTTCGAAGTTGGGGGGAAACGGATGAGAGCGGCTATGGTCGTTCTCAGCTGCGCCGCAGCTGGAGGCATGGTCGAGCAGGCAATTAAGCCAGCAGCAGTCGTTGAGACGATCCACAATTACTCCCTCGTCATGGACGATCTTATCGATCGCGGGGAGGTCCGAAGAGGAAGACCGACTGTACGAGTCGTGATGGGAGACTCGGTCGCTCTCTTGATCGCCATGTATTATCGTGAAATCCTCGACGATTTGATCGAGCAATCGCCCGCGAGCGGCAAGATTAGAGCCGTCGCCGGAAAGACCATGAAGGAGATAATCGACGGAGAACGATTGGACCTGTTACTAGAGCAAGCTGGCCGAACAGACCCCTATCTGCTAAGAAACAGGGTCTCTGATCCAAGTTTCAGGTCTTACTTGGATATGGTGGGAAAGAAGACCGCTTCTCTTTTCAAGGCCGCAGGCCAGATGGGCGCCTACGCAGCTAGGGCCGAAGCTCGAACTGTAAATGCTTTAGGCACTTTTGGATGGAAAGCTGGGTTGGCCTTCCAAGTCATGGACGACGTCCTCGATATTTGTGGAGAGAGGACAGGAAAGGAACAAGCCAAGGACATCATTGAGCACAAACTGGGGAACGCTGCAATTTTGGTAGCGATGAGATTCCTCCCTCGACGAGAGCGGGTGGAGCTGAAGGAGATCATTGGATCTGAACGAGTTTCGAAACAGATGGTGACACGGGCCATGAGCATTGTGAACAGTACGCCGGCGGAGAGGGAGTGTACGGAGATAGCGATGAGATATTTAGAAGACGCGAAAAAGAGCCTATCCATCCTGAAGCCCTCACCTTTCAGGGACGCCTTGTCTGATCTCGCGGACCAAGTAGTAGCGAGATCCTACTGACGCCTCTTTCTCCACGGGACGAATCTTGTCCCAATCGATGAAGACCCCCTGAGCAGGTTTCCCAGATTGGACGACTTAGTAAGATTGAAGATGTAGCACTCACAGCCGTTTTTGGCCAATCTAAGCGCTTCTAGGGCTTTACCGCGCATTCCACCGGTCACATCACCGCTGCTTGGTCTCAATCCTTTCAACACCTTGGAGAAGTTTCCTCGATTGACTTCGCTGATTAACGTGGTCTTTGAGGACCTCTTTGGATTCCCATCATAAAGACCATCAACATCACAACCAAAAAGTACCTTCCCAATTCTAAGCTTCTCACCGAGGAGAGACGCAATTCTATCGGCTGACACAATACCACAACCTCGGGCTTCATCGAACACAATGTCGCCGCGAATCAGAGGAATCAAGCCGAGTCGCAAAGATGCTGAGACAGGAGCCAGATACGATTTGTTTACAACGCCCCCTCTTAGGGTCAGGAAGCTCATTGGTGCTAGGGGAACGAAAGGCTTGTGTCGAAGAAGTAACCCTACTCCGATTATCCTAGTCAGCTGATCGAGATTCAGTTCGATCTCTGAGACCGATTCAAGTTGAGTCTTCCGTTTGAACCCGTTTCTGAGGGCAGCCTTGGAAACAAAGGGATGGGCGAAGGATCCTCCGCCGTGAAGGAGAACCATTGGTCCGGGATAGGTTGAGATTTCGGAGATCGCATTGTGAATTACCTCCAGCCTTGCCGTGCACGCCCTTGACTTGTCAGTAATAGCGGACCCTCCAAGCTTTAGTATAAGCGGAGTCTGCATCAGTTTACGTCTCCGATATGACTCAGCATTTAGCGGCTTCGGGATGACTATTATCTTGTTATGCCGGTAACACGTGCCTTATGATAATCAAGGATGACGCTCTCAGTTGACAGTCAGAGTTGACAGCCAAATTCGAGATCGAAGATAGCCGTCTTGACATAATCGAAGATAAGATCGTCCACTCTCTTGGCGAGAGACCCAGCAGTTCAATAGGTGAAATCGCGAGAGAGCTTCGGGTAAACAGATCGACCGCGTCGAAGTACCTACATGTCCTTAGGGCAAAGCGAAGGGTCAACTTTCGACAAGTCGGACCAGTAAAACTCTGGTCTCTGGAGGACGAGAAGTAATGGAGACCCGTAGACCTATAGTTCCGGCCCTACAGCAGAACGATGAAAGGGTCCAGACAGGCATCGCAAGCCTTGACAAGATAATCGAAGGAGGACTTGCTAGAGGAGACACGATTATCGTGGCGGGCCAGCCAGGCACAGGAAAAACAACTCTCGGCTTACAGTTCCTCTATCATGGAGCAGTCCGGTGCGGCGAAAATGGAGTCTACGCCTCTGTAATAGAGAGCGGTGAAAAACTGAAGCGTAATGCTCGACGTTTCGGATGGGATCTTGATCGTCTTGAGAAGGAAGGGAAGCTTCAGCTAGTCTCGCTCCAGTCAACGATGAAAGCTGGCGTCAGCACCGCACTAGAAACCGTTCTAGAAGCTTTGCACAGTATCAATGCGAGAAGGCTAGTCTTTGATTCGCTTTCGGCGCTGATGACCGCGTTCGAAAGCACAGCTGAGGCTAGAAGCTTCCTACACATTATGCTAAAATTCTTGGAGGCAGCGAACTGCACAACATTAATGATCAGCGAAGTCCCATGGGGAAAACAACAGCTCGGCACAAACTTCGAGGAATTCCTAGGAGATGGCCTAATCGTCCTCGACGCCAGCTTCGACAATTCGAGAGTGCGAAGGCGGATATACATTCCTAAGATGAGGGGAACAGAACACAGGCTTGAAGGCTACGACTACTACATTACTCGGGAAGGATTCGCTCTAGCGCCCACTCCTATCCCACCTGACAAGATCCGCTAGCTACGATTCTTGATCTGAGGGTGTCCCCTCTGGAAAACAAGAGCGGCAGTCGGCTCGATAAGGGGCCCTCAAAAGCCGATCTGATCGAGAAACTCATCGGGTCGGAGACAAAAGCTGAACTCCTGATGTTTTTCCACGAGAACCCTGAATCTACTGACACAGTTGAAGGAATCGCCAACAAGATCCGACGAAGCCCGAGAGACATAGATCGAGACGTGTCAGATCTTGTGGAACTGGGGCTTCTGAAAGAAGTTAGGACTGTATCCTTCAACAAAGCCAGAGATCAAGAATTGCAACGGGAGATCTCGAAGAGATTGATTTCGCCCCCATCTGGAGACGAGACGGAAAGGTCCTCGGCAAGAGAGATGACAGGTATAGGAATAGTAGACGAACTTCTTCCCGAAGGTTATCCTTCGACCTCTGTCGTACTGGTCATGGGAGACCCAGCCACGGGAAAGACGACCCTCCTGACCCAGCTTGTGGTCGAAGCACTCAGAAAAGACAGGAACGTTGTCTACGCAAGTCTAGACGACTTCCCCGATAGCGTAAGAGAGTCTATGCGCATGATGGGAATAAATCCACAGAAATACGAGGTTGAAGGACGCCGCAGGCTAGTCTTTATCGACTGCTACTCGTTCCTTGTGGGCGTTAAGAGCAAAGAGCAGTACAGCGAGGATCCTCAACGGCTCTCTGACCTGAGTATTGTCGTGTCCAAAGCGCTCTCCGAGTCCCGCGACCCGAGCAACACTCTACTAGCAATGGATTCGCTAACCACCCTTTTACAGAGGAGCGGCGTCAGACCCTCATTTGACTTCCTCCATACTCTAGTCGCCAAGATTCGAAGTTGCAAAGCAAGCTGCGTGACCTCTCTCTCGAGGAAAGCGTTTCACCCTGCGATCATCGCGGCCATTCAGGATAAGGTGGATGGGGTGATCGAGATGAAGGCGGAGGATACGAAGGACGGGCTCGCTAGGTACATTCGAGTTCCGAAGATGAAGGGTGCTCGTCACGTGACGGCATGGACGCCGTACAACAGAGATCCCGGTCTGGGCCTAATAATGCCAACGAGCGGTAGCTTGCAGGGCTAGAGAACGCTTTCTCTTGGAAAGACTTCTATTCCCGTATCAGTAATTCTGTACGGTCTCGGCTGATTGTCAACTGGCGTCTTACGCATCTTTTCGATTTGGATGACTCTTAGGAGGGATTTTCCGACCTGTAATTGCTGAAGCAGTATTACTCCATGGGCAAGATACTCCTCATAGTCGATGCTTCTTTCAAATCCCGGTCGTCGCAACTCTGTCGTGATCAGACACGTTGCCCCGGTGTCGGCGAGTGCCTCCATCAACTCCACAAGAGCGTTGCGTTGAGCAACAACTCCATCATATTGGAAGACCAACGTAGTTACTGGGTCAACGACGACTCTTTTCGCTCCGATCTCCTTTACGCTTGTCTTTATCATCTCAACAAGCGTCGCCATTGAGAATTCTTTTCGTCCAACCGTCAGTTTTCCGACTTTGATTTCAGCTGGAAGATATCTTATCGGAGAAGCTTCAAGAAAGATGAACTTCTTGCTATTCTCTAAGTCTTCGAAGTCCCATCCGAAGTCCAACATTTCCTCAAAAACGTGGGCCTTGTTCTCATCGAGACTGACATAGACGCCGGGATCTTCGTAGTCTAGTATTCCGTTAACCAGAAATTGCGATGACATTATCGTTTTCCCAGTACCCGGACCGCCGCAGAGAAGGATGGTTCTGTTCTTGGGGAGACCACCGGTCAATAACTTGTCTAGTCCAGGGATTCCTGTTGGGGTCCTAGAATTGGCCGTTGGATCGGCCGCGGTGTCGGCCATGAAACTTCCAAAGCTCCCAGCGATGCCGCGAAAGCATATTCATTCTGATACGCTAACCTTCACGAACAGGGTACATTGAGCGCATATCGATGAAGGCTCGGTTCGCTTGACAGAAGAGTCTGAGACAGGACCAACCAGGCGTCGCCAGGCGTGACATCGAAGGATAGGCTAGCTCTGTACCAGGATCCGTCTGTACAGCTACTTCTAAGTAAGTTCGTGAGGGGAGAGATAGTTGAACTGGTCCCCAGCTTCGATCTCAATCAGACTGTTAGATACCCAGAGGTGGAAGAAGTTGTAGAGGGAGACTCAGGCGTGGCGAAACAACTGGTTGAAAAGCTCTGGGACGTGGGCATTTTCAAGCGCAAGTTTCACGAGAAGATTCTGGTTTGTCCCTCATGTCTCTCAGTGAACGTAAGCAACGACTATGTCTGCCCTAACTGCAATTCAATAGACATTGAACGTAAGACCCTTCTAGAACACAATGCCTGCGGTAACATAGACAGCGTCGATAACTTTCTCGTCGAAGGAGGTCTTCTCTGCCCGAAATGCAACAAGGAGTTGTTCGAGGCAGGAGTTGATTATCAGAAGCTCGGTGCCTGGTTTCAATGCAGTCAATGCGGAAAACGTTCCGACATGCCCAGCCCGATACATAGATGCAGAAACTGTGGGCACATCTTCACAATAAGAGATACTGGATTCGTAAACATCTACACTTACCGTTTAGGCTCGGAAGCTGAGGAAGAATTCAAGCGAAGCTATCTAGTCATGAAACCAATAGGGCTTGTTCTCGAGGACTATCAGTTCAAGGTTGAGATGCCTGGCCAAATTGCCGGAAGATCAGGAGCACTGCACCGCTTTGACGCCGTCGCGACCAAGGGCTCTTCCGAAGTTGTAGTGCTTGATGTTATTGCAAGCCAGAAGCAGATCGACGAGGTACCCGTAGCCTCAATGTACGCCAAGATCTTTGATGTCACTCCGACTCAGTCGATACTTGTCGCTATGCCCGGACTAACCGAAAAGGCCAAAAGGCTCGCTGGACTCTACAGAATCTCCACAATAGAAGCTGAAAACTCGCAACAGGCCGCAGACCAGATCAAGGACAAGTTCGGATGGGCGGGGCTTTCGGGTAACGAAGAGTCACTCGGCGACTTACAGCTGTAACCGTTTAGTCTTCACAGTGGTTCCATTATTCCCTTTCCTCCGATCGACTTTGCGCCTACAAAGTTGATTCTGCGTGACATTGAAGGTCCGTCCCGTTAAGCTGAGAGATAGCCTCTACCTCCTTATCCCTGTCGACATAGCGCGCTTGCTGGGGGTCGCCTCATCGTCTGACTTCCACTTGAGTCTAAACGAGAACCAAGATTCCGTCAAGTTAGTCTACGAATTGAAGAAAGATGAAAACGAAACGGCTGATGAAAAGCGAGAATGAGATAGCCAAGGGGCCTATATTCTGATTAACGTCCTAGACTTTCTAGCGCTCACGGCCTCGTGCTCGGCGCTATACTTCATTCTTCGAGCAAAGAAAACATACTTTCTCGATTCTGGCTTCTTCATAGCGCTCGCCAATACAGGATTCATACTGTTTCTCGCAGAAAGCACATTTGCGGACATCTCGGATGGTCCGGTGTCAGCCCCCATCGGCACGGCACTGATAGCGATCATGGCCACTTCCATTGGTTTCGCATCCTATCTGTTGCGAAGTGCTGACGAGAATGATCCTCGACGAATCTGGAGACTGAGAAGATTCGCTTCACAACCTCCCCTGGCTTTCATCATTTTCATAATGGCAGTAGGGGTTTGGACTGCTGCTGGTTTCATCTTCAGTCCTTGGTCGTTGAACCAAACCGTCTTAGGAAATGCGACCTACTATTTCTACTCGTACCAGATCTGGTATGTTGCATCAAGCAGTCTTCTATTACTCTGCTTCATTGGGTTCCCTGTTCTCTCGTTCTACCGCCAATCGAAGGCTGTTCAAGACAGGAAGGCCTCTCTCTCAATGAAAATTATCAGCATTTGTTGGGCCTTCTTCGGCGTGTTGACGCTATTCCAGATTGCAGCAGGCGGGCTCTTTCTTCCGATAGCCCAAGAAATTGGATCCGTTGCCGACAGCCTTCTGTTTGTGCTCATTGCCTTTGCTCTGCGTGAACCCACAATCCTCGGCAGAATCGTAACGTCCGGAGAGACCGTGAGCCGGGCTGTGTATGCTAATCCCCGAGTTGACACGATCGTGCTGTACAATACCGAATCTGATCGAAGAAGTCTAGTAGAGACGTTCGTCAAAGATGGATTAGCAACCGGACAAGACGTGGTTTTCCAGGTAGCTAAGGCTGAAGTGCCATTCTATCGTGCAATACTAAAGGGGGCAGCCCTGACGGATACGTCCCTCGGGGAGCACTCGGTTACTATCCAGTCGATAGACGGAACAGTGGTCCCTCGAGAGATCAACGGCTCTCTACTATCGTCATCATCTGCCGAGGAGAGGAGAGAGCTGATAGATCTCGATGAGATGGGTTTTGATCGGTGTCGGGACATAATTGCCCAGATCACAATACCAGACTCAGCCCTGAGACCCAAACATGTAGGTCGAATTTGGGCCTTGAATGCAGACGGGGCTGCTCCAGGGGTCCTCGATTTGCTCCAACAAGCTAACCCGACTGCGAGAGTAATCGACTTGGCGATGCAACAGGACACATTTTCCAGGATGGTCAACATGAAGCATCCAGATATCCTCGGAAACCGATTGCTGCTGGAATACGAGCCTACTAGCGAATACGAAGAAGTTGTCAAGAAATTCGTGAGAGAGTTTCAGGCAAACGTTGAATCGGTCGCAATCTTCACGAGTGCTGGAAGTCCAATTTACCGCCAATTCAGGGACCAGAGAAATATCAGCCTCTTCAGTTTCAGCACCAAGACTTCGAGTCCCGCGAGGCTTTCCGACGAACAGGTCCTGTTGCCAGAAAGAGACACTTCGCTTCTGCTGGACGCTGTAGACAAGCTACTCCAAGCTCTTTCAAAGAAGAGAATCGGAATAGTATTCGATGTCTTTACAGACATCATTCTCTCACAGGGATTTGAGAAGGCTTATGGTGTCCTCTCATCCATCGTAGAGATGACGGAGTCGGAAATCACTTCAATTCTAGTGCTCATCAATTACGGTGCGCTCGAACCGAGAGTTCTGGGAGCGGTCCGAGGTCTCTTTCGATCACAGCTACGCTTCAACTTCGAAGGTCTCAAAACCATCAAGCTTCAGGGAAGCCGACCGGAAAGGAGCTTCGAGGATGAGCCATTCTCCGGGGTTCACGAGTCTACAGGAGGAATTAGGGGATGAGCATGCGTAGCCAGCCATTCGAACAGCTTCTCCTAGAATGCATTGACGAAGGGCTCTCTGTCCTAGGTAACGAGCCGCGTCAAGCACTCTATCAGTATCTGCTAACGATATGTTCCTTGCCGCGTGAGGAGATTCCGGGTCGCGTACCGGAATTTGCGGCCGGACTGAAAAAGTCATTGGGTGGGGCCTCGAAGGTCATAGAACGGATGATATTGAGAAAGCTGTTCCAAAAAACGGGGTCGAGTTTTAGAGAGACGATTGACACGGAATTCATGGAGTACGTTGCCGATGCAAAGCGTCGATACGAGATACTTTCACACCGGCACGGAGTCGCCGAAGATTCCACCGATGCACTAAGATCAAAGAAGGGACAGATCCCCGGTTAGTTTGTCCACCTGGTCCGAAGGCGCAGGTCCGATCCCAACGCAGGTGACCGTATCAGGCGGTACTTGCGTGAGGCCCCTGTCACGGACGAGATAGACAGGAAGCCGACTCTTTCTCGCTGCACCCTCAAGATGCAACAATGTCTCAAGGTCAGGTACCTTGAGAGCAATCTTACGCTGACCCTCTTCCACCCACGACCTCCACCATAGTGGAAAGCGAATACGCGCTTCTTCAGCGGCGCTGACGGCAGCGTGAGCACATTGCACAGCAATTTTTCCTCGGCCAATCTTTAGATCCAATCGGATTATCAGCGCTTGTTTGTAGCCGAACTCCTGCGACATTTCGCATTTGGCGCAATTGTCACACTATTTAACGGAGTCAGGAAAGACATAGGGAAAAACTCGGGGTTCATGAGGTTGGAAGTTATCTCAGCGAAGATCTCCGCCATCGTCCATGCGACGGAAGATGCGGATCGGGTTCTCCAAGCGTTGAGACAGTTGTTTCCGGAGGGCTCTCTTCCTTCGAAAGCAGAGTCAAGGAGGTTCGATGGACACTATGGAAACGAGATTCGAATCGTCGACCTGTCTATTCGGGGTGCATCCGCCCGTTTATTCTTGAAATATCTGTGGAAGAATTTGCCGAGTCTTGATCGCGTATCGCTTCTAGAAGCATTCGAAAAGCACATAGACGATAGTGGCGGATTACACTTGCGCTTGGACAAGGAAGAAGTCTTTCTGGGAAGACTCAGAATGAAGGACCAGGACCCAATCAAGATCCACCTTTCATTCAGGAAAGAGATCAAGTCCAATCTTAATTTTAGCCGGGGGATCAAGCAACTCCTAGAATCGCTCGAAGACAATTAGGCGTCTCCAACCGCTCGGAGATCATAGGCTAGACGATATTACGTAGTCAGTGACAGTTCTCTTGGGGAATGAGGACGCCAGTCCCAGCATGACCTCTCCACGGGATGATATTCTCTGCGACGGGCCGACCCCACATTTGAGTCGTTGGCCAGAGGATTGTGGGAAAGGTTTTAGTACGCACCTACGAGTTCGCTTCTCCGAAATCTATCTAGGTGCAAAAATTTGTCGATGTTTGCTGTGCCCGGCGCTTACGATCGGGCGATTACTGTGTTCTCCCCCGACGGGAGACTCTTTCAGGTCGAATATGCAAGCGAGACGGTAAAGCGAGGCGCAACTGTTCTAGGAATCGCCTCCCCGGAAGGAGTAGTTCTCGCCGCCGAGGAAAGAGCTGGATCTAAACTTCAAGACTTATCCTTCATGTGGAAGATATTCCAGATCGACGAACACGTTGGAACCGCTGTTGCCGGGCTAAGCTGTGACGCTCACATTCTCGTTGATCAGGCAAGAGTCTACGCTCAAAGCAACAAGCTCATGTACGACGAACCTATCGACATTGAAATCCTCACAAGACGAATCGGAGAGATCAAACAGCTATACACTCAACACGCTGGAGTAAGACCCTTCGGCATCTCAATGCTCTTCGGAGGAGTCGACAAGAAAGGCAGCAGGCTATTCTGGACAGATCCAAGCGGAGCCTTCTTCGCCTACCGGGCCTGGGCAATCGGGGCCGGCGGCGACGCAGCGAACGAGATACTTGAAGCGGAATATCGTGATAACCTCACCATGGACGAAGCACTCTTACTCGGAATGAAGTGCATGACTAAAGTGCTTGAAGGAAAGGCAGAACCTCAGAAGATCCGGGTAGCGATTATTCCTCGAGACACTGGGAAGTTCCAAAAACTCCCAGTTGAAGAGGTTGACAAGTACCTTCGAAGAATGGATGCTAGCAAAAAGGCTCCGGCCGGCAAATGAGTGACAAGTACACAACCGCTCGCCTAACAAAAGGACAAGACCACTTCGAAATACTCGTAAAACCCCAACCAGCACTAGAATACAAGCTTGGAAAACAAGTGCCCATCGCTCAAGTACTTCTAATCGAGGAAATTTACTCAGACTCAAGCAAGGGCACTAGAGCTTCGGAAGAGAAGCTCCAAAAGTACTTCGGTTCAACCGACCCCCAAAAAGTTGCCGAGGAGGTAATGAAGAGCGGCGAACTCCAACTCACGACCGAGCAACGCCGACAACTCATAGAGGAGAAGAGACGACAAATCGTCACGATAATCACTCGCAACGCCATCGACCCCCGAACCGGAACTCCCCACCCACCTTTGAGGATCGAACAGGCGATGGGACAGGTCCGTCTCTCGATTGATCCCTACAAGAGCGCCGAGGAACAGGCAAAAGCGGTCCTTGAAGAGTTGAGACCCATTCTGCCGATCAAAATGGAGCAGATGCGCATAGCAGTCAAGGTTTTTCCTGAGCACGCCGCCCGAGCCTACAACGCTTTCAAGAGCTTCGGGACCGTCAGTCGAGAGGAATGGCAGTCAGACGGATCTCTAATGGCGGTTATTGAAATGCCAGCAGGAATGTACGGGTCATTCATCGACAGAGTTGGAAAACTGACGCAGGGAACCATTCAGACAAAGGTATTGACATAGAGGTAACAAGAAGATTGGTCCTAGTCGCAGAGCCAAAGCAAGTAGTCGCTCCCGGAGAGCTTCTCGCCGAAGGCGATCATCTTCTCGGCGACAATGCGTACAAGATCGGGACCCAAATTTATTCAGCATGCATTGGGATCTTGGAGGTTGACGGAAACAGAGTCTTCGTCGTCCCGTTGAAGGGTGGATACTTTCCACGGGCAGGCGATCTCGTCGGCGGAAGAATTGTAGATATTGGATTATCCGGATGGTCCGTGGACATCCGCGCACCCTACGAGGCAATGCTGCCTGCGTCCGAGACGCCAGGGCCTAGAGGGCCTAGGAGGCACGACCTTTCCTCCACCTTCGATGTTGGCGACATGGTATTAGCAGAAGTACTTGATTTTGATCGAACTAGAGACCCGCTTCTCACTGCAAAGGGTCCCGGGCTTGGAAAAGTGTCAACTGGCCGGGTCGTAGAGATAAGCGCGGCTAAGATTCCGCGTCTAATCGGAAGAAAGGGCTCTATGATTAGTATGCTGAAGAATGAGACCAGATGCCAGATCACAGTAGGCCAGAACGGCGTAGTGCTGGTCTGGGGCAAGTCTCCAGAGGACGAGAGAGTTGCGGTAGAAGCCATATACATGGTTGAACGTGAGGCCCATACGCGAGGACTGACGGACCGCATAAGGGAAATGATAGCGAAATCTAGGATGGTTGAACAAGTTGCCGGAACCCAAACAGCCTGAAAAACTGATCGACGAGAAAGGATTGCGGATCGATGGCCGCCGCTTAGACCAATTGAGGCCTTTGAAACTAGAAGTTGGACTCCTTGACAAAGCCGACGGGTCCGCCTACATAGAACAAGGAAAAAACAAGATACTTGTCGCCGTCTATGGGCCGAGAGAGGCGCATCCTAAACATATCGCCATGCCTGAAAGAGCAGTCATCAGATGCAGATACCACATGGCTCCATTCTCAGTCGACGAGAGAAAGTCACCCGCACCCTCCCGACGTGAAATGGAACTCTCAAAGGTCATTCGAGAATCCCTTGAACCAGTCGTCTTGACCGACCTGTACCCGCGAACTACAATAGATGTTTTCATTGAAGTCCTCCAGTCCGACGGCGGATCGCGATGCGCAGGAATAACGGCTGCATCTCTTGCCCTGGCTGATGCCGGAATCCCAATGAAAGAGCTAGTCGCGGCTTGTGCGGTAGGGAAGATACAGGGAAAGATGGCCCTTGATCTCTCGGACGCAGAAGACAAGTATGGAGACGCAGACCTACCTGTGGCCCTCGTTCCAAACATGGGGCTAGTAACGCTTCTACAAATGGACGGCAACCTAACGACCGGAGAGTTCGAGCAAGGACTTTCAATGGCCATAGAAGCTTGTAAGACGATACACACTATGCAGAGAGAGACTCTCAAGAAGAAATTTGCCACGGTCAAAGATGCGGTTGAGGAGAGAGAAGAACCGGAGATAGTTGCATAGTGTCAGCAACCCCACAATTTCCACCAGTAGCCAAGCTGGAACAGAAAACCGTCGTGGACCTGATCTCTAAGGGCAAACGGATTGATGACAGAGGCTTAGAAAGCTACCGACCGATCCAGATCCAAGTAGGGCTCATCGAAAAGGCAAACGGCTCCGCACAAGTCTACCTAGGCAAGTCAAAGGTACTTGCCGGAATCAAGATCGAGACCGGTGAACCCTTCCCAGATACACCGGATGAAGGTGTCTTGACCGTCAACGCAGAACTGGTCCCTCTTGCCTCGCCATCCTTCGAAATGGGTCCACCCAGCGAAGCAGCCATAGAGCTCTCCAGAGTCGTTGACAGGGGAATAAGAGAGTCAAAGGCCGTCGACCTGAAATCTCTCGTCATCCAGAAAGGAAAGAAAGTTCAAGTTGTCTATGTGGATGTTTACATCCTCGATCACGACGGCAATCTGATCGACGCCGCGTCAATGGCTGCCTTGGCAGCTCTCGTCAACTCGAAGGTCGCCAAAATGGAAATGAAGGGCGATGAAGTGATCATGAAGAGCGGACATCATCAACTGCCCCTAAACAACCATCCAGTAGCTGTCACTTTCGCCAAGATCGACAAGACAATAGTCGTCGATCCCTCACTAGACGAGGAACGAGTGATGAGCGCGAGGCTGACGGTAACTATTGACAAGAACGGAAACCTATGTGCCATGCAGAAGGGCGGACTCTACGGCTTTACCCCCGATGAGCTGAAGAAGGCGGTCCACTTGGCCGTTACGAAGGCGGCTGAGAACCGGGCCAAAATTCTGGCTGCGGCGAAGGGCTAATGACCCGCAAGACAGGCCTCGCCGGTGGCTTCGGCGCACGATACGGCACAGTTACCCGGCGCCGGTACATATCAATAGTCACAGGCCTCCGCTCGAAACATGAATGTCCCAGGTGCATGTTCAAGACCGTAAAGAGATGGAGCGTAGGAGTCTGGCACTGCAGAAAGTGCGGATTCAAATTCGCCGGAGGCGCCTACGCACCAACAACGAAGCTTGGAGAAATAGCCGCTCGCGCGACACGAGGACTAATGAGTCCCTCAACACTGTCCACAGAACTTGATAGCCTGAGGGGTGGTGCCAGAGTTGCCCCGTCGATGGTCGTCGCGATAAAGAGGCCAAGAGCGAGGCGAAGAAAGGCCGCAGTAGAACCCACCCCCGAACCTACTGAGAAAGTTGAAGCAAAAACCGAAGAGGAAGCCCAGGGAGAAACCGAGACTCCCACGGAAGACTAGGCCTGAAAGTTCTTCTGCAGAAATTGCGATAGAAATCGATTTACCGTCTTCGAGAATCGCCGAAACGGTTTACAGGTCTCTTCTGCCAGAGACAGAGCAACCATCGGGATTCCGATCTCACGTATCGGTGAAACAAAAGGGGCGATCACTCGAACTGCACATTCTGGCCGATGATATAGTCGCCTTGCGAGCTGCGTCGAACACGTTTCTCCGGTTCATCGCCGTTGCGGTGAAGACGGTGAATGTTGTCGCACCCTTTTATAGGAAGGGAAACGATGAATGATTTCAGGATCATCGGGTAGCACTTTTGACCGAAGAGGTTGAGCTTCCACCGCAGTTACAGGAGCAACTAGGCAGACTTCAACAACTGCAGCAGACACTGCAGGCAGTAATGACCCAGAAACAGCAACTTGAGATTGAGGCTTCGGAAACGGACAAAGCCATTTCAGAACTCGACAAAGTCGTGGACCAGACTCCTGTCTATAAGAGCGTGGGAAGCCTCCTCATTAAATCGGACCGTCAGACCCTCTTGACGGAGCTGAAGGAGAGGAAGGAGTTGCTCGGGACCCGGGTTACAGTTCTCGGTCGGCAAGAGGAGAGAACCAAAGAGAGAATGAAGGAGCTTCAAGATAAGCTGCAGGAAAAGCTCCGACCAAGCAGCTCGTCCAACTGAGAGATTATTCCTCTGAAGTCCACTGAGACTGAAAAGACCAGCTGGGCTTCGCATCTCCGGTCTCTCGTCTCCCAAATCAGTTCATCAAGCAGCGTTGCGATACTCTGTCACCAGAACGCAGATCCGGACGCTACTTGCTCAGCATTTGCTCTCCAATCCTTGCTGAAGACTCTCTCACCAGCAACTTCGACAAAGATTGTATGTCCTGAAGGAGTCAGTGCTTCGACCAAACAACTGCTCGAAAATCTGGGGATAACAATACCCGACGGAATTCTCCCCGCAAACATAGACGCGGCCATACTGGTTGACACCAACACGCCAGACCAGCTAGGAAAGATCGGAGAGAGGATCTTGCACGGCGAGATACCGATCATCGTGGTTGATCATCATCATCCACACCCCGACACTACAAAGATCGCCTCGATAATGATTGTCGACGAGTCTGCCGCAGCAGCCGCGGAGGTAGTATACCAGCTCTTTCACGCCTCTAAGACCGAGCTTGGCACCGCCGAGGCTAGGGCTCTGCTCGCCGCCATCTTTGTGGAGACGAAGCACTTTTTGTTGGCTAGAGAATCGACTTTCAACGTCGCGGCCGGGCTCGTTAAAGCAGGCGCGGACCCGAGACATCTATCAGAAATCCTGTCGACCCCAATGACTCGGTCCGAGCGTGTAGCTCGTCTCAAGGCTGCAGGACGATCCCAAATAACTATGATGGGCAACTGGATTGTCGCGACATCAGATCTGGGTTCTTACCAATCGTCGGCCGCACGAGCACTGCTATCCCTTGGCGCTCACGTCGCTCTTGTTGCAGGAGAATCCAAGGAAAAGGTTCGCGTAAACATGAGAGCAACAGAGGACTTTCACAACAAGACCGGTGTTCACTTGGCGAGAGACCTCTCAATTCCCATCGGGAAGAAGCTTGGCGGTGTAGGAGGCGGTCACCCCACCGCAGCGGGGCTCTCCGTTCCCGGACAGGTCCAGGACATTTTGAAGATCTGTGTGGATGTGCTAAGAGAGTCAGCTGGCCCATTCCAGACCTAATATAGCGCTCATAGCGCTCTCGCCCTATTCGTCCAGGATAGAGTAGCAACCCGAAAGTGAGTAGGTCGTGGCCCATGCCCCCAGAGAGATCATCCTCGCGAAAAATCTCGGTTTCCAGTATGTGGGCGCGCGAAAACCCGCCATTCATGGAATAGACCTCGCCATCAACGACAACGAATTCATTCTACTAACAGGTCCCAGCGGTTGC
>Ga0210409_10003090_pt1 | contig 19110 bp, 13 predicted proteins | sample IncBWH17MmetaG_FD_161649 | JGI IMG/M metagenome (GOLD analysis project Ga0210409, IMG submission 161649) | Forest soil microbial communities from Barre Woods Harvard Forest LTER site, Petersham, Massachusetts, United States - Inc-BW-H-17-M | ecosystem: Environmental > Terrestrial > Soil >... | reverse complement strand
TGTAAATGGCTTGGTTAAAAGAAAATACGATGCAATGATAGCTTATTATAAAACCCAATATAATATCGATCTGCAGGCCATTGGCAATGGAGGATAAGACGTTTAGAGACATGTAATTCAACCTTAAAAACAGAGAAAAAATGCGGAGAATATTCTTTTCCTTAGCTATGCTTTTACCCATACTTTTAGTACAAGCCCAAACCGGGCTTGTACTAAAAGGTAGTATTAAAACGGTTACACCCATTACCATTTCCGTAAGTACCCTGTCCGGGCAGACACTTTTTAAAACAGATATTGATAAAAACAAATCGGCATTTGAGCTGGGGCCGGTTTCTGTAGTTCCTGATCTGTATGTGCTCTCCATAGGCAAGACCAAGCAGAATATCTTTCTGACCAATAGCACAGTTACTATTAAAGGTTATTATGATGACATAAACAACCAGAACAGCAGCCTGGATTTTGATGGTCTGGACGAACATTTTAAACTGATGGAATTTGCGCCCAAAACTTCATGGGATTTTAACCTGAACACCAATGCTTTTACAGCATTAAACTTTAAGGAACTCACTGCGCTGGCCTACCTTTTCCATTCGGGCAAATATGATTTCAACAATAACTTTTTGCTTAAAATTCCAGTAAATGAACGTCAAACCGAATCTGCGAAATGGTTGGTAAGAGCCGTAGATAGTTTAAAGCAATATACTGCTGGGATACCAGCTCCGGATTTTTCCTTGCCAGATGAAAATAATAAGGCAGTTTCTTTAAAAGATTTCAGGAATAAGATTATGGTGCTGGATTTTTGGGCTTCCTGGTGTGGCCCGTGCAGGAGAGAGATGGAAAAGTTCAAGACCTTTTATAAAGACTTTGAACCAGGTGTTCAGTTCATCAGCATTTCAATGGACAATGATCAGTCAAAATATCAGCAGGGATTGAAAGAAATGAATATTCCATGGGTAAAACTCTGGGATAAAACTGGCTTTTCGGAGAATCCGGATGAAAAAGCTGGGTTTTTTAAATCGAACCTCCGGATCAAATATGGTTTTAAGCAAATCCCTTTTTGTGTCATTATAGGTAAAGATGGTACAGTGCTAAGGAGAGATGTAGTTAATGCAGAAGACCTTAAAAAAACTTTGATTGAAATAACAAAAGGAAGTTAACATGAGCATACAAATGAACGTGAAATTGATATACAAATCTTTAATATTCCTGATTTGTTGGTTTTTTACCAGCACCGCATTTGCCCAGGATGTTGCAATTCTGCCTTATAAGGTAGTTGCCAATAAGATGATTGTAGAAATACGTCTGAATGGGAAACTCGTGCCCATGATTTTTGATACAGGGGGTAAAGATGCAATTACCTCTGCTTTAAAAGCAGAGTTTGGGGTCGCTGTAATGGATTCGAAAGAAATTATGGATGCCAACAGCAGTAGAAAACAAATAGATATTGTCAAACTGAACCAGGTGGAAACACCTGATAAGAAAGCAACATTCAAAGATATTCCATTTATTGTTGTGGATAATGAACTATTTACCTGCCTGGGCGTGGGAGGACTTATTGGAAGTGACCTTTGGCAAAACAACACCATTGAAATTGATGATCAGGCCAAAGTGATTAAGGTCAGGACAGGTGGGATGGCATCTTTAAAAGATAATAAGCAAGTGGTTCCTTTTGTTTCAGACGCCAATGGTGCACCGATCTTCTCTCTGAAAGTTGGAAAATTCGATGATGCAAAGGTGCTCTTTGATAGTGGTGCAGAAAGCTTTTTGTTAGTTAATGCGAAAGACTATCCGAGATTGGAACAGCAGGGGGCACTTTATATGAGCAGACAGGGAATGGGTGGAGGTTCAATGGGGGTCATAGGCAGATCAGAGAAGCCGGGCAGTAGGTTTTTACTGCAGGTTCCCGAAGTCATTGTTGGAGGAGCCAGCTTTGTGAAGCTCAAGGTAAGTGTGGGAAATTCGCCTCAGTCTTTATTGGGATACAGAGCATTGCATTATGGAAAGATAACGATAGACTTTGTAAACAAGTTGTTCCTGTTTGAGGCCATCAAGCCAGGAAGGATAGAGCTGGAAGCAGAAGATGTAAAAACTTGGGACCTGGAGCTACGTGAACAAAATCACCAATTGATCATTAGTACGGTTTGGAATGAACTGGAGGGAGAAGTGGAAGTAGGTGATGTGGTGACCCATATTGATGGAAAAGAGATCAAACCTACAAGCTTTTGTGAAAATATAATCGCTGGTATACCTGTTTTAAAGGAAAAAGATCAGGTTGTACTCACTGTAAAAACAAAACAGGGCATAAAAAATATAACCATTAACAAGAACTAAAATGAAATCGATGCATAAGATATTATTTCTTTTGGCATATGTGTTTTTTACTGTTAAAGTATCTGCACAAGAGATATCTATACTCCCCTACCAGGTCATTGCCAATAAGATGATTGTAGAAATGAACTTAAATGGAAAAGCAGTCCATATGATCTTTGATACAGGTGGCAGGAATTCCATTAGTACAACCTTAAAAAAGCAATTGGATGCACCAGTGATTAGTTCCCGGACACTGAGTGACGCAAATGGTAATAAAATGTCGTCAGATATTGTTGGTCTCAACCAGGTAAGCACGCCGGATGGTAAGGCAGAGTTTAAAAATGTTCCCTTTTTTGTCTTTGATAATGAATTGTTTAACTGCCTTGGTGTGGAGGGATTTATCGGGAGCGATCTTTTCCAAAACAATACCGTTGAAATTGATGACCAGGCCAAAGTGATCAGAATCCGGAAAGGTAGTATGCCCGGTTTATCGAGCGACAGACGGACAATTTCCTTTACAGATGATGCTGGTGGAATGCCTATAATTTCCCTGAATATGGGAAAATACAATGAAGCCAGGGTACTCTTCGATACAGGTTCCGATGGCTTTTTAACGCTTAAGCAGGAAGAATATTTGCGTTTGCAAAAACAAGAAGCACTCCATGTCATCCGAGAAGGAGAGGGGGGTGGTTCCATTGGTGTTGCGGGAAGAGGTGGAATGGGCAAATGCATTTTAGTAGAAGTTCCGGAAATGATTGTAGGACAGGCTGGTTTTATGAATGTCAGGGCCATTGTAAGTACCCCGCCTCTAACCTTATTTGGATACAAGTCGCTGCAATATGGAAAGGTAACCATTGATTATGTCAATAAACTGTTCCGTTTTGAAACACTTAAACCGGGGCAAATAGCAGTGGATTCAAAAAAGAGCTGGGACCTGGAAATGCGAATAGATGGCAATCAAATGGTAATAGCTACCGTCTGGGATAAATTAAAGGGACAGGCAGAAGTGGGCGATGTGGTTACCCATATCAATGGAAAAGAGCTTAAGCCGATGAGTTTTTGTGAAAGTATTACCACCGGTTTACCGGTTTTAAAAGAAAATAACCAAGTGGTACTGACTGTAAAAACAAAGCAGGGCATAAAAAATATCACTATTAATAAAAGTTAAGAACCGAAAATAAAAACATGTAACCATCATGAGTTTACACTCACAAAACACAAGGAGTACAAACTCATGATAGCTTGATAACCTTTAAAAATCAAATTATATTCTGATGAAAAAACGAACTTTATTACTTGTACTGTTATTACAAATTGTTGTTCTAGCAGGCAAGGCCCAATTGGTACAGAAGAAATCTAAAGAAAAGATTGCCGATTGGTATAACCTTTCCTTCGATAAAGATGGTGTTTATGGTGCTGAAGTGAACAAAGCCTATGAATTCCTGAAAGGAAAATCTGTGAAAAAGCAACCCATTGTAGCCATTATAGGTTTTGGTATGGATGCAGAGCACGAAGATCTGAAAAATACACAATGGACCAATGTGAACGAAAAGCCGGACGATGGCATCGATAACGATAAGGATGGCTGGATAGATGACATCCATGGCTGGAATTTCCTGGGCAATGCAAAAGGTGAAATGATAGAAAAGACCAATAAAGAAGGTGACAGAGAATATTTCCGTCTAAGAGGCCTTTATGAAGGGATATTCTTTAACGGTACCGATTATATGAAATTTGACGATGTACAGCAGAAACCGATTAAAGTTCCTGCTCCGGTCAATATTGCGGAGTATAGATACTTTCGTTATGCGCTTCAAAGAGAATCCCAAATTGCTGGTGCCGCTATTTCCTACTATCTTTCAAAATTCAGCAGATATTATCTGGTCAATGATCTGGAAACTGATGTAAAGAAAATGTATCCGGATCTTTCTAAAGTTGGTCAGGTCGAGTTTATTAAAGCAACTAACTATCTCGACCATCAGGGAAGTGATACAGATTCCTTAAAGTTTATGGTGAGGTATTTTTTCCTTATGACTATGGGAGTTAATAATGGTTATGCCCACTTAGCTAAACGGGATTCTGTGACTTATCTAGCTATGAGGGATCTTACATTGAAGCGTAACAGACCTAAAGAAGAATATGAAAGGTTGCTGGCCAATAACGTTGATGCCAGGAAAATTACCGGCGATGACTTTACTAATCTCGGTCAGAAAAACTATGGCAACAACAATCTATATAGTAATGGTTCATTTTATGGTACTATGTTCTCCGGAATTATAGCGGCAAATCGCGATAACAATATTGGAATCAAGGGTATCATGCCACAGACTCAGCTGATGTCCCTGCGAGCCTATCCAAAAGAAGGTGAACCGTATTATAAGGATATTGCATTGGCGATCCGTTATGCGGTAGACCATAAGGCAGATGTAATCCTTTTAGGTTCTTCAAACACCCTCTATCCTGCATACGAGGCTAAATGGGTAAATGATGCCTTACTGTACGCAGAACAGAAAGGCACCTTGGTGGTATCCAGTGTCTGGGACCTTTCCTCTGATCTTTCCAAAAGAATCTTTTATCCGAACCAGTACATCAATGGTAAGGAACTAAATAACTTTGTCCAGGTGGCTGCTTCTGATAGCTTGGGCAGGCCACTGAAGTCTGCCAATTTTGGAGTGAAGGAACTGAACCTTTTTGCTCCTGGAGTGAGTGTTAGCACCACTTATATGGGAACAACCTATCGTCAGGCCAGCGGTTCAATGATCGCAGCGGCTAGTGTGGCAGGTACAGCAGCTTTGCTTAAGGCGTACTATCCTCAGCTTACCGGCGCTCAATTAAGAAAACTCATTTTGGAGAATGTTACAGACCGTAAGGATGTTGAAGTAGAAAAGCAGGTTGGTACAAAAACAGATATGTACCTGTTTAAGCAATTGTGCAGCTCGGGTGGTATACTGAATGCTTATAAAGCAGTTGTTGCTGCAGACAAATTGAGTAAAACTAAATAGTAGACCATTTTAAAAAAAGAGATTATGAGAAGGATGAAATTGATACAACGTTTGTGTTTTTATCTGCTTACTGTTTCAGTATGTTTTAATGCCGCGGCACAAAATACGGTTGTAAATGAAGTACTACCCTATAAAGATATAGATGGCTATATTATTATCAGGGCGAATGTTGGGGGAACCGAGGGGGATTTTTTGTTGGACTCAAGGGGAAAGGTTGCGGTAACGGAATCAGCTGCTGCTGGGCGTGGCATGAAAGCAGACAATAAAACAAATAACTACCCAAGGGAGGGCTTCCAGGTACTTGGTAATGCAACAGCTATTGGCTTTTTTTTAGGCAATACGGTGTACCAGAAAGATATACAGACTCGTGTACTAAAAGAAAATGCCTTACTAACCAGGCTAAAGGTAGATGGGGTAATTAATTTCAGTGCATTTACTAACGTTGTAGTGACCCTGAACACTAAAGCTAAAACGATAACCCTTTCCACGCCTTATAAACCAGCTTACATGAAGCTGGTGAACCGTGACGATGCTGAACAGTCCTATAATGACGGGCTAATGATTCAAACTACCATTAATGGTAAACCTGTGAAAGCAGTTGTAGACTTCTATGAAAATGAACCTTTGCTACTTTCAGCAAATGATGCTAAGCTGGTTAATCCAGGTAATGCTACATCTGCAACAGTAAAAGTAGCAGGTGTATCGGTTAATAATGTAAAGGTTGCAAAAGGCAATGCCCCATGTACTATTGTTGGAAAATCTATCTTAAATAAAGGGGTAATTTCTTTCGATATTGGACGTAACAAATACTATTTCCAATCTTTTAATCAGGGGGAGGAAACCACAGCCCCTGCTGTAAATAAAGAAGTTGTTACGTTTATTCCCGGAAAGGTAAACCCCATAGACCGTACCTATTTCCTGAAGAATGTTTACGATTATAAAACCAATAAACAATGGAAAACAATAGGAGATAAACCTGTAGTGATTGATTTCTGGGCAACCTGGTGTGGTCCATGTATGAAAATGATGCCTGTTATGGAAGAACTTGCGGCCAAGTATAAGGACAGGATCAATTTTTATAAAGTAAATGTAGACAAGGAAGGAGAATTGAGACAGGTTTTTGAGGCCAATGCTATACCGCTGATAATTTTCGGTTCCTTAAATAATGGTTCTACCAAAGAGATTGGAGCAGACACCAAAGAAAAAGTAGAGGCCCGGATATTAGAACTGCTTAAATAATAAGCGAATCATTCAAATGAAATTATATAAAATCTCTTTCATCCTGATGTTTCATGGCATATGGATGTTATCCTCTGCCAATGGGCAGGTAAAATTAGTGGACAACGGTCGCGATTTTGAGCAATTGCCGCAACATGCAGTTATTGCACAGACAATAGCAAAAATGGTTGCCAATTATCACTATAAAAAGACTAAAATAAATGATTCTTTGTCAACACGGATATTTGATGATTATCTGGAGAGACTGGATAAAGCACATACACTATTCCTGGCCTCCGATGTTAAAGGTTTTGAAAAATACCGTTTTCAAATGGACGATGCCTTACTATCAGGTGATCTTTCCGCTGCTTTTGAAATCTACCAAGTTTATACAGATAAACTGAATGAAAGGGTTGATTATAGTTTAGAGTTGCTTACAGCACCCCTGAATTTATCCTCTTCAGATGTTTTTGATTTTACTCGTGCACAATTATCCTGGTTTAGTTCTGTTAGCCAGGAACAACAATATTGGAATGAATGGGTCCGTTATGAGCTGATCTTGCTTAGAGCAAATCAAAAAACTGAGAAAGCAGCACGGGATATATTGACCAAAAGGTATGAAAAATTAAAGGAAAGGCTGGGGAAATTGAAAAGCGAAAATGCTTTTGAGCAGTTTATGAATGCCTTTGCTGGAACCATAGATCCGCATACCCTTTATTTATCCCCAAGAAATGCTGATGAGTTCAATGTCATGATGAACAAATCGTTGGTAGGGGTTGGACTGGAATTGACCATTCAGAATGAATACCCAACTATTACAAACGTAATCAAGGGAGGCCCGTCAGAAAAAAGCGATCAGATTGCCGTAAACGACCGCATCTTGGCCATTGCTGAGGGCGAAAACGGTGAATTTGAAGATGTAGTTGGATGGGACCTGAATGAAGTGATACAGAAAGTTCGTGGTGTAGTTGGTTCAAGGGTACGGCTGCGTATCTTACCACCAGGAACAACAATGACTGTTAAGCCGAAAGAAGTTACATTAGTTCGGGACAAGATCGTGCTGGAAGACCAAAAAGTAAAAAGTGAGGTAAAGATTGTAAAACAGGGCGGCAAAGAACGTAAAATTGGAATTATTGCCATTCCGAATTTTTATTTTGATGTCAATGCTTTTAACAAAGGAGATAAAGATTATGCCTCCACCTCACATGATGTTAGAAAGGCCCTGGAAAGTTTTAAAAGCCAGGCAGTAGAAGGTGTGATGGTCGATTTACGCAATAATGGGGGAGGCTCTTTAAAAGAGGCGATTGATCTTACTGGGCTATTTATCAATTATGGTCCGGTGGTACAGTTGCGTGATGCAAATAACAAGATAACTGTTGATTCGGATACGGATAGCCTGCTGGTATATGGAGGTCCGCTAACGGTGCTGATTAACCGCCTGAGTGCCTCTTCTTCAGAAATTTTTGCAGCAGCGATGCAAGACTATGGGCGGGCGGTGATTATTGGTGAGCAAAGTTTTGGTAAAGGTACAGCTCAAAATACTTACGCACTGAACCAGGTTGTTAAAGATCCGGAGAAGAATTACGGGCAGTTTAATATGACTTTTGCGAAGTTCTATCGTGTAAGTGGAGCAAGTACACAGAATCATGGGGTAACACCCGATGTAAGCTTCCCATCTTCAGGTAATTCCATATATGTAGGCGAAAGCACTATGAAAAATGCGCTTCCTTATGATGAAATCCCAGCAACTGCTTTTAAACCTGTTTTTCAGTTAGAAGAGATCAATTCTATTTTAGAAGAGGATCATGAAAATCGGATAAAGAATGATCCGCAATTTCAAGTATTACAGCAGAAGATTTCAGAATATAAAAGGTTAAATGCACAGAAATCAGTTGTATTGGATTTGAAGAAAGTTACCGATGCACAAGCTGTAAATTCTACAACTATCCTGAATAAAGATAAAACAGACTATGTTAAAGAGGAAAGCTTAAAAGTTACTGCTGAACTGGTTAGTAAAATAGCCTCCAAAGTAAAATAGATATAAATGAAATTTTTAATTAACGTGTCCAGGTGATATAATGATAAAAAGGGCAACGCTGGATAGCGACCCTTTTTTTACGCTCATGAAATGAAAAATATAGCTAACAACATCAGTTTTCTTCGTAAAGAGAAAGGATTAGGGCAGCGTGAAATGGCCGGTGTGCTGGGCATTACCTCTGAAGCTCTATAATATACGGCTTAACGCCGCTTCAAATTCAGTTTGCCCGTTTCTTTTAAGAGCAGGAAAGTGCGGGGCTGGTTTGGGCGGCGTTAAGTCTTAAATTATGCATAACAGAACCATAAACTTAACGATTGCTTAATTTTTGGATACAGGAAATTACTTAGTTTGGCGCCGTGAAAAACCTTTCTGATTCTGCTTTATTGTCCCTGATGGGACAAGACAATGAGCTAGCATTTTCTTGTCTTATAGATCGTTACCATTCTACCTTGTTTCGTCATCTATTAAGAAGGACACAATCGCCCGATGATACCCAGGAGATATTACAGGACATATTCATCTCGCTATGGAACAAACGCAAGACGTTGCATTCAAGTGAAAGCATTTATCCATATTTGTTTAGTGCAGCAAAATACGAAGTCATCTACTGGTTTGTAAAATCAGAACGGAATGTCCGCAGAGAAGCATTGCTTTCTGCGCTCAAACCATCCATAAGTTTTTCTGCAGAAGATACCTTGATGGCCACGGAACTTGAGAATTTATTGAACATTGAAGTTGCAAAAATGCCTTCTACTATGAAAGCCATATTCCAGTTAAGCAGAAATGAGCTTTTATCAGTAAAAGAAATAGCAGAGCGTTTGCATATTTCTGAACAGACCGTTAAAAATAATACTTCAGCCGCTCTAAAACGTCTTAAATGTGTGCTCAAAAGAGAAGACTATGTAATAGTCTTCTTAGCTGTCCTCTTTACATTACGGTAAATTAACATAAGGATAAGAATTATTTAACGGTACCATCGGCGCTTTAAGTAGGGTATAGTGTTGATGAAAGCAAATAAAGATTTATCCGGTTCAAAACAATTGCTCCGAAAATATCTCGAGAATCAGTGTACTGCCGAAGAAGAACAAAGGATACTTGAATGGTATTTTTCTTTTGATGAAACAGATGATTTTCCAATCCATGATCAGGAGCAGGAAAGAATCAGAAAATTAGCGCGTTCGAACGTGTTTTCCGCAATCCGTTCTGGTCAAAAGAACCATCGCAAGTTTTGGAACTTAGCAAAACCCATTTTAAGAATTGCAGCTGTTATGCTGGTGATCTGCGCAGTTGCTTTTCTAGGTCTTCGTTATACAACTGGAGAAAAAACTGTTGGTTTGGAACTTAAAACTACTGTTGCCGAACGGAAATTCATTACCCTGGAGGACGGAACAAAGGTATGGCTCGGAAATGCAAGTGTATTGCACTACCCTTCGAGCTTTAAAACCAACAGCAGAGAAGTTGAACTGGAAGGAGAGGCCTTTTTTAAGGTAAACCATAATCCCAAAAAACCTTTTCTCATTCATACACGAAAGCTAAAAATACAGGTACTGGGAACCAGCTTTAACGTAAGGTCTTATGCTTCAGACAGAGAAACTGCAGTAAATGTTGCCAGCGGTAAGGTGGCGGTGCTGAGTGCGGGGAATCAGGTTATGCTTGAAAGAGGTCAGGGCATTATTTATGATCACATCAGTAATCAATTTGGTCAACGCTCAAACGAAGGGACATATTCACCTGTATGGCTTAGTAATACATTATATTTTAGATACGAGACCCTTCGCATGATCAGTTTGCGTTTGGAGAGATGGTACGGAGTGAAATTTGAGATTACGGATCCGCAGCTGTTGCAGAAACGGTATACTCTGGAGCAGCACAATGAAACATTGGAAAATGTAATGAAAGTGCTTTCTGCTGGTGATTTTAGCTATCAAATCAAGGGCAAGACAGTAAAGATTTGGAAATAATTTTAAGTAAAAAAGGAGGACAATTTGAGGAAATAAAGCCATTAAGTTCAGGCAAAAAAAAGCGGACTGTACCACCAGTCCGCCCAAACAGCCATTAATAATTCATGATTATGCGAAATGATAAACTATTTAAAAGCTATGCACAATTCTACGAAAAGAAATGCAAAAAAATTAATTTATAAGATGACGAGATTCACGTTTTTTGTCCTCTTTCTGACGTTATTCCTTGGCGGAATACTCCAAGCCAGTGAGGTGAGGTCTCAGGATTTAAGGGAAACTAATGTAACCCTGAATTTGCGGAATGCTACTCTGGAACAAGTATTTAATGAAATAAAAAGACAGTCTGATCTGACTTTTACTTATTCTCCAGAAGTTGGCCTTAAGGCTGCGGCGCCGATTGATGTTAAAAATATGTCGGTTATCGATGTGTTCAGCAAGATCCGGGAAGAGTCGGGAGTAGAGTTTAAACAGGTAAACCGGATGATCAAAGTCATTCCGGTTGTTCAGGAACCTGGCTCTTTAAAGGGGCATATTAAAGATGAAACTGGAATGCCTATGGTTGGTGTAACGGTTCAGATAAAACAAACGGAACGGTCTGAATTTAAAACGACAACATCTGATTCCGAGGGAAATTTTCATTTCAGCGATTTAAAGGCAGGAAAGACGTATGATGTCATATTCAGCTACATAGGGTTTGACAAACAACTTGTAAACGCCTATTTAATTAAATCTGGAACGGAAAATGTCCTGCAGGTCAGTATGCATTCTTCATCTGCAAATTTACAGGAAGTTGTGGTTACGGCTTTGGGCGTAAAAAAAGAGACCAGGAAAATTGGTTACGCGGTACAAGAGGTGAAAGGTGAAGAGCTGGTCAAAGCCAGAGACTCTAATCCAATTACAGGATTGACCGGTAAGGTTGCCGGTCTTTCTGTAGCTATGAATGCAGAATTGCTTGGTGCGCCGTCATTACTCCTGCGTGGTAACCAAATTTCTTTATTTGTAATAGATGGGGTGCCAATCAGTTCAGATACTTATAACCTGAGTCCTGATGATATTGAAACTTTTACTGTACTTAAAGGTCCTGCAGGCGCTGCTTTGTATGGGAGCCGGGCACAATACGGGGCGATATTAATTACCACAAAAAAAGCAAAAAAGGAAAAAGGCATAACTGTAGAGATCAATTCGACCAATTCTATTGATAAAGGTTTCATTGCAGAACCACAGACACAGCATGAATATGGCGGTGGGATGTATGGTCAATATGCCTACGCTGATGGTTTTGGCGGCGGCTTGCAAGATGCTCAGTATCAATTGTGGGGGCCCAGATTCAAAGGGCAACTGATTCCTCAATATGATGGTTTGTATACGCCAGGACAAACCTATACCACAAAGTTTGGCGACCTTAGCTACACGGGTAACATCAAACCTGAGCCTTATTTGAACAGGGGTTATGTAGACGGTAAAAGTAATCTTGACCGATTTCTGCGCCCGGGTTTTCAGACGACCAATAATATAGCACTCTCTGCGACAGGAGAAAAGTATGCTATGCGTTTCTCCGTTTCGGAATCGAATCAAAAGGGGATTGTACCCAACACTGGGTTAAACATTTTTAACTTTAATACTTCGGTTACCTATCAGCTGTCTAAACGGCTAACCTTCAATTCAGACGTGAACTTCAGCAAAACATATTCTGACAATGTTCCTGATGTTACTTACGGTCCCAACAGTTTGATCTACAACTTATCTGTATGGACGGGAGACGAATGGAATGTCGATTCACCGGATATCAGAAATAAATGGGTACCCGGAAAAACAAATCAACAGATCGTTTTTCCAGAGCACGTGCATTATAACAATCCATGGATGATGGTTGAAGACTGGACCAGAAGCCACGATAAAACGGATGTATACGGATATCTTTCCCTTAACTATAAGATTGATGATCATTTAAACCTAACCGGCCGGTCGCAGATCACTACCTATTCCCTCGTAAGAACCGAGAAAATGCCATGGGGAGCTTTTACGTATTCAAGAACACTTGGGCAGGGAGATTATCGGGAAGACCGAAGGAACATGTTTGAAAACAATTCTGATGTACAGTTAAACTATAATTATAATCCAACGAAACTCATTAACCTTTCTGGTTTAGTTGGAAGCAGCCTGCGAAGCTTTAATTATAATTCAAATTTTACATCTACAGATTACCTGGTTATTCCAAATGTATATAATTTCAATAATTCACTGAATACCTTAATGACCAATAATTTTCGGTCAAAAATGCAGGTAATTAGTGCCTATGCATCTTTAGATGCCTCAATTGGAAAATATGCAACCTTATCTGCCACTGGAAGGATTGATAAATCATCGGCCTTACCCGATGGAAGTAATGTTTATTTCTATCCAAGCATTTCGGTAGCCTCAGTGATCTCTGATTATATCAAATTACCTGAAGTAATTTCTTACATGAAGATCAGAGGATCATTCGCTACGGTACATGGCGATGCCACGGCTACAAGTATTGGGGGGACTCCTTATAATGTTTATACGACGCTGGGCGGTTCGACAGCCGGCACGCTCAATACCGCATTTTCTGCTTATGGAAATAATTATCTGAGCCCATATGGCGGGCCAGATTATTCACTTCAGTCGGTGTTTTCAACCAGTAAACCCTATAATAATGTCACCGCTGCAACTTCTTCAACCAGTATCTTCGATCCCAATATTAAAACATTTAACCGTAAAACTTTTGAAGAAGGGCTAGACATCAGAGTGTTGAAAAACAGGATTGGATTGAGTGCTACTTTTTTCCAGTACATTGATGGTCCTCAGATTTTAGCAAATTCAATTTCTCCTACAACTGGTTATACTACTTATTATATTAACGCGCTGAAAACTAAGAAACAAGGTTTGGAATTGACGTTGACGGCCACACCTGTTAAATCACATGATTTTTCATGGGACCTTACCGCCAATTGGTCTACTTTTAAAGATACCTATCTGGAATTGCCCCCTGGACAAACCTATTACAATACTTTCTTTCAGAAAGGGGATAGAACAGATAAATTATATAGTTCAGGATTTGTAAAGGCACCCGACGGACAGATTGTGTATGATGCCGGAGGCAAGCCATTAAAGAATCCAGTGAATCAATTTCTGGGCTATATGAATGCAGATTTTGCCTGGTCAATTGGAAATAGGTTTGCCTATAAAAACTTTTCATTGAGCTTTCAGTTTGATGGAAGCGTTGGCGGAAAGATTTCCGACCGGCTTTATTCACTGACTATGCAGGGGGGCGCCAATATCGCCACAGTAGAGGGAGCTATTGGTAAATCAAGACTTGATGATGATGCCAACGCAGGTGTGTCTAATTATAAAGGTACTTATGTAGGCGATGGCGTTCAGGTTTCAAATGGGGTGCCAATCAAGTATGATAATTTTGGCCATATCACCAATTATAACGAATTACAGTTTACTAAAAATACAGCCACCAGTACAGTTCAATCCTGGGCAACTCAATATTATGGCCAAATACAGGAAGGGATGCTGGTGAGCAAAACTTATGCGAAACTTAGGGAGGTGGTCATTGGCTATGATCTACCTAAGGAATGGCTGAAAAAGTCATGGATTAAAAAGGCAAGTGTTTCTGTATTGGGCCGTAACCTGCTCTATTTTTATAAAGACAATAAGTATAAAGGCATAGATATCGAGCAGTTTAATGCGGCCAACGGAGCTTCAACGCTTCAAACACCAACCACACGGCGCTATGGTGTGAACCTAAATGTTGTATTTTAAAATTGATCAAATGAAGAGATATATTAAAAGAGTATGGTTACTGATTGCATTTGCGGCTGTAGTAGGCCCGGGCTGCAAAAAGAACTTTCAGGATCTATATTTAAATCCAAATAAACCAACAGTTGTTCCCGCTTCCCTGCTGCTAAACAGTATTTTGAATAGTATGCTGGAAGCTCCCGGATCGCAATTGGACAGAACAAATCAGTACCAGCTTCAGAACAATTCCTATTTCGGTAATAATCAGTATAATTTTGACTCGGGGAGTAACTTGTACCCCACACTGACCAATGTTGTGAATATGGAAAGTCAGGCCGTACTTGCAGGTGCAGATGATTTGAATCCTTATCATGCATTGGGTAAATTTTTCAGGGCTTATTTCTTTACTAAAATGAGTCTTCAAATGGGCGATCTGCCAATGTCTGAAGCATTGAAAGGGGAAAAGATGCTTAAACCAGTATATGATAGTCAGAAAACGATTTTTATGACCAGTCTGAGCTTGTTAGAGGAATCCAATAAGGATCTCGCCGCCCTGATTACCAAAAATAACACTTCCCTAAGTGGGGATATGTATTTTGGTAATGATCTGCGTGCCTGGCAAAGGGTAGTCAATACGTATAGATTAAGGTTACTGATCCACCTGAGTAAAAAGGTAGAGGATACAGATCTTAAAGTTGCACAGCAGTTTGCTTCAATTTTATCAGACCCTGCTACTTATCCGATCATGAAAAGCAGTAGCAATGATCTCCGGTATATCTGGCTAAACCCCACCAATCGATATCCATTAAATAAGGAATTATTTGCAAATGGTGCTTTGAATAATAGTGCCGATACCTATGTTGGATTGTTGACCGCAAATAAAGATCCAAGGGTCTTCGTAACTACTGATCCTGCACCAGGCTTAGTTACAGCGGGTGGAAGTCCCACAGATTTTGCTTCTTTTCAGGGCGGAAATATTGGTTTGGATATGGGTGTTCTCGCCAGCCAAAATGGAGGTGGTAAGCTGAGCTATATCAACCGGTACCGTTATTTTTCGGGATATACAGGCGAGCCAACGGCCATTATTAATTATACGGAAATGTGTTTCAATATTGCAGAAGCGATCAACAGGGGATGGGTGTCGAGTGGTCCTATCGGAGGAGCTGAGGCTTATTATAATGAAGGAATTAAATCTTCCATGGCATTTTATGGAATACCGGATAAAGGGGCTATGACGGTTTACTCACTTCCTTTGGGTATTTCAATAAATGGACCCTATGTGAGTAATACTGTTAACGTAGATTATACCACATACTATGCGCAACCTGGCGTGAAATACGCAGGCAATAATACAACTGGACTTCAGCAGATCATACAGCAAAAGTATGTTGCATTTTTTCTGAATAGTGGCTTAGAAGCTTATTTTAACTGGAGACGTACAGGCTTCCCTATTTTTAAAACAGGTGTTGGGACGGGTAATAACGGAAAGATCGCTTTACGTTACAAATACTTCGCAGCAGAACAGTCTGCAAATACCGATAACTATAATGCAGCGATAGCCCAATATGGAAATGTAGATGATGTAAACGGAGTGATGTGGCTCCTCAAATAATTATTGCAAAGACCTAGTTAAAAAAAATAAAATAAAAAATAAATTATGAAAAAATTAATAATAGTAACGAGCATGCTGTTGGCGGGTACTGCCTTCGGACAACAAAAATTAGATGTACAGGCGCATCGTGGTGGGATGGCTTTAATGCCAGAAAACACTATTCCTGCAATGATCAATGCCGTTAAACTTGGCGCCAGAACCCTCGAGCTGGATCTTGCAATTACCAGCGACGGTAAAGTAGTGGTATCCCACGATCCTTATATGTCATCAAATTTTATGCGTAAACCAGACGGTTCTGATGTAACAAAAGAAGAAGAAAAAAGTATGGCTTTATTTAAAATGACTTACGATAGCATCAGTCATTTTGATTCAGGAAGCAGATTATACTCGGCATTTCCTGAACAAGTAAAAATGAAAACCCATAAGCCACTTTTATCTGATCTGATAGATAGTGTAGAAGCTTATGTGAAAGAAAATCATCTTAAACCTGTATATTATAATATTGAAACCAAAACTTCCCTAATGGGCGATGGGGTGTATAATCCCTTGCCAGACGTTTTTGTTAAGACGATGATGGAGGTGATTGATAGCAAAAATATTAAAAACCGCTTTATTATTCAGTCCTTTGATGTGAGAACCCTGCAGATTCTGCATAAAACTTCACCCAAAGTGAAATTGGCTTTATTGGTTTTTGGTAAGATGGATATTGCTTCAGAACTTAAAAAGAACGGTTATTCTAAAGAAACGGAAGCGCTGGTAAAAAAAATGAACATTAGTAGTGGTGGATTAGACGGTGAGTTGGCTAAATTGGGTTTCACCCCTGATATTTATAGTCCGTACTATAGTGGTGTTGATGCTGATCTGGTGAAAAAAGTACATGAAAAGAATATGCTGATCCTTCCATGGACGGTGGATAAAGAAGAAGATATGGTTGCCTTGGGGAAACTTGGTGTTGATGGGATCATTAGCAACCGGCCAGATCTTTTGGTGAAATTGTTCGGCAGTTATCAGCAGAAATAAACTGTCTAATATTTATTTCAGAGCCCAATCATTTTTAGGATTGGGCTTACTGTTCTTTTAACATATCTAACAGATAGGGCAGTGCAGGGTTGACATTGTCCTTCTTCCATGTCGCAAACAGCGCAGTTTTTTGAGGGACATTTGTCAATTCAATAAACCTGATGTTGGGATTGTCTGTATGTGCCAGGGAAGTAGGTATAATCGATAACCCCATTCCATTTTCTACCAGTCTGAAAATGGTTGGTGCGTGGATGGAACGGTGAGCAACCTTGGGTACAAAGCCCTGGTCGGCACAGAGATTGAGAATCTGCTGATAATACAATTGGCTTTTTTCGTTTGGAAATAAGATGAACGGCTCCTGGGCCAACTGGGCAATATTGTCAAACTTTTTGCTGGTCATGGGATGAGTGGCAGGCAATACCAAAGAAAACGTTTCCACATACACCCGTTTATTGATAAAACCCTCTGGTAAATGATTACTCCTCATGAAACCAATATCAAGGAGTTCATTTTGTAAATGCATGAACTGATCGGCATTGCTCAGCTCATCGAGTTGAAATTTGATATTTGGACAGTCGCTGTTGAACAGTTTAAGTACGTCGGGCAGTACAGACTCCATGGCCGAGGCCACAAAGCCTATCCTGATCTGTCCTGTATTGCCCATTTTTAATAATTTTATGTTCGTAACTGCAGTTTCTATCTTATTGAGAATTTGTTGTACATCTTTATAAAATAAGCTGCCCGCATCGGTAAGATATACCTTCTTGTTTGTCCTGTCAAACAATTGAACTTTCAGAATCCCCTCCAATTGTTTGATCTGCTGACTTAATGCAGATTGTGATATAAAAAGTAGCTCAGAGGCCTCGCGGTAATGTAATTTCTCCGCCAGAACTTTAAAATAAGCGAGATGCCTCAATTCAATTTGATTAGCGATACTTATCATTACTTAATTAATATGAATTGTCAGTAATGATAAATGTAGAGATATTTGGCAACAAACTAAATATAAACATGATTAAAAAAGTACTTACACTCGGACTTGGAAAAGTAGGCACACTGGTTGGTTCACTATTGAGCAAGCAATTTGAGGTGACGGGTATGGATAAACAAGCACCACATTATTCATTTGATCTTCCATTTAAAGTGGTTACAGGAGATGTAACAGACATCCAATTGATGGAAAAGATTATTTCTGAACACGATGCGGTGGTATCTGCGCTGCCCTACTTTTTAAATAAGGCGATTGCAGCCATTGCCCATAAACAGGGAAAGCATTATTTTGACCTGACAGAAGATGTGGAGACAACCAATTATATTATCGGCTTAAGTGAAACGGCGACTTCTGTAATGGCGCCACAATGCGGGCTGGCTCCAGGTATTATTGGGATTATAGGTGCGCATTTAGCCAAAGACTTTGAAAAATTACGTTCTATAGAAATGCGGGTAGGCGCGCTGCCTAAATACCCTAATGGAGAAATGGGTTATTCTTTTACCTGGTCTGCAGCAGGAGTAGTCAATGAATATATAAACGATGCCGAAGCCATTCACAATGGTCAGCGCAAACAGGTTATTTCACTGCAGGGAAAAGAAGCCATCAATATAGATGGGGCTGGCTACGAAGCCTTTTATACTTCAGGTGGACTAGGCACCATGTGTGAAACTTACGAAGGAAAAGTAGATAAATTAGACTACAAAACAATTCGTTATCCCGGACATTGTGATTTAATGAACTTTCTGATTCATGAATTGCATATGAAAGACAATAAACAGCAATTGGAAGATATTCTCAAAAATGCAAAACCAGAAGTTCAGGAAGATGTGGTACTGATTTATGCAGTAGCCGAAGGATGGAAGGATGGTCAAATGAAAAGGAATGAATACTGTAAATCATGTGCTCCGATGGTTATTGACGGGCAGCACTGGAGAGCGATTTCCTGGACGACAGCAGCCAGTTTAGTGGCAGTAGTAGAAATGGTTGCGGCGGGAGCATTACCTTCTAAAGGATTTATCAAACAGGAAGAAATCTCTTTTGATGCATTGCTTGCCACCCAAACCGGCAGTTTTTTTAAATAAAGAATATGAATTTTAATAAAAATAAACCTTTAGACGTTTTTTTAAATATCCTTTTTGAGCGGTACCGGGACCAGGTGCCGGCTGTAAAGAAGATTACAAACGCACTCG
>Ga0210409_10003089_pt1 | contig 19110 bp, 17 predicted proteins | sample IncBWH17MmetaG_FD_161649 | JGI IMG/M metagenome (GOLD analysis project Ga0210409, IMG submission 161649) | Forest soil microbial communities from Barre Woods Harvard Forest LTER site, Petersham, Massachusetts, United States - Inc-BW-H-17-M | ecosystem: Environmental > Terrestrial > Soil >... | reverse complement strand
AAGTAGCCGCGAGCAGGAATGCCAAAGCGTGCGAACGTCGTCATCAGCAGGGGAGCGTACGGATCACGGGCCCGCAACACGATCCCCATTTCGCGGAAGGCGCGGCCGGCACCGTGCAATTCAACGATGCGGCGGGCAATTTCCTCAACCTCCCGCTCGATCGTAGCCGCGGTTAAGATTTCCTCCTGCGGCGTACGGAAGGTTTCATGCAGTCTCCGCTCCTCAAATCCAGCTTGAAGAAGATCTTGACGGGCGCGCGCCGAGGCCGGCCAATCCGGCAAGGTGAGAATCAGCCGCGTCTGCCGGGAAATTGTCACCAACGCCCGCGTCTCGTATTCGGAAAACGTGAAGAAGCCGTCGAAGATGATCGCGGCCGCCGACTCAGGCCTGTGCCACTCAGCCTCGGCTAGACGCGTCCTGCGGAGAGCCATGCCGCGCTCCAGCAGCTCGCGTTCGACTTGCTCCAGGAGAGCCGCCACGTCGCGAGGAAGAACGCGAGCCGGAGCTTCCTCGAATAGGTCCGCCAGCGCGGTGTGCAGCCCTGCAAACTCCGAGACTACTTGGAAGCGCGCGGGACGTTGTTGCTCGAGAGCCTGCTGGATCAGGAGGTGCAACAGGTGTGGAGGCGGAGCAGCGAGCGGGCAATGCTCATCCAAAAACTGCGAGAACGTCCGGACTCGATGTGGTCGAATCGGGTCGCCGTCGCGGGTCAACTGATGGCGGAGATGTTCCGCCATGGTGGCGGTGGGAACCACCAGTAGCGATCCCGAGATGGCGCGGAATCGTTCGAGTGCGGCTCGGGATTTGCCCGATGCGGCAGGACCGGTAATCAGGATGGAAGGGGAATCTGGAAGCGGCAACTTCCAATATACGTTGCGCTACTTGCCCGTGCTGTCCAGTTGCGGCACCAGGTCGCCCATCATCTTCTCGAACTTCTCGCGCTGCGCTGGAGCCAGGACCTGCAGGATGCGGTTCCTCCCGGTGGAGCGCAGGTCGTCGAGTTGTTCCTGGAGACTTTCGTAGTATTGCCGGTAGTCTTCAAGGACCATCGCAATCTGATCGGTCTGCTCGCTAGTGAGATCCAGCTTGGTCTTGAAATTCTGCAGTACCGCCTCCCGGCTGGGCTCGCGCGAGGCTGCCGCTACCGGGTGGATTTTGTCGTGCAGTCCGAAGCGCATCGCGAATGCACCGGCCGAAGCGCCCGCCAAAAACACCAGGGCGAGCGTGGAGACGACCCTCGGATTCCGCCAGGGCGCTGGAGAGCTGTAGGACATTCCGCTATTGATCCCGGTAGGTTACCAGATTCACCAGAACCGAGTCCTGGTCCGGAGCACCGGTCAGCAGGACGCCCGGTTGGTCTTCGTCCGCCACAACGCGCCCGCGAAGTTCCTGTACGAAGGGTCCGGGCTGGTCGGCGGCTTCCTGACTCTGGCCGAATCGTTCAACCGAAAACAGACATACGCACAGGAGCGCGGCCAGCGCCAGCGAGGCAATCGCTAGTCTTTGGCCAAACGTGGAATCGAAGAACAGGTTCCAAATGGAAGCCGGCCCTTCCGCCTCAATCCGCTCCAGCACACGCGCGTAGAAGCCCGGACGGGGTTCTTCCTCTTCTTGAGGAGCCCGCAACTCGCGCAACAGGGCTGCCTGATTACGCATCGCGTTTACTTCGTCGCTGCATTCGCGGCAATCCGCCAAATGCCTTCCAGCGGCGCCGGATCCAACTCCAGGGATGGATGTGGGGGCCGTCAGTACTTCCTCAAGATGATCCCGAACATGCCGATGCATGATGCTTCCCTCAGTAACTTCCGTCACAAAGAGCCGTGGATCTTAATCGCCCACTAGCCCTGTTTCCCTACCCCTTAGACGATCAGGCCTCGAATACGGCCCAGGCGGTGAGCAGCCTTGACCAGCTTCTGCCGCGTTCGAAACAGTTTAACCTTGATCGTATTCTCGTTCAATCCGGTCATTGCGGCCAACTCTTCCACGGAGTGGCCCTCCACTTCCTTGAGCAGAATCAAACTCCGGTCTTCCTCGGACAGCTTTGAAAGCAGTTTCATTACGAGATCGCGCTTGGCCAGGGTCTGATCCATGGGCGCCGCCGGGTCAACCGCCGGCTCCGCAGCTTCCATCCGTTGCGCGTCTTCAGCCGAAAAATCGCTTTCATAAACCAACTTGCGTACGCGCTTCTTCCGCAGGTAATCGTAACACTCGTTCACCGTGATCTTGTAGATCCACGTCAGAATGGAGCTGCGGAAATCGAAATTCCGCACGGAGAAGTATACTTTCGCGAAAACCTGTTGGGCGATGTCCTCGGCGTCGTTGTGATTGCGCAGGATTCCGTAGATGATCGAGAACACTTTGGACTGATAACGCTCCACGATCTCGCGGAACGCGAGTTGGTCCCCGGCTTGGACACGGCGGACCAGAGCCGCTTCTTCGGAGTTTTTATGGTCCACGCGCGTTTTGGTCCGAGGTTTCGCGCTTACTGCCGGAAAAGGTAAAGTTTCAATCCAGCCGCTCATAGCTACTTTTCCGACGGGAGCCCGGCCCGCCCGGTTTCATTTTTCCTAACGATACCAGATTCTTAGGAGCCTTTCTAATGTACATCGTGGGGAACTCGCGGACGAAACTGGACCACTCTGGTCCGGGTATGGTACAATTCGGTCGAGGAGCTGGAAATCACATGGTTCAGTTGACAGAAACGGCGATTGGTAAGGTTCAGGAGATCCTGAACACCCAGGACCCGAAACCGGCGGGGCTGCGTATCGCTGTGGTTGGGGGCGGATGCTCGGGATTCAGTTACTCCATGGCTTTCGAAAACAGTCCCGGGATGTTGGACAAGACGTACAGTTTTGACGGGCTAAAGGTCTTTGTGGATCAGGCCAGCCTTCTGTACCTGGATGGGGCTGAAGTGGACTTCGTGGAAACCCTGGAAGGATCGGGCTTCAAGTTCAACAACCCCAACGTCAAATCGACCTGCGGCTGCGGTAGCTCGTTTAGCGCCTAAGCGACCAACAAGGATTACAGAGCGAGTTCATCCAGAACGCCACCGCGAGGTGGCGTTCTTCATTTTTGGGCTCGAAAAAGCAAGCGGGCCGGATTAGCTCCGGCCCGTCGCGAAAAGATCGAAAAGATTCAGCCTATTTGCGCAGCTTGCGTCCCAACAAACCGAGACCCAGGAGTCCAGCGCCCATCATGGACAACGTCATCGGCTCCGGAACACCACCACCCCCGGCAAGTAGCTGGCTGTTCTGGAACTCGCTCATCGTGGCGCCGGAAAACGATATGTCTTTCTTGATGAATACCGTGGTTTGAGGCCCAGCGCTCAATAAAGCTGAGTTGTTGGCAACGGAGCCATTAATAGAGCTGGCAGCAAAATTCGCCCAGGTATTCCCACCGCATACGGTTCCAGTGAAGGCCTGGTCGCAAGCTACCTCGGTGATGGTGATCGAACCAGTGTTGGAGAACGGCGTGCCTTGAAAAAGCAGGTCAAGTCCCGCTAGGGAGGCGCCGGTTACTTCGTAAAACAACAGAATATCGCCAGAACCACTCCCGGCACCGGTGATCTGATAAACCAGATCCGTGTTCGCTCCGACAACCCCCGTTCCAGCACTCGGGGAGCCGATGCCAAGCGTGACAGTCGCTCCTCCGAAACCGGTTACGCTTACGCCAAAGTTGCTAAAGACGAAACTGGACCCGATTACGGAGCACGTGTTAGGACCGGTCAGCGCCGTCACATCCGACACCGTGACTTGGTTTGCTCCAGGGCCCGCGCAATTAATATTGGCCGCAGAGCCCAAGGTCGCCATGCCAGCAACCATGGTCACGAGGCCAAATAACCGAATTGTTTTCATCAGTACTCGTCCTCCGAGTCCTCGACTACACAGTCCGCTCCCGGACCACCGATAGCCCAGTATACGTTTGTGACTGTAACACTGTCAAGCATATTCCTGCTTAAGGCGGCCGCCTCTAGGAGGCCTACCGTGCACAGTAACCAATTGGATACAAATGCCTTAGTCCGATCGTACCAACCATCGAATCACGCTCGGTCGGGCTGACCACAGACGCCTTAGTACCCCGACCGCTCACGCTACTCGGACACACTTTTTCCGCTTTTATGACCTCTTGGGAACACCGTGTACAATCTGAGTGAGCGACTTCTAAATGCTGGAACGCCTGCTTACGGAGCAAGCCCATCCCGATTCCGATCATTTGGATGAACTATCAATTTTACAATTACTTACGGTCATGAACACGGCTGATGCCGCAGTGGCTGGGGCCGTCGGAAAGGAGATTCCCCGGATCGCGCTAGCCACGGAGGCCATTGTTCGGGCCCTGGAGGGCGGCGGGCATCTGATTTACGTCGGTGCCGGGACTAGCGGTCGGCTCGGCGTTCTTGACTCGGCCGAGTGTCCTCCTACCTTTTACACGCCTCCGGATCTGGTCCGCGGGCTCATCGCTGGAGGCGACACCGCCTTAAGGCGCTCGATTGAAGGAGCGGAGGACGACCCTGGAGCCGGGGCCGGCGATCTGGCAGGCTTTGGCTTCACGCCAGCCGACGCCGTCGTGGGCATCGCGGCTAGCGGTCGAACGCCCTACGTGCTCGGAGCGGTCCAGTATGCCCGGAGCTCTGGAGCCGTGACCTGCGGCATCAGTTGCACCCCGGACTCGGAGCTATCCCGATCAGTGGAGTATCCAATCGAACCGCTGCCGGGGCCGGAAATATTGACCGGCTCGACCCGGTTGCGAGCCGGGACCGCGACCAAAATGGTTCTGAATATGATCAGCACGACGGTGATGGTGCGGCTAGGACACGTCTATGGGAACCTGATGGTGAATGTCCAACCCACCAACGCCAAGCTCGAGGACCGTGCGCGCCGCATCATTGCTCAAGCTACAGGGGTGACGTCCGAGCGCGCCGCCGAACTGCTCGAAACTGCTGGGAGAAGTGTGCGAACAGCGATCGTCATGGAGAAACTAGGCATTCGCCGGGAGGACGCCGAAGGAAGGCTTACTCAAGCCAGGGGGCGTATTCGGGAGGCGCTGAACCCGAGAGGCCCTGAGCCCCCGAAGACCGCGAGCATGGATAAATCGGAAAATGGATAAATTCGCGATCGTAGGCGGAGCGCCGCTCGAAGGCGTAATTGCATCCGGCGGTTCGAAAAACTCGGCATTGCCGGCGATCGCGGCTTGCCTGCTGACCGACGAGCCGGTTACGCTGGGGCGGCTCCCGGCGGTGCGCGATATCCGCACCATGCTCGATCTGCTGCGCCAGATCGGGGCGGAGGTGTCGCGGGAGGGAGGCGTAAACGGCGATTGCGTCCGCGTTCACGCTCGCGAAATCGCAAATCCCGAAGCTCCTTACGACCTGGTCAAGACGATGCGGGCGTCCAGCCTGGTGCTGGGCCCTCTAGTGGCTCGGGCGGGACGGGCCCGCGTGTCGCTGCCGGGGGGATGCGCCATCGGCGCGCGGCCGATTAACCTTCACGTCGCGGCTCTCGAGCAACTGGGCGCGGAACTTCGACAGGAACATGGCTACATCGAGGCCCGGGCGCCGCAAGGCTTGCAAGGCGGGACAGTTCAATTCGACCGCATCACGGTGACCGGCACGGAAGACGTTCTGATGGCCGCGGTGCTGGCGCGAGGCGAAACCGTAATCGAAAACGCGGCGCGTGAGCCGGAGGTGGTGGACCTAGCAAGCCTGCTTGCGAAAATGGGCGCGCGGATTGAGGGCGCGGGCACGTCGACGATCCGCGTACAGGGCGTCGCGAAACTTCATGGGACATTGCCCGGCGAAGCCCACACCATCATCGCGGACCGCATCGAGGCAGGAACGTTCTTGATCGCCGGGGCCATGACGCGGGGCGACTTGACGGTCACCGGTTGCGTGCCCGAGCACCTTCGAGCGCTGATCGCGAGGCTCCAGCAGGCCGGAGCGCAGGTCACCGAACCCATGCCCGACGCTTTGCGGGTATCGGTCCCGGGACAGCTTCGCAGCGTGGATATCGTCACCGAGGAGCATCCTGGTTTCGCCACGGATTTGCAGGCCCAGTTCATGGCGCTGATGACCCAGGCCGAGGGGATCGCGTTCATCACCGAAACCATCTTCGAGAATCGCTTCATGCACGCGCAGGAACTGGCTCGCATGGGCGCCAACATTCGACTGGAAGGGCGGCAGGCGATCGTGGCCGGAAAGGTCCCGCTATCGGGCGCTCAAGTGATCGCGAGCGATCTTAGGGCCAGCGCTTCGCTGGTGCTGGCCGGATTGGCAGCGCAAGGGGAAACCGTGATCGATCGGGTGTACCACATCGACCGCGGCTATGAGAGAATCGAGGCGAAACTGGCGGGCGTGGGCGCACGCATCCGCAGAATTTCTTGACAAGGACTGTTCAAAATGAGCACGCCGCACAAGCAGCATAACCCCGGTTTCCTGGCGCTGGTCAACGACGCCAAAACGCGGGTCAAGGAAGTCACAATCGGCGAGTATCAAAAGATGCCGCGCGAAGGTCATGTCCTGATCGACACGCGCGAGGATCGCGAATGGGCCGACGGCCACGCGGCAGGCGCGATCCATCTGAGCAAGGGAGTGATCGAGCGCGATATCGAGGCCGAAATCCCCGACAAATCCACGACGATGGTGCTGTATTGCGGCGGCGGATTCCGGTCCGCATTGGTGGCCGATACGCTGCAAAAGATGGGTTACTCGAACGCGATCTCCTTGGACGGGGGATGGCGGGCTTGGAACGCAGCGGGGCTGCCGATCGAAAAGCCGTAACGGCCGCCGGGCGTGAAGCCGGCCCCGCTTAGCCGATTACGTCGGAAATCATATTCCACGCCACCAGGCCGAGTCCGCCGCAGGTCATGAAGGCGATGAATTTCGAGAAGCCCGCTCCCATGAATTCAAACCGCAGCAGCAGGGCGAAGATCAGGCCGCTGTACATAATATAGGGATTCACCACGCGATCCGTGGCATTGGTGAAGATCACGGCGGCCAGGTAGAACAGCAAAGGAAGATTGCTGTGATAACGCTTGCGCACCACCATGATGACAGCGAAAACCGCAAGCACGACCACCAGCAACTCGAGCATGCCTGTCGAGTCCATACGCACTTCTATCGGCAGGCCGAGGCTGGGCCGTTAGCGCTCGGAAGCCGTCAAAAGGACCAGGCCAGCGAGGTGTAGCCGGTATGGGCGCGGTAGTTCTGCAGGGCGGAAAAATCTTCCGCGTAGCCGTAGTACTGGTATCCGGCGTTCCAGCGAACCTTGTTGTTGATGCGGATTGAGATCCGGGCCATGGGGGACAGGAAGCGGAGGGGGAACGTTTGGGCTGCCGCGAGGGCTGGTTGGGAAGTGTACTGAAACGAACCGACGCTCACCAAGCCCGAAACAAACAGGGTGCCCGTTCCCAAGGGACCCGCCCGCCCGTCTCCGACATCCTGGACATGGCTGTAGCCCACCGATATATCCGCCTTGTCCTTGAAGTTAAACCTCGCCGCCAACGTAGCAGTGTGAATATTGCTGATGTAGAGCGAACTCTCGCCGGTGACCTCAGCGCGGTCAGCAAAGTAATCGATCCCCCCCAACGTGTAAAGGTGCTGCTTGGCGTAGCTCGCGTCAATGGAGAACCACTTGTTCCCGGCCCACGATGCGTCCGCGCCGTACTGCCGCGCGTGCGAGGCGAAGCTTGACAGCGAGACCGAATTGATGTTGTAATCCGAACGCCCATAACCCGACAGGCGCAGCGAGCGATGCTTCCATTCGATGCGGCCTCGGAAGGCTTGGAAGTTGCCTTCGCTGATCGGGTAAATGGGGTGGTCGGCGCGGCCCAGTTCGCCGTCCAGCCGGATAGTCAACGATGCGATCGGCTTCAGCCGGAACCCCAGCACTCCGGAGTGAAGCTGGTTGGTCTGTTCCGCGGTCACTTCCTGCAGCGGGTTGCCCACGACGGTCTGTCCTTCGACCGAGCGGATCAGGCGGTAACTGAAATCGTAGCCCGCGTGCACGGAAAACCAGGGCCGCACGCGTATTTCAGCGTCCGTGGTGTTGGCCACGGTGCGGATGCCCAGGTAGGTGAACGGCAAGACCGCCGTGCCCTGAGCGCCGTTGGTGAACTGGGTGTAAACGGAGTCGCCCAGCATGCGGATGTTATAGAACGACGATTGGTTCGTCAGTGTGATCCAGGACGTGGGAAACAGGCTGAAAGTGAAGTTTCCGGTAAAGGCGGGCCGCTGGGCGTTGCCGAGCGTCACCACTTGAAGCTGCGTGAGCGCGCCGATGCGGCTGGTGCCGTTGGCGAACTCGTCTTGCACGAAGCCTCGCTGGCCGGCGACGTAGGTGGCCAGGGCGTTCATGGTCCAGAATCGGTGCTCGCCGAAGCGTCCTTCCCGGAACAACGCTCCACGCCAGTAAGGGCTGGTTCCGTGATAAGGAGCGCTGCGTTGAAATGAGTTCAACGTGGTCAGGTCGTTGGGGTTGTTGCCCTGCGGCAGCGGCGTCCCGTCAGTCGGAGTGTCCTCTTTGAAATCCTGCCAGCCGTGCATGACGTTCAGCCGGAAGCCAGCGAAACGCACCTCGCCGCCCAGGCGGTACTCGTTTTGCTCGCGCCGGATATTGGTGAACAAAGGAAACTCGTCGCCGCGGGCGTCGAACAGTTGTTGCGTGGTCAGCGCGGGGCCGGACTGCGTGTTGCGCGAGTATCCCAGGAAGAAGCGCAGGCTGCTTTGCGGGAACAGGGTGAGGTCTTGATCCTGCAAGTGGCGGATCGTGTCCATGGCATGTTCGCCGAAGGAAATCGTCGCCGCCGGATTCACATAGGCGATCGAGCGCCAGGTGAGGTCGTAGCGGTACAGCCGGTTCTTTTCGATGTGCAGGGACGCAAACTGGTACGGATCGTTGCCCAGGCCCTGGGTGTTGAGCACGATCTGGTCGAAGAATCCGCCATGGCCGTCGCGGGATTGCACATCGAGCGAACTCGCCAGAAGACGCAGGCCGTTGGTGTAATTCACCGTGCTTTGGTACATGCCGAAGTCGCCGCCGGTGGTCTCCCAGCGATAACCCGCTTCAAACGACTGGCGGATGTTGTAGTTCGAAGCGTTGTCGCCGCCCTGTCCCTGCGTAGGCTCATTGGAGGGAGCGACCGGGGTCTGCGCCCACGCGCAGCACGCTGCGGCCATGCACACTGCGTGACGGAATGCGCAACGAGAGGTCATCGAAGGAAGTTGGCGTCGGCGTTGGACCCATGAATGCGCACGTGACAGGTGGTGCAGTTCTGGTAGCGCGGGTCGGTCATGTTATGCGTGGAATCCTGCGTGATGACCCCGATGCCATGCCGTCCGAAGTTACCCGCTCCGTTGTGGCACTCCAAGCATACGGTGAATACCACGGGACGCTTTAGCAGTTTGGCATTAGTCGAGCCGTGCGGATTGTGGCAGGTCTCGCAGCCGTCGACGCGTACGGCGGTGTGCTCGAACACGAAGGGGCCGCGCTTATCGATGTGGCACTTGAGACACGGCTCTTCATTGCCGCTGGCTCGGTCGAGCATCTGCGGACGCTGCGCCATGCGCCAGGTAGCAGCAAACCCCCCGTGTGGGTTGTGGCAATCGGTGCACTGAATGGCGCCTTCATTCACGCGGTGCTTGAAGGGCATCGAGAATTGCGCGCGGACGGAAGTATGGCAGGAATAGCACAGGTCGGTTTGCTTCTTGGCCAGCAGGAATCGGGGCGCTTTGGAGTTGTGAACCGAGTGGCAGTTCGTGCATACTACGTCCTGCTCGGTGTGTTCGCTGCGGCGGATGTTGGCGCGCGAAATCGTCTGGACGTGGCACCGGAGGCAGGCATTCAGGACTTGGTCGGGCGCAAGATCGGCGAATCCTACGATTGCGTTCCGGTCGCCGCCCGATTCGATGTGGTCTTTGCCGGGACCGTGGCAGCCTTCGCAGCCGGTGTTTTCCGCCTTCTCCTTGCCGGAGGCGATGCTCTTGTAATGCGGGTTGCGGTAGAACTGGCTCCAGATATCGGGGTGGCAGTTGCGGCAGACGTTGCTTCCTACGTAGTCCGCGGCCCAAACCCCTTGAGCCAGGATCGCAAGGCCTAGCCAAAAGCGCATGGCCCCACTATAGCGAACCGGCATGCACCCGCGTTTTCACGCCGACAATCACGCTGGTTGGGACTCAAGCATCCGCCGCGCTGGAACAACGCGGCGGCAATGGCGACGCCGGTCTAATTCGCGAAGCTGAGGCCGACGGAGGGAACGATGTCCTGAATCCAGCCGCCAACCTTCGCGCCCGCGGCCGGGGCGATCACTTTATTGGGGAAGGGCGTCAGGTAGTCGTGCACCTCCAGGCGAAGCGTCAGATGATCGGAGAGTCTCACCCGAAGTCCCGCGCCCGCCACCGCCAGAGCCGTCAGGTCCTGGACTTTGCTCAATAGCGCAAAGTTACTGAGCGGCTGGTAGACCGCCTCGGTCCCCGTTCCGCGATAGATCTTCACGCCCGCGCCCCCGGATACGAAGGGTTGGATGGTGGCCTCCTGCGAGGCGAATCTCCACTGCAGGTCGTAATGCATGGCATGCGTCTCCGCGCCGAAGGTTGCTTGGGAGCCGTTCTGGCTCAGCGCCAAATTGCCGCGGCCGTAATCGTAACGGAGTTCACCGCTCCAGCGGCCGGAAGAGTGGTTGTCCAGCCAGGCGCTGGCCGCGATATTGGTCTGAATCTTGGCCGTTGCGCTGCCGCTGGAGTTGGTGACGTCTTGGGAGGTATAGAAACCTCCGCCCGCGCCGCCGCCGACTTCCCACCGTTGCGCCATCGCGGCGGGCGCCACAAGGACCACGCACACTGCGAGTGTTCGAATGAGTTTCATATTCTAACTCCTGAATTGCGAATCTCTGTCTTTCTGGGTTACTGAACCGCGTTACTGAACCGCGTTACTGAGCCACGTTTGTGAACGACGTTACTGAACGACGCGCGTGTTAAAAGAATGGGTAGCGCCGCCCTGATAGATGGTTAGCGGAATACTGATCCCTTGTGGCGCGCTATTGGGCACCTGCACGTTGATCTGGTAGACGCCAACTTCGCCTGGCGCCAAGCCTGCATAGAGCACCGAAAGGTTCACATCGCCGAGGCTGACGGTGGGAGCCGTCAACGCCGTTGCCAGCGGATCGCCAGGAGCGGGGAGGCCGTTATCGACCGCGGGCGAGACCTGCCCTAATCCTGTCAAGTAGATCACTAGCGTATCGCCCCGGTGAATTGGATTCGAGTCGGTAACCAGCAATCCGGTATCGGCTTTGAGAACCGTGGGGAGATTGGTAACCGGACCCGCCGAAGCGCTGCGAAATACCGCCGGAGCATTGGGCTGAATGGTCAGGTTATAGTTGTCGCTGACGCCGCCCGGCGTATGCACGATGACCACGGTGTTGCCGATGGCCTGGAACGGCATTTGGGCGTTGATCTGGGTCGGCGAGACGAAGATAATCGGCATGGGTTGGCCGTTGACGGTGATGCAACTATTTCCGAGCGCCGTCGGCACCGGGATCTGCTTGGTCGCCAGGTTGGTGGGGTTCAACTGCGACCCGTAGATGGTGATCAGGCCGCCCGGAGCCACCGGCGACTTACCATCCGCGGCGCTGACGATGGCGGCGATCGATGGCGGCGCTACCGCTGCGTCGTAGGTCCAGGGAAGCACTGTGAAGCCCGAGGTGGTGGTGCTGATGATGGCGCTCTGGTCGTAGAGCACGGCCAGCGAGCGGGTGAACGCAGGCACGTTCGAGGTCGCCACCTTCGTACTGTTCGTGGAACAACTGGAAGTAACAGAGCCGCTCGTGTCTGTGGTGCAGATCTGATCGATTTGAGTGCTGCCGTCAGACGTCAATGTCTTGCATTCAGACGTAATCGTGGTGCCCGTGGTGGTCGTGTTGCAAGTTGTTGTGCCCGGCGGAACCCCCGACACATTGCCCAGAACCGGCGCCTCGATCATGCGCGTGGGTCGAATTCCGGTACCGTTCAGCAGGTTTACCCGCTGAATTACTCCCGGGCTGGCGCTATCGGGCGCTGTGGTCCGCAATGCCGTGCTTCCGATGAATGCAAAGCCTGACGGGAGGCCGCTGATGTTTTCCAGCGAGCCGACGGGAGCAAGCGAAGAGTTCAGCACATTGTCTCCCACTACATACTGATCGAAGGCCGATGCGGCGTAGGCTCCGCCGAGAATGCTGAAGTCCCTGCGCGAAGCCGTGAAGCTCCCTGCGTTGGCGTCATAAAGCAGCACGTTACCGTCGGCGGACGCGACCAGTATTCTGGACCCGTTGGGCGATGAAGTTACCACCGTATTGAGAGCCAGCTTATTCTGGAAAACCCCCAAATTGGCGGGAATCGACATGGTCAGGGCCACGGGGTCGATCCAGGCGATCCCCGGATCCCCCCCGGCCGGACGCATATGCGCCAGAACGGCGTTGGATGAGACGGCTAGCGATTGTACATAGTGGCTGGGTGTGGGAATAAAACGGCCTGGCTGGAACGAATCCAGATCGTAAACCCAGATCACCTGGGAGTTATCGCAACCGATCAGCAAGGACTGTTGGTCGTAGGTCACGGCCATGGTCTTGGGCGTGTTGCACGTGCGGAGGACCGCCTTCTGAGTGTTATTGGTTCCGTCGAACACCAGCACTTGGTTCTTGTCCTGGCGCATCACGTAATATTGCGGGCGCTTTGGGTCCGCCACCACATCCACAATCGTCCCTGGAACGTTGACGATGGATCCGCGCTGATCGGGTTGCTGGGAGTTGATCAGCAGCCGCACTGGGGTGGGCTTGTTCACCGCAACGTCGGAGCTCAGCGTCAGGTTCACGATGGAGGTGCCCGTCTTGCTCTGGAAAACGTTAGGATCGATCGACACCTTGACGACCGCCGGCGTCAGACCGCTCGCGGGCGATACCGTCACGCCGGGGGCTGTGGGGGAAATCTTAAAGGGCGTGTTGCCGCCACCTGGATCGGTTATGGTCAGAGTCTGGGTGGCTACGCTGCGGTCGCAAAAATTGCCGCGGAAGACCATGTCCTCCGTCGAAGCCACCAGGCGGGGCGCTTTGTTGAGGCTGCCCACCGGCAGTACCAACACACCGCTGTCGGAGGTCCCGTACATCATGCTGGAATCGCTGCTCAGAATGCTTTTGCCCGTCAGGTTCTCCGGGAGCTGCAGGATTTCCCGCTGTGTCAGGTTGTCCCAGTCCAGGATCTGTAGCAGCGGCGCAGCGACATTCACTGTGGCCGTGGCGTTTGGCGGAGGCATCTGCGCATAAATCGTCTTGCGCGAGGAATCAATCAGCGTACTGCCGATGCTGAACAGACCCACGGCATTCGGGAATTGCGAGATCATGTTGAACTGGGAGTCGAAAACCGCCCAGGCGATGGTCGCCAGGCTGCCATCCTGATTCACGCTGACGGTGCGGGGACCGGAAGGCGGTGAAAACGTCCAGTTTTGCGCCAGCAGGCCTTGCGTCGCCACGTCGTAACGGAACAGCAGGACATTGCCACCCACCCCGTAGATGTGCAGTCCATCGCCGGACGCGGCCACGGTGGCCTGAACGATGTTGCCCGGGAAGTTGGCCAAAGGCTGCGGCAACGTTTGCGCGGCCACCTGGCTCATGGTCTGAATGGTCGAGACCGCGCCCGTAACCGGGTCGAACAGCGAGAAACTGGTGGTAGTCACGATCAGCGCCCGGTCGTCGATACCGAACGCCACGCCCAAAGGCGGGCTGCCCAGCGCAAAGGTTTGCTTGGCATTGTTGGCCGTCAAATCGATCAGCGTCAGTACATTGTTGGGTGACGCCGGAGGGGCGTTGTTCCCGAAATGCGCAATGGCCAGCCAGTGGCCGTCCGGAGACAGCGAGATCGAGCTGGGCTGCGGCGCTACGTTGATCGACGTATGCACGACATAGTCCTTGAGCGACATCACATCGATGCGATTCGCCGTGAAGTTGGCAATATAGAGGACACCGCGCGACTCATCGAGCGCCACGTCGGCGGCCTGCCCGCCGATCGAGACTACCTTGCCGAATGTCCCCGCGAGCGCCGGGGCGGACATAAGAACCGCGCCCGCGATCGCCACCAACCATCTTTTTTGAAGTGACTTACGAAGCATACGTAACTCCATCCCGTCTTAACTGACATGCGATTCTGACTTGCGATCTGAAATCTAAACGAACTCGAAATCTCCGAAGCGCCGCGCTGCTCACGCCGCTCCGCCGGATCTGTAACCCAACCGTCCAAACCTCTCTCGCCTGCACTCCGCCCTGGCTTCGGGCGAATGCGCGGGGCGACATTAGCTGCATGCCACCCCGGCTCTAAAGTTCTTGACTCTGGTGCTCCCGCCTGCCCCGCTGGCTGCTCTATAGATACCCGTGGCAGCCTTTCGAGACCGCAACGCCCGCCGCGCCCTGCGCTTACTCGTCGACGCTCTTTTTGCGGCGTAGTACGATGATCCCCAGGAACAGGATCGCCAGCACCGCACATACGACTCGAACAATGGAAGTGTCCATCGCGCTCTCTCCTTTCCTCAACAAGAGTAAATTCGGCTCTCCTAGTCCCAACCTTTAGGCGAGTACTAGTGGCTGTTCATCACAAGCTATTCATCATGGGGATTAACTCCCGCATGATCTTCATCACGACCGGACCGACCGCCACCACGAACAGCGACGGCAGAATGCAGAAAAAGATGGGGAAGATCAGTTTGACGCCCAGCTTGGCGGCCTTTTCCTCGGCCTGCTGGCGGGCCTGCACGCGCATGAAATCGGCGTGTCCGCGCAAGCTGGTGGCGATGCCCGTGCCAAAACGGTCGGCCTGAATCAGCACAGCCACCAGTTTTTTCAAATCGTCCACTCCGGTGCGCTCGGCCAAGTTACGCAGGGCCTCCACCCGGCGCTTTCCGGCTTTGAGCTCGAGCGTGACAAATCCAAACTCCTCGCTGATTTCCGGGTGGGCTTTGTCCAGTTCCTTCGATACCTGCAAGACGGCCTGGTCCAACCCCAGACCGCTCTCGACGCAAACCACCAACAGGTCCAACGCGTTGGGCAACCCCCGGGCAATCTGGTGCTGACGCCGCGAAGCCATCCGCCGCACATATTCGTTGGGACCGAAAAAGCCTACGGCGGCCGCCGCCAGTGTGACAGCGAACTTATTGCCGGAGTCGGTGCTGTAGCCGGCGATGGAGAGTCCCACCAGCACCGGAAGCAGGATTCCCAGCGCTACTTTGGACCCGTACAGAACTTTGAGTGCGTTCTCGTTCCGGATGCCGGCGCGGATCAGGCGCCGTTGCATCACGGTGACATCTTTGGGCGACTGAGGGATAACATTGCCCAGCTTCTTGATGATTTCGTGAAAGGCCAGGCTGGGGTGCGAAGGCACGTGCTCGGTCTCGACGCCGCCGACCACGCGCTCCACCGCCTCCTTGGGCTTCACATACAGCTTCATGCCCGCGGCCGCGCCTACTCCGGCGATCATCAGAAATAGCAGCATCGTCATCAAGAACATGGCATTAGACCCCGCATTAAACTTCGATGTTCACGATCTTCTTCATGACGCCGTAGCCGATCAGCTGAAGCACCACCGCCGCGCCCAGCATGATGTTGCCCACATCGTCGTAAAAGAAGAACTTCACGTAGTCTGGGTTGGTAAAAAACATCAGCACGCCTACGGCGATGGGAATGATGCTGAGCGCCGTGGCGGTCATCTTGCCGTGCGCGCTGACGGCCCGGATACGGCCACGGAGCTTGAAACGCTCGCGGATCACGTAAGCCAGCTTGTCCAGGATTTCCGCCAGGTTTCCGCCGGTGCGCTTCTGCAGCAGCACGGCCGAAACAAAAAAGTGCACGTCCAACGAGGGCACTCGCGCGGCTAGTTTTTCGAGCGCCACCTCCACCGGCAGTCCCAGGTTGTGCTCCTCGAAGGTGCGTCGGAACTCGCCCGCCACGGGCTCCTGAAATTCGCGGTGGATCATTTCGAGCGAAGCTGAGAACGCGTGCCCCGCGCGCATGGACCGGCCAATGAATTCCAGCGCCTCCGGGAACAACTCCTCGAACCGCCGCAAACGCGACTTCCGCTTCACGACCACGTAGCCGAGCGGTCCGAGGCCCGCCACCAGGCCACCCAGGAGCGCAAAGGCGTGCGGCAGCGGGGCCAGAATCCAGGTGGCCGCAAAGCCCGCGGCGAAGCCCATCAGACACAGATGCACCAGCCGGGCCGGAGGCCACTTCAACCCGGCCTGCTCGAGAAGCTGCAGGATGCGGGGGCCCAAGCGGTACTTCTCGACCAGCAAAAGCGCCAGCTTGTTCTTGACCACTTCCTGGGTGTTGATGACCGACTGGGAGCCTGCCGCCGCGGTCTTAGCCTTCTGCTTGGCCCGGCCGCCGCCACCGGTAAGCCGTTCTTTGATCTTGGTAACGTCCGAGCTCTTGAAGTATCGGGAGACGCCTACCCACGCCACCAGAACCACGGCCCAGATCAGCACTACCCCCAGCAGGAAACTCATGTGCTAGACCTCCACCACTTCATCGAACAGGTCCGCGCGCAGACGGATGCCGGCGCTCAGCAGCTTTTCATAGAATTTGGGCCGAATACCGGTGGCCGCGAAACGCCCCACCACTTTGCCGTCCGGATCCAAGCCGCGCTTTTCAAACACGAACAGATCTTGCAGCGTCACTACATCGCCTTCCATGCCGGTGACCTCGGTCAGCGAAACCACGCGGCGGGAGCCATCGCTCAAGCGCGAGGCCTGCACCAGCAGGTGCACGGCGCTGGCGATCTGCTGCCGGATGGACGTCAACTGCATGTTGGAATTGGCCAGCGAAACCATCACCTCCAGCCGGCTCACGGCGTCTCGCGGGGAGTTGGCGTGGACCGTGGTCAACGATCCGTCGTGACCGGTGTTCATGGCCTGCAACATGTCCAGAGCTTCCTCGCCGCGGACCTCGCCTACCACGATCCGGTCCGGACGCATACGCAGGCTGTTGACCAGCAACTCGCGCTGCCGGACGGCGCCATGTCCTTCCAGATTGGGCGGCCGTGTCTCCAGGCGGGCCACATGGGGCTGCTTGAGCTGCAATTCGGCGGCGTCTTCGATGGTGACGATGCGCTCCTTGCCGTTGATGAAGGCCGACAGGGCATTGAGCAGGGTGGTTTTACCGGCGCCGGTTCCACCCGCGATGATGATGTTCATGCGGGCCTTCACCGCCGCTTCGAGCAGTTCCATCATGCCCGGCGTCATGGCCTTGAGATTCACCAGGTCCGGGGGCATGAGCTTATCCGTGGAAAATCTACGAATTGAGAGCAGCGGGCCGTCCACCGCCAGCGGTGGAATGATGGCGTTGACGCGCGAACCGTCCATCAGGCGCGCGTCCACCATGGGCGTCGATTCATCGATGCGGCGGCCCACTTGGCTCACGATTTTGTCGATAATGCGCAGCAGATGCTGGTCGTCGCGGAAGGTGACGTTGGTTATCTCCAGCAAACCGCGCCGTTCGACGTAGACCTGCTTGCTGGTGTTCACCAAAATGTCCGAGATGGTGGGGTCCTGCAACAGGGGTTCCAGCGGCCCCAGGCCGAACACTTCATCCAGAACCTCGTCCGAGATCTGCTGCTTTTCGAGCGAACTGAGCAGCGTCGGCTCGGCGTCGATCAGCGCGATCACCGCCTGCCGCACTTCGCTCCGGACGCGCTGGTTGTCGATGGTGGCCAGCGCCTCCAGGTTGATCTTGTCCACCAGCTTGCGGTGCAGCGTGAACTTGAGTTCCTGATACTCGGGCTTCAATCCGGTCTTGGGTTTCTGGCCGTTCTTCAGCAGTCTCTGTTCCCAGGAGACCTGCGGGTTGGTTTTGTTGGGATTCTCGGTCGCAAACATATGATCTCTCTAGGTTTCCTCAGGCGTGCGCCGGCTTCAGCTCCCGCGCCGGGGCGGACGCCGCGGTACGTGGGCTTCCCCCGTCCAGACTGCACAGCCGTTGCGCCACGTTTTCGATGGCCCGGCCCAGTTCGCAATCCGCGCCCAGCGGCTGGCCGAGCGTCACTACCCGGTGCAGCGCGAAATAATCGTTGGGCAGCCGCGAGTGAACCGGGCAGCCGAATAGCTTCTCCATATCGGCCAAGCCGATGTCGTCCCGCTTATCGACGCGGTTGACCAGGACCTGAAACCGCTCCTTGGGGAACCCTAGGCGATCCACCATGGTCAAAGCCTTGCGGGTCAGGTGCAGGCTGGGCAGCTCCGCCGTGGAGACCACAAAGGCCCGGTCACACTCAGAAACCGCCATCAGGCTGGTGCGCGTAAAGATAGTGGGCAGATCCAGGATCACCCAGTCATACATCCAACGCGCCTGTTCGGCGAGCATTCTCAACCGCGCTCCATCCAGCGCGTCGGCGTAAGGTACGGCCGGAGCCGGCAGTATATCCACGCCGCCGTAATTCACGGTGAGGGAGCTCCACAGAGCCGGATCCAGGTGCTCGGCATGCTGCAGGGCGTCCACCAGCGAATAGCCGTGACTCAATTTCAAATAAAAGCCGATCGTGCCGCCGGTCAGATCGCAATCGGCGAGCAGTACCCGCTTCCCCGTGATGCGGTGCAGCGAAAACGCCGTCTGGGTGGCCACGGTCGAGGCGCCCGAGCCGGGCTTGGAACTGGCGAAGGCCACCGCATGACCCGCTTCGGCGGCGACGGGAGCCTCCGGCTGCACCAGCCGCATCAGTCGCGCCACGGCTTCGCTCTGCGCGGACACTTCGAAGGGCGCGTACAAGAACTCGCTCGCGCCCGCGCGGAGTGCGCTGAGAATCGCCTGCGAGTCGTTGGTCGCCGCCAGACCCACCGCCAGAACCGGCGGATTCAATCCGGCGATGAAGCGAATCAAATCGAGCGCCTGCGCCGGGTCCGAAGCGACATCAATGAGCACCGCTTGCGGTTTCAACTGCCGCGCCCGGATTTCCAGTGTTTGCGGGGGAGGATAACTCTTCAGGTCCGCAAGTATCTGGAAGTGGCGCGTCCCGGTAAGCGTGTTGAGGAACTTTTGCGCCAGCTCCCGGCCGGGCGCAATCAGCACCGCCGTAATCTCTGGTTCGCTCTGCCCTCGGAGGTTCATGTTTCT
>Ga0210409_10003087_pt1 | contig 19123 bp, 16 predicted proteins | sample IncBWH17MmetaG_FD_161649 | JGI IMG/M metagenome (GOLD analysis project Ga0210409, IMG submission 161649) | Forest soil microbial communities from Barre Woods Harvard Forest LTER site, Petersham, Massachusetts, United States - Inc-BW-H-17-M | ecosystem: Environmental > Terrestrial > Soil >... | reverse complement strand
CGTCGCACGGGCGACCGCTTCGTCCAAGCGCGCGTGCACCTGAGGCTCCGTTTCGCGAGTCATTCTTTCCACAAATTCCTGCGATCGCGCCAGTTCTCGCCGCAGGTCTGCAGCCTGTTTCTCCAGCCGTTGGGCCATTTCCTCCGCCTGGGCGCGGTATTTTTCCATCTGTTCTTTCCACTGCGTGGCAACCTCGGCGGCGATCTCCTCTTTGGAGGAGGGCCTCATCGTCTCTACACGGGTCGGAAAGAGCTCCTGCACCTCGCGGACGCTCGATTGGCGGATGTCGTCAATCGTGTCCAGCGCTTTTCGCACCGCTTCGTCCACTTGTTTCGCAACTGCCGCTTGCGCCGCTTTTTCGGCGGCCTGCTGCAGTTTTCCCTGGAGCGCCGTGATCAGCCCGTCGGGTGTCACCACCACGCGTTGCGGCTTCGCGGGTTCTGCTATTTTTGGACCCTGAGGTTTCACGACGGCGGGTGACGGTGAAGGAAATGTCGCGACTTCCGCCAGTTTATGCTCGACCTTAGGCGGTGGCTCGGTGAGTTCCGCGGCCGCCGCCGGCGGTTCCTCGGCCGGTGCCACTGCCGCGCCGAATTGCGCCATCGAGGTATGCGAATCTCCGTGCCGCAGCCAATCCTGCGGCGGCGTGGCGATCCCCCAGACATTCCCCGGGCTTTCCAATTCCACGCCGACTTGCTGCAGTTCACGCGGACTCTGCGAGGTGTGGACCGAGCGCACTCGGGCCCGCATCGCCGGCGGCTTGGGTTCGACGTTCAAGCCCACCACTTGCAGTGTGATCCAGCTACCGACTCCGTAATCGTGCCGCGAAGGATACCGGCAGCCATGCAGATTAATGCTGGTCGAAACCGTTCTTTCCACAAACGGTTCTCCCAGGCGGTTCTGCCCGAAAATAATCAGCGGAACAGACCGCTCGATGCGCGTGCTGCGCCGCGCTTCTTCCCCTTCAGAACTCCGAGGGGTACTCATCAGAGAATGACTCACGTCTTCTCCCAAAAAATCCGTTTCGAATCCCGGACGCGCGACAAGACCAGCCGCGGCAAGTCGCCGAGGAGTCTCCTGCTCCCCCGACCCTCGCGGCAGATGTTAGCCGAAGCCCGCCCGGTTGTCGATATTTCCGTGGGCTATTCCAGTCTTCTCCAAGTCCAAAGCCGGAGGATCAGCGCGAAACGCGACGAATTTCCAAGTCTCTGATAGGCTTGCGTCCTCGAGAGGAGTCTTTCATGCGCCGATTCGCCACCTTTGTTTTGTCTGCTTTGTTGATGCCGATATTTGCTGCCGCCCAGGCTCCGCACCGCGTGGCCATCCGGGCTGGCAAGTTAATCGATGGAAAGAGCGACAAGCCGATCGAGAATGCGTTGATTCTTATCGAAGGCGACAAGATTGTCTCTGTATCGGCCGGGGGAACCGCGCCCGCTGGCGTGGAGGTCCTCGATCTTTCGAAATCCACGGTCTTGCCCGGCTTCATCGATACCCACACCCACGTTCTGCTCAACGGTGACATCACCGCCGAGGAGTACGACGCGCAATTGCTGAAGGAATCGATCCCCTATCGCGCGATTCTCGCCGCTCGTAACGCGCACATTGCGCTCTCGCACGGCTTCACGGCCATGCGTGACCTCGAAACGGAGGGCGCCATGTACGCCGATGTGGACGTAAAAATGGCGATTGCCCGCGAGGAAGTGCCCGGCCCGCGCATGCAAGTGGCCACGCGTGCTTTGACCCCGACCGGACTCTATCCGCTGCTCGGCTATTCCTGGGAACTCAAAGTGCCCACCGGCGTGCAATACGCCGACGGCGCGGACGGAGTGCGCAAAGCGGTTCGCGAACAGGCGATGTACGGCGCCGATTGGATCAAGTATTACTCTGACCGGCGCTACCACTTCGAGGCGGACGGCGTCCTGCACTCCATGGTGAATTTCACCGATGAAGAGGCGAAAGCCATCGTCGATGAGGCCCATCGTCTGGGCAAGAAAGCGGCGGCGCACGCCATCGGCAGCGACGGGATCGCCGCCGCGTTGCGCGCCGGCGTGGACACCATCGAGCACGGCGACGGTCTGACCGACGCGCTCATGGACGAGATGGCGAAGAAGGGTGTTTACTGGGTGCCCACAATCACCGTCGGCATGTACGTCGCGCCGGGCCGCGGAGGCAATTGGCAAAAAATGGCCGACCTTCAGCGCGATAATTTTCCGAAAGCCATGAAGAAGGGCCTCAAGATTGCCCTCGGGACGGATGCCGGCGGCTTCGACTGGAAACTGTTGAATCAAGCCAAGGAATTTGAATACTACGTGCAATATGGAATGACGCCGATGCAGGCGATTCGCGCCGGAACTTCCGTTCCGGCCGAACTCCTAGGCTGGAGCGATAAAGCCGGCGCCATCGAAGCAGGGAAGTGGGCCGACCTCGTCGCCGTCAGCGGCGATCCTCTGAAGGACATCACGGAATTGCAGCGCGTGAAATTGGTCATGAAAGGTGGAGTCGTCTACAAGAACGAAACGCACTAATTGCCAGAAGACGTAAGTCCATAGACTGCAACCAAAGAGAGGAGTATGTTGTCCGGTAGCCCGCCTTCTAGGGAGGTGTAAGAATGCGGAATAAGGCTATCGCTTCACTCGTTGTCCTGCTCGCGCTAACTCTGGGAATTGTAAGATCACTTCGCAGCCAGAACGCACCGACAAAATCTTCGGATGCCGACCAAGCCAGGCACAGCCTTGCCATCAGCCTGCTACGCGCAATCAACACCGCGGAAGTAACTCACAAAATGCAACATGGCGCCTTCTTATCAAAAGATGACCTCCTCGCCAGTGAGGAATTTTCTAGCTACATGACGAGGGCCGCAAGAAATAATCCGCAGCTCGCGGGTGCACACCTTTCGAACGGTCCCGAAATCCTGCCTGGGTGGGTCTTACGCTTGAATGTTAGCGCGGACGGACAGGGCTACGACGTCATGCTGGAAGACACCACGGACAAAAACTGTGGCTACGCCGCGGTCACTGATGAGCGCGGGGTGATCCGGCAGAGCAAAGCCATCGATTGCCCGATCTAAGTAAATCTTTTGTTGTGACGCTGGCGAAGAGCGTGAAATTAGTTCACCACTCGGTTGGCCCACTTTGGTGCCGGGATGGACAAGGCCAATAAGATCGCGAGGATCAGGCTGGCGATCACGTAAGCAAACCCCAGCGTGAAGGATTGCGTGCGGTCCAGAAAGTAACCAATCACTGCAGGCGTTGCAAAGCTCCCCAGATTACCGATCGAATTGATCAGCCCGATCGAGGCGGCCGCTCCGGATTCGCCTAAAAAGGCCGACGGCATCGCCCAGAACGCGGGAAGAAAAGCGTTGGCCGTTGACGCGACCGTCAGGCAAGCAAACGCCACCCAAAAATGCGACCCGTAGAGAATCGCGAGCAGGAAGGCCACCGCGCTCAGCATCAGGGGAAAAGCTGTGTGCCAGCGGCGCTCGCCGGTGCGGTCAGAGTGCCACCCGTTGAGCAGCATGGCGAAGAGCACGAAAACATACGCAATCATCGAGAGCCAGGTAACCGCCATATCCGACATGCCGGAAGATTTTTTTAAGTAAGTCGGAAGCCAGATGGTCAGCGCATAGATGCTGCTAACGGCGAAAAAATAGACAAACGTCAGCTGAATCACTTCGCGCTGCAGAAGTGATTCCAATATGCTGTAAGTCCGCACCGCTTTTTTCGCCAGTAACTCTTGCTCAAGCTGTCCCGTAATCCAGTCGGCCTCCTCGGCGGACAGCCAATGTGCCTCCCGCGGCCAGTCGGTGAGGTAAAAATAAGTGACAACTCCGAACACCACGGCGGGGATTCCTTCGACGATGAACAACCAGCGCCAGCCCTGCATTCCATACCAGTGCACGCCCAAGAGCCACCCCGCCACGGGAGAACCAATGATGTTGGCGACCGGTATCGCGGTCATGAAAAACGCTCCGGCTTTGGCGCGGTCTTCGGCGCGGAACCAATGCGTCATGTAAACAATGATGCCGGGGAAAAACCCGGCCTCAGCCGCGCCCAGCACCACGCGCACGGTATAGAATTGTCCCTTTGTGTGGATAAAGCCCATCACCATGGTCGTGATGCCCCACGAAACCATGATCCGCGCAAACCATTTGCGCGCGCTCCAGCGTTCCACAATCAGACAGCCAGGAATTTCAAACGCCAGATAGCCGATGAAGAATATCCCTGAACCCCAACCAAACACACTGTTGCTGAACGACAAGTCGCGAGTCATCTCCAGCGCCGCGTAGCCGACGTTCACGCGGTCGAGAAACGCAATCACGAAAAGCAGGAAAAGAAATGGCAGGAGGCGCCGCGCAATTTTTCGGCGCGCGCTGAGCTCAAGTTCAGTAGGGAAAGTGGAAGCCGCCATCGCGCTGTTGCTTCTAACACATCGAAGCCCGGATTGCACTCCGCAAAAAGCCACTTCGAATCAGTAAAACGCCACGCCGCCGTCCACGTTGATCGACTGGCCCGTCATCGCGCTGGATTGCTCCGAGCACAGAAACAGGGCGGCTCGCGCAATCTCTTCCGTCGTTTGCGCACGGCCTTGCAGCAGCCCGTTCAGAAAGCCCGCCAGTTGTTCTTCTTCGTTCACGCCCATTTTTTTGGCCAGCACCGCGCCCAACTCTTTCGACATTTGCGTTTCCGTCACCGGTCCAGGGCAGATAGCGTTCACGCGCACGCCCTTGCGCGCGCCTTCCGCCGCCGTGACCCGCGTCAAGCCTAGCATTCCCGCTTTCGCCGCCGCATACGCCGATCCCCACGCGTAAGCTGCCTTCGCCGACAGGCTCGATATATTAAGGATCACGCCGGACTGCCGCGCGTACATTTCCGGCAGCACCAGCTTCGTCAATAGAAATGCCGCCCGCAAATGCACCGCAATCACTTTGTCAAATTCCGCCAGCGGATAATCCTCCACAGGAACCACCGGGCCGTAATGCCCCGCATTGTTCACCAGAATGTCGATCCGGCCGAACTTTCCTCGCGCCGCCGCAATCACATGTCCGCAATCAGCTTCTCGGGACATGTCCGCGGCGGCGTATCCGGCCTGTCCGCCGCTGCTGGAGATTTCCGCTGCCGTTGACGACAATTCCTTTTCCGTGCGCGCCGTCAAGAACACGGCCGCGCCTTCCTTCGCAAACAGTTTCGCGATGGCCCGGCCAATTCCACGGCCCGAGCCGGTTATCAGAGCAACGCGATTTTGGAGTTCCATAGAGAAAACGAGGATAGAGTGAACCGCCGAAGGAGGCAAGCCGGGCAGCTCAAAATTCGCTGGGGGTTGGCATTGCTGGCTGGCCAACAACTGTCCTTCGGGTCAGGTGAAATCCCGCTTTAAGATGAGTAATCTCTAGGTTATGACAGGACATTCCTTGCACCGATAAGGTCGTTGCACGGATTTGCCCTCCCGGAAGTTGCGGCCTCCCCAAGTGCAGCCGCTCGCATCGAACTGGGGGTTTAGCTCGTGCGCCGAACGATACTCGCTTCCCCACTGACCGCCGCCCTGGTCATCTTTGGTGTGGCTGGTTGCTCAAGCAACGCGAATACCACTCCCGTTGCGCCTTCGCTCACCGCCGAGCCTGCAAGTGCTTCCGTCACCGCCGGCCAGACCGCGACGTTCAGTGTCACCGCCAGCGGCACCGCACCGCTCAGCTATCAATGGCAGAAAAACGCCGCTGACATTCCCAACGCCAGCGCGGCGAGCTACACAACGCCGGTCACCACCACTGCCGACAACGGAGAACTTTTCCGCGTGGTCGTCAGCAACACCGCGGGAAACGTAACAAGTAACACCGCCACGCTTACCGTCAATCCCGGCACGAGCAACTCGAGTGTTGACGTCACTACCTATCATTACGACAACGGCCGCTCCGGCCAAAATTTGAATGAAACGACGCTCACTCTTGCCAATGTGAATTCCACGACGTTCGGAAAGAAGGGCGAATTCAGCGTGGATGGCAAAGTGGATGCCCAGCCGCTCTATCTCTCCCAAGTCACCATCGGCGGGCAAAAGAAAAATGTTCTTTACGTCGCCACAGAGCACGGCTCCGTCTACGCTTTTGACGCCGACTCCATCAATGGCACTACTTCCACTTTCCTTTGGAAAACTTCCACGCTCGCCAGCGGCGAAACCACCAGCGACAATCGCGGCTGCGGCCAGGTCTCCCCGGAGATCGGCATTACCTCGACACCCGTCATCGATCGCACCCGCAATGCCATCTACGTCGTAGCCATGTCGAAAAATTCCACCGGAAATTATTTCCAGCGCTTGCATGCACTGAACTTGTCCACCGGCGCGGAACTTTTCAGTGGCCCTAAGACCATTACGGCGACCTATCCTGGCACCGGCGACAACAGCTCCGGCGGCAACGTGATCTTCGACCCCAAACAATATAAGGAACGCCCCGGCCTGCTGCAGATCAACGGCACGATTTATACCACCTGGTCTTCCCACTGCGACGCTCGCCCCTACACCTCCTGGGTCATGTCTTTCAGCGCGGACACTCTCGCACAAACCAGCGTCCTGAACCTCACGCCCAACGGCAACGACGGCGGCATCTGGATGGCCGGCACCGCTCCCGCCGCCGATTCGTCCGGGAATATGTTTTTCATCATCGGCAACGGAACCTTTGACACCACGCTGGACGCCAACGGTTTCCCCGCCAACGGCAATTGCGGCAACTGTTTCGTCAAGCTGTCCACTTCCAGCGGCCTCAAGCTCGCCGATTACTTCACGCCGCACAATACGGTTTCCGAGTCGAACGGCGATGTGGACTTTGGTTCCGGTGGCGGAATCCTGCTGGTGGACGTCACGGATTCCGGAGGCAACACGCGCCATCTCTCCGTCGGCGCGGGCAAGGACGCCCTCATTTACGTCGTGGACCGCGATTCCATGGGCAAGTTCAACGCCAACACCGATCAGATCTATCAGGAAATCTCCGGCCAGTTGGGTGGCGGCGTCTTTTCCATGCCTGCCTTTTTCAATGGCACCGTTTACTACGGCGCCGTGGGCGACGCGCTGAAGGCCTTTCCGGTAACAACCGCAAAACTTGCCAGCACTCCTTCGTCGCAGTCCACCCACAGTTTCAGTTATCCCGGAACGACTCCCAGCGTCTCCGCCAACGGCACCACGAACGGAATCGTCTGGGCCATCGAAAACAGCGGCGCGATCCTCTTCGCCTACGATGCTGCGAATCTGACCAAGGAACTCTACGATTCCAATCAAGCCGCCAACAGCCGCGACCACTTTAGCGGCAACAAATTCATCACGCCCATGGTTGCCAACGGAAAAGTTTACGTCGGCACGGCAACGAGTGTTGCCGTCTTCGGTTTGCTGCCTTAGCTTTTTGAAGAGTTTGGTTCGCGCCGCCGGATGTAAATGATCTTTTCTATAGTGGCGCAGACCGTTCCTGAGCCATCCACCAGATCAATGATGTACGTGCGGTCAACGGAGCGCTGCGATTTCAGCGCGGAGTGAATCGCCACAAGCTCGTCGTCTCCCACCGCGAATCGCGCGTGCAATGTCTCGCGGCCGGGCTTCTTGAATTGGATGCTGGCCGCTTTGTCCCAGACAATGAACTCCGGTCCCAAACGGCGAATCAGCATCAGCATGTAGATCGGGTCCACGGCGGAGTACAGGCTTCCTCCGAAGATCGTCCCAACATAATTTCGCGTTCGCCAGGAGAGCGGAAGCTCCAGCCGTACTTCGCTCCAGTCTTCCGCGATGTATTTCAGCCTTCCGCCGGTTCCCCGGTAACAGCCGAACACGTAGAAAGACCAGCAGCGAAGTTTGTTTGAAATGGCTGCGGGAAGGCGCATCCTGCGCGCCATGGTATCTGACGCCCTCGCATTTTCCAGCAGGAAAGTTTCCGCGCACGCATAGGCCAGCGATTCAGCCTGCTACACCGGCGCGCGTCTTGATTTTCGCCAGCGTCGTGATGTCGAACGCCGCCAGCAGTTGCGCCTGCACTTCATCCGTCAGCGCGTTGATGCGTTCAACTCCCGGCCCGCCCGGCCCCACGCGATATCTCATTTGCCGCTGGCCCGCCGGCGTCTCGATAATTCGCAGCACCGCATCTGCGACCTCTTGGGGATTGGCCCGCGCCCCACGAAGCCGCTCCCGAATCCTCTCAGGGACATCCGCCATTTCCCCGTAACCCGCGCGGCGCCCGGGATCTTCGCCTGGCTCCAGCTTGTCTATAATATTCGTGGCATAAGCGCCCGGCTCGATCACCACGGAGTCGATTCCTTGCGACGCCAGTTCGTAGCGATACACTTCCGCCAGCGCTTCCATCGCAAACTTGCTTGCGCAGTACAAGCCCATCCCGGGGATCGCCAGGCGACCCGCTCCGCTGCTTACGTGCAGCAGCAATCCGCTTCCCTGGCGCTTCATCACCGGCAAAACCGCCCGGTTCATCCGCAGCACTCCGAAAAAATTCGTCTCGAACTGCCGCTGCGCCTGCTCCAGAGTCACCGTCTCCGCCAAGTCCATGATCCCGTGCCCGGCGTTGTTCACCAGCACGTCGATGCGCCCCGCCAGGGCCATCACGTCGCTCACCGCTCGCACGACCGATCTGTCTTCCGTAACATCGAGTTCCAATACTTCCAATGGCAGTGACTCGCGTTCGGCGAGTTCCTGGATTTCGCGCGCCACCGCGGCGTTGCGCCCGCTCACGTTGCGCATCGTCGCGAATGCCCGAAAGCTGTTGCGCGCGAGCGTTTCCGCAATCAGCCGCCCGAAGCCGCTGCTCGCTCCGGTGACCATTACAACCTGCTGAGGATTCGACATGGGTTAAGAGGATAGAGAGGAAGCGCCCCAACGTAAATAGAAGTTATTTTTCCCGGCGTAAGCGAAAAAAGCCCGCCTCGACCAGGTCGGGCGGGCTCTCGCTTAGCTTTTAGTTCTTCACTTGCCCTTGGGTTTAAGCCCCTTCAGCAGGGCATGCACCATGTCGTTCACCTGATCTTGCGTAAACGCGGTGCGGTACGGCGGCTCCAGCCCCTTGGCCCGGTAAGCCAGCCCTTTTGGCTCGCGCTGGAAGAGGTCAAACACAAACGTTCCTTCGCGGAACCGCACATTTTCGTAGCCGACCGCCGCCGGTCCGTAGCCCCATTCGCGCCAGCATCCAAACGGCCCGCACACCAGCCCCGGATAGGCTCCGGGATAGACGCGCGCGACCGTCGCATTGTGGCCGCGCATCGCGAAGTGATAATCCACTAGGAAATCCGCCGCTGCCGGATCGCTCACCTGCGCCAACCCTTTTTCCGTCAACTGCCGCTCGATCGCCGTGCGCAGCTCTTGCCGCACCGTTTCATAAGCAGGATTGGGCTCTGGTGCGACCGCTGCCGTGCGGCTTCCGATCACGTCCCGCGAAACCACCGGCCGTTCATTCTTCGCTTCCGTTTTGGCGGGCGCCGGCCGCCACGCCCAGGTCTGATGTTTCAGGACTGGGATGTCCCGGTTGCGCATAATCTCCACGCGTTCATCGCAGCCCGTAGCAAGCAACCCGCAAAGTAAGACCGGAACTGCCAGTAAGATTGCTTTCTTGTAGCCTTTCAGCACACGCGCCATAAGAGCGTTCTCCAATCGAAATTTGTCCCCATTCGTTTTAAACCCTGGTTGATTGGAAGAGTTGCGGCCGGGAGAAGGTTGCGGAAAAAGATTCGTCGGGCCGTTGCCGCTCGTGGCCTCCCCGCAGGCTGCCGGATCAGGGCCGCGAAGCATTCCAGTCTTCGGGTGGAAAAACAACCGGCCAGAATTTGGGGTTCGGTTGATCGAACTCGAAGGCCACAGAAAAATCTCCTTCCGCTCTGTCATCGATGCGGACAACCCGGCAGTTCTGCTCCACTTTGTTTTTCGGATTCACCAGCCGCATCGGCTGCCCCACGTGCAGATCCATCTTCATCTTCATCAAGCCGCCGTGCGCATTCACGATCAGCGTCAGCGCCTCTTCTTGATGCTCCTTGCGTTCGAGGTCTTCGGCGATCACCATGATCCTCATCTGCAGCATCACGCGCTCGCTTCTTCGACGATCTGCCGGATTTGGGGTACTGGCCAAGCGGCTCTCCTGAATCAGATGAAGTTTACCTTGGTTGACTGGTGCGGAGCGCCCACCAATGGATGGCCGGTTGCGCAAAGAGTAGAGGCAGGTGACGCCTCAGACGCGTTCAACGCGCCGGCGAATTCAACATCGTTTCCAAGCGCGCCTTCACCGACGGCCATTCCGAATCAAGAATGCTGTAATAAACCGAATGCCGGATCCGCCCGCTCGCCGTGATCATGTGATTGCGAAAGATGCCCTCTTCCCGCGCCCCGATGCGCAGGATGGCCGCCCGCGACTTCTCGTTCAGTGAATCCGTTTTCAATTCCACGCGAATGCACCCCAGCGTTTCGAACGCGTGCCGCAGCAAGAGGTACTTCGCCTCCGTATTCATCGCCGTCCGTTGCCACTCCCGCCCTACCCAGGTCCACCCAATCTCCACACGATGATGCGTTCGATCAATGTTGCCGTACCGCGTGCTCCCAATCGCTCGCCCCGTAGCATTTTCCACCTGCGCAAAGGGCAGCGAAACTCCTCGCTCCTGCTCCTTCAGCGCCGTCTCGATGTACGCTGCCATCTCTTCCTTCGTTCGAACGGCCGTGGGAATCCATCGCCACAGTTCCTCGTCCAATCCAATCTCCGCCAGCCCCGCCAAATGCGCCGTCGCCAGCGGCTCCAGCCGCACGTAGCGCCCTTCCAGTGTTATCGGGTTAACGATCATCTCTGCCACCATAGTGGCCGCATTCTAAGCGTGGCCCTGCTCCTCCGCGAGCCCCAATTTGGCCATCTTCCATCTCGCTGGATTGGCCACAAGAGGCAGCAGAGTTGTTCGGAGAAATTCGGCTATCCATCTAGGGGAGGTGTATCGGCAAACATGGTGCGTTTATCGTCGCCAATCGGAGAAGCGCATCTTATGTCTTTCGAATCAAGAACAGCGACTGATCGTCAAATTGCGCCCCATGCCGCGCAACGCTTTCCTTCAATGACCGGCAAATCTCCCCCAGGGGCTCTTTCCCATGTTTCTGAAATTCAGCCTGCAGCCGCGCCAGCCCAAATTCTTCTCCCGCTGCATTTGCCGGCTCGAGAAACCCGTCCGTGTAGAGCGCGAACACGTCTCCCTGCTCTACCCCAACCTCGGAGCTTATAAAATCACCGACCGGAAGTATTCCCAATGGCATGTTCGGGCATTCCAATAGCGTTACCCCGTTTGTTCTGCCGGAATAGTGCAGAATGGCCGGGTGGCCCGCCAACCCGACGCGCAATTCGTCTCCATTCCGCGCAAGAAAACAAAATGTCACGAACATGTCCGGCTTCTTTAACGGATACAGCACTTCGTTCAGTCGGGGGAGCAGATGCGCGGTGTCATCGCCCGAGCTCAACAGCATGCGCGCCGCGCTCTTCGCCATGCCCATCACCACTCCCGGCGCGACACCGTGCCCGGAGACATCCGCCACGTAAGCGACCCAGTGCTCTTCCGACCCCGCAAGATCGATCAAATCGCCACCGACATCGCCACTCGGCGATGACCGCCCATAAAACTCGTAACCACCCATTTTCGTATCAATCGCGGGGACCAGCACGCGATGGATTTCCGCGGCCAATTCGATCTCCGCGTGGACCCGGAAATAGCGCCGCCCCTCGATAATCGTCACGTACAGAAAGCACGCATAGCCGAGCGCCACGACCAGCATGATGGCGTACCCATCGAATGCCAGCCGGGCGCGTGTCCGTGCAATCTCCCCGGCGTCCATATGGCCGGTTCGCGCAGATAAGGGGAGCGTACTGCTGAGCACGCCCATCACGAAAAAGTGAACGACAAACAGGGGCACGATTATTTTCCACGCGTGTTTGCGATACCCAAATCCGGCGACGGCATAGAAGATAGGAAAAACGCCCGCGACCAGGATGCTCAGCGCAAAACGAGGATTCGGCGTGCGCCCCATTTGCATGACGTCGTTGGCAAACCCAATGGCGCTGAAAACGAAGAAAACTCCCAGAAGAAAGAGAAGGAATGATCTTGGAGAGAGAGTGTTCCAGAAAGTTTTGGCTCGGCTCATAAGAAACGCGGCACGTTCGCGAATCCTACCATAGCGGCCGGCGCGCAGCGCAGGTGAGAGAACAAATCAGTTGCAGTCGTCCATGATGAGAGCGGCCTCGTTCAGCGAGCTCCAATTTTGATAACGAGCCGCCGCGTTCTCTGAAGCGCGAGGCCAGCCTTCAGAATTACCGGACGCCACTAGGCGTAGTAAGACGCCAGCATGGACCTGCCTCGCACTGGATGGCACGGAAAGGGTTGGCAGTGGTCGAAGAATTTGAACACCAGCGAAGCATCCAGCCAGCCGTTTCCGGCTTCGCGGAAGAGAGTTTGCATCGCTTCTTCAGGGGTGAGAGCTTCCCGGTAAGGACGATCGGTCGTCAGTGCATCGTAAATGTCCGCGACCTGCAGAATTCTCGCTTTCAACGGAATGGCCTCTCCGCGAAGGCCATCCGGATACCCGCTTCCATCCACTCGTTCGTGATGATGCCGGATCACCGGGAGAATACAGCGAAGTGACTTGACAGGTGCGCACATCTTTTCTCCGATGACCGGATGCTGCCGCACGATTCTCATTTCTTCCGCACTCAGAGGCCCCGGTTTAAGCAGGATCTCATCTGGCACAGCAATCTTCCCAATATCATGCAGCCAGCACGCGATTCGCAACTCTCGCAAGTCTTCCTCTCCGAGATCGAAGCATTCCCCCAACTGCTCCGCATACGTCACCAGACGCTCCGAATGGCCGTTCCTCGTCGCTTGTTTCGCGTCAACCACCCGCGCCAGCGAAAGCACCATGGACTTCAACTGCCCGTCCATGTAGTTCTTAAGGCGCAACAGAGTCTGGACGCGGTCCAGCACATCCCAGAGCGATGACGGCGTAGCCCAAACATCAATTGCCCCGGCCTCCCGTCCACGCTGGATGTCCCATTGCTCCGGTGACGGCTTCACCAAAACGATGGGCGTGAATTGATTTACAGGTTCCTGCTTCAGTCGGTGGCAAAGCTCGAAACTGCCGATGTCCGGCAAGCTATTGAGCAGCAGAATTAGATCCGGTTGGATCTGGCGACTGCAACGGACTGCGGACTCGCCGTCCTCCGCCTCATAGACGTCGCATTTCAGGTTCTGCAGGAAGGTTTTCCACCCTCCACAGTTCGTCGAATCGGCATCTACAAGCAAGATGGTTGGGTTCATGCTTCCCTTATCCTTTCTCCGTCTTTGGGAAAGGCGCAGACACACCTCTCCTGACCTATTTCCTGCATTGGGTCTTCTCAGAGGTTGGACTTGCTTGCGGTCTCCAAGCCCTGATCCCGGAGGTTTTCACCTCCGCTTACGGGGACAAGGAGGAATGAGGTAGCTAGGCTTCATGAAGAACTGCGATTGAATTTCCAAAATAGATCGAAAATAAATGTCGTGGTTTCTGACTCTTGCGGTTCTGCCTCCACTCAGGTGTAGACCTGATAGGGAAAGTTCTTCGGTTAAGTCTGTAAAGTTTACTCGCGACCAGACCTTTTGTGCTTTACTTTCGACCGTTCTTCGCCGGTTGCCGCCGGATTCGTTAGTGGGTTCGTTAACCTTTCCTCGAAAGTCTTCGAAAGGCGCATCTCGGTTTCTGCTCCTCGCTTTCGCGGGTGCTTCCTCTCCAGGTTCGAAACATTAGGAAACCGGATGCCAGCGAGCAGCCGCGTAAGGTATGATAGAGTCTTCAGAAATTAGCTACTTAGGATGACAATGCCGACTGCAACCAATGGAAAAGTACTGTTGAGGGTGAGGCCCCGGGGCTTCTGCGCGGGCGTCGTCCGCGCCGTGGACATCGTCGAATTGGCGCTCGAAGCCTACGGCGCGCCCGTCTACGTGCACCACGAAATCGTCCATAACACCTACGTCGTCGAGCAGTTGCGCCGCCGCGGCGCCATTTTTGTCGAAGCGATCGAGGAAGTCCCCCACGGCGCCGTGCTGGTTTTCAGCGCCCACGGCGTTCCCCCGACGGTTCGCGATGAAGCCAAATCCCGCGAACTGAAAGTCATCGACGCCACCTGCCCCCTGGTCACCAAAGTCCATCTCGAAGCGCTCAAGTTCGCTCGTGAAAAGCGCACCATCATTCTCATCGGCCACAAGGATCACCAGGAAATCGTCGGCACCTCCGGCGAAGCGCCCGACCGCACCATCGTCGTGGACTCCGTCGCCGCCGTTGATGCGCTCGAAGTGGACGATCCGCAAAAACTTTCCTTCCTCACGCAGACGACGCTCAGCCTCTACGACACGCAGGAAATTGTCGCGCGCCTGCGCCAGAAATTCCCCGCGATTCAGGGCCCTGCGAGCGACGACATTTGCTACGCCACGCAAAATCGCCAGGAAGCCGTCGAACAAGTGGCCAAGGACGTGGATCTCATCCTCGTCGTGGGCTCGCCGAACAGTTCCAATTCGAACCGCCTCGTTGAAGTGGCCCAGCGCAGCGGCGTCAAAGCCCAGCTCATCGACTCGGCGAAAGACATCGATGTGAGCTGGCTCGAGGGCGTTTCGCGTGTGGGCCTCACCGCCGGCGCATCCGCTCCCGAAGTTCTCGTCGAGCAAGTCAGCGAGCGGCTCGCGGAATTCGGCTTTACCGATCAGCGCGATTTGGATTTGATCCGCGAGGACGTGCGCTTCACGCTGCCTCCGGAACTGGCGACCATCGCGCCGGCGCCGCGCCGCTAAAAAGTTTGCAGCGCTCCGGGGGGACAGTGCGCCGGGCTGGAAGAATTTTCTAGCGCAATAGTTGCGCTGTCCGGTCATCTCTGGCCCGGGGTGGCAGGCGGGGAAACTCAAGACAAGGAGTTCGCACTTGGCGGTCAAAATCGTCCGTCAGCCGAAGAAGATTGCCTTGATTGGTGCGCCCTCCAGCGCGGCGGCTTTTTTCGCGGGCAGCGAGAAAGCGCCTGCCGCATTGCGCGCTGCCGGGATCGCCGAAAAACTGCAAGCCGCCGGATTCGAACTCACCGATTATGGCGACTGCGCCCCGCGCCTCTTCGCCGACGATGAAGAACACCGCCGCGCGCGCAATCTCACCGAAATCGTCGCCGGCCTCAACGATCTCAAAACGCGCGCGGAGCTCGCCGTGAAGAGTGGCGCCCTTGTTCTCGTTCTCGGCGGCGATTGCGCCCAGGTTATCGGGTTGCTTGCCGGGGCGCGGCGTTATTACCGCCACATCAATCTTCTGTGGTGCGATCGCGACGCGGATGTGAACACGCCCGCGAGCACGCCCTCGGGCCGCATCGATGGCATGGTGGTCGCCCACATCATCGGCAAGGGCGCGCCCGAACTGGTCCGTTTTTGGAGCGAAACGCCGCTGGTGCGCGAGCCGGACGTTACGCTCTTCGGGCTCGAACGGCTCGATCCGCCGGAGCAGGAGTTCCTCGCCAAATCGCCGATGCGCCACAATTACGCCGCGGACATCCAGTTCAAAGGCGCAACGAAAGCGGCGCACGAAGCGTTAACGCAAGTGCACGCCGACGCCCACGAATTCGTTCTCCATCTCGACGTCGACGTCATCGCTCAGGAAGATTTTCCCGCCGTGAATTTTCCCGGCAGCGGCGGCCTGCGCTTCGACGAGTTTCGCGCGGCCTTCCTCGAATTCGTGAAGCACAAAAACCTGCTCGGCCTGGACGTCGCGCAATACAATCCAGACAAAGATCCCGACGGAAGCGGCGCGAAAAAGCTCGTCGACCTCCTGGTCGAAGCGCTCGCCGCGCGCCTCGAAGCCTTGGCGACTCCCGCCGCGCCCTCCGCCGAACCCGCTGCCGTTCCCCCCGAAGTTTCTTCTTCCGAAACCACCGCCTAGTTCCAAAGCCAGAAACTAGAAACTCGAAATTAGAAACTCGAAACCCGAAACAAAAAACGACCAACCAACCATACGCCAGCCTTAACTTCCTTTGTTCCTCAACTAAAAACTAATAACTTAAAACCGAGTCTCCCGTTAATCATCATCCCCTCTTCACTGAAAACTGACCACGGACTACCGCGCACTCGAAGCCGCCTCCGCCCGCTTGCGCAAATACCGCGCCAGTCCTAGGAACGAAAGATTCAGGCTGGCGCTGAACGCGTAGTGCTCCGCTTCGCCGCCTTGCGGAAGATTCGCCGCGACTTCGGCGAACGCGGCGGAGACAAACGACTCCGTCGCAGCGGCCTCGCTCGCAGCGGAGCGAATGCTTTTCTCGGCGATCGCCGCCCAGCGATGCAGCGCTTCGCGAATCAGCACAATGTGTTCGGCGACATTGTCCGAATAACCGAAGTGCGTCAGGAACAGCCGCGAAGGCTTGCGCGCGAGAATGGCGGCAAAGGAACTTTCCCAGATGCCCAGATCAATATCCGGCGGGGGAGTGGCGGGCATGACGTAAGAGCTGCCCTCGATGCGGATGCCCGCGGTGTCACCGACGAAGGCCACGCCCTCCTGGTCCTCGAAGAAGCTGACGTGGTGCGAAGCGTGCCCCGGCGTGTAAACCACTTCGACATTGCGCGAGCCGAGCGTGAGCGTTTCGCCCCCTTCGAGGATGCGCAGATTTTCCGCCGGCACCGGAAGCATTGGGCCGAAGAGGCGCTCGAGGTCGTTGGGCCACAGGCGCAGCGCGCTGGCCATGAGCTTCGACGGATCGATCATGTGCGGCGCGCCCTTGGAGTGCACGTAAACGGCGAGGCGCGGATTTTCGCGCACCAGCGCGCCGGTGGCCCCGGCATGGTCCATGTGAATGTGCGTGAGCAGGATGGCGTCAAGGTCGCCCACCGAGAGGCCGTGTGCGCGCAGTTGCTGCCGCAGCGTTGCAAGCGTGGAGCCCGGCCCCGGGTCCACAAGGGCGCGGTGGCCGCCGGATTCGAGCAGCGCCGTAGCGATAGACCGTGGATGCCCGATCCAGTTGTCGTCGAGAGTCGCGATGTAAGTCATAGCGGCGGATAGTTTAGCGCAGGGGAAAGGAAAGTTGACAGTCGACAGTTGAAGGTCGAAAGAACGGGGCGACGGCGCGCCGAAAGGTGAGGGATGGGACCCCCTTTTTTTTGTAAGTGTTGCATCTAAAAGAGTTAGCATTTCGGCAAACCCTTTAGAATCAACACTTGTGGGCATTCTTGTAAGTGTTGCATCTAGGGGACTTAGTGGACCGCTGGATCGTCACAACGTCCGAAAGTTGAGAGGGATGTCTGCTCCCCCCTCCCCCCTATGCTTTTTGTAACGATATGATACGACAGGGTTTAAGAGGTGGGGGTCTGCAAACGATATGATTCCACGGGACTTAGGGAGTGGCGGGCGGGAGGTAGGGATCGGGCGGAAGAAGAAATCAAAAGGTCGGCGCGTCCCCATGGCGGTAACGTCGAGGCAAGTGTAGCATGGAAGTACTGTTTAGTCAACTGTTTTGCAGTGAATGGTCGAATTTTCCCATTGAATGGCTATTACGCGGGTTGAACGGCGGAGAGGGAAGCAAGACGAAGCGAAGAATGCGCGCCCCCTTATGAACCAAACGCAAAAGGATGGGGCACTCCATTGAGCGCCAAGCACTTGCGGGGTGCCACCCGGCATCGAAAGATGGCGCACCCGGCACACTACTGTCCCTTAGCGCCCCCGCCTCCGAATAAGCCCTTAATGAATTCGATGTTAAATGTCAAACCGACGAACCCCCCACTATCGAACCGTTTCGTGGTCTGTGGTGCGTCCTTAGACGATGGGTCATTGATCTGTCCCGGGACGAGGTGAGTAGTTTGACCGTAGTGATAGCCATAAACCAACTGCACGTTTCTTTTAAGGAACTCGCTGCTACCTCCGAAGAAGAAGTCGCCCGAGGGAGAACTCAAGGACAGGCCGATACTCGGCTGTGGAATGAGATCCCTCTTCTCGAAGGGCACCTCGGCATCTATCGGATGAAACAAATAAGCAGTGAAGAAGAGCACAGGCATGACCCGCGGATCGCCTTTTTGTTGAACCGTTTTGAATTGAGCGGGCGTTGTGCCCGAGGCGGGGGCGGCTTCGACCCGATTGAAAGACTGGTCGTGGATAGTGCTGGCTATAAGGCCCGTGGCGATGTTGAAATAAGACAGCGTATGTACCTGCGAGAGCGAAGTTTGTAGCAGTGTTAGAGCGTTTGGTAAATCCTTTACGAGAGCCGCAACACTGACTGTTGGGATAGTTGCACCGATGAGCGGTCTCTTGTAAGCACAGGCATATACCTTGTCTATGGGTTCTGCCTTGTTTCCTTCCAAACTGAATGTAGCTTGCCCTATAGTCGGACGAACCGGCGCCGGGTTGATGGGTGTTGCCGAAGAGCTACCTATGTCAATGGTGATCAGCGGCACCTCCGCGTCCACCATCTTCCGCGCATTACGGAGTACTTCCTCGGGACTCGAGCCAGTTGCTGGTGTCGCCAAGACATAGGTGATCTGAACGATCAGTTCCTGTCCGGCATATAGTTTTATCGGATTATCGGCTCTCGGTACGAGATAGTACGGTTGCGCGTCCCTGACATTCTTTGGAGCATCTGGTGAGATCTTCTTGAGATCATAGATGAATCGAACAGATTTGCCTCGTTCGCCCGGTAGAGATCCTGGATACAGTGGAGAGCACTCACTTGGCCCCCAACTTTGAAACTGAGTTTCGCTAAGGGCTGGGGTTCCTTTGTCCGCTCCTCCCTTAGTGGGGTCCACCTTTTTCGCGGCTTGCGGAGTACCGGCTCCACGCGCCGCGGGCATGATCAGGGAAGTGAACACAAAGCAGGCAAGAATGGTTCGTCTCTTCAAAGCGGACGAACTGTCAAGTAACAAGCCTGGGAAATTAAACCATGTCGTCGGGTATTTCATAGGCAGCCTCGTCGCAAAATGTCAGCTGGATTTGATGCAGTTACGGTACGATATGAATTATCACTGCAATTGTCAAGTAAGCTTAGCGGTACTTACTTCGTTAGGTTGGCTCACCGGACTTAGACGATCAGCCTGACGCAAGCCGGTCGTGAATACGAAGACCCGCGGGGCGGCTCAACGCGCGCGGTGGGCGGCGGAAT
>Ga0210409_10003085_pt1 | contig 19128 bp, 11 predicted proteins | sample IncBWH17MmetaG_FD_161649 | JGI IMG/M metagenome (GOLD analysis project Ga0210409, IMG submission 161649) | Forest soil microbial communities from Barre Woods Harvard Forest LTER site, Petersham, Massachusetts, United States - Inc-BW-H-17-M | ecosystem: Environmental > Terrestrial > Soil >... | reverse complement strand
CCGACCGAGACTCGACCGAAGAGCGCCAGCCCGACCGCCATCAAGCTGAGGCCGCACCCGAGCACGCGACCGGCGCCGAAGCGCGCGACGAGGCGCCCGGCCTGCATCGCGCACGCGAAGATCGTCAGCGACATCGGAAGGAACGCCAGGCCCGCTTCGAGCGGGCGCATGTGCAGCACCTCCTGGAGGTACAGGGAGGCGAAGTACCACATCGGAAACAGAGCCGCGCTAAGCAGCACGACCGCGATGTTCGACACACGCAGCAGCCGGTTGGAGAACACCTTCAACGGCACGAGCGGCGCCACCGCGACGCGGGCCTCGACGATCACGAACGCGGCGAGCAGCGCGAGGCCCAGTGCTATCGGGCCGAGGGCTTCCAGTGACCCCCACCCGTGCGAGCCGGCGGTGACGATCCCGTAGACCAGAGCGAGCAGGCCGGTCGTCACGGACAGCGCGCCCGCCAGATCGAAGCCCCCAACCTCGCGCTCGCTGCGGCGGTCGGAGACCACGACGCGGGCGATCAGCGCGACGGCGATCCCGATGGGCAGGTTTATCAGCAGGATCCAGCGCCAGCTGAACTCCTGCGTGATGATCCCGCCGAGCAGCGTTCCGGTCGCGCCGCCCGCTCCGTTCATCGCCCCCCACAGCGCGATCGCGCGGTTGCGTTCGTGACCGGCGGCGAAGGAGGAGGTGATGATCGTCAGCGAACCCGCCGCCATGATCGCCCCGCCGAGACCTTGCAGCGCGCGGGCGCCGACGAGCACCCCGCTGCTGGCGGCCGTGCCCCCGATGAGCGACGCGAGCGAGAAGATCAGCAGGCCGGAAACGAACGTGCGGCGATGGCCGAGCAGGTCGGCCGCCCGCCCGCTGAGCATCAGGAAGCCTGCGAAGGTGATCGTGTAGGCGTTCACCACCCACTGGAGGTCGGGGGCGGAAAAGCCGAGACTCGACTGAATCGACGGCAGCGCGACGTTGACGATCGCGATGTCGAGGATCACCATGAACTGCGCCAGGCAACATGCCGTGAGCAGCAGCGCATGGCGCGAGTCGGCGGAGGGCTCCGCTTGGCGCACCGCCGCGAGAGGCCTGCTGGCGGCGCTGCCGGCGGGCGTGGCGCTCATAGGCCTTCGACCTTCGCGACTGCAGAGGTGCCGAGCAGCTGACCTGCCTTCCCGATGGCCTGGACGGCCACGTAGGGATAGGGATCCGGCAGCGTCAGCGAGCTCTCGAAGCCGGCTAGCGGCATCGTCGCGCGCGGGCTGAGGGCGTTCGCGGAGGCGCCGGCGAGCACGCGCCAGGAATCGACGTCCGTCGCACCGTTCCAACTCGCGAACACGGCGGTTGAGTCGCGGGCGGCGAGCAGCCGGGCGCTCACCGTGGGCGGGGCGATCGGATGCCCGATCCAGGGGAAGCGGAAGGCGCGGTAGGAGGAGTATCCGGCTGGCATGTGGGCGTCGAGCAGCAGCTCGCCGGTGCTCCCGAGCTCGGTGACGCTCGGCACCGACCCCCATCCGATGACGACGTTCCCGCTGGGAAGGGTCTGCATGTTGCCCTGGCTGTCGGAGAGGAGCGGGTTCTCGGGATGCCGGTACACGCGGGCCAGCCGGACTGCGTGGCGCCGGGTGTCGATCTGCACGCGCACGCCGCGCGACTGGTAGTGCACGCGCGGATTCGAGCCGTCATCGAAAAGCGTGATCGTCCCGTCGGGCTGAAGCCGGGCGTCGTGCTGCCAGGCCACTTCCGTACCCGGGCCCATCGCGAAGCTGCTCTTGGTACCGCCAAGCCGCCAGAGGACCGTACCCGAGCCAGCCTCCAGCCGGTAGGTCGCCCACGTGCTGCGGGCCGAGATCAGCAGGTCTCCGTTGGGCTCGCGGTCGATCGAGTTCAGGTGGAAGTAGTCCCACGGCGCCGCGTTCGTGGGCACGGGGGTGTGGGACTCGCTCGTGGCGACGTGATCGACGCTGTGCCACTCCGAGCGGACGAGGCCTGTCTTGATGTCGACCTCCTGGACGGCCGTGTCGACGAGCGCCCCGTTTCGTGCTCCACCGGTGGAGGACAGGTCGCAGCGGATCAGGTCGTAGATGGTCACGTACGCCACCTCTGCCGGGGCGATCTGGAAATCGTGAAGGTCGGCTTCGTAGCCGTTGCCGGCCCTGACCGTGGCGACGGTCTGGTAGTTGGAGTCCATGATCACGTCCTGGCCCTTGCCGAAGCCGGAGGCGAACACGCGCCCCTGCCACCAGGTGAGATCCTGCTGACCTTCGTAGCGCTGGACGCTGAGGTTCAGGGCGTTGACGCCGCTCGGGAGATTTTCGAACCAGATGAGGCGACCCTGCGGGCTGTAGATGACGGGCCCATACTCGCCTGGCCCGGGCCCGACGGTCATCATCACCGCACCGGCGCCGGGATCGCGGTCGGCGGCGGTGACGTTGAGGATCGGCGGACGCAGCGCAGGGGCCGACACGAAGCTCTGGTAGGAGGAAGCGAGAGCTGGCGGATTCGGAAATCCCGGCAGCCCGTCTGTCGGGTATGGCGTGGCGACCCGAAAGCCGAACGAGGCGCGGCGTTCGCGCCCGGGCGGGCCGAGCAGCGCGCGCACGCTGACGCGCTCGTCGGCGAGGAACGGCTTGTCCGGAACGAAGCTGCCTCCGTCACCCTGGAAGTAGCCGTACACGTGCCCGTGGTGATATCCGCTGCGGGAGCCTTCGACGGCCACGTCCTCGATCTCCGTCACGGGAATGCCACGGAAGCTGATCTGCGTGTTCGGATTGGCGGTGCCGGTGCCGGGGGCCGGGGAGACGTCAACGCCCGCACCGGGAAGCGCGGCGCTGTGGTCGAGCGTCGCCGGAAGGCAGGCCGGTGAGGGCCCGCTGGGGGGGACCGCGCTGCGGGCTCCCGATTTGCCGGTTCCCAGGACGATCGCGACCGTCACCCACGCGACGGCCGCGACCAGCAGGACGATGTATCCGTTCCGTCTCATATGCGCTTGGGTGCCTGTGGGGACGCGCTTCGGGCCCGGCGACCGGGCGGCCGGCGGACCCGTGCCGTGCATCCCGGCTACTCGTGGGGCACGGCCGTTGAGAGCAGACAATATCGGGGTGATGCCCGCGCCTTCGCCGGCTCAGGCGTGTCTTCGATCGCCTGCTCATCCTCAACCGGCACCGGCCGCGGAGCGATGGCATAGGCTCTCGTTGTGACCGGCGGTCGAGTTCTATTCCTCGCAACGGTGCTCGCCCTGACGGCAGGGCAGGCACCTGCCCTTGCGTCACCCGCCGACGTGGCCGCCACGCGTACATACATCCAGGCCAACTACGCGCTCGTGCAGAGCGCCGGCTCCCACCTCGCGGGCGCCCGCGCGGCGTATCGAAACGTCCTCAGCCGGGTGAGAGCCACCTGTCCCGACGCCGCGGCGAACTCGCCTCAGAACCCCGAGTCCACGCAGCTCAGCTACGAGGTGATCGGCGCGATGGTGACGGCTTCGATCGACACGAACCTACCGCCGCTCAATGCGTTCGTTCGCACCGCCGAACGTACCCGCTGGAGCAGCCGTGGCCTGACCGCCGCGGTTCATGCTTACGCCAGCAAGGTCAAGACAATGGCCACGCTCGGCCGGCCAGACCTCTGTGGCGATGTCAAAGCCTGGGTCGCAACGGGCTTTCAGACTCTGTCGCCTCGCACGGTGAGCTTCGACCAGCGCTTCGTGCCGGCGTGGGTCGCGCTGGGGGAACTTCCGTCGGGTCTCGCGGCATTCGAGCGCTCGGACGAGCGGACCATCCTGCAGCGCACCAGCCAGCTCGAAATGAAGCTGAGCAACTTCGAAGCGGAAGCCGTCGAAAGCTACGGCGAACTCATGAACGCCCTCGGGGTACTGCCCTAGCTTTCGGCTCGCGGCGCGCGCGGCAGGCGCCTCATGCGACGGAGCGGAGATGCCGGTAGGGCGCGCCTCGCAGCTCGCGAACGAGCGCGTCGAGAACCCCTTCCTCATCCTCCCTGCGACCGTCCGTCACCGCCCCGATCACAGCGCGCTTGCGCTCGAGCAACTTCGAGATCGTCTCGTCGATCGTGCCTGCGGCGAGCAGGTATGAGGCGTTGACCGCGTCGTCCTGACCGATGCGGTGGCAGCGGTCCTCCGCCTGGTCGTGCTTGGCCGGAGTCCAGTCGAGCTCGAGGAAGACGACGTTCGAGGAGCGCGTCAGCGTGAGACCCTGGCCGGCGACCTCGATCGAGCAGACGATCAGCTGATTCGCGTGGGTATCGGGCGCTTGAAAGGCGCCCAGCGCGTGATCCCGCGCCGCAGGGGTGTCTGTGCCGAGGATGTGCAGCGCTCCGGGGAAGCGTGCGAGCACGGCGCGCTGGATCTCCTGGTGGTGGGCGAAGACGACCAGTCGCTCGCCGGAGGTGCAGAAGTCGTGGATCCAGCCGAGGGCGGCGTGCAGCTTGCCCCGGGCCGCAAGCAGCTTCAGTGCATTCAGGCGCACGAGACGCTCGGCCCGCAGCGCCGCGGCGACCTTCGCGTCCAGCTCGCGCAGATCCAGCGGCTGGCTCTGCAGCCACGCGACGACGTCGCGCTCGGCAAGTCTGTACTCGGCCTCGTTGTCGAGCTCTACAGGAACGATCGCGCGTGTCTTCGCGGGCAGCTGCGGCAGGACGTCGGCCTTCAGTCGGCGCACGAAGCAGCGCGACCGCAGGTGCCAGTGCAGGCGCTGATGGGCGTCGACGCCGCGGAAGCGCTTGCCGAACTGCGTGCCCGACCCGAAATCGCCAAGCCGTCCGAGGATCCGCAGTTGAGAGATGAGCTCCGCGGGACGGTTCAGCACAGGCGTTCCGGTCAGAGCCAGGATCAGCGCGTCGCTAGGTAGTGCCGTGGCGAGCCGCTGCACTGCGCGCGTGCGCTTGGCCGCGCCGTTCTTGCAGTAGTGCGACTCGTCCAGCACGAGCGCGCGCGGGCGCAGCGCGCGAAGTCCCTCCAGCCGGGGAGCCACGATCTCGTAGTTGACGACCGTGACCGCCGCCTCGGGAAGGGGGGTGCCCCCGCCACCGCCCGCGACGGCCTGGACGGAGCGTTCCGGAAGCCAGCGTTCGAGCTCGCGCAGCCAGTTGAGCTTCAGACTGGCCGGGCAGACGACGACCGCGGGATACGCTCCGTCGGCCTCGAGCGTGGCGATCGCCTCGATGGTCTTGCCCAGTCCCTGCTCGTCGCTTAGAAAGGCCCTGCGCTGCGCCAGCAGGTAGCTGACCCCGGCGCGCTGGAAGGGCTTGAGCTCGCCGCCGAGGCCGCGAACGAGCAGGGGCGCGTCGGTGGCGGCGGAGAGCGCCACGAGCCCGGCGGCCCGAGCATGCTGCTCGCGGACCTCCTGCAGGAGGGGAAGCGTCGTCGGGTCGACCCACACATCGTGCGCGGCGAGGAAGCTGTCCAGCTCCGGCACGCAGAACGGATCGGCGCGAACGGACGGGAGCCGGGCGTGCTCGAGGCCCCCGCCACGCCGAGCCCCTTCGCCGGCGAGCGCACCCTTGATCGTCGCGAACTCGGCGAGCAGGCGTGGCTCGTGACCAGCCGCCAGCACGAAGGTAGGCTCGTCGTGCACGCTCGACAGTTCCAGCACGGCGGGCGGCGGTGGGCGCCCGTCCCTGAGCGCCGCGACGCACCGCTTGGCGGCGGGGCTCATCCAACCTTCGAGCTGCCCGTCGATCAGCCGCCAGGACTCGAGCGTGAGGGGCAGCGTGGTGCCTCCGGGCGCGCTCGCCGCCGACTCACGAATCGCCCGCGGCAGGCGGGCGATCTCGCCGAGAAGGACGAAGCGCGGCTCCTCGCCGGAACCGTCGACCTCGACGTGGCCATGCCAGCTCGTGGCACGCTCGAGCCAGCTCCTCACGCGCGGATCCACGCTCACCTCCCCGAGCCGGTCAAGCAGCTCGACGAGCAGATCGGCGTCATGCTCGACGGCGGCGAGCCCGAGGCTTTCAGCCGGACCGTCAAGCGCGCGCAGGCCAGCCTGTCCGGCCAGCACGCGCGCCAGCGGAGCGCGTTCGGCTGCGACGAGGATCCAGTGTTCGCCGCGTCGGTCGCGCCGGAAGGCGACGTCGTAACTCGGGACGTCTCCGCCTCGCTCCGAAGCACGACCGTCTCCCTCGGCACGTTCAGCATGTGCGCTAACGGCACGCCGCGCGGCGTCAGTGAGCTTCACGGCGCCGTTGGGCGGACGCATCCGCTCGATCAGCTGGGCCGCACCGTCGTCGAGCGGCACCAGCGCGCGTCCGATCGTGGGCAACTCGTGCGCTTCCGGATGCTCGAGCAGGGCCGCGACGGAATCAGGTGCCGCGTCGGTGGCGAAGCCAAGCCACCAGTTCTCGTCTGGCCGCGCAAGGTCAACGACGCACTCGCGGTGACTACGGCGGCGTCGTGAGCGCTCGACCGCACGGAGCAGCGTCTCACCGATGTCCGGCTCGCCGGGGAGGCTCGCGAAGAGGCGGGCGAGGGCCTCCGACTGGTCGGGCTGAACAGGCACGCACCAGGCGCGCTCGAGCGGATCCCAGCGACGTCCGGGGATCGCGCGCAGGAGCAGGCGCAGGCGCTCGTCATAGGGGAAGCGCAGCACGGCCTCGTCGCGGGCCAGCGTCGCGGAGAATGGGGCTGAGGACACGGGCCGATCACGATAGGCCCCCGTGAGGATGTTTGGCCCGGTGGGGGTTTGGACGGGCGCGCCGCGCGGATAGGGTGAATCCCCGTCAGGAGTCCGTTCGGCGGGTGGCGAGGACCGGCCGCGAGCGGCGAGGCCCACGCGATCCCAGTGAGGTGCAGAGACGATGGCGAGCATGAGAGTGGTGCAGGTCAGCGAGCCCGCCGGCCCGTTCGAGATGGTCGAGCGCGAGGTCCCCGCGCCAGGGCCGGGCGAGGCCCTCGTCCGCGTCCATGCCTGCGGGATCTGCCACAGCGACAGTTACGTCAAGGAGGGCGGCTTTCCCGGCATCACCTATCCGGCGGTGCCCGGGCACGAGATCGCCGGCACCGTCGCCGCGCTGGGTGAGGATGTGCGCGGATGGGAGGTCGGCCAGCGCGTCGGCGTCGGCTGGTTCGGCGGCAACTGCGGATACTGCCGGCAGTGCCGTCACGGCGAGCCGATGTTCTGCGAGAACATGGGAATTCCCGGCATCACCGAGGACGGCGGCTACGCCGATTACGTGCTGGTCAGGTCGAACGCCATGGCGCTGATACCCGACGAGATCGCCGCCGAGGACGCAGCGCCCCTACTGTGCGCCGGGCTCACTACGTATAACGCCCTCCGACACAGCGGGGCCCGCGGCGGCGATCTGGTGGCGATCCTCGGGGTCGGCGGACTCGGGCATCTGGGCGTCCAGTTCGCGAGGAAGCTCGGCTTCGAGACAGTGGCGATCGCCCGCGGCAGCGAGAAGGAGGAGATGGCCCGCCGCCTCGGCGCCCACCACTACATCGACAGCACCGTGCAGGATCCCGCGCAGGAGCTGACGCGGCTCGGGGGAGCCAGGGTGATCCTCGCGACCGTCACCAGCACCGCGGCAATGGCGGCCACTGCCGGCGGCCTGGGGATACGCGGGAAGCTCATGGTCGTGGGTGCGGGGATGGAACCGATGGGCCTGCCCCCGGCGATGCTGATCTCGGGCGACAAATCGATCGCCGGCCACGCGTCGGGCACCTCAGGCGACTCCGAGGACACGCTTGCCTTCAGCGCCCTGGCCGAGGTCCGGCCGATGATCCAGACGGTCCCGCTCGAGCAGGCAGACGAGGCCTACGAGCGGATGATGAGCGGCGCGGCGCGCTTCCGCATGGTGCTGAGCACCGGCGCTTGACACCGCGCCCGTGCGGGCGCGAGTTGCCTCGATAACGCGGTAGGCTTCGACGTCAAAGGTAGAGGAGAGTCGGCGATGCAGCCTGTGTTGTTCCGGGACCGTCCGCGGCCCGTCCAGATCGTGCTCGGTGGCGTCATTCCGGCGGTCCTCGGCGCGGCAGCCGGCGTCCTGGTCGGCGTGTCCACGGGCGGATACTGGGCGCTCGCAGCCGTCGTCACGATCGGGGGATTCCTCGCCGGCTTCGAGCACCAGGATGGGTGGGGAGGCGCCGACCGTGGCCTGGTTGGTGGAGCGATCTACGGCACGTCGCTGCTCATCGCCCACGCGATCGCGGGGACCCACGCGAAAGTGTCGCTCGGTAGCTTTCCGCCGTTCCTGGCGGTCGTCACCGCGATCATCGGCATGCTCTTCGGGGCGCTGGGCGGGCGGTTCGCGCGAGCGCTGCGCGAGCGCCGCGAGGGCGTCCCGGCCAGTGACGAGCACATCGAGCTCGACGTCTGACGCGAGCACGCCCACGCTCCCTGCTGGCCCGGCCGGCTTGACGCAACCGCCAACGTGCCCGCTCCCGTCTGGATGATCAGAAGCGCAAGCTCCGCAGATGCCGCGGCGGTCCTCTCGTTGTGGAGCGCGGCGGAGGTTCCAGCGGGTGTGAGCGACACGCCGGAGGGCCTCGCGGCTCTGCTCGAGACCGACCGCCAGGCGCTGCTGGTCGCCGAGTCCGAGCGCCGGTTGGTCGGGTCTCTCATCGCCGCCTGGGACGGCTGGAGGGGAAGCTTCTACCGCCTCGCTGTGCACCCCTCGCGCCGGCGCGAGGGCATCGCGACCGCCCTGCTGCGAGAGGGTGAGCGGCGGCTGCGCGAGCGTGGCGCCGTACGTCTCACGGCGATCGTCGCCGAGGATGAGCCGCTCGCGTTCGAGTTCTGGGAGGCGGCTGGCTACGAGCGACAGCCGAACCGGGTGCGCTTCCTACGGCATTTCGGAAGCAACGCCGACGCTAAAGCCCGATCAGGCCCGTGATCGCAGAAGTCGCCGGCACGGACCCGGCGGCATTGGTGGCCGTCACGATTACTCTCACCGTGAGGTTCAACAGCCCTTCCAGCGTCAAGGTCGCTTTGGTTGCTCCCAGAATGTCTTTGCATTCGGTTTTCAGCAGGCTGCAGACCTGCCACTGATACGTGAAGGTGATGGGCGGCGTCCCGGACCAAGTGCCGTTCGTGACGCTCAGCAGCGAACCAAGTTTGAGGAGCCCGGAGATCGTCGGCAGCGCCGTGTTTTTGGGAAGTATCGCCGTGATCAGTTCAGTCGCCGCAGAGGTCGCAGAGGTGGAGCCGGCCGCGTTGGTCGCGGTCACCACGACCCTCAGCTTCGAACCAACGTCTGCAGGTTCGAGTTTGAGTGTCGATGCCACCGCTTCCGAGAGGTTTTTGCACGCTTCCCCGGCCGCGTTGCACAGCTGCCACTGATACGCGAAGGAGATGGGCGCGGTCCCTGACCAACTGCCGGTCGTGGCCGACAGCAACTGCCCGTCCTGAGCGACACCGGATGTCGTGGGCACGGCCGTGTTGCTCGGAAGCAACGCAGTGACGAGTCCCGTGGCGGATGACGTCGCAGCCACGCCGCCGGCGGCGTTAGTGGCAGTTACGACCACCCGCAACGTGGAGCCAATTAGTCCCGGTGAGAGTTTGAGCGTCGATCCGACGGCTTCCGAGACGTTTTTGCAGGATTCCCCAGCCGCATTGCACGCCTGCCATTGGTAGGCATAGGAGATCGGCGCCGTACCCGACCAGCTACCCGTCGTCGCCGACAGCAGCTGACCGTCCTTCAACACCCCGGAGATGCTCGGCAGCGCCGTGTTGCTCGGCAGCAGCGCAGCCACCAGGCTCGTCGGGGCTGAAGTCGCAGAGGCCGGCCCGGCGGCATTCGTCGCCGTCACCACGACCCGCAAGGTCGAGCCCACGTCGGCAGCCGAAAGTTTCAGCGTCGATTCCACCGCTTCAGAGATGTTTTTGCAGGATTCCCCAGCGGCATTGCACAGCTGCCATTGGTAGCCGTAGGAGATCGGCGCCGTGCCCGACCAGATACCCGTCGTCGCCGACAGCAGCTGACCATCCTTCAATACGCCCGAGACCCCCGGCAGCGAGGAGTTGCTCGGCAGAAGGGCCGCGATCAATCCCGTGGCCGCCGACGTCGCCGACGTCGACCCTGCGGCATTCGTCGCTGTGACCACCACTCTCAATGTCGAGCCCACCTGGATGGGGGTCAGTTTCAGCGTCGATTCCACGGCTTCGGAGATGTTTTTGCAAGATTCCCCAGCCGCGTTGCAGACCTGCCACTGGTAGCCATAGGAGATCGACGGCGTACCCGACCACGTGCCACTCGCAGCACTCAGCAGCTGTCCATCCTTCAACACACCGGAGATGGTCGGTAGAGCCGTGTTGCTCGGAAGCAGCGCGGCAATCAGGCCAGTGGCAGCGGATGTCGCAGAGACCGGCCCGGCAGCGTTCGTAGCCGTCACCACGACCCGCACCGTCGAGCCGACCAGGCTCGGAGACAGTTTCAGCGTCGATTCCACGGCTTCGGAGATGTTTTTGCAGGATTCCCCAGCCGCGTTGCAGACCTGCCACTGGTAGCCATAGGAGATCGGCGGCGTACCCGACCACGTGCCACTGGCAGCAGTCAGCAACTGTCCATCCTTCAACGCACCGGAAATGCTCGGCAGCGCCGTGTTGCTCGGGAGCAGCGCAGCCACCAAGGGCGTCGGGGCTGAAGTCGCAGAGGCCGGCCCGGCGGCATTCGTCGCCGTCACCACGACCCGGAGGGTGGAGCCGACAAGGGTGGGCGAGAGTTTCAGCGTCGATTCCACGGCTTCCGAGATGTTTTTGCAAGATTCACCAGCGGCGTTGCAGGCCTGCCACTGATAGCCGTAGGTGATCGGCGCCGTACCCGACCAGGTGCCGGTGTCCGCTGACAGCAACTGGCCGTCCTTCAAGACTCCAGAAATGGCGGGCAGCCCAGCGTTGCTGGGTAGCAGTGCCGCGATGAGGCTCGTGGCACCCGACATCGCCGAGGTCGACCCCGCCGAGTTCGTCGCCGTGACGACAACCTTCAGTGTTGAACCCACGTCGGCCGCAGACAGTTTGAGCGTTGATTCCACGGCTTCCGAGATGTCTTTGCAAGATTCACCAGCGGCATTGCACAGCTGCCATTTGTAGCTGTAGGAGATCGGCGCCGTACCCGACCAGGTACCCGTCGTCGCCGACAACAGCTGACCGTCCTTCAACACCCCGGAAATGCTCGGCAGCGCCGTGTTGCTCGGCAGCAGCGCGGCGACCAGGCTCGTCGGTGCCGACGTGGCGGAGGTGGACCCGCCGGCGTTTGCCGCAGTCACAACGACGCGCAACGTGGACCCGACGAAGCTCGGCGAGAGTTTCAGCGTCGATTCCACGGCTTCGGCGATGTCTTTGCACGCTTCACCTGAGCTGTTGCACAGCTGCCACTTATAGCTGTAGGAGATCGGCGCTGTACCCGACCAGCTACCTGTTGTGCTGCTCACGAGCTGCCCGTCTTCGAGCAACCCCGAGATGCTCGGCAGCGCCGTGTTGCTCGGCAGCAACGCGGCAACAAGGCTCGAGGCCGCCGACGTCGCCGAGGTCGCGCCGGCGGCGTTCGTCGCCGTGACGACCACGCGCAGCGTCGAGCCGACGTCCGCCGGCGATAGTTTCAGCGTCGATTCGACGGCTTCGGCGATGTCTTTGCACGCTTCACCGGACGCGTTGCACAGCTGCCACTTGTAGCCGTAGGAGATCGGCTGGGTGCCGGACCAGGCACCCGAACCCGCGCTCAGCAGCTGGCCGTCCTTCAACAGGCCAGAGATGCTCGGCAGCGACGTGTTGCTGGGCAGCAACGCCCCGACAAGGCCCGTTGCCGGCGATGTCGCTGACACGGAGCCGGCCGTGTTCGAAGCCGTCACCACCACTCGCAGCGTCGAGCCGACAAAGCTCGGCGACAGTTTCAACGCCGACCCGACCGCTTCAGCGATGTCTTTGCACGCTTCACCCGACGAGTTACACAGCTGCCACTGATAGCCATAGCTGATGGGCGGCGTGCCCGACCAGCTGCCCGTGACCGCCGACAGCAGCTGGCCGTCCTGCAGAACCCCTGAGATGCTCGGCAGCGCGGCGTTGCTCGGTAGCAGTGCGGCGATGAGACCCGTGAGAGAAGAGGTCGCCGAAGAGGAGCCGGCGGCGTTGGTCGCCGTGACGACAACCTTCAGCGCGGACCCGACATCGAGAGGTCCTGCGGTGTAGGTGGAGCTCGTTGCTCCGGGAATGTCCGTGCATTCGCCGGGCAACACGGGGCAGCTCTGCCAGTGGTAGCTGTAGGTGATCGGCGGTGTACCCGACCAGCTGCCCGCGACCGCGGAAAGCAGCTGGCCGTCCTGAAGGATGCCGGAGATGCTCGGCAGCGCCGTGTTGCTCGGCAGCAGCGCGCCGACAAGGCTCGTCGCAGCGGACGTCGCAGAGGTGGAGCCCGCCGCATTCGTCGCCGTTACGACCACCCTCAACGTCGAGCCGACGAGGCTCGGCGACAGTTTCAACGCGGATTCCACAGCCCCCGCGATGTCTTTGCACGCTTCACCAGCCGCGTTGCATACCTGCCACTGATAGCCGTAGCTGATCGGCGGCGTGCCCGTCCAGGTGCCGGTCACCGCGCCCAACAGCTGACCGTCCTGGAGCACGCCGGAGATGCTCGGCAGCGCAGTGTTGCTCGGCAGCAGCGCGCCGACGAGACTCGTCGCGCCGGAGGTTGCCGACGTCGACCCCGCCGCATTCGTGGCCGTCACGACCACCCTCAACGTCGAGCCGACCAAGCTCGGCGACAGCGTCAGCACGGATTCCACAGCTCCCACGATGTCTTTGCACGCTTCCCCGGCCGCATTGCATACCTGCCACTGATAGCCGTAGCTGATCGGCGGCGTGCCCGTCCAGGTGCCGGTCACGGCGCTCAGCAGCTGACCGTCCTGGAGCACGCCGGAGATGCTCGGCAGGGCAGTGTTGCTCGGCAGCAGCGCGCCGACGAGACTCGTCGCGCCGGAGGTTGCCGACGTCGACCCCGCCGCATTCGTGGCCGTCACGACGACCCTGACCGTCGAGCCGACGAGACCCGGCGAGAGTTTCAACGCCGATTCCACGGCTCCCGTCAGGTCTTTGCACGCTTCACCCGACGCGTTGCACACCTGCCACTGATAGCCGTAGCTGAACGGCGGTGTTCCGCTCCACGTGCCCGTCACCGCGCTCAGCACCTGGCCGTCCTGGAGCAACCCCGAGATCGACGGCAGCGTGGTGTTGACCGGCAGCAAGGCACCGACGAGGCCGGTTGCGATCGATGCTGCCGAGACAGACCCGCCGGCGTTCGTCGCCGTGACCAGGACCCGGAGAGTCGCGCCCACCAGGCTCGGCGAGAGTTTCAGCGTCGACCCGACCGCTTCGGCGATGTCTTTGCACGCTTCACCCGACGCATTGCACACCTGCCACTGATAGCCGTAGCTGATCGGAGCCGTACCCGACCAGCTGCCAACCACGGCCGACAGCAGCTGGCCGTCCTGGAGGATGCCCGCGATGCTCGGAAGCGCCGTGTTGCTCGGGAGCAACGCGCCGACCAGACCGGTGGGCAGCGAAGGCGCGAAGGCCGAACCGAGAGAGTTTTTCGCGGTGACGATCACCTTGAGGTTGCTGGCGACGTCGAGCGGCTGGACCGCGTAGGTTGAGCTCGTCGCTCCGGGGATGTCGGCGCATTCGCCGGTCAGGAGCGCACAGCTCTGCCACTGGTAGCTGTAGCTGAAGGGTCCCGTGCCGCCCCAGGTTCCGGCGCTGGCGGCCAGCGTCTGGCCATCCAGCGGCGTGCCCGAGATCACGGGAGCTGACGTGCTCACCGGCGGGCCCGGGATCACGCCTTTAGTCAGTGCGGAGTGACTCGTCGCCGAGCCGGCGGGGTTGCTCGCGGTGACCAGCGCCCGGAGCTGCTGTTTGAGCTCCGAGGTCACAGCCCGATATGTCGAGCTCGTCGCCCCGGTGATGTTCGAGCAGACTTTGAGCACACACTTCTGCCATTGGTATGCGTACGTGAACGGCGGGGTGCCGGACCAGGTGCCGTTGCTCACCGTCAGGATCCGGCCGTCCTGCGCTGTCCCCGTGACGAGCGGCGCTTTCGATTTCACGGGCGCCTTCGGGCCCACGGGGGCGGTCGCGGGCGAGGTCGCGCTCCCGCTGCCTTCCACGTTGGTGACCGTCACGAGGACGCGAAGCGCATGGCCGACGTCTTCGTGCGTGGCTTTGTGCGACGTCGTGGTCGCAGTTGCGATCTTGACGCATTCGCCGCCGGACGCGTTACACCGCAGCCACTGGTAGGCGGCCGTGACCGGGGTCAACCCGCTCCAGGCGCCTTTGCCGGCCTTGAGCGTGTTGCCGTCCGTGGGGGTTCCGGAGATCGCGGGCAGCGACACGTTTACCGGAGCGCCGGCGCCCGCCCAGGCCGGGGCGCTCGCAAGCAGCGCTGCCACCGCCACGACCGCAAACATCAGAGCGACCGCGCGGAGCCGCCTAGCCGCGGTTGGGCGCTGCAGCTGCTCGCGCCTGCTCCGACCTTCCGTCAGACGCAGCGTCCCAAGTGCGCGCGACCCCTCTCCGTCCCCGTATGGCACAGCCCCTCCCCGTTTTCGGACCCCTCAGGCCAGAGTCCGTACCCGTTTTCGATCGTGTCTAAACATAGCGACGGTCTTGGCCTATCCGAACGGACCTCGAGGATCCGCCTGCCCCAGTTCCTGACGCCGTCGGCCGTCTGGCTGCCCTTCGGGAGGTCGAGACCGTGCTCGCCGCCGGCGACGGGTACGTCGTGGTCGAGAAGCGCAACGAGGCGGCTAGCAGAAGCTGGCGACCGACGCGCCTGAGGCCTCTGCGTCGCCCGCGGGCCCGAACAGGTCGAACCGCAGGCGCACCTCGAGGCCTCCCGACGAACGCGTCACAAGCGTCAAGCCATCGCTGAACTGGGCCATCCAGCCCAGGCCGAGACCCAAGCCGCGATTCACGCTGGGCTCCGCTCGCAGTCCAACTCCCTCGTCTGCGATAAGGATCCACAGTTCGCCCGGGACCACGGCCGCAGTGACCTGGATGTCTCCCTCGTCACCGTCATAGGCATGGAGGACCGCATTGCTGACGGCCTCGGACACGACCAGGCGAATCCCTTCCAGCTGGTCTTCGGTGACGCCGGCCGCGGTTGCGAAGGCGGCCAACGCCTTGCGGGCCCGCGGCACCGAGTCCGCCACCGCGGGATAACACTCGTTCAGGGTCGCGACGGCGTTGGCGGCTTGCATGTCCGTGCAACTACCCACTACGAGGCATCCCGAACCCCACACAATCGCCGTCCCGCCCCGCCGGCAAGGATCTCCGCGTAGTCGTCAGTCGTGCCGCGCATCGTCATCCGGATGGGGGATCACTTGGACGGCCGTACGGCGGGGACGTCTGACACGCCAGGCCGAATATAGACTTGTCCGGTGAATTTCAGGATCACCCGCCACTCGGGCTTTGCGGCGCCCGAGAACGCGCTCGACCTGCTCTGGGAGCGGCTCGACTCATTGCACGACGGCGCAGCGTTCGTGAGAGGGCGCTCCGAGATACGGGCCACGTGGGGAATCGACATCCCGATCGCGATGGAGCGCGACGAACGCGAGGAGCTCGGCCGCACCGCGATCCTGGACATCGTGCGTGGCGCGTGCGAGCAGGCGCCGGGACTCAAGTCGGACTGGTTCGCCGTCGGCGCACGTCGCTAGGCGCCGCGCGCCGGCGTGGTCAGCCCGATCCCGGGCTCGCCCCGACGGTTCCCGCCGACCCCGGCACGGGCGACTGCGGGCGAGCCAGCAGCACGGCCCCCGCGATGACCGTCGCGAAGGCGATGATGCGCAGGGCTCCGAGACCGCCCTCCGGAAGACTCTCGTTCAGCAGCACCGGCCCGGCCGCTATCGGCAGTGCATTCGTCAGCAGAGTGGCGATACCGGCGATCGTCAGCGCGGCGCCGCGCTGGTAGCCGATCTGAAGCAGCGACGTGCCCAGCACGTACCCGAAGATCGCCGCCACGGCGAACGCGGCTCGCCCGCCACCCTGGGTCGCCACCTTCGTGGAGATGTCGCCGCAGGAGAACAGCAGGCCCCCGGCGATGCCGTTCGCGGCCGCAGCTCCGAGGAACGCCCGGCCGACCGTGAGAGTGAGCGCTGCCGCGGCGCAGGTCGCGCCTAGCCACAACCCGATCTCGACCAGCGAGCCGTGCGCGCTCTGGTCGGCGCCGCCGATCAGCGAGAGCGAGAGGAACAACAGCCCGACGACCGATACCCCGGCGCCCAGGCTCTCCCGCCGGGTCAATCGTCGGCGGGCGACGCGCGCCGAGGCGACCGCGAGGATCCCGATCCCGCCCGCCGCGACGCTCTGCACCAATGCCAACGGCGCCAGGGCGAGCGCCGCGACGTACATGACGAACCCGCTGGACTCCATCGCGAAGCCCGCGAGCCACTCCCGACTCGCGAGCAGCAGCCGAATCGACTGAAGCGGGCGGCGCAAGGAGAGAGACGGCAGGTCTGCGACCGCGGCGTGCTCACGCAGGTAGGCCAGGCTCACCAGCGTCGTGGAGGCGAGCGCCAGCACGAGCGCCACGGCCGTCTGAGCGTGAGTGCTCGAGATCGCGGCGAAGGTATGCACCGGCTTACTGAACACCCTTTCGCCCGTGCATGACGCGTGACAGAATGCCGAGCGGCCCAACCCGGGCTAAAGCAGGCCCGGGAGATCTCCGATTGCTGGACTCAGGATGCGTTTGCGAGCGGCCATGGGGCTCATCCAGTTTTCCTGGTCGCGGTCGCGATGGCGACGAGCGGCTGCGGCAACTCGGGCAGCGTGGCGCTCGATCCGGTGGCCCAGGCGGCCGATGTCACGTCAAACGCAGGCGGCGCGCACATGTCGCTGACGGCGCAGGTGAGCGCTGGATCGCTGCCCGCCACGTTCACGATGAGCGGCGAAGGCTTCTTCAACTACAAGAGCCGCGAAGGCGCGCTGTCACTTGACATGTCGGGCCTGCCGGCAGCCGCGTCGACGAGCGCTCCATCCGGCAAGCTGCGGATGGAAGAGATCTTCAAGTCCTCGACCGTCTACATCGGCTCCTCCCTGTTCGCGGGCAAGCTGCCGGGCGGAGCGCACTGGATGAAGCTCGACCTGGCCCGTCTCGGTGGCGGCCTCGGCTTCGATGTCCAGCAGCTGGCCGGCGGTCAGTCGAATCCGGCGCAGCTCCTCGACTATCTCAAGGCGGCTGGCTCCGTCGCGGCCGTCGGTCACGAGCTCGTCCGCGGGGCGACGACCACCCACTACCGCGGAACGGTCGACCTCAACAGGATCGTTGACTTCGCGCCCTCCGGCAGCCGCGCCCAGATGCGGGCGGCGCTCGCAAAACTGATAGCTCAGACGGGCGTCAGCAGCCTGCCCGTGGATGTGTGGGTCGATTCGCACCGCCTCGTGCGACGCATGACGATCGCTCTGTCGCTCCTCTCCGCAGGCCAGAAGCTGCAGGTCCGCATCACCATCGAGCTGTTCGGCTTCGGTTCGACCGCCGCCGTCACGCCCCCACCGGCTACGGAAACGTACGACGCGACCAGCATGGTGCTCGCCGGGCTCAGGGCGAGCGGCGGCTGACCTCCGGCGCGCCCCGCCCGTCGCCGGCGAGCGACGGGACGAGCCCCCCGGGGCGAAGTCGGTAATAGTTGGACGACCACATGTCACACATGTCGTCGAGAGTCGCTCCCCGGAGCCAGGAACCGGCTGCGGCTGATCTGCCTGACGGCGAGCCCGGTCGCTGGGTGGTGGATTTCGCGGACGGCTCGCGCGAGCTGCGCGACCTGCTCGGCGGCAAGGGCGCCAATGTCGCGGAGATGACGCGCGTGCTGGGCGCCGAGCGTGTGCCCGGTGGCTTTACGATCACCACCGCGGCGTGCATCGCATACCTGTCCAGCGACGGCGCCTTCCCGGCGGGGGTGCAGGAGCAGGTCGCCGAAGCTCTGGGGCGCCTCGAGAAGCTGGCCGGCAAGCGGTTGGGCGACGCCGGCGATCCGTTGCTCGTGTCGGTCCGCTCAGGCGCGCGCGAGTCGATGCCGGGAATGCTCGACACGGTGCTCAACCTCGGACTCAACGACGAGACCGTGCTCGGCCTGGCGCGCCGTTCGGGGAACGAGCGCTTCGCCTGGGACTCCTACAGGCGCTTCGTCCAGATGTACGGCAACGTGGTCGCGGGCGTCCCCGGCGATCGCTTCGAGCAGGCGATCGCGGCGAGCAAGGCGTCACGTGGGGTTTCGCTGGACACGGAGCTCGACATCGAGGCGTTGCGAGAGCTCACGCGGGAATTCCAGAGCTTCTACGAGTTTCCCTCAGATCCGCGGGATCAGCTCGCGCGCGCGATTCGCGCCGTCTTCGACTCGTGGAACGGCGAGCGTGCCGTCGCATACAGGCGCATCAACCGCATCCCTGACGAGTGGGGCACGGCCGTGAACGTGCAGCAGATGGTGTTCGGCAACCTCGGCGAGAACAGCGGCAGCGGCGTCGCCTTCTCGCGCGATGAGCTGACGGGGGCGCCGGGGCCCTCCGGCGACTTCCTGGCGAACGCCCAGGGCGAGGACGTCGTCTCGGGAGTGCGGACGCCGCGCGACCTCGGCGAGCTGCGCACGTGGCTACCCGCTGTGCATGAGCAGCTCATGGACATCCTGCGCACGCTCGAGGGCCACTACGGCGACATGCAGGACACGGAGTTCACGGTCCAGGAGGGTCGCCTCTACATGCTTCAGACGCGTGACGCCAAGCGCCCGGCACAGGCCGCGGTGCGGTTCGCGGTCGACGCGGTATCGGAAGGGCTGCTCGATCGCAGGGCCGCGATCGCCACGATCGACCCGGCCGGCCTCGATGCGCTGCTGCACCCGACCTTCGATCCGAGCGTTGACTACGACGTGGTGGCCATCGGCGTCGCGGCATCGCCGGGAGCGGCAAAGGGCGAGATCGTGTTGAGCGCGGGCGAGGCCGTCCGCGCGGCGCAGGAGGGACGCGACGCGATCCTCGTCAGGTCCTTCACCGAGGCCGACGACGTCGCCGGGTTCCACGCCGCGCGGGGAATCCTGACCAGCGAGGGAGGCAAGGCGAGCCACGCGGCGCTCGTCGCACGCGGGATGGGCCGCCCGGCCGTCACGGGCGCAGCCTCGGTGGAGGTGGACGTGAACGCCGCCGAGGT
>Ga0210409_10003083_pt1 | contig 19129 bp, 16 predicted proteins | sample IncBWH17MmetaG_FD_161649 | JGI IMG/M metagenome (GOLD analysis project Ga0210409, IMG submission 161649) | Forest soil microbial communities from Barre Woods Harvard Forest LTER site, Petersham, Massachusetts, United States - Inc-BW-H-17-M | ecosystem: Environmental > Terrestrial > Soil >... | reverse complement strand
GAAGCCGACAATCCTTGAGGGCGACCGGGTGTACGTGAATAAGTTGGCTTATGATTTGAAAGTGCCGTTCACGACCTGGCATCTGCTCAAGTGGGCCAACCCCCGGCGGGGCGAGATCGTGGTGTTCTACTCGCCTTATGATGGCAAGCGGTTGGTCAAGCGCGTCATTGGTGTGCCAGGCGATGTGGTGGAGCTCCGCGCGGATGCTCTGATCCTCAATGGCCGGCCCGTGCAGTATACTGCTTTGGACGGCGCCTCTTTTCCCCACCTGGCATCCGCAGAACGGACCAGTCACATGTTCGCTACTGAACAACTGCCTGGTCGCTCCCATGCGGTGGCGGTTTGGCCTGCCGTGCCTGCCCGACGCGATTTTGGTCCGTTCAAGGTTCCTCCCGGCCAGTATTTCATGATGGGTGATAACCGCGACGACAGCTTTGATTCGCGCTATTACGGGCCCGTGGATCGCAAGCGTATCGTCGGCCGCGCCTCAATGGCGGTGCTCTCCTTCGACCGCGCGCATTATTGGCTGCCACGCTGGGATAGATTCTTCACTGCGCTGTAAGTCAGGTCCAATCGGAGCGGACTTTGCTTACTCAGTTTGTAGTTCTTATTAACACCGTGGCTTTAGCCCGGTGTATAGGAACACCTTTGCGGCTAACTGTTTTCAACAGTTTGCCTGGTGGGCGAAAGCCGTTGAAAACGGCTTGAATTACCCCTGCCTCCTATACACGGGGCTAAAGCCGCGGTGTTAATGAGAGGTTCCCATGGTGTAAACCTTCAGGCCAGGCATCGCGGGCGTGGTTGGGCTGGCAATTGCGCTTTTCCAGGAAAAACGACCGTCAAAGACGCCGGCGCTCTCAGGTCTAAGGAAAGTGGCATCCAAAGTGCGTCTTAACGGAACGTCGTTTTTGTTTAGTCTTCACTATTATGAAACATGTTCTATGTGTAGGCGAAGAACAGCCACTCTGGCGAGAGCTCCGCAACCCATCCTCTGCCTTTTCCAAGGAATGGAAGGCGGAATTTGCTCAAACAGGGCCGGAGGCATTGGCCCGGGCTGAGGCGGGGAGTTTTGATGCGGTGGTTGCGGATGTCCAATTATTTGACATGAGCGGCGTCGATTTGCTGGACGAGATCATGCAGAGACAGCCAAAAGCCTTCCGGATTGTCTTGTCCGAGCACGGCGATTTGGAAAGCACGGTTAGGTGCATCGGCAAAGCGCATCATCACCTGCTAAAGCCTTGCGAAGTGTCCATGCTGGTCAGCGCGCTGAACCAGGGATTGACGCCTTGTTCCTGGATGCCTGGTCCCAGCGTTCAAAAGCTGGTCGGTAAAATGCGCTGGGTGCCCAGCCCGCCTAACCTGTATTTCCGTATCGCCATGGAAATGGAATCGCCTGCGGCTTCAGTGGAGACTATCGGGCAAATCATTGCCGAGGATCCGCCCATCACCGCCAAGGTCTTGCAACTGGCCAATTCAGCGGTTTTTGGTTTGCAGTTGCAGGTCACTCAGCCCGCCGAAGCGGTGGCTTATCTCGGGTTGGAGGCGACCAGGACTCTGGTGCTACTGGCGCACACCTTTTCGGAGTTCGAGGGCTTGCCTCGCGTGGGTTTCTCGGTTGACGAATTGTGGTTTCATTCGGTGTTGGTGGGACAGTTTGCGCGGCAGATCGCGTTGGTGGAACAGCAGGAGCCCGACCCGGGTGAGCAAGCTTATGCCGCAGGCCTGTTACATGATTTGGGAAAGATTTTGTTCGCGGCAAACCTGCCGAAACCCTTTGGCGAGGCGGTGACTGCGGCCCGACAGGAGCAAACCAGCCTGCATGCGGTCGAAAAAAGGATCCTGGGCGCCAATCATGCCGAGATCGGCGCCTGCCTGCTGGCGATTTGGGGCTTGCCTCCAGACCTCGTCGAAGCCGTCGCCCTGCATCATGAGCCCTCCGCCGCAGCACATAAGGTTTTTGGGCCGCTTACTGCCGTCCACGCCGCCGATGTCTTTTCACATCAAGCAGCGCCGGACCATCCCGAAGTACTCCCTATCCAATTGGATCAAGCTTATCTGCGGGAACTGGGCCTGTTGGACCGGTCCGAATTGTGGCGCCGCCATTGCCAGGACCTCAAAGTCGAAGCTAACCCGTAGCGTACTGGCCCCGGAGGAGAGCCTGTGGCAGTTTAGGGGCAACGCGATGGCGGGCTCATAAGAGGCCTCTCGTGCTTCTGGGGCTCGGCTTGGTCACACTCATCATGCTGCGCTGGTTCGAACACAGTCAGGTATATCATCCGAGTCGAGTCCTGGAAGCGACGGGCGCCGAATTAGGACGGCCAGTGCAGGATGTGTACTTTCGAACCGAAGATGGAATCCAACTGAACGGCTGGTTTTTCCCAGCGGACACGAACACAACGCGTTCCGGGCTGGTCGTTCTTCTTTGCCATGGCAATGGAGGCAACATCAGCCATCGGCTCGACATGGCAGCGGCGCTGCTGGCGACGGGAGTGAATATATTCCTGTTCGATTACCGCGGCTACGGACGCAGCCACGGCCGCCCCAGCGAGCAAGGGACTTACCGGGATGCGGAGTCGGCTTACGAGTGGCTCAAACAGAAGGGCTTTCAGGGGAAAGATATTCTTCTGTTCGGCGAATCGTTAGGGGGAGGGGTGGTCGCGGAACTGGCAACCCGGGTGGGGGTCGGAGGCCTGGTGCTCCAGAGCACCTTCACGTGCATTCCCGATCTCGGCGCCGAGTTGTTTCCCTGGCTGCCGGTGCATTGGCTCTGCCGGATTAAATATGACACCCTAAGCAAGCTGCCCCGCGTGAAGGCACCGGTGTTGGTGATGCACAGTCGGAACGATAATTTAGTCCGGTTTCAACATAGCCAGAGAAACTTCGCCGCCGCCAATGAGCCAAAGTTGTTCTGCGAATTAACTGGAGAGCACAACGACCCGCTTATGAACCGGGCTCAGTTCATTGCGGATTTCGAACGGTTTTTGGCGCTCATTTCCACCGCGAATGGACACTAATTTGCCGAAATCCCAACCACGGATGAAAACATATGATTATTCCACGAATTCCAGAATTCCAAAGCGCTCTGGTTCGTGAAAAGTGCCGGTCAGGGTGGGGCGCAAAGCGAGGAACGCGTGATTGGCGCGGTCGCAGCGGAAGAGATTTAAACGCCAGCGAGTGGTTGGGGACGGCTGAGCCGGGGAGAGGGCGGCCAAAGGAATCCGCATTTCACACGTCCAGACGCGTTCTTTGTTGTTCACTTTCACGGCGGATTGCAAGCCGCTGTTCCAGGCGAAATCCTTCTCGGGCAGGTTCGTGATCATCAGGTCGAGCCGCTCGTTGGTGGGTGCCACTTCAAACTCGGAATAGTGGCGAGGGTTTTCCGGGTCGGCCCCAATAAACGCTTCAACGACGTCACGGTCCCAAAGGCTCCCGCCGTCTTTAGCCAGGTCGAACCGTTTGCCGGTGGGCCGCGGCGGCGTGAAAATGGTCAAGGCCGTAAAGGGACATTCATAAGCGAGGTAGAGAAATTTCTCGGACCAGAGGGCGCGGACGGTGGTGAGCAGAGCGGGCCGGACTTCGCCGCTCGCCGAGGTTTGGTTCATTGAGGCCGGCAAGGCGGTTTGCCAAAGAGGACTGCGCAGGCAGCCGTCCAGTTCGAAATCCTGGCTGATCCGACGGGCCTGCAGCACGGGTGACGGCAATGAGCGGGCGAGCAGTTTGCGGGCGTTATCGAAATAAACTTTGCGCAAAACGGATTCGGGTAAACCGATCGAGCTGATGGTCCAGTCACCCTGAATGGGAGTCATATGAGGCCAGTTGCGATCACGGGTTTCGAGCCAGCGCCATTCTTTGGCAAAGAAGACTTCGGCATCGGCATCACTCGGGGGTGGCTCATCGCCGCTGGAGCCCAGAATCAGGCGATCCAGCACCTGAAAGTCTGTCGCGAACAGGATCCGATCCTGGTGCTTGATAAAAAGGCGGCGGACCTGTTCGGGGTCATGACGCCCGATTTCGGGGATGCGCGCCGCCAGGTCGACCATCATATTGGGATGGCGGCTCAGGGATTGGTCAACCCAATCGAGTTCCTCGGCGTTGTTGCCGAAGTGAACGCAAACAAACGTGGTCTTTGGATGCCGCGCGATGACCCGGTTTAAGGCCTCCAGCAAATCTTTCCAGGGCGGGAATTTATTGGTGTCGCCAAACCACCAGCTTCGATGATCTTTGAGCTCTTTCCAGCGCTCGTTGTGCTCGTCGTAAGGCAGCCAAAACGCCCTGGGATCGGCGACGTGGATTGAGACAGGCAGGTTCAACTCGCCGCAACGTTCCCACACCGGATCCAGCTTAGGGTCGTCGACTTTGAGCAATTGGCCCTGTCCGTCCCGCAAGTACAACCCAAGCCGCTTCCACTCTTTGAACCCGGCCGCGCCCAGCCGGTAGCCTTCCTCAATCTGTTTTACAGCTCGCGTAGAAAAATCGGGTTTGTCCCAGTCGGCGTAGTCCAGGTTCACATATTGCAGGAAGCGGCCGGGAAAAAGTGTGTCGGCCAGGCGCTTATTCTGTTCGAATTCCGAAGGGCCGCCGTTGGGGCCTGGAGTAACTGTGCCCGCTGTGAGATTGACGCCCACGCCGACGCCCGCGGCATCCATGATTTTGACTGCGCGCGCCAAACGTTGCGTCGTGCAATCGATGTGCTGGTGCAGGTCGATGATGAGATGCTGTGAGCGCCAAATCTCAGCAGGGGTAAGTATCTTGCCTTCGGCAGCAGCGCTGGTTCGTGCCGCCGCAAGAGCAGCCAGGAGAATGGTAGCAACGGATTTTCGCATAACGCCCAGGTTTGTCGGAACGCTATGGACCAAGCCTTACGTTATCAATTAGAAAATCCGAAGGTCGAAGGCCGAAATCCGAAAGAAGGCCGAAGCCCGAAGCCCGAAGCCCGATAGCGGATCGCGGAAGTCGGGCACCCTGGGAGCGCCGGCGTCTCGCCGGCCAGTTCGTTGAGCCCCTGCGCCGGCGAGACGCCGGCGCTCCCAGGAACGGACCACTATGCGCAAATTCGGAATTCGGGTTTCGGGCTTCTTTCGGCCTTCGGATTTAGAAGGAGGGCTTCGTGGAACTCAGCCCTCCGTTTAATCACGCATTCCAGCCGGAGCGATTGTGCCGCCGGACCAGCCGTTCGGCGTTGCGCAGGTTGGTCGAGCGCATGTTGGGCCCGTCCCAATCCATTCTCACGCCTTCACCCATGCGGACAGCAATGCAGCCCAGCAAAATGATTTCGGTCAGATAGGCCGCGATGTCGAAATTGGAAAAAGCGGGTGTGCCTTCCTTCATCATGCGGAACCACTCCTGCATGTGCCCGGGTGAACGCGGTATGGACTGTGGCACCGCCTTGCAGGCCTCATGATTTTCTCCTTGCTGGAATTCATCCTGGCCTTTCATGGCCACAAAGAATCGGGCGCCATAATCATCCGGAGAGAAGAGCTTTCCTTTTTCACCAACAATGAGGGCACCGCTATCGGGAAGTTTGCCCATGGTTCCTACAATTTCCTTGGTGATTTCGGCACCTGGGCGCAGCGGCTTTAGAGCGTCATCAGGATTGCCGTCATACCACCAGAACTTCAGAGGTGGCAAGCCTTCGCGTTCCGGGAACTCGAAACGAATGCGGGAGGTTTTGGCATAGGTTTCAGGGAAGGCGCGGGAGGCCAGTTCGCATTCCACGACGTTCGGGTACCCGAGCTTGAGGGCGCGGAAGGGCATATTGACAGTGTGGCAGGCCATGTCACCAAGCGCGCCGGTGCCAAAGTCGTGCCAGCCGCGCCACTTGAAGGTGTGATAGGTGTCTTTTTTGTAGGGTCGCTTGGGAGCGGGCCCCAGCCAGCAATCCCAGTTCAGGGTTGGGGGCACCGGATCCTGGCCCGGCGGCCGGTCCAAGCCCTGCGGCCAAATTGGCCGGTTGCTCCAGACGTGCAATTCCAGGGGCTTGCCAATCACACCGGCTTGCACCACTTCCACCGCGCGGCGCAGCCCGTTTTCGGCGCTTCCCTGGTTGCCCATCTGCGTGGCCAGCTTTTTTTCACCCGCGAGCCGGCGCAATGTCCGCGCCTCGTAGACAGTTTGCGTCAACGGTTTCTGGCAGAAACAATGTTTGCCGAGCATCATTGCGCGGCTGGCCGCCTGGCCGTGGTTGTGGTCCGGGGTCGAAACGGTTACCGCGTCGATCTGGTCGGCCATCTGATCGAAGAATTTGCGGTAATCCTGAAACCGTTTGGCGTCCGGGAACTGCTTGCCCTTCTTGTCGAGCGTGGTCAGGTCCACATCGCACAGGGCGACAATGTTGGCGCCGCAACTGGCGGCATCATTGCTGTCGCTGTCGCCCTTGCCGCCGGCCCCAATGCAAGCCACGTTGACCCGGTCATTGGCACCGAGGACTCTCCCCACGAAGGGGAAGCTGAACGCCGCAGCGCCGGTGGCTACGGAGGTGCGTTTGATAAACTCACGTCGAGATAAGGTACTCATTTTAGGATTTAACTGTGTTTGTTCTGACGGACGGCGGTGTGGTTTTGTTCAGATCGCAACTTAAAAAGCCAGCGAGGCAGATAGTGAAGTTGAACACCGCGGGCGTCAAGCATCGTCCCTGGAGAAGGAGACTAACCTGTCGGGTCACGACTTCTGTGGAAGGGACATCGCGCTGCGATGTCCGCGCCGCGTTCAGCGGCGCAATAGGCGTTTGAGTCGCGCGTCTTCGAGCATTCGTTCCGCCCGCTGAACGCGGGCGGGGACATCGCAGCGCAATGTCCCTACCAACGCCGCCCCCCAAGGAGCTTGCTGCTCGCGCCGTTTGGGTTAACCTGTGGCCGATCAACACGGTTTCGGCTTAACTCATGAACATCCAAGTGGCAGTTCTTTGCGATGCGGCGACCGATGAAAACGGAAAGCTGAACCTGCTAGGCGCATTCGATACCATCTGCACTCAACAGCTCCCGGCCATACACCCGCAGTGTTCCGTCGCCCTGCGCGCCACCTTTTTCAACGGCGAAGAAGGCAAACGCAGCTTGCGCTTTAATTTCGTCGATGCCGATGGGCGCTCGATTATGCCGGACTTCCCACCGATCCCGGTCGATGTGAGCCTGCCGGAGGACATGCACTTCGGCACTCGCAATTTCATTGTGAATATCCAGCAGCTGAAATTCGATAACCCCGGTCTGTATTCGATCGATATTTCTTTGGATGGCCAGTCCCAGACGAGCATTCCCTTGCTGGTAAAACATAATCCGCCCGCAACGGCCTAACAGCGGTGTTTTACCACGGATAAACACAGATTAACACGGATTAGGACCGTGCCTGAAATTGTGCAAATCTTTTCACGTTTTAACGCTTCACGTTTTAACGTTTTAACGTCTTAATGCCCTTCTCTGGCTTACCTGTAGTCCTGCCACTCGGGTTCGTTCGCGAAGATCCACCGGTAGTAATCCTTTTCCACGAGTTGGCTGGCGGCTTCTTCGTCGACCACCACGGTGCAGCGTGGGTGGAGTTGCAGCGCCGAAGCGGTCACCATGCTGGTGATAGGGCCTTCCACAGCCTTGGCCAGCACCGCTGCTTTGCTTTCGCCGGTGGCCAGGAGAATGCAGCGGCGTGCCTCGATAATCGTGCCCACGCCCATGGTGATCGCCCGCCGGGGCACTTTGTCTTCGCCACCAAAGAGCGGCGCATTTTGTTGGAGCGTCGTTGGCGTGAGGGCCTTGACGCGTGTGCGCGAGCGCAGCGCGGACAAGGGTTCATTAAATCCGATATGCCCGGCTTTGCCGATGCCCACCAACTGGAGGTCGATGCCCCCAAAGCGCTGGATGAGCGCTTCATACTGCCGGCATTCGGCCTCCAGATCCGACGCCATGCCGTTGGGCAGGTGGGTATTGCGCGGGTCGATATTCACTCGACGAAACAGGTGTTCGTCCATGTAGTGGCGATACGAGTTTGGATCCGAGGGGAACAAACCCACATACTCATCCAAATTAAAAGTGCTGCAGAGAGAGAAATCCAGGTGCTGCTCCTGATGCAATGTGACGAGCTGGCGGTAAACCCGTTCCATGGTGGCACCGGTGGCCAGGCCAAGAACCAGGTGCGGGTTGGCGCGCAGGTCATGCGCAATAATGCGCGACACCAGCGAAGCAGCGGCTTCCTTATTGGGCTGGATAATGACTTCCATGGGGGGGCGGGGGCGTTAAAAGCGTTAAAAGGTTGAAGCGTTAAAACGGATCGTCTTCGTCAGTGGGTTGATTTTTCTGCGGCAAATCATGCAGGACAGCGCTTTCACTTTTCCGGCAACGCAGGTAACGACCGTAACCGTTGATTAGTTTGTGCACACGCCAGCCATTGCTTTTGAGCGTTTCGATTTCCTGAATTGGGAGGTACTTTTCATCGAGGCACACATTCAGGTCGTCCATTAACTCCTCCAAAGAACCACGCGAGTGCAGCACGAATTGGAGTTGGTCCAGGTAATGGTGGCGGCCGTGGGCTTCAGCCAGGTTATTTGTGAGGGACACTGCAGCTCGCCTGATTTGGTTCGCTAGCGCAAACTTTTCAAAATCAGGCAACCGACGGGCCACGCCGTACATGCATTTTCTGAACTCACGGGCGATCTGGTAAACCTCCAAGTCTTCAAATGTGCGGAATGGAACTTCTGGTCTGCTCTGGATGGTGCCGTTCATATGATAAGACGACCGCGCACAAAACCAAACCTCCGAAAAGCCGAATCGTACACAGTTCTCAAAGACAGTCAGATTTTAACGTTTTAACGATTCAACGTTTTCACGCCCTCACCCAATCCCAAACTCCTTGCGGTTCTGCTCGCAGGAAACCAGCACGGACTGGCCGGCGACACGAGCCTTGAGGAGAGCTTGTTCGTCTGCGCCATCGGTAAGGGGCAAGGCTACCTGGCCTCCCTGGGCGGCGCTGCGCTGCAGGGCCAGCATGATCTCGCCACCCACGGACGCGTGCTCGAAATTGCATTGATGGACCTGCCGGTTGTCCAGCCAATCGGCTATCTCCTGGATGTACGGCGGCATGTCCCTATCGTAATTCATCGCGCCTTCCCCGCTTTGGTAACCTCCGGATTTGGTCACCGCACGCCATCCGCCATTGGTCAGGACCTCGGCAAACCCCTCGGTGCCTTGAGCCCCGATGCGATTCTTGCCCCACCATTTGGCAACCTCGGGCTGGTCCGGAGCCCCAGCGCCACATTCGTAAATGCCGCGCACCCCGCTGGCGAACTGCACGAAGCCCGCGATGTAGTCAGGCGAAGGATGATTATCAGCGAACTTGGCTCCACCGGAAGCCTGGGCCATTGCCCATTGGGCCGGAACGTAGTTATTAAACCAGCACGTGTAGTCCACCAGGTGCGAGAGCATGTGCGTCATCCATCCGGTGGCCGTGCCGTAGACCGTATGAATGCGCCCCAGCGCGCCGCTGGCGATGATTTCCTTTACTTTCTGATAATGCGGGCCGTAACGGTGCTGGTGGCTGACCACCGCTTTGACGCCCGCGCTTTTGAGCAGGTCGCGGATGGTCAAAAGCTCCGCGCTGGTCAGCGCGATTGGCTTTTCGAACGCGATCAGCTTTGCGCCGCCCTGGATGGCCGCTTGAATGAACGGAACGCGCATGTTTGGCAGGGTGCAAAAGCAGAAGACATCGGGACGGATGGCCTTGGCTAGGGCGGCCGCATCGGTCCCTTTCTGCGGATTTCCCAATTTGGCGGCGGCGTCATCCAGGCGTTTGGGATCGATATCACAGATGCCGGTGACCTGGAACCTGGGATTGGCGCTAAACGCGACGGCGTGGTGCATGCCACGTTTTCCCATGCCCACCACAAGAACGGAGTACCGGCTCATGCCTTAAACCTGGGAAGCGAACTGAGCGTCCCATTCCTTCACTTTCGAGATGACGTAATCGACTTCATCCGCGGTCAACTCGGGATACATCGGCAAGCTGACGCAACGGGCGGCGTTGGCCTCGGCATGAGCGACGCTGCCCGCGATGCGAGCTTGCTTGCCCCAGGGATAGCCCGCCTGTTGGTGAATAGCGATTGAGTAATGGGTTTTCGCGTCGATGTTGTTTTTGACCAGGAAATCCACCAGTTGGTCGCGCCAGGCCGGCTTCTTGGTTTCCACGACATAAAGATGGAAAACGTGCCGATAGCCGGATAGCTCGACGGGTAAAGCAATGGTCTTGCAGGCCTGTAACCCGGCGGTATACCGCTTGGCCCACTTGCGGCGATCGTCGTTGTACTCGTCGATATGCTTGAGCTTGGCGCTGAGGATGCCGGCGTGGAGGTCATCCAGGCGGCTGTTAAATCCAAAGCTGTGCACGTTGCGGGCGTTTGAACCGTGATTGCGCAATTTGCGCACCGTCGCGTCAACGTCCGGATTGTTCGTGACCAAGGCTCCGCTATCGCCGAAGGTGCCGAGATTCTTTTGAATAATAAAGCTGGTCGAGACGACGTCGCTGAGCTGGCCGATTTTGAAACCCGCTCCCTGCGCGCCGATGCCCTGGGCGTTATCCTCGATAATCCGCAGCTTGTGCCGGTCGGCGATTTTCTTGATGGCAATCATGTCCGCGCACTGGCCGTACAGGTGCACCGGGATAATCGCCTTGGTCTTCGATGTGATCGCCGCCTCGATTTTTTCCGGGTCGATGCATTTGCTGGCCGGGTGGCAGTCAACGAAAACCGCGGTGGCTCCGGCGATCCAGATCGCTTCGGCGGTGGCAAAGAAGGTGTTTGGGTGCGTGATGACTTCGTCGCCGGGACCAATCCCCAAGGCCATCAGCGCCAGCCAGATGGAATCGGTGCCATTACCAGTGCCCACGGCATATTGCATCCCGTGGTAAGCCGCCAGCTCGGCTTCGAATTTCTTGAGCATGGGCCCCATGACATACTGGCCGCTCTCCAGGACGGTCTGAATGTTTTTATCGATTTCAGATTTGATGTTGTGATATTGGCGAACGTGGCCGTAGAACTCGACTTTCATAAAGCAGAAACGCTAACCGAGAAGGCTGCGAACACAAGAATTATCCCTTGACGATCCGTAGCTGGTTAGAGTGTGCTCCTGAGCGCGGGTTCGGTCGGCGAGTGGCAACAGAGCATGAATTCCACGATTTCAACGGAATCGCAGGCGACGAAGAAAAGCCACAAATCGTTGCTGTTCCTGACGGCTGGTCTCTTAGGGGCTGTTCTGGTGCTCGCGTGCGTGCTGGCGGCTGGCTATGCAATCCGTCTGGGCCCGCTCCTAACTCTGTTGCTGGCGTTGTTGGCCCTGGTTCTGCACGCTCAGGAGAGCCTGCGCGGCTTCGCGTTTACCGCGTGGGTTTTGACATTTGTTGCCGCTTCCATGGTCTGGCCAGGCATGTTTGGTCAATGGCTTGGCTACGATTTGAAATACCTGATCGTGCCGCTGGTCCAGATCATCATGTTTGGGATGGGCACCAAACTGAGTGGACAGGATTTCGTTCGCGTGCTGGTCATGCCACGGCCTGTGTTGATTGGAGTGGCGCTGCATTTCGGGGTGATGCCGTTGACGGGTTACGCCATCGCGCGGACATTCGGGTTCCCGGCGGAGATTGCGGCGGGAGTGGTGCTCGTCGGCTCGGTGTCGAGCGGTGTGGCTTCGAATGTCATTGTGTATCTTGCTCGGGGCAATGTCGCGTTGGCGGTCACCGTGACTGCTTGCTCAACTCTGGTTTCGCCCTTCATGACGCCGCTACTGATGAAGGCCCTGGCCTCCAGGCTGGTCCCGATCGATTTTTTCGCGATGATGATCGAAGTGTTCAACATGGTCATCGTGCCCGTCGCCGCGGGGTTGGCGGCGCATCGAATCCTCTACGGGGCGGGCCGCTGGGTGGAATCAGTAAGGCACCTGGCCCTGATCGCCGCAAGCGGGTTTGGGTTGGCTGCTGGAGCCGGGATGTTTCGGACGGAGCATCTTGGGTCGCTGGTGACGTTGAGCCACGGCGCGGTCATCGGCTTCACATTGATTGGGCTCGTCGCCTTGACCAAGCTGATCGTGTCGGTTTGGCTGCGCGGTCCCCGGGATTGGATGGACCAGACCCTGCCGCTGATTTCGATGGCCGGGATTTGTGTGATCATTGCGATCATTACCGCACGCTCGCGGGACAGGCTGTTGGTGGTTGGCCCGGCGCTGGTCCTTGCTGCCATCCTGCATAACGCCGTTGGATATGTGCTGGGCTATTGGCTGGCCCGCGCGGTGCGTTTGGACGAGAGTACTTGCCGCACCATCGCGGTGGAAGTCGGGATGCAGAACGGCGGCATGGCGACAGGTTTGGCAATGACTGTATTGAAAAGCGCCGATGCGGCGTTGGCGCCGGCGATCTTCGGCACTTGGATGAACATCTCCGGCTCTGTACTCGCGAGTTGGTGGCGCCGGCGCCCGGTGCGGCCGAAAGAAGCAACGGACGTGAGCTACGCGCGCGAAGCCGCCGAAGCCCTCCGCGAGCGGAGCTAGCAGAAGGGAATAACATTATGAAGAGACGCGAAATGCTCAAAGGCACCGGGCTCGGCGCCGCGGCTGCTTTGCTCGGATTTACGGGCAGCACGGACAAAGCCTGCGCCGGGAACGATAGCAAGGCGAGCAAAGGCCTCAGTCCGCTAAAGATTACCAAGGTCCGCGCGGTTTTAACCGCCCCGCAGCCGAAAGTACGGTTTGTCGTGGTCAAAGTCGAGACCAGCGAGCCGGGCCTGTATGGACTGGGTTGCGCGACCTTCAACCAGCGCCCGTTGCCGGTAAAGACGGCTGTCGAAGAGTATCTGGATCCATTCTGTCGCGGACGAGACGCGGACAACATCGATGACCTTTGGCAAACGGCGTATACCAGTTCGTACTGGCGAAACGGCCCCGTGTTGAATAACGCGCTGAGCGGACTGGACCAGGCGCTGTGGGACATCAAAGGTAAACGGGCGGGGATGCCCGTTTACCAATTATTGGGAGGGAAAAGCCGCTTTGCAGTGGACTGCTATACGCACTCGAGCGGGCGCGACCTGGCGCAACTCGAAGAGAGCGTGCGCGCGAATCTGGCGCGGGGCTTCCGCCACATCCGCATCCAGCTGGGCGGCTATGGCTCGCCCCACCTTTCAACCGGCGCGGATTTTGAGGAGCAGGTCTTCGGGTTGCCGGTGGAGTCGCACATGGACGCCCGGCCCTACCTCAATGCCGTGCCCAAGATGTTCGAGCACATCCGGAGCAAGTTCGGCGATGAGATCGAGCTCTTGCACGACATGCATGAGCGGGTCGAACCGATCGCTGCCATCAACCTTTGCAAGGAACTGGAGCGTTACCGGCCCTTCTTCGTCGAAGACCCCCTGCCGCCCGAGGCGAACGATTATTTTAAAATGATGCGGCAGCAAACGAGCACGCCGATCGCGATGGGCGAATTGTTCAACAACCCACACGAGTGGGTCGGTTTGATTTCCGAGCGCTTGATCGATTTTATCCGCGTGCACATTTCGCAGGTGGGTGGCCTGACGCCAGCTCGAAAGATTGCCGCGCTGGCGGAGTGGTTCCAGGTGCGGTCGGCCTGGCACGGCCCAGCGGATGTTTCACCTGTGGGACACGCGGCCAACGCTCACCTGGACCTGGCCATTCACAATTTCGGCATTCAGGAGGCCGTGCAATTCAATCAAGCCACACAAGACGTCTTTCCCGGCCTGCCAACGATCAAGAACGGCTACATGTATGTGACTGAAGCTCCCGGTTGGGGTGTTGACCTTGACGAAAATCTGGCCAGGAAGTTTCCGTTGCCAGAAACGCCTGGGTATTGGCTTCCAACGCGCCGAAAGGACGGGACCGCCGTGCGGCCTTAGCCCGGACATTTCATAAGCCACCAGGCTCGACACTAGGCGCTCTCATTAACACCCCGCTTCAGCGGGGTGTGACGTGCCAGCAAGACCTCAGAAACCGTTTCAACGGTTTCTCGCGTGCCGGGAAAACCGTTGAAATTGAAACGGTTTCTGATCCTTTTCGGACGCCAAACACCCCGCTGAAGCAGGGTGTTAATGAGAAACGGGGGCCGTGGAGGTTTCAGGCGTTACTCGTTTATTCCCCAATGACGGAAGGAATAGCCGTAATTGTTTCGCTCCAATATTTCGTCCATCACCTTCGTGGAAGAAAATGCTCTTTCTCTGAGCCTTTCCTGGGATAGTTCGAGAGACTCAACGGCAGACTCCAGCCGTGCTTTGTCTGGGCCGGTCATTGAAACCTTTTGTCTGGGTGCACTCACCTTGACGACTGAGGGGGTAGCTTTCATGTTCGGTCTTTCTTCAAGGCCCGTGGCCTAAAACTGACCCCGCCCTTTTTCCTCTAGCTTCCCTGCGGCCACGAGCGGATTTTTCTCTCTTTTCCTCGGACACATATTCGCCAGTCCGCCACTCGCAGCCACTGGCGAAAGCTTCAGATTGGTGAAGCCAACCAGTAGCTTGTGCTTCTTGAGCAGGATTTCAACCCAAGAATTGCGCCGGAGAGCATAAATTTGTTTACACCTAATTCACAGCTTATTCACATCCAGGTGCTTCTGCGGCCACACTCGCCCGATTTCTGCTTATTCGCGTCCATTCGCGTGCATTCGCGGTTAAGAAATTTGCGTGCATTTTTTAGCTTCACATCCGCGGTCCACTAACGACACTGCCCCACCGATGCTCGCGGCGGTTTTGACCACGTTGCTGTTCTCCCTTTCGGCCATTTTCGGCCGCAGAGTTTCGCATTTATTGAGTGGGACACAGGCGAACCTTGGCCGGCTTGGTTTTGCCGCACTACTCCTGGGCCTCTGGTCGCACCTTTTTGGGTTTGGCATTCACGGCCGCGCCTTTCCCATTCTGTTTCTCAGCGGCTGTGCCGGTTTTGGTCTGGGGGACCTGGCCATGTTTCAGGCCTTTCGCCGCATTGGGGCGCGTCGAACTGTGGTCATCATCCAATGCCTGGCGGCCCCATTCGGGACGGTTGCGGAGTGGCTCTGGTTGGGGCACGCGCCTACCTTCGCCCAGGCGGCCTACGGTACGGTGATCCTGGCTGGAGTCGGCATTGCGCTCCTGCCTGCAAACACCGAAGCTCCCATCAATCGGGCACTTGGGCTTGGCGGCTTGTTTGGCGTCCTGGCTGCGGTCGGGCAGGCGGGCGGTGCTGTGCTCAGTCGCAAAGCCTACGAGGTGGCGACCGCCGCCGGCGAGCCCTTCCATCCGACGGTGGGCTATGGGGTCAATGCGGCGTATCAGCGGATGCTCGGGGGGATTGCCTTTTCGATTTGCTTTTTCATTTTCCTGCGGCTGGTCCACCAGCCGGCACAGCCGGCCGTATCCGACTGGAGGCGCGGCGCGCCCTGGCTGATCGGCCACGCGTTGGCTGGACCGGCTGCCGGGGTCACCTGTTACCAGTGGGCGTTGATGCTCAAGCCGGCTAATATTGTTCTGCCGATCGTCGCCACCACTCCGCTGGTGGTGCTGCCGCTGTCCCATTTCTATGAAGGGGACCCTGTCACCCGCCGCGCAGTGATCGGCAGCGCCATCGCTGTCGCCGGAGTAATTGGGCTCGTACAGGTAACCTAAGCCATTCATTGCCCATAAGGAAAAAGACGGCTGACATTGGTGCCGCTCAGTTGCATGCGCCAAGGAACCTTGTTTCGGAAATAGACCACCTCGTCCCCATAGAAGCGCGGAAGAGCATATTGTCCGGCATTGTCGGGTTCAACCAGTGTACGGGTCGTGTTGCTGCTCAAGTCGCGCAGAAAGACTCCACCGTTGCCGCCCCGTCCCGGCAAACCGGATTCGCCGTTGTAAAGGTAACGCGTGGACGCATCGTCCAGCCGGCCCAAGTGTTCGAATTTGAACTTCGGATACAGTAATTTCAGCGTGCGCTCCGTGTGGTCCGTCATAAGGAGGAAACTCTCCCCAGCGCTATACAGTTGGCTCTGGATAGTGAAATAGATCTCGTTCTCGCTCCCATTCCAATGCGGGAATGCTTTCAGGACACTTGGGTCGGCCCAAAGCCCCGATTTCTGCAGGAACCTGCTGATCTCTTGCGCGCTGAATAACGTTGTGGGTTTGCGAGCGACCACGTCGAAGAGCAGGAAATTATTCTGAGGGTCTTTGATAACGAGATTATGGTCGTCCCACCAACCCTCCACTCTCCCTTCAAGCCTGATTTTTTCGAACCGCCCTGTTTCCAAATCGCACAGGAAGAACGACGATTCTTCCTCGGCATTATTTGGAACATTGCAGCCGTAGCGAAAACCGGGCGACGGCCTCCACGTGCTGCCGGTGCCCGGGATTTGTTTTAATTCACCGAGTCTGCGGGCGGAGTTGTTCCGCACATTCAGAATCCAAAACGTCTCGGTGTAATTAATCTTCTGGAGGGGCGTCTTTGCGAACCGAAGCTTCTTAAGCAGCACGACAGCCTTTTCCTTTGCGGACGTGCTCGTTGAAGCAGGGCCATAACACAGGAGCTCGGTTTGGCCTGCGTTGAAGAGGACCGGGCCACCGTTAATCAGTTCGCCCAGGATCACTCGTTTATCTAGATCATAAAGGAAAAATCGGCGCTTGCCTGGGCCATAAATGACCCAGATCCAAACCTTTCCTCCTTGGAACGGCGCGGGGTCTGCCCAATCGTAATGAATTGTCCCACGCGGTTCGATTGTCGAAGGCTGACCTGGAATGAAGCGCGGCGCACCGGAATCTGTTGCCTGCTCAAGGAGGATCACTGATAGCCCGAGCATCAGGGCGATCGCGACGATGATGAGGACCCGCTTCATCACCTTAAGGCTCACGGCTCACCGGCGGCTACCCTGTTTGCGTTGAAATCGATCACTGGGTCACTTGAGACGAACATCTCTTGAAAAAGGTGTCAATCGGCAATGTTCGAGCATCCGAGCGTGATGTTCCCTTCATCTTTCTCATGTTCCCCCGGCTCAACCGATTTTTGTTCCTTATCACCGGGAAATCCAGTAAACTAAGCGCTAGTTCCCAAAAACCAGCAAGCTTACAACTTATGAATTTAAGGGTCATTGTCGCGGGCCTGGCGGGCGGAGTGGCGATCTTTCTGTGGGGATTTGTAGCCCACATGCTGCTTCCATTGGGCCAGGCAGGAATGGAAGCGCTGCCCTATCAGGCCAAGGTGTTGCCTGCCATCAGTGCTTCGGTGAAGGAGCCCGGGCTCTATATTTTCCCGTGGCCGGAATCTCCGCCGGGGACGCCCATGCCGATGAACCAGCAAGCGCAACAGGCTGCCGCCGAGTTATACAGGACCTCCCCTCATGGCCTGCTTTTGTTTCATCCGTCCGGCGGAGCCATGTTAACGGGTGGACAATTGCTGGCCGAATTTTCGACCAACTGCATTACGGCGATGATCGCGGCGTCACTCGTCAGTTGGTTGCTCGCTTCGCTGCAATCCTTCGTCGCCCGGGTGCTGTTCGTTACCATGCTCGGACTACTCGCCAGCATTGCTGTGAATGTGCCGTACTGGAATTGGTATGAATTTCCCGGCCGTTTCACGCTGGCGGAGATGCTGGAGCATGTGGTCGGGTTTGGCGCCGCAGGGCTGGTCATCGCTGCTCTCATCAAACCGCCCCGAATCTACCCGGCTGAGGCGAGCGGCGATTTGGCGCGCCCGGTGGCCGAACCGTCACAAAGATAAAGTCATCCAAGATAGCCCCTGGTGGGCATCAATTTCTCACGCAATAGAATTTGTTCTGTGGCGCGGATCAATTCCGGTGGCAGCGAACTCCCGGCATGCAACCTTGGCGGCGGCAAGGTTGCCGCTCTGGGGCCGTGAGCGAAAAAATGATCCATTGCTTTGTTACCGTTCGCGAAGGGATTTCCGTTCGGCACGGCGGCGGCCAGGCGAAACACCTCACTGACTGCGGCGGCAACCCGATCGGAAATTTGCCGGGCCGGCTCCGATCGTCCGGCTGAGATTTCTCCAATCATCTGGTGGAGTTCACGTGTAAAACAATTCGCCGAAGAGAGCAGGAAACCGTCGTACGGGCCGCCGGCCGCTTTCAACCAGCGCGAGTAATCGCCCTCAGCGCCTCGAGCCGTGAAGACACCGCCCAAGTCCTTGCTCGAAAGCGCCACTGTATCGGCGCCGCTGGTATCCTTAAAGAAGATGAAGTTTTCATGGCGTTGCGCCAGGCTGGCCATCAGTTCCGGGCTCATCTCATTCAGAGTGACTTGTGGCAGTTGATAGATCGCGGTCGGCAGGCCCAACTCCAGCACCGAAGCCAACCCTTTGCCGATTTCTTCCTGGGTTAGCTGCTTCCCCCGCGGAGCACAGATCGTGAAACCGCAAACGTGCGCCTTGGCCAGGGCCTTTGTCACCTCGCGCTCACCCGTTCTTGATTGGAGCCAGTCGATGTCCTCGCGGATAAGGTTCAAAGCCTCGTTCGCGTCGGGATGCAGAGCCCCGACCAACACCTGGGCATTAAGTTGCCGTGCTTGCTCGATGCCGATCGCCAGGCATTGCCTCCTTTCGGCTGGGGTTAGTTCCCAGCCATCGCCCGTCGAGCCGGGAATGAGGAATCCTCCAACATACGGGAACAGATGGCGAAAGTGGGCCGCCATCCGGACCTCATCAATCCCATCGTGTCGGTCGTAGTGCGTGAGCGGCGGACACCATAGCGGCGGAACGCCCTCGGGAAAAACGTCGCTGAAAAACTGATTGCGCGACCGGGTACCGGTCGGTTTCATACCTTCTCCCTGATCGGACTCTGGTTGCCGCTTCATTGGGCCAGTGTAGCGCAGTGCTCGTCGCCGGCAACCACGACCCTGCTCATGTCCTGCCAGAAACAACACTTAACGTTGACTTGATCTATATCAGTTATTAACTTTGGCACGATGAATTTGTTGTCTGATTCTCTACTCGAATTGGTGCGGCGCACCTCGACGGAAATCCCGGAGGATGTGCACCAGGCGATTCTGAGTTCGCTGGAGCGTGAGAAGAAAGGGACGATCGCTGAGAGCGCGATGAAGATCATCGATCAGAACATCGCGCTGGCACGCAACAAATCCCAACCGATCTGCCAGGATACCGGCAGCATCATTTTTTACGTGGACTGCCCGATCGGCTTCGACCAGGCGGCGTTC
>Ga0210409_10003081_pt1 | contig 19130 bp, 15 predicted proteins | sample IncBWH17MmetaG_FD_161649 | JGI IMG/M metagenome (GOLD analysis project Ga0210409, IMG submission 161649) | Forest soil microbial communities from Barre Woods Harvard Forest LTER site, Petersham, Massachusetts, United States - Inc-BW-H-17-M | ecosystem: Environmental > Terrestrial > Soil >... | reverse complement strand
CTCGCAGCCGCTCGAGGCGCGGGCGCGGGCTTACCTCGATGTGAACTGCGGCCACTGTCACAACCCGGGCGGGCCCGCCAACACCACCGCGCTCTCATTCGACACAGCCACCGCGGTCGATAGGCACCTGGGCCTGTGCAAACCGCCGGTCGCGGCCGGGCGCGGCACCGGAGATCACCTGTTCGACATCGTCCCGGGAAATCCCGAGGACTCGATCCTTCCCTTTCGTATGGCCTCGCGCGAGCCCGGCGTGATGATGCCCGAGCAGGGCCGCGGCACCGTGCATCACGAGGGCGTTGCGCTGATGCGTGCCTGGATCGAGTCGCTGCCCGGCGAATGCAAGCCCTGAACCTGCAGCCAGCAAAGCTGCAGTCCTGAAACCCAACCCGACGGAGACCCGATGATCACCCGTGACTATCGTCTGATGCACCTGTTGCTGGCGCTACTGGCGAGTGGAGCAGTAGCCGCTGCGGACTCGGGCACCGTGGATGATGCCTCTGTCAGCGGCGCAACTGGAGCGGCTGCGCCGGCCACCGCTGGCGGAGTTGCGGACGAGGGTACGATCGAGACGGTCACCGTCAGCGCCCAGCGCCGTACGCAGCTCGCGCAGGATGTGCCGATTCCGGTGCAGGTGGTCACGCCACAGGTCATCAAGAGCCTCGAGGCGACCGATCTCGCGCAGATGAGCGGCTACGTTCCGGGGCTGCAGGTGAGCGGCGAGCAACCGACGCAGCCGGGCTACACCTTGCGCGGCATCAGCGTGAGTGACTTCGGCATCGGTACCGATTCACCGATCGGGATCTACGAGGATGGCGTCTACACCGGCAAGACCGGCGGTGCGCTGTTGCTCTTCAACGATGTGCAGCGGATCGAGGTGCTCAAGGGCCCGCAGGGGACGCTCTTCGGCCGCAACAGTGCCGCCGGCGCCATCTCCGTGGTGAGCAACGAGCCGGGCGATTACTGGGGAGCTGCGGCGACCGCACGCTTCGGCAACTACGGTGCGCAGTACTACGATGCCATGGTGAACGCGCCGCTCGGTCAGGACCTGGCGGCGCGCGTGAGCTTCGTCGATCGGCGCAGCGACGGCTGGCTGCGCGATAGCGCCACCGGCGAGCGCTACGATCGGGATGGCGATTGGGGCGTGCGCGCGCAGCTGCGCTGGAACGCGCCCGCCGACACGCACGTACGCTTCATCTGGGAGCACGAGAATCTGGCGCAGCCGGCACGCCCGGCGATCGGCGTCGTGGCATTGCCGCCATCCCCCGGCCTGCCGCCGCCCTTCGTGCCCGGTATCTCGAGCACGGCCAACTGGATCGATCCCCTGCATGCGCCGGTGCTGAACGACGTCGTCAACGGTCGCGAGTCACGCACCTTCGATGGCGCCACGCTGCGTATCACGCACTCATTTGCAATTGGGGACTTCACCTCCATCAGTGGCTATCGCCACTTCAACACCTACAACCGCGAGGACCAGGACGGCACCAACCGGCAGTACCTGTATTTCGATGATGCCAACATCGAGCAGAACACCAGCTGGTCGCAGGAATTCACGCTGGCGAACAAGAACGCGCTCGCCGACTGGGTCGCGGGTGCCGACTATTACTATGACGACGCCAACCAGGCGAGCGAGCTGAACTTCTTCACCGACAGCATCGACACGGTGCTCAACAACACCGGGCTCGCGCCCGGCGGCCTGTATGGGCCGATCAGCCAGGCGACCGGCGTCAGCCTGCTGGGACTGCCGTGGCAGGAGAGCATGTTCAATCATGGCATCTACCGCGCCGCTGCGGTGTTTGGCGATGTGATCTGGCACATCGCTCCGCGCTGGAATCTCACCACCGGTGTGCGCTTCACGCGCGATGAGAAGGACTTCAGCTGGTACAGCCCCGTGCGCACTGCGGCGGAGCTCGATGCGGCCCTCGCTCAGTTGTATCCGGGCGGCACGCCGGTCGTTCCGTTCCTTCCGCCGCTGCAGACGTTCCAGCAGAACCTGGTGTTCAACACTCCGGCGTCGAGCACGGCGCCGCTGCGCTTCAGCAACAGCTGGAACGACACGAGCCCGCGCGTGGTCCTCGACTACCGGCCGGCTGCGGATGTCATGCTGTATGGGTCGGCGACCAAGGGCTACCAGGCCGGCGGCTACAACGCTCTGGCGCCGGGAGCCAAGTACGAGCCCGAGACGGTGCGCAACTACGAGCTCGGCGTCAAGAGCGAGCTCGCCGATCACCGGCTGCTGCTCAACGCGTCGGTCTATTACTACCTCTATTCGAACCTGCAGAATCTGAGTCTCATCACCAACGGCAGCATCATTCCGCAGTACCAGGTGACGGTGAGCGACGTGCATGCCAAGGGCGTAGAGACCGAGGCGCGCTGGCAGGCGAGCGAGGGACTGCGACTGTACCTCACCGCTGCCTACATCGACTCCACGTACAAGGACTACGTGGCGCCCGATGGCACGGGCCTCTCCGGACAGGCTACGGGTGTGCCGCTGTGGTCGGCGGCCGGCGGTCTCGACTACCTGTGGCGTAACCTCGCAGGCGGGGATGTCGATTTCACACTCCAGCACGCCTACGTGGGCGCGGAACGCTGCAACGCCGACTCCTGGCAACAGGGGAGCTGCCTGGCGATTCCGACCTTCACGACCGGCGAAGCGACCAATCGCACGGACGCACGGCTCGCCTGGACCAGCCACGGGGCGGTGCCGGTGACGGTTGCCGTATACTCCAATAATCTCTTCGACAATCGCTACGTGACCGGGGTGCAGACCATCAGCGCCACCACGCTCGGTACGCCCTTTGCCAACATCACTGCACCGCGCTTCTATGGCGTCGAGCTCGGCGCACACTTCTGAGGCAATGAAGGGCGACACGCATGAGACCGCAGAGAGCGGCGTCGCGGCGCCGCAGGCCTCGGCAGGCAGCGCGCCGGCGGCGGATCTGCCTGCGAGGCTACAGGCGGCGCTGCTGCTGCAGCGCCACGCGTGTGCAGCTGATCCGGTCCCGGGCTACCGCGAACGCAGGGCGGATCTCGCGCGGTTGCGGCGGTTCATCGTGGAGAACCGTGAGGCGCTGATCGAGGCGGTCAATCGCGACTACGGCAGCCGCTCGCGTCACGAGACGCTCTTCGCGGAGGTGGTACCGGTGCTCGATGGCATCCGTCATGCGCAGCGCCACGTGCACAAGTGGATGCGCCCGCAGCGACGCAGCGTCGACCTGCGGCTCTTTCCCGGCGCACGCAATCGCGTCGTGCCGCAGCCGCTCGGGGTGGTGGGGCTGATCGTGCCGTGGAACTTCCCCATCAACCTCACCTTTTCGGCACTCACCTCGATATTCGCCGCGGGCAACCGGGCGCTGGTGAAGCTGTCGGAGAATTCGCGGCACTTGGCGGCGCTGCTGATCGAGCGGCTGCCGCGCTATTTCCCGACCGAGAAGCTCGCGGTATTCGATGAGACCGGTGGGGTGGGCGTCGAATTCTCCCGTCTGCCACTGGATCATCTGCTCTTTACCGGCTCGACGCAGACCGGGCGGTCGGTGATGGCGGCTGCCGCAGCCAACCTGTGTCCCGTAACCCTCGAGCTCGGTGGCAAGTCACCTGCGCTCGTGTGCGAGGACTTCCCGCTGCGCACCGCCGCTCAGCGCATCCTGTTCGTGAAGCTGCTGAATGCCGGACAGATCTGCACCACGGTGGACTACCTGTGGCTCCCGCGCCGGCGTGTCGCGGAATTCATCGAGCACGCACGGCAGATCGCAACGGCGCGCTACCCGAGCATCGAGAGCGCGGACTACACCGCGATCATCGACGCGCGCGCCTTCGAGCGCTTGACGCATGCCATCGAGGAGGCTCGCGTACGGGGTGCACAGGTGCTGCAGCTGCTACCGGGAAAGCCCTGGGATGCCGCCACGCGCAAGATCGCTCCGCATCTGGTGCTCGATCCGCCACCCGACTGCGAGCTGATGCAGCGCGAGATCTTCGGACCGGTGTTGCCGGTGCTCGGATACGAGCAGATCGAGGAGGCCGTCAGGTTCATCAATGCGCGGCCGCGCCCGCTCGCTTTCTATCCCTTCAGCCGCAAGCGCGCCCGCATCAGCTACCTGCTCGAGCAGGTGATGTCCGGCGGAGTCAGCGTGAATGACGCTCTCTGGCACGTCGGGCAGCATGATCTGCCATTCGGTGGAGTCGGCGCGAGCGGTATGGGCCACTATCACGGTGTGGATGGGTTCCTCACCTTCTCGAAGCTGCGGCCGGTGTTCTACCAGGCGCCGTTCAGTGGCATGCGCCTGTTGTGGCCACCTTTTGGCGCGCTCGCCGACCGCGTGCTCGATTTCCTCACGCGTTAGCGCGCGACTGCCGAGGTCACACCAGCGCTGTCGTGGTGCGGATCGCTCCGCCGAGCGTCTTCGCGACCGGACAGGCGTTGGCGACCTGCAGCAGCCGCTCGCGCTGCTCGTCGGTCAGATCTCCCCGCAAGGTGATCCTGCGGCGGATCTCGGAGGCGCCCATGGCCGGCGCGCCGTCCGGGTTCAATTGCAACTCCACCGTGACGCCCGAAAGCGGCCAGCCCTTGCGAGTCGCGTACATCCGCAGCGTGATGGCGGTGCATGCGCCGAGGCCCGACAGCACCAGCTGATGCGGGCTGGGCCCGCGGCTGCCGCCGCCGGCTTCGACCGGCTCATCGGCAAGCCACTCGTGAGTGCCATCGCTCAGTGTCACGACATAGGGGGTCTCGCCGAGGACCGCCGTGACGACGCGGGAGTTGCTCACGAGGTCTCCTTCATCTTTTTCACCAGACTCTCGATGCGCGTATCGGGCACCAGCCACATTACGGCCACGGTCACGTAGACCACAATGGCGATCCACGGCCGCACGAACGCGAGCGCAATGGCCGAGAGATACAGAATGATCGACATCCTGCCCTTGAAATCATCGCCAAGAGCCACGGCGAGGCGCGAGTCACGGCCGTTCACGGCGATGATCTGCCGCTGCAGGATGTTGTAACTGAACCCGGCGCACGCGAGCACAATCCCATAGGCGGCCGTGGGGAGCGCGGTGAATCCGGTCTCATCGATCCAGCGGATGACGAACGGCACCAGAGACAGCCAGAAGAGCAGCCCCAGATTCGCCCATAGCACTTTACCGTCGATGCGCTCGGTGACGTGCAGCATGTGGTGATGGTTGTTCCAGAAGATGCCGACGTTGACGTAGCTGAGCACATACGCGACGAGCACGGGAATATCCGCCTGCAGCGAGGCGAGATCGGCGCCGTGTGGCACGCGGATCTCCAGCACCATGATGGTGATGATGATCGCGACGACGCCGTCGGTGAACGCTTCGAGGCGCGCGGGCTCCATGGACGGGATCCTACGTGCCTTTGACCGCGCAAGCCATTGTGAGAAGCTCGCCAGCGGGCCGCCGGCACGAGGGGATCTCATGACCAACAGCGACCGCTTCATTGCGCTGCGCGATGGGTTGCTGCGCACACGCGAGGACTGGGCCCGCGCGTGCAACGAGTTCCGCTGGCCACAGTTCGAGGAGTTCAACTGGGTCGGCGACTACTTCGAGGTCATCGCGGCCGGCAACGACGCCACCGCGCTGCGCATGGTCGACGATGCCGGCGGCGATCGGTCGATATCCTTCGCCAGCATGGCCGTGCGCGCGGCGCAGCTCGCGGCGTTTCTCGCCGCGCAGGGAGTAGGACGTGGCGATCGCCTGCTCCTCATGCTGCCCAACTGCGTCGCTCTCTGGGAAGCGATGCTCGCCGCGATCCGCCTCGGTGCGGTGATCATTCCGGCGACGACGCTGCTCGAGCGCGAGGATCTCAGGGATCGTCTCGAGCGGGGTCGCGTGAGCGCGGTCATCACCGAGGCGGCGCTCACCGCGCGCTTCGCTGACCTCCCAGGGGCACCTGTGCGCATCGCCACGGGCGAGCCGGTACGGGGCTGGACCCCCTTCGCGCGCTCGTTCGATGCGCCGTCCGGGGTGCCGCCCGCGGCGACGGCGGCCGAGGACCTGTTGCTGCTCTATTTCACTTCTGGCACGACGGCACTTCCGAAGCTCGTCGCACACACGCATGTCAGCTATCCAGTCGGACATCTCTCGACCATGTATTGGCTCGGCCTCAAGCCCGGTGACGTGCACCTCAATCTCAGCTCGCCCGGCTGGGCGAAGCACGCCTGGTCGTCAATGTTCGCGCCCTGGAACGCGCAAGCGACGATTCTTGCCTATCACTACGAGCGCTTCGATGCCCGGGCACTCCTCACCAAGCTGGTGCAGTGTGGCGTCACCACCTTCTGTGCGCCCCCGACCGTATGGCGCATGCTGATCCAGAGCGACCTCAAGAAGTGGCGCGTCAGCTTGCGCGAAGCGGTGAGTGCCGGGGAGCCCCTGAACCCCGAGGTAATCGCGCAGGTGCGCGATGCCTGGGGAGTCACCATCCGGGATGGCTTTGGACAGACCGAAACCACAGCTCAGGTCGGAAATTCCCCGGCACAGCCGGTGAAGCCCGGATCGATGGGGCGGCCACTTCCCGGGTTTGCCGTGGTGCTGCTCGATGCCGCGGGCCGCCTGGCAGAGGAGGGAGAGATTTGTCTCGATCTCTCGCAGCGGCCGCTCGGGCTGATGCAGGGTTACCTGGACGATCCCGAGCGCACGGCGAGCGCCATGGGCGATGGCTACTATCACACCGGCGATGTCGCCAGGCGTGACGCCGAAGGCTACCTCACCTACATCGGGCGCATGGACGATGTGTTCAAGTCCTCCGACTACCGCATCAGCCCGTTCGAGCTCGAGAGCGTACTCATCGAGCACCCTGCCGTAGCCGAGGCGGCGGTGGTGCCGAGCCCCGATCCGCTGCGACTCTCCGTGCCGAAGGCGTTCATCGTGCTGAGCACGGGCGCTGTCGCGGATGCGGACACCGCAGCGTCGATCTTGCATTACGTGCGCGAGCGCGTCTCCCCGTTCAAGCGGATCCGGCGCGTGGAGTTCGCGGCTCTGCCCAAGACGATCTCTGGAAAAATCCGGCGCGTCGAGCTGCGGCGGCTCGAGGAGAAGCGCACGCCGGCGGACGCGCGGCGCCCGCAGGAGTTCTGGGAAGAGGATCTGCGGCTGAGCACTTAGTGCCCGGCGACCAGCTCGCGGGCCGCCGCCAGCACCTCGGGCACGATCTGCGCCACGTCCGCTTCGGTGGTGCGGTGGTTGACGAAGCACGCACGCAGCACGAATCGTCCGCCGAGCGTCGCGTTGGACAGGTACACGCGTCCGCGCTCGATGACACGCTTCAGGATCGCTGCGTTGAGCCGATCGTCGTTTACTGCCGTATCTTCGGGCCGATAACGGAAGCACACGGCACTCAGGCTCACCGGCGCTGCGAGCTCGAGACCGGCGGTCGCGGCGATCTGCTGCGCAAGCAGCGCGGCGTGGAGCAGGTCCGCGCGGATCGCGCGTCGAAAGGCGTCCAAACCGTGATAGCGCATCGACAGCCACAGCTTCAGTGCACGGAAACGCCGGGACAGCTCGAGCGACTCCTCGAAGAATGCAAATCCCTCCAGCGGATCCTCTACCAGTGGCCTGGCATAGTCGCCACTGTAGGAAAATGCCCTGCGCGCGGCGGCGGCGTCCCGGAACAACAGCACTCCGCAGTCGAGTGGCTGGTAGAGCCACTTGTGAGGATCGAGCGACAGAGAGTCGGCGGCATTCAGTCCCGCAAACCGCTCCGGCACCGCGAGCGCGGCGAGGGCGCCATAAGCGCCATCAATGTGCATCCATAGCCCCTGCTCGCGGCAGAGCGCGGCGATATCAGCGAGCGGATCGATGCTGCCGGTGTTGACCGTACCGCTGGTCGCGACGACGGCAAGGGGCTTCCGCCCCTTGGTGCGGTCGGCGGCGATGGCGTCGCGCAGATGCGGGAGACTCATGCGCAAGCGCTCATCCGTCGGAATCAGCCGCAGGTTGTCGCGTCCGAGTCCGAGCACGGCCATCGCTTTCGGGATCGACATGTGCACCTCGCTCGAGGCGTACACCACTCCGGGGCGGACACCCGAGGCGTTTGCGGGCAGTTGCGCCTCACGCGCCATGGCGAGCGCCATGAGGTTCGCCATCGAGCCGCCGCCGCAGAAGCTCCCGTGGTAGCCCTGACAGCCGAGCGCCGCGGCCAGCGCGCCGATCAACTGCCGCTCGAGCGCTACCGCAGCCGGCGCGGAGCGCCAGGCGGTGACGTTCTGGTTGAGGACGCTCGTGAGCAGGTCCGCGAGCGCCGCTACCGGCTCGCCGGAGCCGAGTACATAGCCGAAGAAGCGGGGAGAAGGCGGGCGACTCGACTTGAGCACCTCGTGCAGGCCTGCGAGGGCCGCGGGGCCGAGGCCTTTTTCAGGAAGCGCGTCGCTGAAGGGCTCAAGGGACTCCTCCCCCGAGACCTGCGGAAAGGTAGGGCGCTGCTCGAGTCCGGCGAGATAGTCGGCGGCCAGGGCGGTCACGCGCGCAGCGAGTGTGCGGAAGTCGCTGGGGGAAAGTTGCAGCGCTGTCATTCGTCGTGTCCTGCAGCAGGTGGCATGCGGCGATGGTACCTCTCCGGTTGGTTTATGATGGTGACCTCATGATCGATCCGGCCGTTGGTGCGCTGCTCGCCGGCGCCTTCGCTCTGCTGTTCGCGAGCGCTGCGCTTCACAAGTTGCTCGACCCGGAGCGCTTCGCTGCCGCCTTCCGCGCCTACGATGTGGTGCCAACGGCACTCGCATGGGTGTCGAGGCTGGTGCCCGTGCTCGAGCTCGCCGTAGCCGCTGCGCTGCTTGCGGCGGGCTCGCGCAAAGGGGCCGCCGCCGCGGGGACCGCGCTGCTGCTCGCCTACGCGGCGGCGATTGCCGTGAACCTCGGCCGTGGCCGCCGTAGTCTCGATTGCGGATGCGGCGGACCGAGCGAACGCCGGCCGATCGGGACGTGGATGGTATGGCGCAACCTGGTGCTCGCGGCGCTCCTTGCAGCGCTGCTGCTGCCATGGGCGCCGCGCCCGCTCGCGAGCGCAGATGCCCTCACCATCGGCGCAGGCAGCGCGGTGGCGGCACTTCTTTACATGAGCCTGGATCTGCTGTTGGGTCGTGCGGCGCCGCGCGGTGCGCAGTTGCGGGAGGAGGGGTAAGGCTTGAGCGCGCTGGCAATTTCCAACGTGGTGCTGTGGGTGCTGGCGCTCGTGCTCTCGGCTGTCGTGCTCGCCCTCGCCCGCCAGGTCGGCGTGCTGCACGAGCGCATCGCGCCCGCCGGTGCGCTGATGCTCAATCGCGGCCTCACCGTGGGCGAGCCCGCCCCGGTACTGGAGGTCGCCGACCTCGAGGGACGCGCGCATCGCGTAGGCAGCCCCCGTACGGACGGCCGCAGCACGCTGCTGCTGTTCGTGTCGCCGACTTGCCCCGTATGCAAGTCGCTGCTCGCGGCGGTGAAATCGAGCGCGGGCGATGAGCGCTCCTGGATGGATGTGATCCTGGCGAGTGACGGCGACCGTGCCGAGCAGCGCGAGTTCGTGCGTGCGCAGGGGCTGGATGGCATCCCCTATGTCGTCTCGGCCGCGCTCGGACTCGCGTACCAGGTAAGCCGCCTGCCCTTCGCCGCGCTGCTCGATGAGCAGGGGATCCTGCGCGCGCGGGGCCTCGTCAATTCGCGTGAGCACCTCGAGAGCCTGTTCGAAGCGAAACGGCTCGGGGTGGCATCCCTGCAGCAGTATTTTTCCAGCACCGCCTGAGGGAGCACCGGGACATGTCTGACAGAGTGGCGATCGATCCTGCCGTGTGGCAGGTGATCGAGGACTACGAGACGCGCGCGCAACGCGATGAAGAGCTGTGGAACACGCTCACGGAGCAGGAGCTGAGAGCGCGGCTCGATGAGTTCCTGCTGCCGGTGGGCCGGGCCGCCGCAACGCTGATGAATATCATCATCAAGGAAGGCGAGACGCGGCGCATTCTCGAGGTGGGGAGCTCCTATGGTTACTCCACCACCTGGCTCGCGGAAGCCGCGCGGGCCATCGGCGGCAAGGTCATCTCCCTCGAGCTCCGGGCCGCGAAGGTCGAGTATGCACGGGCGCAGCTCGCACGGGCGCAGCTCGAGAGCTGCGTCGAGTTTCGGATCGGGGATGCTCTCGAATCGCTCGCGCAGCTTCCCGGACCGTTCGATTTCGTGCTGATCGATTTGTGGAAGGATATGTACGTGCCGGTGTTCGAGCGGCTGTACCCGAAACTCGCACCGGGAGCAATCATCGTCGCCGACAACATGCTGCAGCCCGAGAGCACACGTGCCCATGCACGCGCCTACCGCGAGCGCGTGCACGCTGCGGCGGACATGAGCTCCGTACTGCTCGCGGTCGGTAATGGTCTGGAGGTCAGCCGCTACCGCTGAGCGCGATCTCCACGCGCTTGTTGTGCTTGCCCTCGCTGCGGATCTTCAGCACGCGTATCCCCTCGATCTCGGCGATTTCCCCCACATGGGTGCCGCCGCAGGGCTGCAGATCGATGCCGGGAATTCTCAGCAACCGCACCCGCCCGGCGCCGCGTGGGGGCTGCACGCTCATGGTCTTCACCAGCTCCGGCTGGGTATCGAGCTCGGCATCGGTGATCCACACGGTTTCGGTGGCGGCGCCCGCGGCGATGAGCGCATTGGTCTCACGCTCGATGCGCTCGGCGTTCAGCTGACTGAAGTCGATATCGAAATCGAGGCGCGCCTTCTCCGGCGCGATGTTGCCCCCGGTGACCGGTGCGGTGATGACACACGAGAGCAGGTGAAGCGCCGTGTGCAGGCGCATCAGCCGATACCGGCGCGGCCAGTCGATCTCGAGCGTCACGGTCTCGCCCGGTTGCGGCAGGGCACTCCCGGGCGTCGGCACGTGCAGCACGCGCTCGGGCGTGTCGCCCTTGCGGGTGTCGGCGATGACGACCGCCTCGCCCTGCGCGCGCAGGAGCCTCCCGGTGTCGCCGGCCTGGCCACCGCCGAGAGGATAGAAGACAGTGCGGTCGAGCTCGATGCCGCGCTCGCTCACCGCGAGCACCCGCGCGGTTGCGGTACGCAGGTAGGCATCGTCCCGAAACAGCAATTCGGTCGTCATGGCTGTGATCGTCCCCGTATGCGGCTAGAATCGCGAGCGTGCCAGCGTACGCCTTCCGTATCGTCAACGTCTTTACCCAGGGGCGGGTGCCGCTCAGCGGCAATCCCTTGTGCGTATTCGAGCGGGCGCAGACACTCGATGAATCAAGAATGCAGGCGCTCGCGCTGCAGTTCAATCTGTCGGAGACGACGTTCATCCTGCCCTCGGAACGTGCCAGCGCACGGGTGAGGATTTTCACGCCGGCCTACGAGCTGCCTTTTGCTGGACATCCGGCGCTCGGCACCGCGCACGTCTGCCGGGCGCTCGGCCTGGGAGGCGACCGCGTCACCCTCGAGATGGCCGCAGGAACCATTCCGGTGCGCGCGGCGGGCGACCGCTGGACGCTGCAGTCGAACACTCCGACCTGGCGCGAGGTGCCGGAGCCGCGGCTCACACTGGCGGCAATGCTGGGGCTCGAGGACGGCGACATCGGTGATCGCCCGCTGTGGGTCAACGCTGGAACGGAGCAGCTCATCGTGCCACTGCAGAGCGAGGCAGCGGTACGGCGCGTGCGGGTGCGCACGGATCTGCTCGAGCAGTTCAAGAGCATCGATGGCCGCTGCATGGTGTACGTGTTCGCGCCCGCCGGCGCGGGGCTCCTGGCGCGCTTTTTCTTTCCCAAGGGGAGCGCGGTGCTCGAGGATCCGGCCACGGGCTCCGCAACGGCGAACCTCGGGGGCTGGTGCCTGGCGACCGGCCTTACGCTCCCGTGCGAGTTCGAGATCTCGCAGGGCGAGTACACCGGCAGGCCCTCGTCACTGCGGCTGCGCGTCGATGCGGAGCGGCAGGTGCTCGTGAGTGGAGATGTCATCGAGCTCGGACGCGGCACCATCAACCTCTAGCCGATGAATGGGCGGCGCCCGCGTCTGCGAGCCGCAGCGACCTCACAGGCTCGCGATCAGCCTCCCTGGATTGAAAATACCGCGCGGATCGAAGCGTTCCTTCAGGCGTCGGTGGAGGCTCGCGACATTCTCCGGCAGCGGATGGAAACGGCCCTCCGGCGCCGCGCCGCGCCAACGAAGTGCCGTCCCCCGCGCCGCCCGCGCCCGCTCACGCACCGGGATCTCCGGCGGAACATTCGCATACCAGCGCAGCGCACCGCCCCAGTCGATGAGCGGCTCGACGGGGATGTCGGGCGGGGCTGCCGCCGGCGGGAGCGACAGCCGCCAGAGACTCTCGGCCGCAAACAGCGGGAGCTGACAGTGCCGCAGATCGCTCCAGAAGCGATCCGCAAGGGATGCCGCCACGGGATCGCCCCCGATCTGCTCGCGTGCGGCTCGCACCGCTGCCGGTGCACCCGACAACCGCACCCACGCGCTCCCCTGCGACCAGGCAGCGCCGCTCACCGGCAGGGGGAGAGCCGCCCACCGGTTGAATGCCTCCACCGTCTGCGCAGCGGCGAGCTCGAGACGTCGCGTCTCTTCCAGGCGCGGCCGTGGCAGCACCTTGAGTGAGATCTCGGTAAGGATGCCGAGAATGCCAAGCGAGCCGCACAGCAGCCGCGAGACATCGAACCCGGCGACGTTCTTCATGACCTGTCCGCCGAAGCGCAGCACCTCTCCCTGTGCCGTGAGCAGCCTCGTGCCGAGCACGAAGTCGCGAGCCGCGCCGGCGAACATACGCCGGGGACCCGAGAGCCCGGCGGCGATCACGCCGCCGATGGTTGGGTCGGCACCAAAGGCAGGTGGCTCGAAGGCAAGGAACTGCTCATGCGCGGCGAGCGCCGCCTCCACTTCGGAGAGCGGGGTGCCGGATCGCACGCTGATGACCAGCTCGGAGGGCTCGTAGTCGACGATTCCCTGCCAGCCGCGCAGGTTCATGACCTCACCGGCGAGGCGTTCGCCATAGAAGTCCTTGGTCCCAGCGCCGCACAGGCGCAGCGGCGTGCCGCTGCGCCCGGCGCCCGCGATGCGTTCGCGCCAATCCTCCAGCACCGATCGGTCTGCTTCGGCCATCCGACTAGAAGCGCGGCAGGTCCGGGTGAGGCAATGCGCCGGCGTGGACGTGCATGCGCCCGTACTCGGCGCAGCGCACCAGTGTCGGAATGAGCTTGCCGGGATTCAGCAGCCCTTCCGGGTCGAACGCCTGCTTGACGGCGAAGAATCCCGCACGCTCGGCGGGTGAGAACTGCACACACATGGAGTTGAGCTTCTCGAGTCCCACGCCGTGCTCACCGGTGATGGTGCCGCCGAGGGTTACGCACAGCTCGAGGATCTCCGCGCCGAAGCGATCGGCACGCTCCCACGATCCAGGCTCGTTGGCATCGAACAGGATCACCGGGTGCAGGTTGCCATCGCCCGCGTGAAAGACGTTCATGCAGCGCAGCGCGTAGCGCGTCTCCATCTGCTCGATCGCCGCGAGTACATGGCCCACGTGCTTGCGCGGAATGGTGCCGTCCATGCAGTAATAATCCGGCGATAATCGGCCCGCCGCCGGAAATGCATTCTTGCGGCCCGACCAGAGGCGCAGCCGCTCGGCCTCGGAGCCCGACACGCGCAGCGCGGTAGCGCCCGCCGCACGCAGCACGCGCTCGATCTCCTCAACCTGCTCGCGCACCTCCTCCGGCGTCCCATCCGACTCCGCGAGAAGGATCGCCGCCGCCTCGAGGTCGTAGCCCGCCTGCACGAACGGCTCGACCGCGGCGGTCGCCTTGCGGTCCATCATCTCGAGCGCTGCGGGAATGATGCCAGCGGCGATGATGGCAGCGACGGCGCAACCGGCGCTCTGCACGTCTGGAAAGGAGGCCATGACGAGCCGCGCGCACGGCGGGCGCGGGATGAGCCTCACGATCACTTCGGTCACGATCAGCAGGAGTCCTTCCGAGCCGATCGCGAGCGCGAGCAGGTCGAGGCCCGGGCCGTCCGGGGCGGGGCCGCCGAGCTCGATGCGCTCCCCATCCACCGTGTAGCCGCGCAGTCCCAGCACGTTGTGCACCGTGAGCCCATATTTCAGGCAGTGCACGCCGCCGGAGTTCTCGGCCACGTTGCCGCCGATCGAGCACGCCACCTGCGAGGAGGGATCCGGTGCGTAATAGAGTCCGTGCCTGGCCGCGGCTTCGGAGACTTTGAGGTTCGGGACTCCGGGCTCGAGGCGCGCGGTGCGATTGATAGGATCGACTTCCAACACCCGGCTCATGCGTGCGCAGGAGAGCAGCACGCCCGCGGGGTGTGGAGTGGCGCCGCCGGAGAGCCCAGTGCCCGACCCGCGCGCAACCAGCGGCACCTTGAGGCGATGGCAGGTGAGCAGCGTCCGTCGCACCTCCTCTTCGGTACGCGGCAGCACGACTACGGCGGGTAGCTCACGAAATACGGTGAGCCCGTCGCACTCGTAGGGGCGACGCTCCTCCGCCCGCTCCAATATGCAGTCCGCGGGCAGGACGGCGCGCAGCGCCGCCGCGATTTCGGTGACCTCGGGTCCGGCCATGGAGCCATCCTAACGCGCGCAGCGAGCGCAGGGCATTCCCCGAGGCGGCCCGGGGTGGACACCAAGGCGCGCGGCGGCCAGTCTCTCGGGTGGCGCTGCCGGAGAAGTGTATGCCGCAAACCGATCAGTTCCGGCGGGCGGCGCTGACGATAATGGGCCTCAAGCCCGGCAGGACACGTTCATGGAACACCAGCCATTGAGCCAACCGGCGCGCCCACGGCGTCCCAGCGGACGGGACGCCAAGATCGCCGCGCGCACCGCCCGCAGCCACGCTTTCGTTCCCTACATCACGCGTAAGATTCCCTACTACGAGGTGCTCGGCACCGAGGGGCTCGAACTCCTAGAGCACAACGCCGACACCATTCTCGAGGAGATCGGCATCGACTTCCGCGACGACGCGGAGTCGCTGCAGCTGTGGAAGGATGCGGGCGCCGACGTCAAGGGCGAGCGCGTGCACTTTCCGCGCGGCATGTGCCGCACCATCGTGCGCCGCTCGGCGCCGAAGGAGTTCACGCAGTACGCACGCAACCCGGCCCGCAACGTGGTGATCGGTGGTAACCGCACGGTATTTGCGCCCGCCTACGGCTCGCCGTTCGTGCGCAACCTCGATGATGGGCGCCGCTATGCGCGCATCGAGGATTTCCGCAATTTCGTCAAGCTCGCCTACATGGCAACCTCGCTCCATCACTCCGGCGGCACCATCTGCGAGCCGGTCGATCTGCCGGTCAACAAGCGGCACTTCGACATGGTGTACAGCCACATGAAGTACAGCGACAAGCCGTACATGGGCTCGGTCACCCATCCGGAGCGTGCCCGCGACACCATCGAGATGACCCGGATCCTGTTCGGCGAAAACTTCGAAGACCCCGCCACCGGCAGGCCACGCACCTGCATCATCAGCCTTGTCAACGCCAACTCGCCGCTCACCTGGGACGCCACCATGCTCGGCGCTCTCAAGACCTATGCGCGGGCGAACCAGGCGGTCATCGTGACGCCTTTCATACTCGCCGGGGCGATGTCGCCGGTGACGGTCGCGGGCACCGCCGCGCAGACTCTCGCCGAGGCGCTCGCCGGCATGGCACTCGCGCAGCTGGTGAATCCGGGTGCGCCGGTAGTGCTCGGCAGCTTCGCCTCATCGCTCTCGATGCAGTCGGGCGCACCGACCTTCGGTACCCCGGAACCGGCGCTGGTGCTGTATGTCATGGCGGCGCTGGCGCGGCGGCTCGCAGTGCCGTTCCGTTCGGGCGGTGCGCTCTGCGCTTCCAAGATCCCCGATGCGCAGGCCGCGTACGAGTCCGCGAACACGCTCGTCCCCACCTGCCTCGGCGGGGTCAACTTTGTGCTGCACACCGCCGGCTGGCTCGAGGGCGGCCTCGCCATGGGGTACGAGAAGTTCGTCATGGATACCGACCAGGCCGGCATGATGCATACGCTGCTCGCCGGCGTGGATCTGAGTGAGAACGGCCAGGCACTCGATGCCATCCGCGAAGTCGGACCCGGCAAGCACTTCCTCGGCTGCGCGCACACGCAGGCCAATTTCCAGACCGCCTTCTACCGCTCGCCGCTCGCGGACAACAACAGCGTCGAGCAGTGGGACGCCGAGGGCGCGAAGGACATGACGCAGCGTGCCAACGCCCTGTGGAAGAAGCAGCTCGCCGAGTACGAGCCGCCGCCCTTCGATCCTGCGGTCGACGAGGCGCTGCTCGATTACATGAACCGCCGCAAGGCGTCCTTTCCCGACTCCAACGTCTGAGCGGGCCGCGGAGCTTGCTCCGGCTCGATGAGTCGCTGACTAGCTGCCGGCGCGCCGCCGGCCGCGAGGCCCCGCGCCGGCGCGCGCGGCAGGCGGCTTCACGGCCGGCAGCGTGACTACCTTGCGCAGCTGAGTGTAAGGCTCGCTCGAGTGGGGAATGCCCATGGCGGCGACGAAATGCGCCTGGAACTTCGGCTCGATGGCGGTCTCGATCTTCTCCACGCGCTGCACCAGCTGCTCGATGGTCTTGCGCGAGTCGCGGTCGAGAAGCGCAATGCGCGCCCCGGTGCCGGCCGCGTTGCCGGCCGAGGAGACGTTGAAGAGATCGCAGTCGGGAATCATGCCGAGGACCATCGCGTACTTGACGTCAATATGGCTACCAAAGGCGCCCGCGAGCCGGATGCGGTCGACATGGTCCGTGCCCATGTGCTCCATGAGCAGCGCCACCCCTGCCCGCAGCGCCGCCTTGCCGAGCTGGATGGCGCGCACGTCGTTCTGAGTGACAGCCAGGTCCGGGGTGCCGCGGTGCACGATGTAGGCATAGGTGCGCCCGGTTTGCACGATACGGTCGCTGCGCCGGGCGAGCTCGCCATCGATTACACCGTCCTGGGTGATGATCCCCGCGAGATACATCTCGGCGATCACCTCGATGATTCCAGAGCCGCAGATGCCGGTGACGCCAGTGGCGGCCACCGCTTCATCGAACCCCGCTTGGTTCGACCACAGGTTGCCGCCGATCACCTTGAACTTCGCTTCGAGCGTATCGCGATCGATGCGCACGCGCTCGATGGCGCCGGGCGCGGCGCGCTGGCCGCTGCTGATCTGTGCGCCCTCGAAGGCAGGCCCCGTGGGACTCGAGCATGCGAGCAGCCGCTTGCTGTTGCCGAACACGATCTCGGCGTTGGTGCCGACATCGACGAGCAGTGTCAGTTTTTCGGAAAGTTCCGGGCGCTCGGACAGCAGCATCCCGGCCGTGTCCGCGCCCACGTGGCCGGCGATGCAGGGCAGGGCGTAGACGCGCGCACCCGGGTGCACCGCGAGCCCGAGCTCGCTCGCGTGCAGGCCGAGTGCCGAGTCGGTCGTGAGCGCAAAGGGCGCGCCACCGAGCTCCGTCGGATCGATGCCGAGCAGCAGGTGATGCATGATGGGGTTGCCCACCACGGTCAGCTCGAGTATGTCCGATACGTCGATGTTGGCTTCGCGCGCCACATCCGCGGCGAGCGCGTTGAGTGCGCCGCGCACGGCGTCCGTCATCTGTTGCGCGCCGCCCGGGTGCATCATGGCGTACGACACCCGGCTCATCAGGTCCTCGCCGAAGCGGATCTGCGGATTCATGGCGCCGCTCGAAGCCACCACCTCGCCGCTTTCGAGATTGCACAGGTGGGCGGCGATTGTGGTCGAGCCGACATCCACCGCGAGGCCGTACACACGGTCGTGGAATCCCGGCCACACGCCGATCAGCTGTGTGCCCGCGTGCACCGCCACGGTGACGCGCCACTCGCCCTTGCGCAGCGCCGCCTGCAGCTTCTGCAGCACGTTCAGATCCGCCCGCAGCGGCCCGAAACTCCATTCTTTGTTGAGCGCCTCGAGGAGACGCTGCAGATCGCCCGCGGGGTCGTGCATGTCCGGCTCGCGCACCTCGACGTAGTGCAGGTGTACGACTGGGTTGAGGGTGATCGGGCGGGCATCGGCCGCCTTACGCACGACCTGGCGATGCACCTGGCTGCTCGCCGGCACATCGATCACCAGGTCGCCCTCGATCTGCGTCGAGCAGGAGAGACGGTGGCCGGCAGGCAGCGGGCGGCGCTGCGCGTAGCTCTGTTCGACCTCACTCAGTGGCGAAAGATGATCGGCGTGCGAGCTCACCCCGTGCTTGGGAAAGTCACCCTCCATGACGAGCACCTGGCATCGGCCACAGAGCGCCCGCCCGCCGCACACCGAGTCGACATCCACACCGAGGGTGCGTGCTGCCTGCAGTAATTGCGTCCCGCGTGGAAAACGTCCGCGTTTCCCGGAAGGCGTGAAAACGACCAGTGCGTCGGTCTCGCTCATGCAGGGCTCTGGCTGCGCCTCCGGTGACCACCCTCACGGCGGCCGCGCGCTGCGCCCTGCGGCGCCTCGGCGGCGGCGCCCGAGGCCTGCAGCGGCGGCGCTTCGCGGAATCGCTTGATCCAGCGCTCGCAGTGTGGGTCGTGACCCATCATCACGTCCGCCGCCATGCAGGACTTGACGATCTCGAGGTGCATCGGGTTCATGATCGCAGAGGTCAGTCCTGCGCCGATCGCCATGCTGAGGAAGGTGGCGCTGATGCCTTCGCGCGCCGGGAGCCCGAAGCTCACGTTGGAGGCTCCGCAGGTGGTATTCACCTTCAGCTCGTTCTTCAGACGCTGCAACAGGTGCATCACCTGACGGCCCGCCTGGTTGATCGCACCGATCGGCATGACGAGTGGGTCGACCACCACATCGCTGTAGTGGATGCCGTGGTCGGCGGCGCGATGCACGATCTTCTTCGCCACCTCGAAACGCACGTCAGGATCTTCGGAGATGCCGGTCTCGTCATTGGAGATCGCCACCACCGCTGCGCCGTACTTCTTCACGAGCGGCAGCACCGATTCCAGCCGCTCATCTTCACCGGTTACCGAGTTGACGAGCGGCTTGCCCTTGTACACGGCAAGGCCTGCTTCCAGCGCCCTGACGATCGAGGAGTCGATCGAGAGCGGCACGTCCGTGATCGACTGCACGAGCTGCACGGCCTTGGCGAGAATCGCCGGCTCATCAGCGAGCGGGATGCCGGCGTTCACATCGAGCATGTGGGCGCCTGCCGTCACCTGTGCGAGC
>Ga0210409_10003080_pt1 | contig 19131 bp, 12 predicted proteins | sample IncBWH17MmetaG_FD_161649 | JGI IMG/M metagenome (GOLD analysis project Ga0210409, IMG submission 161649) | Forest soil microbial communities from Barre Woods Harvard Forest LTER site, Petersham, Massachusetts, United States - Inc-BW-H-17-M | ecosystem: Environmental > Terrestrial > Soil >... | reverse complement strand
TCTCGCGCCCCGACGCATGCAGGCCTCCCTGCTCGGCGGATTTGCGGGATTGGCGCTGCTGCTCGCGTCGCTTGGGATTTACGCTGTCCTCGCATTCATTGTGACGCAACGCACGCAGGAGATCGGTGTTCGCGTAGCGCTGGGCGCGCACTCACGCGACGTTTTGCACATGGTTTTTTCGCACGGCCTGAAACTGTTCGCGATCGGCGCCGCGCTCGGGCTGGTGGCCGCCCTGGCTCTATCGCGCACCGTGAGTCACCTGCTTTACGGCATCAGCGCCAGCGACCCGCTTTCGTTCCTAACGGTCACTTTCATTTTAGGTTTGGTGACACTGCTGGCTTGTTACATCCCAGCCCGCCGCGCTATGCGAGTAGATCCACTGGTCGCGCTTCGTTACGAATAAGACGAACGAAGGGGCCACTCACAGGTAGCCCCTTCGTCACCCCTCGAAATCACCGCCGGGTCAAGGCAGCGTGAAAGCAATGAGCGCATCGCCGAGCTTTTCTTCGGTAATTTTTGGATGCCCTCCCGCGGCAATCACAAGGTATTGCTTTCCGTCGCTTCGCAACTGGTAGGTCATCGGCGTGGCGTTGGCGCTGGCTGGGAGTTGCGCCTTCCAAAGCTCCTTGCCAGTCTCCACGTCGAAGCCACGGATGTAGGAGTCGGTCGTTCCGGCAATGAAGACCACGCCTCCCGCCGTCACGATCGGACCGCCCAGGCTAATCGATCCCGGCGGAACCTGCTGCGCGTGAGCGCCGCCAAAATCCTGCATCGAGCCCAGCGGCACTTGCCACCGAATTTTCCCCTCAATCATATCGACAGCGGTGAGCAAGCCCCACGGCGGCGCGCTGCACGGCAAGTCCGAAGGCGACTGCAGAAATCGTCTCGCCATCCCGTAAGGCGCACCGGTCTGATCTCCGTGGTCGGCGTCTTCGTTATCGTGGGCGCCAGGCTGATCATATTTGGCGCGCGGAATCAACCGGGCCCACGCCGCTAAATTATTTGTATTGGTCACCAATAATCCGCGTGACGGATCAAACGCATAGCCGCTCCAGGTCATACCGCCGACATTCCCAGGCACCATCAGCGTTCCCTTCAAGCTCGGCGGCGTAAAAATTCCTTCGTTGCGCAACTGTGCGATTGTCTTGCGGCAAGCTTCGCGGTCTTCCGGCGTTGGTCCCCAAACCTCATCAGCGGAAAGCGTCTGCGCGGCGAGCGGCGGCGGCGCCACAGGAAACGGCTGCGTTGGCGATGCCACTTCGCCGGGCACGTCGCTCTGTGGCACCGGCCGCTCTTCGACCGGAAACACCGGCTTGCCCGTATCGCGATTCAACACATAGAGCAGCCCGCTCTTATCGCCCTGAATGACGACGGAGACATCTTTCCCATCGTGACGCAGCGTGGTCAGCAGTGGCGGCGACGCCGAATCAAAATCCCACAGGTCGTGGTGCACGAGCTGAAATCCCCACGCGACTTCGCCGGTTCTTGCACGCAGCGCCACCACGGAGTTGGCCCATTTGTTGTCGCCAGGACGCAGCCCTCCGTAATAATCGGGACTCGCGCTCCCGGTGGGAACAAGGATCAAGTCTCGCTCCGCATCCACGGCCATGATGGACCAGGCATTCCCTGCGCCGCTGCGAAAACTCTTTGCGCTCCCGCCTGCCACTGCGGCCGGCTGATTCGACGCAATCGGGTCCCAGCTCCAGCGCAGCGTGCCGGTACGCGCATCGTAAGCACGCACCACGCCCCGCGCCATGTCCACGCGATGATTGTCATCGATGGCGGAGCCCACGATGACCATGTCGTCGATCACCGCAGGCGGCGAGGTCATGTGGTACCACCCCGCGTGATAGCCCACAACCTCGCGCAAATTTACCTCGCCACCCTTGCCAAAATCCGCACATGCCAAACCCTTCGCCGCATCGATGGCCACCAATCGCGCGTCTTGCGTAGCTTCAAAAACTCGCCGATGGCACAACGAGCCGCCTGGCCGCGTGGAGTCGATCCAAGTCGCCACGCCGCGATTCACCAGCCCGTCGCCGTAGTCCCCGTCCAGCTCAATTTTCGGATCGTAAGCCCAGCGCTGCGCTCCCGTTTCCGGATCGAGCGCAATCACACGATTGAACGGCGTGGTCAGATAAAGTGTTCGGTCGACCATCAGTGGCGTGGATTCAAACCCACTGCGCTTTCGTCGACCTCGCCCCTCGGAAACATCTCCAGTGTGGAAAGTCCACGCGACTTTCAGCGTCGCGACATTCTCGCGATTAATTTGCGTCAACGGTGAGAACCGCATCCCGCCGGCATCGTGCCCGTAATAAGGCCATTCGCCATCGTTCACGTTCCCGGTCCGTGCTCTGACCCTTCCCGCCCCCGCCATACCAAACCCGGCGGCAATAATGCACCCACACCAAAGCCAGAACTTGCCATGCTCCCAACTATTCATTTGCGGGGACCTCAAGCTGCGTGGATCGGCAAACAAAGGAATAGCGCATCAGCGATCCGTGCGCAAGTAAGAAGAGAACAATCCGGGGCTAGAGCGCTAGAAGAAACAAAACGCGACCGCGATCAGGGAGTCGCCTGGGCAATCTCTCGAAAGGACAGAACCTGATAGGGCAGCAGCGCCTGTGTGGCGTTAACCCAACCGCTGCTGTACTGAATGCCGTTACCCCCGCCGCTTCCGTTGTAAGAAGCGCTTCCCAGGTTCGTTAACAGTTTGCCGGCCCCGTCCAATGTGTTGGCAACCAGCACCGCCCCGTTGATTTGACCATTCCTGCCATTACGGCTTCCGTCGAACACGCCTTTTCCGATCACCAGAATTACCCCGTTCCACGAATCGTCCGGGTCATACCGCAAAGTCCCTGTGACCAACAGCAAACCGTAACCGGTGAAGGCGCTCGAGCCGCCGGCGTGTGTAAGGTTAAAATCCCCATTCACCACGACTATCATCGGATTCATCGGCGACATGGCGGACGGCAAGCTTTGCTGATCCGCTGCCCCGCCCTGCGGCGGATTGAGCACTAAATCCGCGTTCTGCGTGACGCTTTGCACTAGGTTCTGCAAGCCGCTTGGAGTCTGCAAAAGTGGTGGAAGCGACACGAGGCCAACGCTAGGGCTTTGTGGACTTACATAGCTGCTTGACGGTGTTGCTGCGCTCGAAACGTTCGTCCCATCGCTGGAGTTTGTATATCCGATCGCGGCAACGCCGGATTGCGAACCCTGCGGCGCATTCAGATCGTTCCCGCTAATCTGAAAGTTACTCGAGCCCCCATTCCCGTTTTCATTATTCTCGCCACCGCTGGGACCCGTGAAGCTTACCCGATTGCCGTCCAGCGTCAGGGCGGCAGGAACGCTCGACAAAGCCGCAGCCGAACCCCCCAGCGCCACCGTGTACTGCACCATGCGACGGCTCTTTAGCGGAGTCACCGCTAATGCAGTTATCGTGAACACCTGGGCGCCGGAACCCGGCACGCCCTGCCAGAGAAATTGCTGCATCCCATCGTAAAAGAGAGGACTCAGACTATCTTTGCCATTGATTCCGTCAACATCGATGTTCCCGGAAGCCTCCGTCCGCGGTGTGATGCGCACCCACTTGTACAACGGCCCGGCAATGCTGGTGCCGGCGATCGGCGAATTCGATACCACCGTGTTGTAATTGGCGCCGGTCGGAATGGGGCTATTCCATTCCGCCTGGTACTCCGTATCGGCATACGGACTATTCGGATCCGTCGGGTCCACCGTCTCGCCCGCTGACGGATTCAAGATGTAGCACACCTGCCCGACCGGCATAGGCGCTGCGCCGCCCAGACAAGGCGTTATCGAGTTCGGATTGTTCGGATTCCGCGTCGACAGCCCCAGCCGACCGCGCCCTTCCTCCAATCCCGCCCGCGCGTCATAAAACGCGTGCATCGCGGACTTGTAGTTCCCCTTCATCGCCGTTTCCGTGCCGGCCATCAAGATCATCGCCGTGGCTATCACGCTGATGAGCATCAGCGTGAAAATGGCAATCACCAGGGCCACGCCACGTTCTTTGTTCCGTCGATATTTTTGTGCTTTCACGGTTCCTTTACTGGTTCGGATTGAAGCGCACCGCTTGCCCGGTTAAAGTGACCGTACGAAATTGGTTCGTTTGCGGATCAGGCTGCAGCGATCGCACGATCAGCGATACATTCACTTGACGGATATCGGAGGCCGTTTGCGTAATCGTCCCGGAGTCGAAGACGTACGAAAACATAGGAAGGGAGTTGCTGCCGTTCATCACATTGTCCAGGTACGGCACCATCACGGACGTGGTTGCATTCACCGGATCCTGGAACTTTACCTTCGGTGCTATGCCCCGCATCAGCGTCGTACCGACGAGCGAATAGCGTAACCACTGCACTTGGTTACCCAACTGCGTTTCTACGATCAGGTCATATTCTCCCGGAACTGTGCAAGTTCCGCCGACGGTACAGGGCGTACCTGGATAGCTTGGTGTCCAAGCAAACGGCAGCGCGTATACGCTCGGATCGTTGCTTGCCACCGTCGTACTAAAGGAACTTTTGGGCGGGTAACCCGCTGAGTGCACGTCGCGCACAATCTGATCCAACGCCACGTTGGCTTGCTGGAACGCTTCGGTGACCGTGCTTTCGCCCTGGTAGCGGAACAGCGAACTCACCAGCAATGAAAACGCAACCCCGGTAATCACCGTGAACAGGATCGTTCCTATGAGCAACTCCACTAGGGAGAATCCTGCGACGCCGCGCTTCTGTTTTTGCATTGCCATTCGATCCGAACTCACTTCTGCACGGAACTGTCCAAATTCACGGGCAGCAAAAACTGTTGGCTCTCGGCACCCGGAACGCGGCGACACGCGATGATAATGCGCTTGCTCACCACGACTCCGTTGTTACTCTGCGGAAAGACCGCCCAGCGCAATTCAAACTTCGGCGCCGTTGCATCGTTTGGGTCCTGATAATACGTGTAGTACCCCGCTGGAGGCTCGAACGCGGTAAAGTGGATCTCCGCATAGTCCCCTTGCATTTGCGTAGCGGCGCCGGGCGCGCCCGGGCCGCCCAAACTGATAACCTGATTATTCGGATCCACGGACGTGTCCACGAAGGAGTCGACGTTGAGCGGCCGGCTCAGCATCTGATCCAATTCACGCTGGCAAACCACCGTGGCCTGCGTATCCAAGCGGTTGCCAATGCTCGAGTTCAAGCTTGCCGGCACCAATTGCACCACGGAAACGATTCCGACCATCAGGATGGAACTGGCCAGCAGCATTTCCAGCACGGAAAATCCATGCTGTTCCCGCCGGTACCCCGCAAAATCCTCACTCGCCTTCATCAAGTGCATCCTTACTCCCTTACATCCATGTCCATGTGCCGCCGGCAGGGGCCTTCCAAAGCTTGGTTTGCCCCATCGGTATGACCGTAATCGCTCGGCACCCGTACTGCGTTTGCGTCGTGTATCCGAGTGCCAGAAAATAGGCTCCCATCGGACCACCGGGCGGATAATTCACCGTGCCGCGGTAGTCGAACGTAATGCTGCCCGCGAAATTCTGCACCTGCGGAATCCCGGTGCTCGCTGGATCAGGCGTCAAGGACTGGTTATTTGCCACCTGCATATCGCTCGGCAACATCAGCATCGGATCGCCCACGTCCAGGTTTCCATCGCCCTTCAAATCGATAAAGAAGACCGTGTTCCCGTTTTGCGTCGTTTGCAGCATGCTTACCGTGGTGTTCCGGCGTATCGCCGTGTAGCGCGCCAGTTCCACGAAATTCGCCGTCTGCTGCGCCATGCTATTAAGGCGATAGTTCTGAATCGTTCCGACCAGCATCGGTAACGCCATGCTCACCAGGATCAACCCAATGGCCAGCGTCATCATCATCTCAACGAGGCTGTAGCCCGCGACCTTTGACCGACACCTATGTCCCAACGATTTCATGCCGAACCTCAGGATCACCTTTTCCCCAATCGGGACACCACTTCCTCTTGAGCACCTTGCGGATAGGGAGCAATTATGCCCTTGCCGGGCAATAAAGCAATCCTTCTGTGGGCCTACTACCGAGGGTCTACTAGTCCTAGCGGCGGAGTACTGGAACTAGAACTTCCATCCACGCGTTTGCAGCCCGTCTCTCCATTCCAGTTCATCGAAGCCAGAAGGACCAACGAATATCCCTTTGGCACGATTGCCGGATACCGCAATAATTATGTATGGTGTCGCATAGGCTCGCATCTTGATGAAGGCGTCCACAATTCAGCTCACCATAGCATTGGGGTCTGTCCTCTCCCTGTCTGGCTGCGGCGGCGGAAGCGGAGGCACCCCAGTTGGCTCAAGTGCCATTTCTCCGAGCAGCGCGCAGGAGTGGACTTGGATCAGCGGCGCGGATGCCGACTTGCCCTTAGATAACTCAGATCCCGTTTACGGCATGCAGGGCGTAGCCTCTCCCGCCAACGTTCCCGGCGGGCGAAACTCGGCTATGAGCTGGACTGACGCAAGTGGAAATTTCTGGCTCTTCGGGGGCTTCGGTCTGGATGCCAATGTTACCTCAAGCGCCTTGAATGATCTTTGGGAGTTCAGTCCTGCAAGCAGCGAATGGACCTGGGTTAGCGGGGCCAATACTGCTGGAACAAATTACAGTGGGTTATACGCAGTTTACGGTCAGCAAGGCGTCTATGGAGTCTTAGGTGCCCCATCGGCTTCTACCGTCCCCGGCGGGCGAGCAAACGCCGTCACCTGGGTTGATTCGAGCGGTGATCTATGGCTGTTCGGTGGCCTGGCTTTCGATTCGGCCGGCACATTTGGTTACATGAACGATCTATGGAAATTCAATCTCACCAGCAAGCAGTGGACGTGGGTGAGTGGAAGCAACACGGTGCAGGGAGCACAAACTGCCGTATTCGGGACACAAGGAGTCGCAGCACCGGGTAACGTACCACTTGGTGTTACTGGTGCCACAGGATGGATCGACAACGCTGGCAATTTGTGGCTCTTCGGTGGCGTCGCATATGTTCAGGGATACGGATGGTATAACAATCTTTGGGAGTTCACTCCCAGTACAGGACAATGGAAATGGGTCAGCGGAGGTGGGTCTAACCCCAACCAGCCGGGTAATTATGGAACTATCGGGGTGCCGTCCGCGAGCAATGTTCCCGGCGCGAGACAGGGAGCGGTGGGCTGGATAGATTCAAGGGGATTTCTCTGGTTATTTGGCGGCAATGACGGGAACGCCATAGGGCCTGGCGATCTGAATGATCTGTGGAACTTCAATCCCGCATCTGGTGAATGGACCTGGATCAGCGGGAGTAACAATCCCGCAGCGGGATTACCTGGCCAATATGGAACGAAGGGGGTGGCGTCTGGTTCGAGTGTGCCGGGGGCCGAGTAAGCGCAACCGGTTGGATCAGCGGCAGTGGCAAACTTTGGCTCTTTGGTGGCAACGGCTATGACTCTACATTGTCAAGCGCGGGAGGCGTTGCGCTGAACGACCTCTGGGAATTTGATCCTTCGACTAATGAATGGATGTGGATCAACGGGAGTAATATCGGAAATCAGCCCGGGACCTATGGCACGAAGGGGACACCTGCTCTCGGCAATGTACCGGGGGCACGTTACAACTCCTCTTCTTGGACGGACGGCAAAGGAAATCTCTGGATTTTTGCAGGTTGGGGTTACGACAATAACTCTGTCACGGCAGGAGGTTCTGTCCTGAACGATTTGTGGCGCTACGAACCCCGCTAACAGGCACCCACTACCTTTCCTGAGCCCAATTGCCACGCGGTGCCTGCCCCAAGTATCATAAGCGGTTCATGCCACCGGCTCCGATCCATCTTCTCGCACGACTCCTCCCTCGAGCCCTTCGCCTGGCGCTAATCGCTACCCTCTTTCCCGTCGCTTTGTTCGCGCAATCCAATGAAATTCTTCCCCTCGACCAAGTTCGATCCGGCATGCAGGGCTATGCGTTCACCATATTCGCTGGCGACCAGATAGAGAAATTCGATCTTGAAGTTATCGGCGTGATGCCCAATTTCCTCGGACCGCGGCAATCCATCATTCTCGTTCAGCTTAAAGGCCCCAAAGTCGAACGCACCGGCGTCGTTGCCGGGATGAGCGGCAGCCCCGTCTATCTCAACGGCAAACTCGCCGGCGCTCTTTCCCTCAAGCTCCCCGCCATTTTCGCCAAAGATCCCATCGCCGGTGTAACGCCAATCGAAGACGTCATCCATCCGCCCGCGCAAGCGAGCGGGCTATCTTCAGCAACAACGCAACTACTACCAGTCGACGTTTCCTCCCTGCAAAAGAGTGCTCTCGCCTTCGCTCTCCCTTCTAGCTCCACACTCGCGCCCATCGAAACGCCGCTCGTCTTCTCTGGCTTTCAATCCGCCACGCTTCAGCAGTTCGCGCCGCAAATCCAAAATTACGGCTTTGTCGCCGCGCAGGGTGGCACCTCCGCTCCGCGCCCGGACGATGCCCACCTCGTTCCCGGCGACATGGCCGGAATGGTCCTGGTGCAAGGCGATGCCTCCATCAACTCCGCCTGCACCGTTACCGCCGTGCAGGCCGATCGCGTTTTTCTCTGCGGGCATCCCTTCTTCAATCTCGGTGACGTGCAAATTCCCATGGCGCGCAGCCGCGTCATCACCACACTCTCTTCCGATCTGGCCTCCACGAAAATCGTCAACGTCGGCGGCTCCATCGGCACCATCACCAGCGACCACCTGACCGCTGTTACGGGAAAACTGGGCGCCCCACCCGCGATGATTCCGCTCGATCTTGCCGTCGCAACCAAGCTCGGCGAGAAAAAACTCCATTTCGACATCATCAATCACCCCAAGCTCACTCCCCTGCTCGTCGCCATCACTACCTTCAACGGTCTCACGCAAAACGCCATCTACGGTGAGGGCACAACGCTACATCTGTCTGGGAAAGTTCGGCTTCGCGGCCACACCCCGGTGCAAATCGAAAATACCTATGCTCCGGGCGACGCGTTTGTTCCCGACGGTCTCCCCATCGCAATCAGCGTGCAAAACATTTTCACTCGCCTGTTCGTGAACACCTTCGAGGTTCCTGAAGTCGAAGGCATCTCTCTTCGCGTGGAAAGCGCGCCCGGCCGCCAATCGTTCAGCATCGATAGCGCTTGGCTCGAAAAGGGCGAAGCCGCTCCCGGCGAAACTCTGCGCGTCCGCGTTCTACTTCATCCCTATCGCGGAGCCGCACGCGTGGAAGAAACGACCCTTCGCGTTCCCGACCAAATCGCTCGCGGCACCACGCTGCGCATTCTCGTCACCGACGGCGACACACTCAATCGCGCCTCGCGCGGCTTCGCCTTTGGCGGCTCCTCTGGACCCTCCGGCCTCGATCAACTCATCGCCGTCCTAAATCGCGAGCGCCGCAACGACCGCCTGTACGTCGGCCTCTTCATGCCCTCGCCCACCCTCCTTTGGGACGACAAGGAGCTCCCCAACATTCCGCTTTCGCAAATAAACGTAATCGACGGCCGTCCTACGCCCGGCAGTGTTCAGGTACTTCGCGAATCCCTCGCCAGCGAATCCTCCATACCGTTAGGCGGCCCCGTGTCCGGCGTAATCTCGCTAAATCTCCAAATCCGATAAGATCCCAATGACGCCACTTACAGAATGTGTAAAGAAGCGCTGTCATCCTGAGGGTACCCGACGAGGGTACCCGAAGGACCTCAGCGTGAACACGAGCGCACAGCGAACAGTCGCGCACCTTCGCATTCTCCTGCTTCTTTCCTTCCTCGGTGTCTTTTACCTCCCTCCCGCCCTCGCCGAGCACACCCGCACCTGGCGCCAAGCCTCGTACGAGGATTTCCTCAAAGGCACTCCCCACGGTGTAGCTGTGCGCAGCGACGGCCGCCTCGAGCTCGCTCCCAAATTCACGCTCATAGCGGACGCCGACGCTTCCTATCTCTGGTCCTTGCGCGTCGACCCTAAGGGCGCGCTTTACGCCGCCGGCGGCTCCCCCGCCAAAGTCTTCCGTTTCGATGGTAATGGCGCGGGTAAACCCGCCGATGTTTTTGAATCAACCGATCTCGTCGCTCAGGCCATCGCTTTCGATTCCAAAGGCGTCCTGTACGTCGCCACGTCTCCGGACGGCAAGGTGTATCGCGTCTCCGCCTCCGGCGAAAAAACCGTCTTCTTCGACCCCAAGGCCAAATATATTTGGGATCTTGCCTTTGGCCGTGACGGCACCCTCTACGTCGCCACCGGTGATAAAGGACAAATTTTCGCTGTTTCGCCTGACGGCAAAGGCGAACTCTTCTACGCCAGTGACGAAGCGCACATTCGCGTGCTTGCTTTCGATACGCACAACAACCTCATCGCAGGCACGGAGCCCAGCGGCCGCATCCTGCGTGTCACGCGTGCGGAGAATAAAAACCGCAAAGAAAAAGACTCAGCCGCCGCCGACGGTTTCGTCCTGTACGAAACGGCCAAGCGCGAAGTTACGGCTCTCGCCGTCGCCCCGGACGGAAACATCTACGCCGCGGCCATCGGAGAAAAACAGCGCCCCACAACGCCAGCGCCCACCACTGTAATCACCACGCCGCAAGGCACCACCACCATCACCGGTGGCGCGGTGGTTCTCGGCGGCCAGCCGCAGGGTCAAATTCCGTTCATTCCCTTCCCGCAACAGCTTTTCAGCAGCATCTATCGACTATCGCCGGACGGCGCGCCGGAAGAGCTGTGGAATTCCCGCGACGACGTTGTGTATTCGCTCGCTCTCAATTCCGATGGGCGCCTTCTCGCTGGCACCGGCAACAACGGAGCGCTTCTCGCCATCGACGGCCGCGGTGTCTTCGCGCAACTCGCCAAGGCCGGCTCCGCGCAAATCACCGGCATCGCGCGCAACTCCGCCGGCAAACTCTTCCTCTGCACTGCGAACCCCGGAAAAGTTTTCTCTGTCGGTCCCGAATACGAGCCGGAAGGCACGTTCGAATCGCGCTCTTTCGACGCGCAGCTCTTTTCAAAATGGGGGCGCCTGGATTGGTGGAGCCCTCCAGCGGGTTCTTCCGATAAATCCGCCGAAAAATCTTCATCGCCAAGCGCGCCTCGCGTCGAATTTTTCGTGCGCTCCGGCAACACTGAAGATCCCGGCAACGAATGGTCTCGCTGGTTCGGTCCGTACTCCAAACCCGGCAGCAGCGCGGAGTGTCCGCCGGCTCGCTTCGCACAATGGAAGGCCGTCATTCACGACGGGCGCTTCGGCGACGGCGTTAGTTGGGTCAGCCTCGCGTATCTTCCGCGCAACGTCGCGCCGGTAATCGACGCCATCGCTGTGCAGGATCCCGGAGTGCGCGCGCAAGCCAACACCATCCTTCAGACTGGCCAGCAACCCAGCGTGAATCTGCGCCAGCCGCAGACTTCCAATCCGACGGGCATTGTCGTGACGCAAAGCTCGCCGGCGCGATTCGAACAGCCGCCGCAAGGCTTCCGCGAAAAAGGCTATCAATCGGTTTTGTGGAGCGCGCACGACGACAACGACGATGACCTGCGCTTTTCCGTTTATTTCCGTGGAGAAAACGAAACCGAATGGAAACTTCTGAAGGACAAACTCGAACAGAAATTTTATTCCTGGGACAGCACGGCCATGCCCGACGGCGCCTACTACCTAAAAATTGCGGCCACCGACGCCCCTTCGAACCCTCCTGCGGAAGCCCTGGCCACGGAGCGCGAAAGCGAGCGCTTCGTGGTCGACAACACTCCTCCCGTAATCGAAAGTTTGAAGGCCCAGTCCGGAAAGTCTCAGCGTAACCTCAGCGCTGAAATTCAGTTCACGGCGCGCGATGCGACGAGCAGCATCGAGCGCGCTCAATACAGCATTGACGGTGGCGACTGGATTCTCGTGACGCCGAATAACGGTATAAGTGACGCACCTGAGGAGCATTACGAATTCTCGGCTAGCTTGCCGGCCGGCGCAGCCGCGGGCAGCGAACATACGATTGCGGTGCGCGCCTACGACCGCTTCGACAACGTCGGCAGCGCAAAAACTACAATCAAAGTCCCCTGAACTTTTTGACGTTTGAACTTTTCCACTTTTTTACTTCTTCACACTTTTGAACGTTTAGAGCTTCGCGACTCTTGTCACGGCGTGTGGTATTTCTCGATCTCGGCGCCGAAACCGATTCGTCCATCTCCGTAAGGCTCATTGCGGACGTGCACTACGCGCGCGGTGCAGCGCGTCTCTTGCAGTTTGCTGCCGGTGACTTCTGGTGGCATGCGCAGCGTGCAATCGAGCGGCATACCGACTTGAAGCGGAGCGGAAGAGGCAAAGAAAAATCCGCCGCGCGAAATATTGATGGCTTCGGTGAAGTGTTCGCTTTTGTCGGATGCGAGATTGATGGCGCGAAAACGCAACGGCGTGCGCATATTGTGACGGGGGACCTGGCGGCGTTCTGAACTCATTTGCTTTCCCCCTGCCAGGACGGAACAGGCGATTTGCTGATCTGGAAGGGTACCGTCCAGCGTAACAGAGCTAGTCCGCCGGTCAAGGTACAAATCCCGCACAAACTCCCGGTATGTCCTGCGTAAAACTCGGAGTACGCAAGTATGGTACTTTTGGGCCGGCCTGCTGCGCTCAGCGGCGAACGCGTTCTCTGGCCTTTCGCGCCACTCCATTTTCGCCTGGCGGCACGGGCCGAAAGCCGCGGGTATGCCATAATGAGAAACTGTTAAGCCAAGCCGACGCGGCCTCTTGCGGTCTAGGTCCCATATGGCTGTGCAGCGGACTCTTGGCATCGACTCATGAGCGCCACAACACCCACTTCCGCTTACGCGCAGCTTACCTGGGAAGCCATTGTCGAAGCTCATGCGCGGATCGCTCCGCGCATTCATCGCACGCCGGTGCTGACTTCCGCTTCGCTTGACGCTATGAGCGGGGCGCGTCTTTTCTTCAAGTGCGAGAATCTGCAAAAGACTGGCTCCTTTAAAATTCGCGGCGCGAGCAACGCCATTCTCTCTCTGAGCAAGGAAGAGGCGGCGCACGGGATTGTCACGCAATCGAGCGGGAATCACGGGGCGGCGGTGGCTTGCGCGGCGGCTTGGCGCGGCGTTCCGGCTTTTGTTGTGATGCCCAAGAATGCTCCGAGTGTGAAAGTGCGCGCGATTGAAGCGTATGGCGGCAAGATCACGTTTTGCGAGCCGAAGGTTTCTTCTCGGAATGAAGTTTGTGCTCGCGTGCAGGCGGAGACTGCGGCGGTGCTGATCCATCCTTTCGACAATGACCAGATTATTGCCGGGCAAGCTACTGCTGCTAAGGAATTGCTCGAAGAAATTCCGGATCTGGACGCGGTGTTTACGCCGGTCAGCGGGGGCGGGCTGCTCAGTGGAACTTCTCTGGGCGCGAAGGGCTTGCGTCCGGATGTGCTGGTGTTTGGTTGCGAGCCGGAACGGGCGGACGATGCGTTTCGGTCGCTCAGCAGCGGGAAGTTGCAATCGCTGGAGTCGAGCGACACGATTGCTGACGGGCTGAGGGCTTCGCTTGCGCCGCGAACGTTTGCGATTTTGCGCGACAATGTCGAACGCATCCTGCTGGCTAGCGAGGAAGAGATTGTGGCCGCGATGCGCACGGTTTGGGAGCGCATGAAAATCATCATTGAGCCATCGTCGGCAGTGGCGATCGCGCCGCTCCTGAAGACGGAGACCGTAGCGAGCCTTGGACTGCCGCGGCGTGGCGACGGCGCGGCGCCGAAGCTTGGCGTGATCTTCTCTGGCGGCAATGTGGACTTGTCGGCCCTCCCGTTTTGAAACTTCGCAGGTGATATCTTTGCGAGGAAAGTGCTGAGGTACCCCCCATACCCCGGGTGTTTTTGCGAAAGAGGCTGCAAACGATTGAAAACAAAGGGAACGAGCGCGAAAAAAGTCGCCAGGAGCGAGCAAAGAGCGTGCAACAGTATGAAACGAATGGATTTGCTGCGAGCAAGATAGCCGTCTGGAGATCGGAACGTCCGAACGTCTGCAGGTTGGGAGAACCCCACACCCCGGTGTGTTTGCGTACCCCTCGGCCTCGCTCGAGGCAAGAATGCGGTAGATAAAGGGGTTAGCGGGCGATTCGGCGTAAAAGCGACAAACAAAAGACTTATGGGTCGAGGTGGCTGTGGAAACAGGTTTAGCGGGGGAGAAAGGGAAGGAGTAGACGGGGACACTGTTCAGCAGAACCTTGTCTTAGCGATTAGCGCGGCCGTCGCGGACTGAACTCGCCGTGGCGACCAGCTCCGCGGATTAGAGTACGCTGTGGGGCACGCGGGGACAACTGGTCGGAGGGACGGTTGAGGTGCAACTGGCCGAGACTTTCAACGGTGGTGTCGTATGATTTCGTGCGCGGAGCTAGGGGGCGGATGACAAAGCTGCTGTACAGCACCCATTCTGGGGCGACGTGTCATACCCACTCCCGGCGCGCCAGTGCCGTTCGCCTATCGTTTCAAGGCTAAGCCTCCAAGGATGAACAGAAGGCCAACGGACTAGAAACAGTAGACCGCCGAACCGTTTGGGAGCGGAAGGCGCGCTCCCTCTCCCGGTTATGCTTGCCGCGTCGGTGTGTGATCTCTTGGTAGCGACGCCAGCAATGATGATTGTCAGACCGATGACCACGGCGACGACTTTCTCTGCTAGCAGGGGAACCCTTCCCGTCAACCCGCCGTAGATGAACCAGAGGCCGAAGGCTGAGAACCAAAGACGACCGAACCACTTGGGGATCGGTTTCGTCGGGTCCGAGATTCCGAGTCCGCCGGGATAAAAACTGACACCCGGTAGAAAAGCCCAGATAACCCCAGCGACGCCGATGGTCACGCTGATCGTTCTCTCGATGTTAGTCATATGGCCTACTTGCAGGCAGCAGCTGACGTAATGTGCGCGTATGCGCCAGCTCCATAGCCCACGTGTCCCTCCGCTTCTCCCGCGTACACGCCTATTCCGTCTTTGAAAAGGACCACGCCTCCTTCACCAGCCACTGGAATAAATGCGAGAGGAGCTACCCCTCCATTGGGGCCGGTTGCCCCCCCGCCCGGACCACCGGCTTTCGAAGCTTCTGCTAGTCCGGTGACACTCCCTCCTTCCTTCGAATCGTATTCAGCTAGCCCCCCTACGAAGCCCTCCGCACCGGCCTTTTGCCCTTCGGCACCAACGTAAGCGAAGACGCCTCCACCGCACGCCACAGGAATTACATGGGCGGCCAAGTCAGCACCCTTTGCGGCTGCAAGGCGGGTGGCGTAGAGATTTTTTGGCTCTCTTGTTTCTTGGAGACACCGCGCGAGTATATCATTTGCGTACTGCCCTTTGTGGGTAGCAGATGTACGCGAGGGTGCCGCACCCTTTGGTGTTCAAGGGTGCGGTTTTTGACCTTTCCGGGTGCTTTCTCTAATGCGCAATCCTTTGCGGCGCTTTTACGGGCGCAAAGAGAAACTGGATTACATGCACCGGAGTCCGGTGCAGCGCAAACTCGTCTTGCATCCGAAGGACTGGCCGTGGAGCAGCTGGGCGCATTACAAAAAGGGAGAGACGGGACCGATTCGCATTGACACCCTGAGCCAAGAAGAGAGCGCAGCAAGTTCCGCGAAAGCGAAAGTCAAAGTCAAAAACCGCACCCTTGAAAGGCATAAGGGTGCGGCACCCTGTATTACTTTTGCGCCTGAATTTCACGACAGCGGAACTCATCGAGTCTCTTCGCCACCCGCCTGAGCAAGCCGGGGAGGAAGCCTTCCGCGCAGCTTTCGCTGATGTTCGCGGCCGCAACGGATAGCCCGGCGTTTTGGCAGCGACGATTCTATGACTTCAATGTGTGGAGCAGCAAAAAGCTCAAAGAGAAGCTGGATTACATGCACCGGAATCCGGTGCAGCGCGGACTGGTCTTGCATCCGAAAGACTGGCCGTGGAGCAGTTGGTCGCACTACGAGAAGGGAGAGATGGGATTGATTCGGATTGACGCGCTGGGTGAGGAGGAGAGCGTTGCGAGTTCGGCGAAAGCGGAAAGACAAAACCAGAAAAGTCAAAGACCGCACCCTTGAAAGGCAAAGGGTGCGGCACCCCGTCTTACTTTTGCGCTTCGATTCTAACGAACGAGGAACTCATCGAATCTCTTCGCCACCCGCCTGGGTGAGGAAGAGAGCGTTGCGAGTTCGGCGAAAGCGGAAAGACAAAACCAGAAAAGTCAAAGACCGCACCCTTAAAAGGCAAAGGGTGCGGCACCCCGTCTTACTTTTGCGCTTCGATTCTAACGAACGAGGAACTCATCGAGTCTCTTTGCCACCCGCCTGGTCCGGCCCTGTCATCGATTGCGGGGTGAAGTCTAAGGGTGGTCGTCGGGAGGGGGTGCGAGCTTTAGCCAGGCTTGGCGGGCGGCGTCGTTTCCGGGGTCTATTTTCAGGAGGCGGCCGAGAGTTTCGTAAGCATTATCGAGGTCCTTGGCGATGAGATAGGCGCGGGCGAGGTCGAGGTAAGCGGGCCTATAAAATGGCTCGATTTGGATGGATTGTTTATATAGGTCGATCGCCGGCATAACTTGTCCCTGCTGGAGACGAAGGTCGGCCAACTTACTGCGAACCTCGGGAGATCTCGAACCGAGGTCGATGGCTTTTTGCAAAGCATCGGCTGCGCGGGCTGCTTCGCCGGGTTGCGCGACGGCCAGAATTAGCCCATAGGTAGCTTGAATTTCGGCGTCGTCCGGAAGCTCGCGCGCAGCTTGCTGGAGCGCGGTAAAACCTTTTTGCCTGAGTACCGGATATTTTCCCGCGACTTGAGGGTAGGCGAGAGCCAGACTTCGCAAATCGGGCTTCACGTCGTCAAAGCCAAGCGGCCTGGAAATGTAGACAAGGTCTTCCGAGGGCGCCGGCAAGACCGGACCGCGGGCCTGGGGATTCTGTGAAGGATCGCGAAGAATGCGGTGATCTGTCGCAGAGGCATGGCTGATATTCTGGAGCTGCTGTTTTGGCATGTGGCAGGCCACGCAACTGTCTGGCGGAGAAGTGGATTGTCTATTGGCAAAAGGCGCGCGGCAGGAGTCGACCTTATGGCAAGTGAGGCATCGCGCGCGGAAGTCCGCTGCCGCCTCCGCCCCGTGCAATTGCACGTGCGGATCATGGCAGGTGATGCAACCGAGGCGCCCTTTGCTTGCGATCGCGCACTGGCTCATTCTTAGTTGTTCAAATTGATCCAGAGCGGTGAAGCGGTCTCCCTTGATCTTTGCAGGAACGGAAAAAATGGCGACGACTTTGTCCAGCGGTCTTCCGGGGCGGAAGTCGAGAGAGTTTTTGCCAGGGCGCAGGACGCGAGCGTCGCCGAGGAAGTGGCACTGCGCGCAGACATCGTCACGGATTTCCGCGGGCATGGTCGCGGGATTAACAATGGCGTAGTCGATCGGACCCTCAGGGGGAAGGCGGTCCTTGCGTTGTTTGACATGGAGCGCGCCGGGACCATGACAACGCTCACAGGCAATGCTCAGAAATCGAAAGGGAGGTTGCTGAAAGTGGTTCGGTCTGTCCGCAACGAAGCGGGGTTGTCCCGTATGGCAGTCCACGCATAATTCGAGAGCCGGGCGGGTGAAGTCGCGGAACGAAGACGCCTCATATCCCGGAGAAAGATCCCATCCATTTATGCGCGTGTAGAACGAAATCGGTGAGACGAAGAAGGCATCGCCATTGGCGACCAGATAGCTTTTGCCGACCTCGCCAGCGCCCACAATATAGGCGATTTCATGTGTCTCGGAAAAAACGAGCTGGCCGTTGGCGTCGCGCTGGGATTGCTCGTGGTACATTTTGCCGTTGCGGGCGTAAACGCTATAGGCGCGGTTCAGGGTACTGCTGGAGAAGGTAACGGGCTTTGCCAAAGACTGCAGATCGTCCTGCGAGGGAATCGAAGCCGATTTACCCATCGCAGTTTGCTTGAAACTTTTGAATTCAAAGGAGTGGCACGATGCGCAAACCTGGTCGCCAACATACTCCACGCCAGTTTGCGTGTTCAGATAATGGGCGGGCGCGGGTTTTTCGGCCGCAGGTCCCTGGGGGGTATCGTGGGCTGGAGCTCCGTGAGAGGCTGCAAGTGTCAGGGAGATTGCTGCCAGGACAGAGCTCCACAGTCTGCAAGAGTGATTTGAGCGCCGAAGCAAGGAAATGGGCTTTGAGCCCTGGCAAATCGCCAAATCCTTGTTCAAATTGGGTTTCCTACTCTGTCGCCAGACAGACACCGGTCACCGTGGTGGTACGTGTTCTGCGGCGCAAAGTTTTGCGGGCCCTTTTGCATCATCGCGATTGCAGCCCAACTCGATCGCCATCCATGTGACGAATTGGGCTGTAATCTCGTTACAAAATCAGTGCGACGACCAAGGCCAAGTGTCGGTCTAGTGTTTGTATAAATCACGACGGATGGTGGCCTGATGGGAAAGGACGCTGTAGAGCCTTGAAAGGGAGAATGAAGAAAAGAAAGACGAAGAAAAAGCCTCGTCCTCAGTTTCCTCGAAACACTGCGGCGTCGGGTGATTATTTTTGGGCGGCCCAGGCCAGGCCATCGGGGCCTTTGCCTGTTGGGATGTGGCCGGCGATTTCGAGCTTCTTTAGATCTACAACTGCTACTTCATCTTTGGCGCTTACGGCTATGTAGGCGCGGGAGCCGTCGGGCGGGATTAGGATGCCTGCGGAGCCGCCGCCCAGGTCGAAGGTTTTTACTTCGTTGTGTGTCGCGAAGTCCAGGATCACAAGGTTTGTTTTGGATTGGCCGGAGGGGCTGCCGGAGACTAACACTTGCTTGCCGTCGGGAGTGAACTTGAGGCGATTGCCTCTGACCGGAATCGGGAAAGTTTGCAGGGGCTTTTTTGTGGCGACGTCGATTATTGTCACGGTGCCATCCTGCGCGTTGGCTACCCAAATTTGTTTGGCGTCGGGGGAAAGGTCAAAGCCTTCGGAGCCGCGGCCTGCTGGGACGTTGGTGATGCGCCATGTTTTTCGTGGGCTACTTGGAGGAGGTCCGGGGGGCGTGGCGGAGCCTGGCGGAGCCCCTGGGGGCGGACCAAAGCTTGGTGCGTCGACTTGTTCGATGATGCTGATGGTTGCGGAGCTTACGTTAGAGGTGAAGACGCGGTCGAGATTGGGGGAGACGACGACCATGTGCGTTCTGTCTTGACCGGTGCCGATCAGCCAATCGATG
>Ga0210409_10003077_pt1 | contig 19142 bp, 24 predicted proteins | sample IncBWH17MmetaG_FD_161649 | JGI IMG/M metagenome (GOLD analysis project Ga0210409, IMG submission 161649) | Forest soil microbial communities from Barre Woods Harvard Forest LTER site, Petersham, Massachusetts, United States - Inc-BW-H-17-M | ecosystem: Environmental > Terrestrial > Soil >... | reverse complement strand
AAGAACGAAAAATAACCCGGCTCCCTCCCCGTTACGATTCCGTACGCCGAATAAAGAATGAATGCTACCAACGCGGCGATTCCACCGAACCGCAGCGCCCGCCGGTAGGTCGCCGAGGCGTCCTCGGGAAGCGCGTCCTTCATTTCCTTCGCGCAAGGCATGCAATGCATCGCCCCGTTCACGCGAAAGTAATATTGCGCAACCGGTTGCCCGCAGCGCGTGCAGGAATCTTTTTTGGATGTGCCCCCCGAAATCGCATTGGCGCTCTGCGCACGAGGTGGCGAGGGCAAGCTCGACATCGCGTGACGATAGCATGCCCCTCACGGCCGGAGCAAACCATCGCAGTCGGCGACTAGCCCGTGTGGCTCAGGCGCCCCCGCCCGCGAGATCTTTCGCCTTCGCTCTCGTCTCTGTGCGCTATACTTCCGGGCCGGAGCCAGATTCCTTTGGCTGGAGTTGTCCCCGTTGACCACACCTGACAAAGAGCGGCGCGAGTTCCCTCGCACTAAAGTGAAGGTACCCGTGGAGATCTATACCGAAGGAAGCACCTCTCCCATTCGTGGCGCTACCTCCGATCTCAGTCTCACGGGATGCTACATCGAAACCATCTTTCCCTTTCCCGTCGGTACGAATCTTGAGCTGAAGCTGCAACTGGAAGACACGCTTCTGCTGCTCGCCACTGTCTCCACCAGCGATCCGCAAGTTGGCAACGGCATCCACTTCACCCGTACGCTTCCCGAAGATCTCCAGCAGTTACGCGCCTTCCTCGAAGCTGCCGAAAAAAGCGAATAGCTCCACGAGCCACGAGCAATCTGCTGTTTTCCTATCCGCCCCAAAAAGAAACAGCCGCATCGCTGCGGCTGCTCCTGATTAAACCTTTACTGGGAATCGAACTATTTCGCTGCGTTGCCCGCTTTGTCGCGATGAATGCTGCGGCTGATCCGGTTCTGCTGGCGATTGATTCCAGCCTGCTCAGCCTTCGTGAGATGACCGTTGTGCTTCGCCATGTCGGCCTGCTCACGGTTCTGCACTGACGTCTCGCGCTTCTCAAGATTGGTCGCTTGCTTTGAGGTCAGCGTGCCGTTCGCGACGCCGTTCCCAATGCGCCGTTGCTGATTCGCTTCTCTTGCGTTCACTTCGTTCACCCGCGGATGACCTGGGTCGACAACGCCCGGTCCCGCTCCCGAAGTGTTGTTGGTTGAAGATTGTGCAGCGGCGGAACCGGTAACCATCAGTCCCCCCACCGCCAGGACTGCGAGTGAGTAAGTGATTTTGTTCATGCCTGTTCGAAACCCCCGGCCCAGAGAGTAGTTGCTGTTCGCGCAAAGCACGAGGTTACTTCGGTGAGGGATCAGTAGTTACTACGCTGGTAGTCGTCCAATGGCTATCGAGTTGCCGATTCGCAATCGCTGATATCAGTTAGCCTATCTATTTAGAGAAGAGCGTCGTTCCCCATTTCGCGCCTTTGGCTAGCGGCCCCTCTCCCAGCCTGCTCTTTTGCCTTCGATAAACCTATTATGACTCTCCGCTTTCTGAGAGTTCGCCGCGATTGTTCGCTCTACGCCTTACGCCGTGCGTTGACATGCGCACCACCCGAGTAATAAAGTCCCCACCGACGGCACGACTCGCCCACATCAAGGGAGAACTTATATGCGCACTTTAAAGGTGATGACCGCGGTATGCCTGCTTTCTCTCGCAGTATCCGCTGCAGACAGCCCGTTCAGTGGTACTTGGAAACTCAACCTTTCGAAGTCGAAGCTCGCGTTCGCAGACAAGACCACCAGCGACGTGCTTCACATCAGGGCGGATGAAAACGGCCTCAAATATGCGGAGGAAAACATTGATGACACGGGCACGCACAAGATCAGTGTCGAGGCCAAGTTCGATGGCAAGGATTACCCGGTAAAAGGCGATCCGCTCTCCGATACCGTTGCCTACCAACGTTCCGGTGACGCGCTGTTGATCACTCTGAAGAAAGACGCAAAAGTGGTTGCCAAGAGTAAAGTCGTTGTTTCGAAGGACGGCCAGACTTCTACCGTGCACTACACGATCTACGGAGAGAAACCGCAAATTGGAGTCGCGGTCTATGATCGTCAGAAAGACTGAAGGGTACTGTTCATCGTTTCGCGATCACGGCCTAGCCGTTCGCCCCGGGGAAACGAAGCTGTGAGTTTTCCCGGACGGAAACTCAGGCATCGCCATAGGACCCAGCCTCACTCTTTATTGATTTCCGCGCATCGCGCGCCCTCACCTCGTCGGCCATAAGCGATCAATCTCGAGCATAATCTCGTTCGCCAAGCCGATTGCGTCAGCGATGGCGCTTACCGTCGCCGGTATTCGTGGACCGCTCGAGTACTGCGCCAACTTTCGCGCTGCCAGAATCGCCGCCGCGATCAGCAAGACACGTTTGCGCCCTTCTTCCACGCAAAGGAGTGTAGCACTTTCGCTTTTTGTTCGCCAGAAGAGAACCGCGCGCTTTGCCGGTAGAAGCACGCCATCACGTCAGGAGGCGTCCGGCTTGCATCTAGGCAGCGGACTCATTTCCCAGCGGGGAGATAAAAATTCTTTCGTACGCCACAAAAACAGCGCCCTTCAGGTGAAGAAAAATCAATTGGGCCGGGTGTTGACGCTACGCTCCGTATTCAGCCTCCTGGGCGAGGGGGTGAAAGTTGGAATACCCGGCCATCGTTTTTTACTTGCGATCGCACGCCGACTTTTTGACGACGACCAACGGCTACTCGATCAACAGATTCATCTCGCCGCGACACGTTGTCGGCGCTCGTGTTCATCGCGGCGATCTGGCTCGACGAACCGGCGGCAGGAGCGATCTTGAAGCCAGCCCGAAGTCGACAATCTTGGCATGGCCTCGATCGCTCACAAACTTTCAGTACTCCCCGTATCGCCCCTTCACCGAATCGAACAGCTTCTGCGAGTCATAGCCAACGCCGTCCTTGAACACAATCTCCACATTCTCGACATCGGCGATTCGCTTCGACGGGTCTCCCTTGACCACGACGATGTCTGCATTCTTGCCCGGCCCGAGGCTTCCGATCTGATCCTGCTTTCCCATGTAAGTCGCGCCATTCATCGTCGCAATCTTGATGGCTTCGACCGGCGTGAACCCCGCCTCGACCAGCAGTTCAATTTCTCTCTGATCCCCAAACCCGGGTAAGACTCCACCGTTTCCCGTCGGATCCGGCCCCGCGAGCAGCAACCCTCCCGCTGCCGCGAAAGCATGTTCGAGTTGCATGTCACGCTTGAGCAACGCCAGCCAGTCGTGCTTGGACGGCGGCAGCGAAGCCGGCCGTTCGCGATTGTAGAGATAAGCCTCGCGTGCCTGCGGAGACATAACGTCCAGCATCGCCTGGCGCAGCGGAGGCCGTCCCGCAATACCGCCGCTTTCGAACACCGGTAACGTCGACGTCACCGCTACGTGGTGCTTCACGAGAAAATCGATCAGATCCTTGGCCTCGGCGCCGTCCGCAGCCATTCTTTCGAGCGTTGGGATGCCGTCGCCATCGGTGCAAACATCGGGTTTCTTTCCTGGATCGAGCTCGGTGTTCACGAAAAAGCCATGCTCCAGATCGTCGATCCCGGCCTCCGCCGCTTCCTTATATGTCACCGCGCACAGATGCCCGGTCACTTTAATTCCCCGCTTGTGCGCCGCGTCGACCGCCGCCTTGAGTTCGGCACGCGTCAGGTTCATGTACGCTTTGAAAGACGTAACGCCCCGATCTGCCCAGTAATCTACAAACTGTCTCGTTTCCTCCGGATCGCTGAGCTCGTGCATCTGCACAAAAAGAGCGCTGCCCTTGCCCTCCAGATACGGGCCAGTTACATCGAGGTGTGGACCCACCAGATGCCCCGCGTCGATCTCGCGTCTCAGGTTCAGGTCAGCGTAAGTTTCAACGCTGCCCGTCGTCCGCATGGTCGTCACGCCGCCGGCTAGGTAAAGCCGCGGAGCCGAGAACGACATTTGCGGCACCAACAATGGATCCTCGGCGTTCCACTGGCTGTCGCCGTTTGGACGCGCGATATAAAAAAGATGGTTGTGCATCCCGACGATCCCCGGCATCACGCTGTAGCCGCGCAGATCGAGCACCGTCGTTTCTTTTGCCGTGGGCACGTCGGCGCCCGGCTGGATCGCCGTAATCTTCCCGCCTTCGATCACCACGTTCTGGTCGTCGACCGCAGCACGGCCGGTGCCGTCAATTACGCGCACATGCGTCAGGACAATCCTCGGCCCCTGCACGCGCACATACTTGAGAACTTCTTTTGAGAGCGACGGTGGCGTCGCTGCAGCCTGGGCGTGTAACCAAGAAGAACCAACCATCAGTAGAGCGACGAAGGCCAGCATCTTTCGGACGAAGCGCATGCAATCCCCTCCGCAAAGGCTGCTCATTCTAACGCGATTGCCTGGCGCGGGCGCCCTCGCCCGCGATCCCTCAACGCAAAATTGCTCGTCATCCTGAGCGCAGCGAAGGACCCGCTTCTTTACAAAAACTGCTCAGAGCAAACGCCCCGCACTGCACCATCTCCCACTCCTTACTCCACCCCGCTCAATCCATCGATACTCGCCCGGTTCTTCTCCCTCCGGTACGCGACCAACCCTTCCGGACCCTTCTTCCGCGCCCAGTCCCGTAATTGCGAGCGCTCCCCTTCATACTTCAGCAGCGGCACCCCATAACCGCACGAATCGGACACGCGCGAGATTTCCACAACAATGATCGAACGCGTGCTCAAGTAAGTCGGGAACCGCGCCGCCAGATCGTGAAACTCGGCACTCGAGGGCTCGACCACGCGTCCCCGTCCATGCAAACGCAAAATGTTCGGCGGACCCTGGAACGCGCAGAACATGAGCACGATTCTCCCGTTCTCGCGCAGATGCGCGATTGTCTCGACGCCGCTGCCGGTCAGATCGAGATAAGCCACCGTCGTCGGTCCCAGAATCCGAAACGTGTCGAGCCCTTTGGGCGAGACATTCACATGCCCCTCGGCATCGAGCGGCGCCGACCCAACAAAGAACATGCTTTGCGCTTGAATGAACTTTTCGTGGACATCCTTGATGGAGGTCATACTCTCAGCCATGTCTATACTCCAGACAACTGTCAGCGGTTCCTGACAATTCCTTTACATTTTCTTGACCTGCTCGAACCAGCGCCCGCGGATACAGTCCCACGCCAGAATCGATTTTCCTCGTAACTTCCCCTAGGTCGGCCCCCTCCAAAAGTACCCACATCCGTCGCAACTCATTGGAGGAAGTGTAATGACTCACCTGAACCTTACCGGCGTGATCCTGTCTTTACTCATGATCGTGCCCATGCCAGCCTCAGCCGGATCCTGGTCAACGCAGGCCGTGCTCGCTTCGAACGCCTACTCCGGCACTATCGCTCTCGACGCCAACGGCAATATGGTCAGCGTCTGGTATCAGAACGCTTTGCCAAACGGAACTGCTGTCAACGAGATCTGGGCGAGCACTGCTCCCTTCGGCCACGCCTGGTCCACTCCGGTAAATATCTCCGGCAACATCGGAGTCGCTTCGGGCAATCCGTCGGTGCGTAGCAGCGCCGCCGGAAATTCTACGGCTATCTATACCAGCCCCACTCTCGGCGCGGCGTTCGTCGATCATCCCGCGGGTGGCAACTGGGGAACACCCGGCAGCACCGGCGGCGTCAACCAATTCTACGTAAGCAACGATCGCGGAGACGAGGGCCTCGCCTACGGCGGAGGGGGACCCCGCGGCGCCGCCACTCCCGTCTCAGTTGTCCAGCGGCCCGCCGGCGGGTCATGGACCACTCCCACCACCATCGCGACCGGCACCTTCGTTGCGCTTGATGGAAGTGTCGTAGCGCCCGACGGCACGATGGCGGTCGCAGGGGAAAGCTACACGTCGGTCTGCGGATCGCGCACCTGCAAAACGTGTAACTGGGTTCTTCACGTTTCCACGCATGCTCCCGGTGGATCGAGCTGGGTTGACTCCGGCACGTTGCTCGGACCCGACAGCGCTCGTCACTTCGGCCAACTTGCTGCCGACAATCTGGGCGATTTGGGGGTCATCGCCATCTCGGGTACAAACGCTGTATCGATCGTCCGCCATGGCTCTACCTGGAACAAGACGGCTGTCGTGGTCGCACCGCTGTCTTCATTTCAGTTTTACGCCGGGACGGGCCGTGACAATCGCATCTTCGCCAGCGACTCCGCCGGCCACGCGACGGCCGTGAGTTGGGGGAATGCACAGCTCACCAATCTGGTCGCCGTTGACGGCAATCTCGGCAGCAACACCTGGGGCCAGACGACCGTCATCTCGGGTCCCGACCAGAATCCTAACTACTTCGACTTCACGATGAGCAGCAGCGGTGCCGCGATCGTGTTCTGCAGCATCACGCCGTTCAACGGCGGCGGGAATACGTTATGGCGCGCTGCCACAAGACCCGGAGCCGGCCAGGCCTGGAACGCTGTCGCGACCGCAGGCACCTCGTTTGACGGAGGCGGCACTCCTGAAGGCGTCGCCATTAACAGCGCTGGCCAGGCGGCCGTCGTCTTCCATGGATACAGTTCGGATTTCTTGACCTTCATCCTGTACACGAACACATACCACCCGTAAACGAGGCTTGCAGATTCCCGCCCGTTCTTTGGGCACCGTTGCCAAGTGCGGGTGGGATTTTCTATTTGCGGGTGGGTGTCTTCTTTATATCGCGTGGCTGAGATTTTTCTCGCGGAAAAGATTTTTCTTATACGTTCGGAGTGGCGCTTGCTCTCTTTCGCCGGTGAGAGCTCTTGTTGCTGCTCCCTTTCTGTTGCAGTTCGCAGAAGCTCGCAGAGTACCGGCGGTGCAAAAAATTGCCGTCCCGCTACCAAACTTGCCGAAGGTTAACTACAGCATCCTCCTGATCGCAACCTTTTCGACTTCTTGATAACTTCTCGCCGCGAACATCGGCCTGCCGCGGATCGTGCGCACGAGGTGCCTCCTTGAAACCTTCGCGTTCCTCTGCTGTGCTCACCCTGCTGATTCTCCTCATCGTGATTACCACCTGCCTCGCTGCACCGATCCGCGCTCGCGCCGACGAGTTCATCATGCCCTTCGGCGGCTATCTCTCGATTCAATTCGTCGGGGGAGAAGCCGGCGGCGTCACCACCTTTGGCCTCGGCGCTTCGCCGAGTAACTTCGTCGCGCTGTTCTCGGGCCTGCCCAACAGCCCGAGTTCGCTTAGCCCCATCAATGTGGGATTCTTCGCCGCGGGCGTCACGACTCACTTTGGCTAGGCGGAAGCATCATTCAGCAGACCAGCGGCAACACCTGGGTCCTGCACCTCGACGACGCACAGTCGTATCTGGTCGATGATGACGACAACGACGTGCTCATCCGCCTGCAGATCTCTGACACACCAGTGAGCACTGTTCCCGAGGCCGCCACCTGGCTTCTGCTGCTTTCCGGTTCGGCGCTCGTCGGATGGCGCGCGCGGCGACGGTACTGAAAACAGAGAGCGCACTTCAAAATCTTTTCCTGATCAAAACGTGCGTCGCGTTCTCGCCGGCGACGGCCTGGTAAGGCTCGAAACCAAGGTGGTGGAGATTCATCCCGGCAAACAAATGTTCGCCGTCACCCAGCAATATCGGCGACATCGCCAAATGCATTTCGTCGATGTGCCCCGCGGACAAAAACTGACGAATCGTTGACACGCCGCCACCAATTCGGACGTCCTTACCTTGCGCCCCTTCCTTCGCTTTCTTCCACGCAGACTCGATCCCGTCGCTCACAAAATAAAACGTGGTGCCGCCCTCCATCTCGAGCGGCGTCCGCGCATGATGCGTGAGCACAAACACCGGTGTGTGGTACGGAGGACTATCGCCCCACCATCCTTTCCACGAATCGTCTGGCCACGGTCCCCGTACTGGGCCGAACATGTTGCGGCCCAGAATCCAGGCGCCCACATTTTCAAACGATCGCTGGGCGAAATCGTTGTCGATCCCTCGCGTGCCGCCATTCTGCCCGTGCATTTTCTTGAAGACTTCGGTTTGTTGAAACCAGCGGTGCAGTTCGAATCCACGCACTCCAAGCGGATTCTCGAGATCTTGCCGGGGCCCGGCCCCAAAACCATCGATCGAAACTGAAAACGCCGCAACTCTCACTTTGCTCATGGTCCCTTTCCTGATGTTGTAATTGGATTTAACCGCTCCTGCTTTGGATCCCGTGATGTGGCGCGGGCGCCCTCGCCCGCGAAATGGTAATAGCGGCCTTACTCCCATTAACCGCCGGAACCGCCTGTGCACAAAAAAGCCGAGTCAGCAACGACCCGGCTGTCCTTCGCCTCTCGCAAGATTCTCTTCTACGCCGCTTTCGGCTCTCCGGCTACCGAGAGCACCGCCCCCAGTTGCTGCATCAGCCCAAGAGCATCCCAGTTGTTCCAGCTCTCGACAAACTTGCCGTTCTCGATCCGTCCTATGCTCATCCCCGTGACTGAAAAATGGCGACCGGTTTTGGGAATATCAGGCAAGTCCCCTTGGTGGGTGCCGCTGACGGTCCAGCGAGTCGCTTCCATGTCTCCCATCGCCACCTCATCGTGTACCGTGAAATGCAGATCAGGAAACGCGGCGAGATAGTAACGGACAAACTGCTTGTACCCTTCGGCGCCATTCGTCACCGGCGGCGAACTGAGATCGTTGTGAACGTAGTTGGCTGCCATCAGTTCGTCGACAGCATCCACATTCTTCTTGTTCCAAATCTCTTCAAATACTCGGCGAGAGGTCCCCTTGATATCTCCTGCCATGGTGATCCTCCTTCTCCGGAGTTTTCCTCCAGAGCAGGGCGCATTTTACACCTGCGAGAAGGACCCGGTGGGGACAGCATTTGGTCCCCGGTCGCACCCGGTTTTCGCATGGCGGGCGCGTGCCTCGGCTGTCAAGGGCAGGTACGCATTGTCTGGGAAATGGACCGCAGTCCGACACCGATCCCAAGCAGCGCGCCTACCCTTGACGAAATCTTTTCAAGCCCTTGCCTCTCTCGATTACCAATTTCGCGACTCACCTATCTGTCTCACTACATGCGGCTTAGCGCGTTCCGGGGAGGCGTCCTGCCGTCTTGCATCTTTTTTAAGTCCTCACCCGTATATCCGTTAGCATGCTCGGCGCAACCCATTACTTCGTGAACAGCATGGAGTCCGAGACCAAAGCAATCGCTCGCGGTCTTCGCCAGCGCGATCCGGACTTGCTCGACCGCCTCATCGAGCAATATCAACACCGATTGCTGCGGTATTTGGTCTACCTCTCGGGAAATCGCGAACTGGCGGAAGATCTCTTTCAGGAAACTTGGATTCGCGTGTTGGAGCGCGGGCACCAATACGACGGCAACCACGAATTCAGCACGTGGCTCTATGCGGTGGCAAGGAATCTGACGATCGATTATCTGAGGAAGAAACACCCCGTCAGCCTGGATGGGCTGATGGAGGACGAGGATCACGCGCCTCTCGAACCTGCCGACACCCGGCTCTTGGCGGTGGAAGTGATGGAGCAACAAGAGGAGGCCGAGCGCATCAGAGCTGCAATGGTCGGCATTCCCGCGGAGTATCGCGAGACAGTGGTGCTTCGCTTCCAGGATGAATTGGCGCTGCAGGAGATCGCTGCGATAACGGGAGTGAAGCTGGGCACAGTGAAGTCGCGGCTGTATCGCGGCCTGAAGATGCTGACATCGCGGCTGGAAGGACTGCAGAGATGACGCGGGACCTACATGACGAAGCACGGCAATTGCTTGCACTAGGGAAAGACGCATCTGAGGCGGAGCAGCGTTGGTTGCGGGAGCATCTGGGAGAGTGCGCAACTTGCCGCGACTATGCGGAAGCGGCCCGCCGAGCAATCGCCGCTGTGCGCTCCGTGCCACTGGCCGCCGATTCCCGCCTGGTGCGGGCGACGCAGATGCGCGTGCGGTTTCACGCGCGCAGGCTGCGCGAGACACGGGAACGCATGTGGCTGGTGGGAATTGCTTGTCTCGGCGTGGGTCTCTCAGCGGTACCGAGCGCACTCTTCTTGTGGCGAGTGTTCTCGTGGATGGGAACTTGGGCCGGGCTTTCAAGGCCGGTGTGGCAGGCGAGCTTCGTGATGTTCTGCATCGCTCCGGTGCTGGTGGTGAGTGCGATTTTGCTGGCACGCGGCACGCACCTCACGAGCGGGGACGAGCCCTGGAAATGAGAAAGCGGGAATTGTTATGCAGCTGAAAAGCGAAAGTCAAAGCACTGTCGCGAAGGAAATCAAGATTATTCCGGCGTGGTTGTGGGTTCTTGCGGGAATCGGGTTCGTCGGCTCGCAGGTTGCATTCGATATCGTCATGCTCCGCCAAACGGGACATCTGCCCGCCTGGGCGGTGCCCTTGCTGGGGCTTCTGATGGGCCTCTTAGTCGGGTGTTACTTGCTGCTGGTCGGATACGTGAACCGCGACGCAAAGCGGCGCGGCATGAGCCCGACTCTTTGGACCATCATGGCCGTCTGCATTCCCAACGCTCTGGGCTTCATTCTGTATTTCTTGCTGAGGCAACCATTGCGCTGCACCTGCCCGCAATGCCGCAACGTCGTGGAAAGCGGGTTCTGCTTCTGCCCGCGATGCAGTTACAAGCTAGGCCCGAGTTGCCCGCAATGCCAACGCGTGGTGACAGTGGACGATGCCTATTGTCCTTTCTGCGGAACGTCGCAACGCAATCAACCGGCCCGCGTTCCTGATACGCCAACGAAGCCTACGGATTCGTAGCGCAATGCAGAGAACCTTCTGCGGCGCGGACACTCCTGTCCGCGCCTGCCACAGATGCCTGACGAATCGACCCGCCGCTCGATCCCTACCACGAGCTCCACCCACCATTAATCTCTAGGGTCTCTCGTCCCTGGAAAAAGCCTCTCCCACGAGACTACAATTTCGTTCGAGGACGGCACCATGTCACTACGCAATGCTTGCCTGTTTCCGCTGACCGTTACAGTCCTCGCCTTCGCTGCAATCGGTACGCTCACCGTGCCGATCAAAGAGTACGAGGTCCCCACCCCGAAATCGCGCCCGCACGATCCGGCAGGCGCGCCCGATGGTTCGCTCTGGTACACGGGGCAGGGCGCCAACAAACTTGGACGCCTCGATCCGAAAACCGGCGAGTTCAAGGAATACCCGCTGAAGACGCCCCATTCCGGACCGCACGGTTTGGTCGCCGACCAGCAAGGCAACATCTGGTTCACGGCCATCTCTGCAGGGTACGTCGGCAAGCTCGATCCGAAAACGGGGGATGTCCGGGAATATCGTCCGTCCGACAAAACCGAGATCGATCCGCACACCCCAGTGTTCGATCACGATGGCGTCCTGTGGTTTACCAATGAGGAAACCAATTATGTCGGACGCCTCGATCCCGCCACCGGCCAGATGACTCTCGCCAAGTCCCCCACGCCGCATGCCGTGCCGTACGGCATCGTTGTGCTGCCCAACAACACGCCGTTCTTCTGTGAGTTCGGCACCAACAAGCTCGGTAGCGTCGACCCCAAGAGCATGACAATCCGCGAGTACATGTTGCCTAATGCGAGCGCGCGTCCGCGACGCATTGCGCTGGCTCCCGACGGTACGGTGTTCTACAGCGACTTCGCACGCGGTTATCTCGGACACTTTGACCCGACAAGCGGCAAGCTCCTCAAAGAGTGGCCGTCGCCCGGAGGCTCCGACTCCGAGCCTTACGGTATCGCCGTCACCGACGATGGCATTGTCTGGTACAGCGAATCAGGCGTGAGCCCGAATACGCTGATCCGCTTCGACCCAAAGTCTGAAACTTTCAGCCAGGAGAAAATTCCCTCCGGCGGCGGCGTGGTGCGAAACATGGTGGCCACCTCCGATCACCGCCTGTACATGGCCTGCAGCGGAGTGAATAAGGTGGCGATTGTGGATTTGAAGAAGTGAGTCGAAGCCCAGATAAACACAAGCAGAGACGATTTGACACGCCTCCAGTTTGCCGGACCTGGCACGGGCTCTTGCCCGCGATCACTAACTTGCCCTTGTACGTGTCTGTCCGAGACCTCAATTCCGCTTTTTGCCTGCCCCCCTGAGCGGGCAAGTCGTCGACCCAAGGTTAGCGTCCAAAGAACGGACACCAATCTGCGCACCCGGCGGGAAGAAATCCGCCCCCTGCTGTTTACTCGCGGGTCACGGGACCCCCTCCCCCGGGGGTCTTCTGGAATCAGGAACTTACGAGTGAGAGAGCACCAAAATCTTTGCTTTCAAAGAACTTATCGACAAGATATTCCGGACAAAGGACTTAGAGTCCGAATAGTGCGCGCCTGGGGCCTGCACCCAGCGAGTTAGCTATAAGTGATAAAGGGCGCGAGTCGACAGGGCGACGGTCACAGATGAGTGTGACGGGGTGAATAATGGAGCGAGCGCCCTCGCCCGGCGTCCGTCCGTGCGCGTTCCGTGCGGAAGGGTGGCATTCCACCCAATCCCGCTTGGGATTTCGGTGGCAGCCAAACATCTAAAGCCTCAGTAAAGACCGGCGGGCGAGCGAGTGCTCGCAATCGACAGCGAATGTCGCGGGCGAGGGCACCCGCCACACCCCCCATCTTCGCGACCTAAGGCAGCGAGCCAACGATCTTCCGGAACTCGGTTTCCGTGAACGCCTTCAGGGTCTGCGTCGTCACGTTCCCCAGCGCGCCTGTGCCCAGCATGAATCGTGCCGCCGCCTCGTCATCGGGAAACTCGGCCACGATCACGGCGTCATATTTCCCCATGGTGAGGAACCAGCTGTGAATCTTCCCCTTAACGGCTTCCGCCGCTTTGCGAGCGGCATCGAGCCGAGCTGGACTTTCCTTGATCTTGGCAGCGCCCTGCGCGGTGTAGCGGAGCAAGGTTATGTAGTGTGGCATGAGAGTGTCCTCCTCTCGACTCGCGACAATATGCCCCGCCTGCTTCGGAGTCAATCGAGGCAGGTGGCCGGGCCCGCCGATCGCGCTTTCGAAAACTTGGAACTCTCCTCCTGACAAAGGGCGACATCTCCGACCTGTCAACGGTTGTCGATTGCGTAAGAAGAGAAAGTGCCCGATAAGTCCCACTAGCCGATCAACAATCTGCCTCCCGAGAGGCAGCTGTCGAGACGCTGTTCCCGGCCGTCTCACCCGGCCTGTAACTTCTCGGCATCGCGAATGGGAGGGCCGCAAGAATGAAGCAGCATTCATCGAATCGTGATGCGCAACTCGTACTCGTGCTTGTTCTCTGCGCCGTGCTCACCGCCTGCATGGGCGCGACGCGCCTTCCCGCCCGCCGTCATGGTCTCGGCGGCGTGCCGATTCAGAAAGACGAACTCGAACTGAGTTCCCTCGAGTCGTCCACAGTGCGGCGCGACGATGTCGCCGCGAAGCTCACCCGCATCGACACCGGGTGCAACGATCCCCATCTTTTCTGGGGACGCTGGGCCGAATCCAAATGGGGCTATTGGTGGATTGTCGCCGTCCCGGGCGGAGGCGGCGGCGATGCGGAACGGGTCTGGCACGTCAAGAACCTGCTCATCACCTTCAACGACAACGGAGCGATCCAGTCCAAACAGGTAATCGGCAATGATCATGTCCTGTGGCAAACGTTGCGGGCCGACACCGCGTCCGAACTTGCGCCCGTCAACTTCAAGCCGATCGTGATTGGCTTGCCGGGGAAGTTCCGCACTCTCACCCTCACGTCGAGCGGTCTTGAAATTGTCCGCGCCAAAAAAGGACACATCCTGATCGCGCCCGAAAAGTTAACGCGGTTCAGCCACCACGGATCGCCCAACAAGCAGGAAAGTGCTCCCGTCACCTGTCACAAACTTCACTTTTCCGAAAAAACTGCCATCGGCAGTAGCGTGAACTTCTGCGCCTCCGCCGGCGAGGTCGTGAGTGTCTTTCAGTATCTCGATCACGCGGCTCCGAAAACGATGCGCTGGGAATAGGGCGGGGGACGGGGGTATGATCGCCCGCGCGGTCTTTGCCTCTCTCTTTGTGGTGCGGACACTTTTGTCCGCGAGCTTTAACACTCGTCGGCCGCGATCGCCTTAGTGGGATCCCACAACTCTTCGCCTTTTGTGCGTTTCCCGACAACCGGCGATTGAGAACTGACTACCCCCTTTCCTGATGTACAATCCGCCTCGCAGTCCGGTCAGAAAGAAAAATAAACAAACAAAAAACTGCGAGGACAGCATGAAAAAATCAGTGCTCATGTTTGTGGTGGTTGCGGCTTTGGTGGCTGCCTGGGGTATCGGGCGCATGCAGGGACAGCAGGATACGTCAAAAGTCATTTTCGTCTCGTCGAGCAAAGCCACCTATCAAGAGACGAACAAGGGCGTCTCCGGCGCCACGCTCTTCGGCGACCCCAGCCAGGGAGCCCACGCCACCTTCAGCAAATTCATGCCGGCCTACGACGCCGGCATGCACACGCATACCAACGACGTCTGGATCGTTGTCGTCAAGGGCGCGTATCTCTACAAAGATGAAGCGGGCGAGAAACGCGTCGGCCCGGGTGACTTCCTCCGCGTTCCGGGCGGACACAAGCATTGGAGCGGCGGCGACAAGAAAGAAGGCGCGCTGTTCTACGAAGAGTCGTCGGGCAAATTCGACCTGATCCCCGAAAAATAGCGTTCTTGCGGTGCCCACCTTTCGCGCCCTTCAAAGAGTGGGATCACAAACCTTCAACGCCACTCGTTGGTGCCCAAGTTGGCGTCCGTTCTCCGGACGTTAACCTGGGAATGTGCACCACCGAAGCCCAGTCAGGCCTGGCGGGTGGCCCGTTCGTTCGCCGGGTGCCCCGCGGCCAATTGCAGATTTCGGATTAGCGATTTCAGATTGAACATCCCAAGAAGGATGGTGCTGTGGAATCCCACGTTTCGAAAGGAGTCGTGGAATCCACCCTTGCGCACAGAACGCACAAGGATGGGCACCCACCCAGGCGGAAATCTTTCTCGGGACCGTATCGACGACCAAGGATCAACGACGTGCTAGTACCGTCCCTCCCGCATCCACAACCGGATCTGTTCCTCCACGGCAAACACCTCGTCCGGACGGACCGCGAACTTCGATTCCAGCGCGAAGGCGTGCGTCTCGAGCGGAACAGTAAAGTGCGCGTTGGTGCGCAGGAACGCGCGCACGAATAAATCCGTATAGCGCTCCAGTCCGAGGATATGAAACTGCGCAGCGTGCACCAGTCCATGAAACAGCGCGCGCTCGACGATGAGATCGTTGAAAACGATTACATCCACAAACGTAAGAGACGCCATGTGCGTGATCACGGGCAGATTGTCCAGCCCGAGTGCACGCGCTTCCAGGTAAAACGGCGGAGGCGGAAGGCGCCGGCCGTGTAATTCGACGGTGCGAACTTTGTCGAGCAGCGCGTTCAAGAAAAACGGCGCTAGCACCTCCTTCTGCCGTTCGCTCAGCGGCGCGCCCTTCGAGAAAAATTCTTCCCGCTGACGCCGCAGATACTCGGCCACGCGCTTCACTGCACTTTGCACCTGCGGCTCGCTGAACTGCGCGGCGCCGTCCGGCATCTGCTCCTGGACCGAGAGGTAATACTCGCTGATCGCCGTCGCCGAACCGATCGTCTTGCGCAGCACATCCTTTTCACCGTAGCGGGCCAGGTCTGCCGCCGAATAGCGCAGGCGAAGTCGGTCGGTGGCGCACTGCGCGCTCAGCAGATCGAGCTGCGCGTGCCGCAGTTCCGCATTCATCTGCACGATCGCAACCCGATCGTCGGTGTCATCCCACGAATACATCTCCTGCAACTCCTTATTTTGTTTTTGGGTCCCTGCGGGGTCTATGCAAGCGACAGGGGGAGGGCCTATACTGCGCATTATGTATACAGTGTTTAGTATACACTGTCAACAATATAATTCCTGAAATGAAACGGTCGGCAAGTCGATCAAAATAGGGGGAAGAGTCGCTCCATGCCCAGGCATGCGGATCCTGATTTAGAAAAGCGCGTACTCGACGCAGCCCAGAAGCTCTGGCGCGGTGGCGGGGATAAGTCGTTGAGTATGCGCAAATTAGCGCGGGCGGCCAGGACCAATACGCCGGCCATTTACCGGCGGTTCAAGAACCGTAAGGACCTCCTGCGCGCTCTGCTCCTGCGGCGGCGACAGGAAACCTTTGAGGAACTGGCGGCGTCGCCCAATCTCGAGGCGGCGTTCGAACGCTATGTTGACTTCGCGCTGCGAGGCCCGCGCGAATACGAACTGTACTACGCACACCAGTATGAACTGCTGCGGCCCTATCGTCCGGGAGGCGCTGCCAGTTCCGACGAGATCACGCCGGGATTTATCTGGGTTCAGAGAAAACTCGCGGAGCGGCTGGGCGGATCTCCCGAGGAACATGCCGCCCTCGCAGTTGCATTTTGGGCGCTGGCGCATGGCACAGCGTCGCTGCTGATCTCGCGTGCAGTATCGGAGGAATTGGCGGCGCCATTGCGTGCGGCGGCTGCGCGTGCGCTCGTGGTGCTGCTGCGAGACGCGGAGGACAAAGCCGGGAGAATCTAGGGATGTGTGGCCGCGAAATTGGAAAAGGCTGTCGAGACTTCTCTCTACGCCGCGCGCCGCTCTGATATCGATCGTAACGTGCGAAACGTAATCGAGTAGCGCATCTGGTCGACCGCCGGAATGCTATGCTGCCAACCGGATCGCGCCTCGCCTTTCATGACATAAATCGAGCGGGGCTCGAGCCGGAACGAAAGAATCTTGCCCGACCCTTGATACGGCTTCAGTCGCATGCGGCAGGCGCTGGCCAGGGAAATTCCGACGATGGTTCCAAATTGCGGCGCATCGCGATGCCATCCGATCGGCGTACCTACCGAGGACTCAGACACCATCGCTTGCACAAGGGCGTCCGCCGGAACCCCGGCAAACTCCGGGGCACGCTCGCGCACGCTCAGCAGGAACTCCGGAACTGCTTGGGTTGTCTCGCTGGGCTCACGGGTGTTGATGTCATAGTTCACGCCGTAGCGAACCACGCGTCGCTGGGCGAGATACCCGTGGTAGTCATATGCCGCGAAATCCAGACCGCGGAAGATGCGCAATAGTTCCGGCTCTTCCGCTTTGGATAAGAATTCGTCGCGGTACAGAAATCCTTCGCGTAACTCCTCCGGACGGGCTAACTTCACCGCACTCATCGGCTATTTGACCCCACATATTGTTCTACCTTGAAAGCTGTTTTCAAAATCAGCGACGTTCTTTGAACATTGGATTCAGCAGCCGACCACTTCGCTTCAGCGCGGCGAATGTGAACGTGAACGCAGCCAGTCGCTTGAGTGCCAACAGTAATTAGCCCGTACGTCAGTGCGGGAACAGTGTCCTGTATGAAATGGAGTCCCCATCAGGGGGCGGTACTCAATCGTGAAGCCTACTGGCCTTAACAAACCTTTGCCAATTTTTCTGCTACTCTTTCACACCACCTGCAAAGGAGAATCCATGCGAAAACTTCTGCCTACAATTCTGCTGTGCCTTGTTGCTGTGCCCGTCTTTTCTCAGGAAAAGCAGTCTTCTGGCAATCCATTCAGTACCATCAACAAGCGCAGCTATGAAAGAACCAAGGGAATCCTGCTCCGTTCCGCCGAGAAAATGCCGGAGGAGAATTACAACTTCAAGCCCGTCGACACCGTGCGCAGTTTCGGTCAGATCATCGGGCACCTGGCCGACGCTCAATATCTGTTCTGCTCCACCGCTTCCGGCGAGAACAGTCCTGACCTGAACATCGAGAAGACCAAAACTTCGAAGGCGGATCTGATCGCCGCACTGAAGGAAGGGTTCGCCTATTGTGACAAGGTATACGACGCCATGACCGACGCGGCGGCCACTCAAACGGTGAAGTTTTTCGGCAATGATTTGCCGAAGTATGCCGTTCTGAACGTCAGCGTTGGCCACAACATGGAGCACTACGGAAACCTCGTCACCTATATGCGGATCAAAGGCATCGTTCCTCCCACGAGCGAGCAACAGGCAGCAACTCCCGCGCAGAAGCCGGACAAAAAATAACCCGCGTTTCCGGGATGTGCCGACGATCGACGACCGATGTTTTCTTGTGTCGCCGGGGGCCCCATCCAAGCGCGCTTTTGCGCTCGGGTGGCGTCGGTCACCGATGTGTGTGATTTGAAGCGGACGCGAAGTTTCAGACAACAACTTGCCCCCCCACACATTCGCAAAGGACGCGAATGTGTAGGGCCAACCCGCCCACGCGAACATCTTCGGACCGCGCACCTATTATTCTGGAATGTGACCGAAATGCCCGACGCACAACCTAAGACCCCACTTCGAGCGGGATTGTTCCCGCGTTTCATTCGATGGTTGGTCATCGGCGTCGTAATTCCTTGGTCGTTGGCCGCGCTGATCCTTGTGGCGGCCCGCTGGATCGATCCACCCACAACGGCGGTGCACATCCAGCGCCGCTTGCAGGCCTGGAGTCACGGCACGCCGTATCGCGAACGCTACCACTTCATTCCGCTGAGCCAAATCTCGTCCGATCTCCAGCACGCTGTCATCGCCGCCGAGGACGCGCGCTTTTACCAGCACCATGGCTTCGATTGGCATGAAGTCCAGATCGCGGCCCAGGAGGATTTGGAGGGTGATCGCACTCGCGGAGCTTCTACCATTACGCAGCAACTCGTCAAAAACCTGTTCTTCGGAACGGGCCGCTCTGTCCTCCGCAAAGGCGCAGAGGTCACCCTAGTGCCGGTGGCGGAATTCGTGCTCGGCAAGCAGCGCATTCTGGAGATCTACCTCAACGTGGTGGAATGGGGTCCTGGGATTTATGGCGCCGAGGCGGCGTGTCGTTACTACGACGAAACCGCAGCCCGGAATGTTGGCCGGCAACTGGCTGCGCGGCTCGCGGCGATCCTGCCGGCTCCCCTGAAGCGACGACCCGAACGGATGAATCGCTACAGCGTGATCATCCTGGAGCGCATGGGGCAATTGGGATGGTAAGCGGAGTCAACCTGATCCTGCTCCTCTTCATACAAAAGGTGGAATAACTTGCGGAATGAACCAAGGTTCATTGCCAGCATGAAGACGATGAAGCTGGAATAAGTCGTGCGAGGAGTCGCCGTTTCCGCGATCGTCTTCCTCGTCTTTTGCGCTAGATGGGATTCCACGACTCTTTCCGATCTTGAGATTCCCGAACACCCGAAAAGCGAT